>Ga0114951_10000234_pt1 | contig 80347 bp, 86 predicted proteins | sample AM7aDNAmetaG_FD_88677 | JGI IMG/M metagenome (GOLD analysis project Ga0114951, IMG submission 88677) | Freshwater microbial communities from Finland to study Microbial Dark Matter (Phase II) - AM7a DNA metaG | ecosystem: Environmental > Aquatic > Freshwater > Lake | place: Finland: Lake Alinen...
ATTCTTAAGATTATATTACAAGGGGAAACTATCGTCAGGATTTTAGATGCCCATGCGCCATGATACGCTTACGAGGGAACCACTGTGATTACTTTTGGTACCGTTGTCATGATCGCCAACAATGCTACGTGTTCTACGAATTAAAAATATGGCAGAGTATGAAGAAAGGCTCGTCTATCGTGCTGAAGCTGAAAAGATATTGAAAGATAGCGAGCGATTCCTTGAATTTGTAAAAAAAGAACTACCTCAATAACCAAATCGAAGCCTTGCTCACATTTGTACCGTTTGCCGAATCCAACCTTCAAAGTGTCCCCTTTTCTGATATTAAAGCTGTCCCTCTTAGAAAAATGGGTCAGAGTCAATTTGGGACACATCTGGGATGCGTTTTGAAAGCGTCTCTTAGCATTCCTTAGTAGCGCCGTTAAGGCGCTACTAAGCCGCTGTGGATGACGTCTTTTATTGTTGGAAGGCTATGGGTAGGTCAAAAAACTTGCTAGGAAAATGATATATTCAATCTCTTGTGAAAAGCTTTCGCGATTTTTGCTAAAGTGCTTACATTATATTTATCGTAGTCTCCGCTTTCATAGCGTGCAATAGCAGTCCTTGATGTATGCGCTTTTTTAGCGAGTTCTAATTGAGACATCTTTGCCTTATGTCTTAATTCGGCTATCCGTTCTCCGATGTCCATTTTGGCGGAGACCTCATCGTAGATGGCCTTAAACTTCGGATTTTCCATCTCTTTGTTAAAAATAGATTTTTTCATAGTAGCACACCCCCTTAAATTACTCGCTTAAATATTCTTTGCGTATACGTATAGCCTTATTCAGCTCGTTACGATCAAGTTTTTGCTTTTTCTTTGTATGAGCCGAGGTTATTATTATTCTCTTGCCGGTGAAGAAGAAGCAGAAGAACCTCTCGGACTTTGGTTTAAAGCAGTATATCCTATTCTTCTTGTCTTCAATCCTAAATTTCGTCTCATCATAGATATGCCCTATATCGCACATCCTTTTAACCAGATACAGCAAGCTACCGCGAACGACGTCATCACAGGATTTATAATAATCATTTACGCCAGATGAGCCCTTTACCTCAGCATGAAAGTATGCCGCGTAGTACTCTCCGCTGTATATTAAAAAATCCTCATAATTAGTGGCCATATGGTATCCATGTGAAGTGTATCATATTTGAGACACGAGGTCAAACTATTTTATTAAAGAAAAATGGGTCAGAGTCAATTTGGGACACATCTGGGATGCGTTTTGAAAGCGCCCTTAGCATTCTCCCCCCAAGGACAACTACATATGCAGAGCCTTTATAACAGCTTGCGGATTAATATCAGCCACTTTAAGTAACGCCAATGCCGGCCCATCGGGTCTTCTGCGGCCCTGTTCCCAATTCTGTAAAGTATCAACGCTCACGCCAATCATATGAGCAAAAGTTGCCTGAGACGCATGGAGCTTCAAGCGAATGCTTCTGACCATAACGGGATTAAACTTAGTAACATGCGCCGCCTTAAGCTTCCCGGCATGTATCTTTCTGGCTTGCCCAATACTGTCTAATAACTCCTTGAACTCCTTATTTTTCATAGAACACCATCCTTTACGTATTCTCTTAATATTTCTAGTTGCTTACGTGTCAAATCTTCCTGTTTAGACTTCTTATAGGGATATAAAAGATTGAGGAAAATGGGTCAGAGTCAATTTGGGACACATCTGGGATGCGTTTTGAAAGCGCCCTTAGCATTGCCTGGTAGGTTATATTCGTTTCAGAAATCTTTTAATATCTTCGTGGTTACCAACAATCATGAACTGAATTAAGTCATCGGTAATCTTAAACAAAATTCGCTCTCTGATGGTCGTTCTTGCTTCCCAATAATCTTTATGCAGCCTTGTTAGGCTTTGCCCTTTTGCCGGGTTTTTACCAGTAGCAATGATATCTATGATCTCAAAAACCGTTTTCTTAATCTCAATTTTAGCATCATCTGAAAGTCGTTTTATCGATCTGTCGAATGATGTTTTGAGTTCATATCTCATAGGCTGGCAACATGCCTTTTAGCTTCTTCGGCACTATGATAAACTTTGCCCCTGCTCTTAGATAGTTTTTCAATTTTTTCCCACTCTGTATCCGTATAAGGGTTTTCTGGCTCAACCTTCATCGCCACCATAAGAATACCCCTTTTTGTGGGCTCAAAACCAACGACAGAACCTCTCCTGATATGCATAATATCACGAACGTCCTGTGGTATCGTTACCTGCCCCCTTGATGATATTATGGCCATCCTGAAAGATGTCTCTTCGTTTTGCATGTGTTTTCTTTTATGAGCCCCTATTATCCTTTTCATAGCATATACCTCCTATTCTTACTTTCCGTAAATAAGTATACATTATATTCAGCGATTGTCAAACTCAATTTGAGAAAAAGGGGTTAGGGTCAATTTGGGACACATCTGGAATGCGTTTTGAAAGCGTCCCTTAGCACCGCCTTGGGGACAGCTTTAATATCAGAAAAGGGGACACTTTGAAGGTTGAATTCGGCAAACGGTACAAATGAATTCATCCTACGAACTTATAACCGATCCGGAATACTGTTATGATATGGTTAGGTTTGGCGGGCTCATCTTCGAGCTTCTCGCGCAAGCTCCAGATGTGTGTATCCACGGTGCGGGTCGTCACCTCTTCCGAGGTCCATATATCAGATAGGATCTTGTGCCTCGAGACGGGTTCATTCTTATTCACGATCAGAAGCTTCAGGATCTTAAATTCAGCGGCTGTTAATTTTATGTCTTTGGCGTCCTTACTTACCTGGAATTTTTTGAAATCTACGATCACATCGCCAAATTTACATATATCCTCTACTTTAGCCGAACTCTCTGTCCTTCTGAGTACAGCCTTTACCCGCACAAGTAGTTCGCGCGGGCTGAAGGGCTTAGTCACATAGTCATCCGCGCCAAGTTCCAAACCCAGCACCTTATCCGATTCCATCGCCCTGGCGCTCAAAAATATTATGGGCGTCTTAACACCATTGGCTTTCAGCTCTTTACATACCTCAAACCCACTCATCTTCGGCATCATCACATCGAGGATTATAAGGTCGGGCTCTCTCTCCTTGACCTGCTTCAGCGCTTCTTTCCCATCGCGGGCAATTATCGCCTTAAACCCATCCATCTCCAGGTTATCGACTATGCCCGTAAGTATGTTCTTATCATCTTCCACTACTAAGATTTTGTGCATTTGGCACCGTTATTCCTTTTAGATCCTTCGCGCGACATTAAAACTACCTCAAGCTCAGGATGACAGGCCTGATCTCACCCCATCGGCAGTTCGATCGTGAATTTACTGCCTTTTCCGACTTCGCTACAGACCATCACTCTGCCCCTGTGCACCTTAGTGATAAACTTCACGAGCGCCAGACCTAATCCTGCGCCCTCCACTTCAGATTCCGATCTGGTTACGCGATAAAATTTATGGAATATCTTCTTCAGTTCTTTTGCGGGTATACCTACGCCTTTATCCGCTATTTCGATAAACACCGAATGGTCGTTTTTCAACACGCTCACCTTTATAGGCGTTCCGGGTGGAGAATATTTGGCGGCGTTAGAGAGGAGATTCATCATGGCCTGCGACATAGAATCGGCGTCCATCTTAAGACGCGGGATGCCTTCATCTATTTTCAGGGATATATCACGCTCTTCATCCGTCATGTATAATCTGAAGCGCTCTATGGCCTGGGTAACTATCCTTACCACATCGTCCTCTTTAAGTTCTATCTTTTTCTTACCCGTTTCTATGCGCGAAAAATCGAGGATGTTATTGGCCAGGTGCGTAAGGCGCTCGCTCTCGGATGCAATTATCGAGTAATACTCCCGCTTCTTATCTTCACTCCGGACTGCATCGTCCTTCAGCATCTCGGAGAACATCCTGATCGACGTAAGCGGCCCCCTCAGATCATGCGAAAGATGTGACACAAACTCGCTCTTAAGTTCCGCGAGTCGCCATTGCCTATAGAGAGCCAATGATGCAAAAGCCCCCGCGCCTGTGATAGCGAAGGCCGAAAATCCTATAATCATAAAATAGAAATGAGCCCATTTTTTCTTCGCCTCGAGCCTCTCTATTATCTGCGGATAACGCTCATAGATTGCGATTTTGTAGGGCACCTCTTTCAACGCTCGCGTAAAGACAACTTTCCCCTGTACCTCCTTAGAGCCGTCGGAGAGTATCTGGCCATTCTTATCCATGATGCCAGCCTCACCCTTAAACATTGACGCCTGCTTAATGAGGAGTGAACCGAGGATAACGTCATCCTGCACAAAATTCTGGGGAATAGCCCTAAGGGCAGACTTTATCTCTCCTTCTATAACGTCGGCGATGGCAACATATCTACGCGATATATTGTTCTCAACTACGGCCTTTTCGCTTCTTACCGCCATGAGGCCAAAATAGGACAGGAATCCTGTGGGGATTAATACGGAAAGGATGAATATTAATGTTATCTTAATTCGCATAATGATTCATTTTTACTTCGGGGGCCTTTCTCGACTCACCGCGTGACTGCACCCATGCGGTTTTCAAACTCTACATTGTTCAGCCATTCCTTAACCCTGTATGCATCTTCGCCTTTGGGCCTAAGCTTCAGGTACACCCTATAATGCTCCACTGCCCTGTTATTCTGATTAAGCTTATCATCGTAGAGGATACCGAGATTATAATGCACCCCTGCGTCTTTCGGGTTGAGCTTAAGGCACTTAAGATATTCTCTTTCTGCGTCTCTATACATACCGGCGTTATCGTAAACTACTGCTAGATTATAGTGATAATTAATCTTTTCTTTGGTTAATCTCGTATCGAGCTTTTCAAATTTATCGGTCATTAACTCGGCCTTGCGACGGGCCGCTTTCTCTGCCAGCCTGGCTGATGTCGATTCATACATGGCATCGTTTTTAGCTTTTTTAAGATCGCTTATCTCTCTTTCCAGCGATGCCTTCGTATTTTTCAATTTCTGCTCTAAATTCTTAGCCTTCACCTCTATATTACCTAGCCTCCCGGCAAGCTCGCTATGTTTAGCTACCTTCTTCTTCAGGTCGGCCTTAAGCACCTTTATCCGACTATCCAGATCCTTGCATTGGTCTTTGATAACCTTAACGCGTTCGCCGTTAAGAATTATCCTTTCCTCCGAATCCTGTAGTCTCTCCTTCCTTTTAGCGATCTCTTTGTCCTGTGCTTCCAGGTCTTTTTTCTTAGAGTCAAAAAGAGCGATGGCCGCATCAATCTCTGTCTTAAGTTCTTTGATCTTATTCTCTTTATCGCGCTTGATCGCTGCAGCCTGCTCGATAACCGCTTGCGCGGCGGCGGCCTTGGCAGCTGCTGCTTGCAGGGCGGCAGCTTGGGCTTGCTCGGTGGCAACAGCAGGTTGTTGAGCGGTCTCGTCTTTGGCCATCTGATCTATGGGCTTATTTGCTTTAGCGCTAATCTTTTTCTCTATATCTTCTTGCGTCAATGGTGCAGAGCTTTCAGAAGCGGTATTTTTCACGTCATCTGTAGGCGCTACATTATCTTTATCATTCTGAGGCTCCGGAGAATCTGGATTCTTCGGTCGGCCGTTGGCCTCCTTCAGAATGACCGCGGGAGTCGCGACGGAAGAATCTACTTTAGTGTCATTCTGAATCGCCGGAGGAGCCTCTCCAGTGTCATTCTGAGGCCCAGAATGGGCCGAAGAATCTGAAATCTTTGAATCATTTGCGTCATCGGCCTTAGCCATCTCTTCGGAGAGACTCTTCAGTTCCGCCTCTTTCTTCTTAATTATGGAATCGGCCGAATCCATCTCTTCGCTAAGCTCATCCCTTTTGGGCTCAAGGATTTTGAGATCCTTTTCGATAGCTTTCTTTTCTATAGTCATCTTCTTAGTCTCTTGTTCCAATGATTTAATATTGGCATCTCTGGCGTCACGTTCGCTCGTCTTTTTAGTAAGTTCAGAGCCAAGATCCTTCAATTCTTTTTCGAGAAGAATCAGGTCGTTCTCCATGGTATCCGGACCCCTATCCACCGTAACGGGCGTCGTTTTAACGGAGGTAAGCCTCTTTTCGAGATCCGATATATTCTTCTCTTTTTCTTTCACGATCTCTTCGCCGGCCTTCAGACGAGCGCTCGTAAGAATAACTTTCTCCTGTAGATCTGTACGCGCGGCCTCGGCCTTATCAAATTTATTTTTAACCTGCGCCTTTTCATTAAGCGCGTTCTTAAGCGATTGCTCCAGATCCGCCATCTTCTTCTCTTGCGATTTACGTTCGTCCTGCGTCTTTGTCAGATCTATTTCTTTGGCCTTCAGATCCGAGCTTATATCCGCCAGGGCCTTTTCGGATGAGGCAAGTTTGGGGTTCAGGGAATCTATCTCTGATCGCAGTTTTTTACTCTCATCTTCCTTGACCTTCAGCTCCTCTTCCTTTAATAACAGAAGCGCGTTTATCTTTTTTAAGTTCTCTGCTAATTCGGAGCTTTTACTGCCGGCTTCCTTCAGGGTATCCTCCACCTTCGCCTTATCGGCGAGCGTGCCATTAAGATTAGCCTCCAGTGAAGAGATCTTATCTTCCTGCGATTTGCGTTCAGCCTGAGTCTTTGCCAGATCGTCCTCTTTAGTTTTTAAGTCCGCGCTTATATCCGCCAGGGCCTTTTCGGATGAGCCTATCTTTTTACCTAAAGCGTCGGCCTCCGTCTGAAGGCGAGATCTCTCTGACTCTTTATTTTCGAAACCATCTTTTAGTTTATTTATTACCAGATTCAGCGATGTGATATCGTCTTCTTTCTTTTTTAGATCGGATTGCAATCTCGTTAAGTCTACGGACTTCTTATCGGTTTCCATGCGAAGTGCATTTAATTTATGAAGCTCGTCTTCCTTAGCCTTAAGATCCGATCGTAAACGCTCGAGGTCCTTTTCCGACTGAGCTTTATCGGCGCGCGCCGATTTAAGCCTATCTTCGGACTCCTTCGCCGCAGTCTCGCGTTCACGTATTTCGCGCTTTACGGAGTCCAGATCCGCGATGGCTTTCTTAAGCCCTTCCGACTGAGTTTTTTCTGTTTTAGCTAAGCGATCCAGTTCTTTTTCGGCATTCTGCTTTTCGCTCGTTAGCGCATTCTCTCTGGCCGCGCTGTCCGCCAATGATCTCTTAAGCTTCGTTATCTCTTCCTTATATTTCTTATCCAGAGCCCTGTTGGGCGGGCCCTCCATGGCCTTCTTAGCTTCCTCTATCTCTGCCTTCTCCTTTTTAGCCGCGCTAATACTTTCTCTGGCCTCAGCCATTGCCCGCTCACGATCAGAGAGATTGGTGGAAAGTTCGCTCACGCTTTTGTTAAGGGTCTCTCTTTCCTGCTGCATAGACTTAACTTTATCCAGAAGGATCTTGTACCGCTCTTTCGAGTCTTCGTAATCTTTTTTAATCGCATCAACCTGGTTCTTAAGCTCGAGATTATCTTTCACCAGCTTACTGTAATCCTCTTTCGATAGGTTCGAGCCCTTGCCCCAAAGAGCATGCGCCTCCATGCGCGGGAAGGCTAAAAAAATAATTGAGATAATCGTCGAGAACAGTACTATATTAGCGATTCGCTTTAGCATCTTTAGCTCCTATCTTGTCTTACCATTCCGTCGTCATTCTGAGGAGGGCTTTAGCCCGCCGAAGAATCTAAAAACGAGATCCTTCGGCGCTTCGCGCCTCAGGATGACGTGCACGATTCCGAGGCTCAGGATAACAAGGATTATTGCGCTCACTTCCTTACTCCACCAATAGGTTTCGACATGTCTTTCTTTAATAAGAATTCTTTGTCACCGGTCACTATCCGCGGCGTAAGAAATACTATCGTCTCTGTGCGGATTATCTCATCGGTTGTATTCTGAAACGCCTTACCTATACCCGGGATATCACCTAAGAGCGGGATCTTATTTACGGTCTTGGACTTATTATCCTTTATCAGCCCGGCTATTATTATCGTCGTATTATCCTTTATGGTAACACTGGTTTCGGCATTGGCCGATTTCACTACAGGCACAGCACCTGCAGTTTGTGCAGCACCGCCGTACCATGTGGATATTGAACTGACTTCCGGTTTTATCAGCATGCTGATATACCCTTCACTATTTATGCGCGGCGTAACATTCAATGTAATACCTACATTAACCCACTGATAGCTATTTGCCGTTGTGGTGGTTCCACCTGATGCCGTAGTAGTAGTCTGTTCCTGATAGGGCTGTTTTTCTATAACCTGGATCTTGGCCTCCTTACCTTCCTCCACGGTGAGATGCGGATTCGACAAGATCCTCGTCTCGGTAACGGTATCCAACGCCTGAAGTATGGCGTTCAGGCTATCGGAACTTACTGAGTTAATCGTCAGCTGACCAAAAGCGTTTGTGAGGGCGAGCGGCAGATGTATCGCCGGAGCCAATGTATAGCCGCCCCAACGTTTAGCCAATTTCTGTATGTAGTCCCAGTCCACGCCCCACTGGAATTTATCGCCGAGGGTTACCTCGACCATCTTAGCCTCTATAAATACCTCCCGCGTCCTTCTATCGAAAGCCTTTATCACCGTCTCTATCTTGACTATCTGAAAAGGCAGGTCCGTTATGACCAGCGTGTTAGTCCTGGTGTCCATTCGCAGGGAGCCAATATCCGTAGTCAGCAGTTTCGATATCTCGTCTTTAACGGCATCCACCTTAGCATACTTTAATTCGAATACTTTAGTCTGCGTCGGCAAAACTCTGTTAACCGTGGGCAGTTCCTGCTTACTTATTACCTCGTCCATCTCCTTAATCTTAAATGGCGTATCTATGATAACTATCGTGCCCGTGGCCTCATCGGAAACGATCTTTCCTATATCGCTTTTAATATTGCCCAGCATTGCGGCCACATTTTTTACGGAAGCATACTTCAGCTGATATATTACGGTATGCCTCTGGTCGTAGAATTCCACACCATAGGCGGCTTTATATTCGGCCGAGGTCATCACAGTGATGATATTCCCCCGTATTTCGTAGGCAAAGTCGCCCAGGGCCAGAACTATCTCCAGTGCATCAGCTATTGTGACATTGTTTATAAGAAGATTCACGGGGCCGGAGACGTTCTTGCTCGTTATTATATTCAGATCCCCTTCGGTGGCGAAGAATTTCAGCAGGTTCACGATATCCATGGCCCTTATGTCCAGGGACATCTTCTTTTTCATACCCGGGGAATTAAAAGATGCCAGAAGGTTCTGCTTAGGGACCTTAAACGTCCCGTCGGCACGAAGTTCATAGGCAAAGCAAGTCGCCAGCAATGAAAACATTAGTACTAGTATTACGGCTCGCATAGCTCTCGTTTTTATCATATCCTTATATCCAGACCGCGTCTGAAAAATCCGCTCTATCGTCATTCTGAGGCCACAACGTGACCGAAGAATCTAAAAGCGAGATCCCTGCCTACCTGCAGGTGTTCGACAGTAGGCAGGCAGGCTTCGTCGCTTCGCTCCTCAGGATGACGATTACTGTATTACGCTATGTGATCTCCGATTCCATGTCGCCCGAAGTCACCACTATTTTGTTCTGCATGATAGTCTTCACCTTTATGCCCGTACCGCCTATCATGTCTCCCTGCTTCAGTATGTACATCTTATTATCTTTAGAGTTATATATCATCGCCCTGGAGACTCGTCCCCATGTTATCCCCTGAATCTTAAAATCGGCGAGCTTCTTCTTAAGCTCACCGGAGGGATCCAACGTCGTGCTTACTACTTTCCCAGCCTCATCCCGGACGATATGAAATATATCATTTTTTCTGATTTCATTTAAATAGAACGACACATCTTTGAGCGGCTCTACGGCGCCGAGCCTGGCCGCTGAGACGCTGTTTGCCACAGCGGAAACATTCTTCATTATCCGGTCTATGCCGTGGCGGTTATTATTGAATAAAGAGTAAGCTACCACGGCCGACATACCTACGAGGGCTACAACCAACACCCCATTTATGATACGGGGATCCAGATCCGATAATTTAAAGGATATACCTAACCGTTTATGCCCGGCGCCTTTCGCCAAACCGAAAAAATTACTTCGCTGAAAGTACCCGGATATATCGCTTAACCACCTGCTTACAGCATTATCTTTTTTTTTCGACCCGGAAACGGTATCCGACGCAGGCGCCTTCTCTTCCCGTATTATCTTAAAAAGCCTTTCCTCCGGTGAAGTATTGTTATTTGCCATTTGCTTCTTATGCTCCGGCGGCCATCACAGTATCCCTGCGTATTAATTCCTGGACAACCTTCTCGTCAACCATCTCTTTCTTATGCATCACCAGATATTCGAGAGCATCATGGCATAGCATCGCTATCTTCCTGGGATAACCCTGCGTGTAATTATATATTTTCCGTATCGCATCATCGCCGAATAACGGATAACGCGAAACGTATCCGGCCTGTTTTAATCGGAAATTTATAAAATCCTGCAGTTCGTCCTTTTCCAATGGATTTATCACATACTTAAGCGATATCCTGTCCCACAAATTCTTTATATGCCTTATGCGCGGCAGGAGTTCCATCTGCCCCATCAATATTAATTGCAATATCTTATACTCGTTGGTTTCGTAATTTAAAAGCGACCTCAAGCACTCCAGACAAGGTTCGCTCAACTTCTGAGCCTCGTCTATCAGGATAATCACCGTCTTATCTTCCTCGACCCCTTTTTCAAAAAGGAATTTCTCGGTCATCTTCATGTATTCCAGGACCGTGGGTTCCTTTGTCTCCGTGGGATCACGCCTTATCTGAAAACGTTCCATCAAATCCCCGAGAAACTGCGTCTCGGACTCGTAGAGCGGGTTCAATATCATGGTCATCAATACATTGGACTCGGACTTTAATAGTTGGGCCAGGCGCCTGCTTAACGTGGTCTTACCCGTTCCGACATCGCCCAAAATTAATGACAGCCCGCGCCTCAACTCTATAGAAATGCGCAGCCTGTAGAGCGCCGAAGTGTGCTCTTTGGATTGGTAAAAGAATCCCGGATCTGGACTGGTGGAAAACGGCTCTTTCTCCAATCCCAGTATCTTGTAGTAGCTCATAAGATTATATTCATTTATTATTGTTGAGCTTCTCCGCGATCAGCCTCAGGGGATACCCCCTGACGATGAGATCGCTTACGATGGCCATACGCTTCTTCATCTCTTCAAAATCGTATAGACGCTCGTTCTTCTTCTTTCCGATGACTTTAAATAACCCTATATTGGTATAGTACGTTATGGTGGAATACGAGATACCGAGAGATACCGAGGCTTCCTTTGAGGTGACCATTTTTTTATTCATCAATATACACAATCCGGTTTGGTTGGCATTACTACGATTAAAGTAATTACTTTAATTACTTTTATTGCGGTTATCATAGCTTTTTATAAAAATACCACAGAAACTTCATTTTGTCAAATTTATCTCGGTAAAATTGACATCCTGAATGACTATGATATACTTACTTCATATGACGAACGATTCACTGGAACCGAAAAAGAAAATTTTAATCGTGGATGACGATGCGGACTTCATGGATATGCTGAAGGAGTGCCTTAATATGCGAGGCTATGATGTGTTGACGTTATCGGATGCTAAGCATATCATGCATACGCTTCACAGCTTCTCCCCGGATCTGATATTACTGGATTTGATAATGCCGGGAATAGACGGATTAGAGGTCTGTGAAATGCTTAATGGCGACCCGACCTGGGCTAACATACCGATAATCGTTATGTCGGGTTTAAATAAGGATGTGGATAAGTTAAAGGCGTTCAAAGAGGGCATAGAAGATTATTTCGTAAAACCGATTAAGATAGAAGTCCTCCTATCCTCGATAGAAAAGTTTCTGAGGGCAAAGAGCGAAAAAGATTAAGGCCGGGTTATTTATTCTCCTGCAGTTTTAAGATCGCTTCCTTTAAAGAGTCCACCTCTTCCCTCATCTCCTTTTGCGCCTTCTCCATCTCCCCGATACGAGTCTTTACCTCCATGATATTTCTGGCCGCATATTCATCAGGCCCCTCCATCACTTGCAGACTGCCGTCCTGATGAACCTGGGTACCTTTGGGAACTATCATGTTTAAGCCCCCCACTCGCCGTAGTTCCATGCCCGGGTCAACTTCTATATTTGGGTTATTTCCCTGTTTGGAGTCTGAGGAATTATCGGTTCTCGTGCCATAAAAATTGTCCGCTACGGAGGGCATCGAAATCATGCTCATAAAAAAGGCCGCCAGAATTACACACATAGATAATATTTTACGCATATCTCTGCCCCCTTTGTTAAGATAGAGTTTCGTATCACGCCTTAAAAGCATACGTCGTTAGGTGTCCCGGATGATCGGTATCGACATTATAACCTATCGATCTAAGAGCATCCTCAATTCTATCGAATGTTTTCTTCCCGTCCAACATATGGTACGAGGCGATCGCCAGGTTCACGCGTTGTCCTTTCAGTATATCAAGGGCGCCTTTTATTACCTCCAGCTCCGCGCCCTCCACATCAGCCTTAATGAAGTCCACTTTTTTTATACCCATCCTTGCCAGCTCATTGTCGAGGCTTACTACCGGAACTTCCACGACATCCTTAGCATCACTATCCATCATAAATGTATAACCTTTGACACTATCGCCCATAAACTTCAGTTTACCATCCGAGCTCCACAGGCCTTTATTGATGGCCACTACATTTCCGAGGGCGTTTAGCTCTATATTTGCCAGAAGCTTTTTATACATCTTCTCGTCAGGCTCAAATGCGATGACCTTGCCCGCTATGCCGACTGCCTTTGCGGCGTATAACGTGAATTCACCGATATATGCTCCGCCATCTATAACGACATCCCCTTTCTTCAGGGAATATTTTGCGAGATAGCCTTTAAGCGAACGCTTTAGTTCATCCGCCATATTTTCATGGGAACTGAACCTGACACCCTCATCAAAATCATATTCGAAATGGCCGAGGCGCCTATATACTCTGAAACCGTTCTCCTTAAAGTGCTTTTTATTATAGTAGAGGCTGTAATAGGCACCCTTCAACGCCTCTTTCGTTGAGCCTTCCGGTATCAACCTCGAGATTACCTGATTAAATTTCGCGCACATTCCTCTACGTTTCCTTTATAGAGCTCGCTCTGAAAAAATATCCCTTAAGATACTCCGTCTCCGGTATTTGTCTGACTATCGGGTGGTCCTGAGCCTGATGGCATCTCTTAAGTATGGTAAGCGATTTTCCTGCCTCGGAGGCCGCCTTCCTTAATATATTCGAAAATACTTCGTTCGGCATATTATGCGAGCACGAAAAGGTAGCAAGTATCCCATTTTCATTAAGGCACTTCATAGCCGTATGGTTCAATTCCTTATAACCTTTCGAAGCCGCGGCGATCGAATGGCGCGCCTTAAGAAATGACGGCGGGTCGACGATAATTATATCGAACTTCTCACCCGACGCGCAAATATTCTTCAGGTATTCGAACGAATCGGCTTCAATGAATTCTATCTTATCGGTGACGTTATTCAGCTCGGCGTTTCTCATTCCTAACTTAAGCCAGTCCTCCTTTATATCTACCGCCGTTACATGCGTTGCGCCTCCGAGAGCGGCGTGGATCGCAAATCCTCCGGTGTATGAAAATAAGTCGAGCACGCGCTTACCTTTCGAAAGTGCCTGCAAGGCGAGTCTCGATGGGCGCTGGTCGAGGTAGAAGCCTGTCTTATGGCCCTCGTATATATCGACCACGAACTTGGCAGGGCCTTCCACGATAGTATTATATCTATTCCCCTTATCACCATGCCAACTCTTTACTACCTTCAAGCTCTCCTGCTTCCTGAAGGGTCCGTCACTCTTCTCGTATATGTATCGTGCGCCAATGTTCACCTTAATCGCAGAGACTATCTCCGGTTTAAAATGTTCCATGCCAAGCGTCAACATTTGAAATACTGCAGTGTCACCGTAAAGATCGACTATCAGTCCGGGAAGTCCATCGGCCTCACTGAATACTATGCGCAGCGCGTTCGTATTTTGCAAAAGATCCGCCCGTTTCGCGACAGCCTCTTTGATCTTTCTGTCGAAGAACGCGGCGTCGACAGGTTCGTCTTTGAAAGTAAGTATTCTTACCGCTATCATCGAGTTCGGATTATAGTAACCCCACCCTAACAGCTTATCATTGGAGGCTGAGACGCTGACCAGGCTTCCGCCCTTAATCGGCTTATCGGGCTTAAGCAGTTGGCTCTTAAATATCCATGGATGGCCCGGCCTCAGATTACCCTGACGCCCTGATTTGACTTTAACTATATTATTTTTCATGTAATTATATCCATTCGCAGAATGCGAGCGCCGCTATCGTCTTGGCGTCGACTATCTTACCGGTTCTGAATAATTTCTTCACCTGCGGCTTCGAGAAAATATGGGTCTCTATAACCTCGTCATCCTCCGGCAGGCGCTCCGTCTTCTTCAGTCCCTCGGCCTTATAAATAAATATCTTCTCCGTGGAATATCCTGGAACGGGGAATATCTTACCCAAAAGCTTAAACCGCCCGGCGGTATAACCGGTCTCTTCGACTATCTCACGCTTTGCGCATGAGAGCGGCGGCTCATTCTTATCCAATGTCCCGGCCGGCAGTTCATAAATGTATGCGTCGATCACCGGCCTCAGCTGTTTCAGCATTACGATCTTATCATGGGCGAGAAACGGCACAATCAGGGCCGCACCCGGATGCCTTATCATCTCGTAGGTAGCGAGATAGCCATTCGGCAGTCTCAGCTTCTTCACGAAGACCTTCAGTAATTTACCTTTGAATACTCTTTTCATATCCCTTCGCTCCACACTTGATTTTTTCGCATACGTCAGATGGCGTCTGACCGGGTAAGGGTGAAAAACTGTGATAAAAAATGGTGCCGAGGGCGTGAGTCGAACACGCCACGCCTGCCTTTTCAGGGCAGCGCTCTACCGCTGAGCTACCTCGGCACAAAGCACTCTTATATTTGAAAAATTGCAGAAGACTACGCTAACATGAAAGAAAGCCTTAGTCAATATCATTTATACTCTACGCCCTTAAGGCGTTCGACATAATGCTGGGCGCTGAATGCCGAAGTCGCGCCATCCCCTGCGGCCGTCACGACCTGCCTGAGAAGCTTCTTTCGCACATCGCCGCAGGCGAATATCCCTTCAGCGGATGTCTTCATATCATCGTCACAGAGTATGTAACCCTTATCGTCGGTCTTCACTGCCGATTTAAATATCTCGGAGTTCGGTGTCATGCCTATTAAGATGAATACTCCGTCGGATTTGATCGACTTCGTAATGCCCGAATTAACATCTTTGACTTCTACAGACTCACACTTCTTAGTACCTTTTATATTCGTCACTATAGAATTAAATACGACTTCTATTTTATGATTGGCAAATACGCGCTCCTGGAGGATCTTTGTTCCCCTGAAGCGATCGCGCCTGTGAATTATCGTCACTTTATTCGCAAACTTAGTAAGAAATAGCGCGTCTTCAAGTGCCGTATCACCGCCGCCCACGACCGCGACATCCTTACCCTTAAATAGAGGCGCATCGCACGTGGCGCAATAAGATACTCCGCGGCCTGTAAGCTCCTTCTCCCCCGGGACACCCAGGTTATTCCATCTGGCACCCGTAGACACTATCACCGATAGAGTCTCTATCTTCGAGCCGTCAGATAGCTCGACGATAAAAGCCCCGTTCGCGTTCTTTTTAGAGACTAACGCCGTCGCTTCCGCCGGTAATACCTCGAGCCCGAAACGCTCCGCCTGCTTAAGCATCCAATCGGCAAGCTCCAGACCCTTAATGCCTCCGGGAAATCCGGGAAAGTTCTCTATTACGTCGGTGATCAACACCTGGCCTCCACAAACCATCTTCTCTGCCAGTATCGTCTTCATCCTGGCGCGGCATGTGTATAGACCTGCCGTCAGCCCTGCCGGGCCGCCGCCTATTATCGCTATATCATAAATTTCTGCCATATTACCCTACTTTCTTGCGGTCCAAACAAACAACACCACGCCGATCCCAAAGAATATTACATTTGGCAGAGCCGCGGCGATAAAAGGAGGCATACTTCCTCCGGAAGCTACGACAAGCATGCTCGAGAACGCCGCCCAGTATATGCCAAAAAGGACGGACCCCAGAACGAACCCTATAGACTTCTCGCTTCGCTGTGCCTTCACGCCCAGGGGTATGCCTATCAGCGCGAATATCAGCGTGGCGATCGAAATATTTATCTTCTTATATATCTCCACGCGCAGTGGCGTCGGATCGATCTTCTGGTCTATGCAATTCGCTATCTCAGCTTTAATTTCACTTATCGTCATCTCCCTGGTCTTCTTCTGTATCTTCTCGTTCTTAAATACCTTACTAAGGTCCAGCGACATAAAATATGTCTTAAAATTAAGTTTATAGAAACTGTCGGGATCGGTCGGGGATGGTTCCTCGCTGGTTCCGTTATAAAGTTTCAGCTCTATGAGATTCTTTTCCGGAATAGAATTGATCTCGCCGGCCTCAGCCACTATCGTTCGTGTGGGCTTATTCTCCTGTGGCTGATATATTCTTATATTCTTTAATTTATTTCGTTTTATCTCATGAATAAATATTATATAGTTCTCGAATCCCCTTATGAATGTGCCCTCCTCGAGAGCCGCGGCAGGAGAGCGTATACCTATCTCCTTAAGCACCCTCCTGGATGCAAATGAGGCGTTCGGCGATACCTGATCATTAAGGTAGAACGCAAAGAAACTGAGCAGGATACCGACCATAACGATCGGCATCGATATTCTGTAGAGGGATATGCCGCTGGCCTTCATGGCGGTAAGCTCCCCGTCGGCAGACAGGCGCCCGAATGCAAGTATTGAGGCGGTCAGGACGGCTATCGGTAGAGTGAAACTTAATAGCCACGGGACAAGAAATGCGAAGAGCTTTAATACAGAGATGGGGTCTACGCCTTTATTGATTATATAATTGGCGAGGGTGATTATATTGCCCACGAGAAAAACGAAAGTGAATACCACCAGCGTCAGAAAAAACGAATAGGAAAATTCCTTTAATACATAATCTCTAAGTATTCTCATGATTTAAATTTAAAACAAAAATCCGTCCCTAAGAAATACCGATCTAAGACAATAGAATGCCTCTTTCCACATATAGTATGTGACAAACTCCCAGAACGGCGGAAATACCTTCCTGACCTCATAATCTACATAGTCTCCGTACACCCTGACTACCATATAATGTAAATAACCGCCCTCGGATTCCGGTATCTGTATGAGCATTCCTCCGCCGCCGCTCGTCACATAGCGCACTCCACCGAAGGTGCCCTCCCTGAACATGTGTTCATGCCCCGCAAATACTATATCGACCCCGTACTTCTGGAACAGCTTCATCGCCTTATATGACCACTGGCCCAGCTCAGGCCTGAACCATGATTTCTGATAAAGAGAGATCGGTGATTTGTGCATAAAGATGAATCTGTGCTTATAAGGGGCTGATTTTATTAATTCCCCCTCCAGCCATAGAAACTGCTCTTCGGATATATCCGTTATATTATTGTCCAGGACGATAAAGCATGAATTGCGGTCGACGAACGAGAATTCGTTGCTTCCGATGTGCTTCTTGAAACTGCGCCAGCCGCCCTTCTGATAATCGTGATTTCCCATCGCGCTTATCATGGGCCACTTCAATATCGAACGCAGTTTATCGTATGTGCAATAATCGCTCTCGAGGCCCTTTGAGAATGTCACATCGCCCAGGCTCGCGACGAAATCTATCGGCAGTTTCTTAAACCGGTCCTCCCTGTTCATATTCCTGAATATTTTAATAGCGGCGCTATCGTCGAGTATGAAACCGGCGTGATTATCCCCGAAAACCATGAAACCGAAGTATTCCCCCTTATTGCCCTTCAGGGTCTCTACTGTTTCGGCATTCGTGGGCTGGCGTACCTGTTTCTTCAGGTATAAAAGCGCGACAGGAACCATCGAATAGAGCGATAGGGCAATAATCGTTACTACTAATATCCGAAAGGCGCGTTTCATCTATAAAGGCTTCCTCTTATCTATCTCTTTTTGCTGGATTATGGCGAGATATCGATCCAGCTCCTGTCTGCTTTCAAATATATTCTGCCCCGGAATGGCCTTCACTATGTCGAGGACTTTTCGTATCTGCGGTTGTAGGTTGATCATAACGAACGATCCGCCGTGGCTCTCTATCTTATTTTTAACTGTGAGGAGAACCCTTATTCCCATGCTCGATATATATTGGACGTCCTTCATATCGAATATAATAGCCTTTGGATCGGATTTAAATACCAAATCCGCATTCTTTTCCAATATTTCGTAAGTGTCGGAGTCTATGGACCCCGCCGGCAATATGGTAAATATTCCGCTTCCTGTTTTACTGACGGTAACCTTAAGTGGCAGCATAAGAGACCTCCGCGGTAATGTTACGGGACACGAAACGAGCATGAGGAAATATTGGCGGAGAGGGAGAGATTTGAACTCTCGATGCGGTATTACCCACATAGCGGTTTAGCAAACCGCCGCCCTAGGCCACTAGGCGACCTCTCCGCTTAAATCAGTTGCCGCTTCTTTTTGAAAAATTCCTTCAAAAGGGATGCGCAATCATCCTGCAATATACCCTTTGTCACAGAAATCTTATGATTAAGCTTCTTCTTGTTTAAATCTAATGCCGAGCCGAAAGCGCCTGTCTTGGCGTCAGCGGCGCCGAATACGAGCCTCTTCACGCGTGCGAGTATCAGCGCACCTGCGCACATCGCGCAGGGCTCAATTGTAACATATATGGTCACGTCTGGCAAACGCTCGTTACCCAGATGCGCGGCGGCCTGCGTTATAGCGATCATTTCGGCGTGGGCGGTAGGGTCCTTCAATAATTTTATCTGATTATGCGCCTTTGCTATCATCCTGCCGTTATGCACGATAACGGCGCCAACCGGAACCTCGTCGGCATCAAATGCCTGCGCGGCCTCCTTTATCGCCTCTGCCATGTAAATATTATCTAAGTTTGTCATAGTCACTTTGTGTTATTTCACAGATTTCAAGCCTGAGGGTGGTCTCAATTTTAATGATGGGAACGGACAGCATGAGCAAAAGGTAAAAAATATTTTCTCCAGGATATCCCGGTAGACTTGAATTCATTTGTGCCGACAAAATAATCCGCTATGGCCTCGCGTGCACGGGTGAGTTCCTTGAAATGGGCAGGGACCGTCGTATTGTCCAGCGTCAGATCCAGAAGCTCGAGGGCGCGCTCAAAAGCCTTCCTGCTATATAAGGTATTATTCTTTATCTGCCAGTTTAATGCACGCTCGACTTCGCTTCCTATATTTGCCATCTGCTCCAGAAATGACAATTTACTCCAACGACCTGATGCTAAATCTTTATGCTGATACCCCATTTACTTTATCCTTTTGGCAACCACATGTAAGATCTCGTTCCGAACATCTTCATCTTCCACGCCGCGGCCTCTATTGCCCTGGGACGGCCGGATGTTAATTAATGAGTCAAACTCGATAAAGTCCTCGCCGACCATATCGGGATAAAGATTGATCCCCCATAAATTTTTCTGCATCGAGCCATTCTCCAAAAGCAATGCTTCCAGGTCGGAATGAAGTTCGGCGTCCACCGCGACAATCTCCCTATCGATATCGACTACCGCTTTTACCATATTCCCAAAAGTCCCGGACGCCATACCTTTTAGTTCGCCTGTCGTGATTATTTTGTATATTATAGTCACTATGTAAATTGCGCCCTTCTGTAACTTGATATTTTCATCTTATCCTGCCTATTCGTCAGCGCAATTGTAATAACTCAGTTCCAGAGTAAGTTTGCCCAGAACTTGTCATCCTGAGTGAAGCCCTGTAGGGCGAAGCGAAGGATCTTGCTTTTAGATTCTTCGTCGGGCTAAAACCCTCCTCAGAATGACGCAGACACTTCGAATCCATACACAGACCGACTCAAACTGGCGTGCCTGGCAGGATTCGAACCTGCGACCACCTGGTTCGTAGCCAGGTACTCTATCCAACTGAGCTACAGGCACGCGACAAAGCTCCTATGCTATAAACTATCGCCTTACTTCACTACGCTTCCCAATTTCATCTCGCGAGCAGGCGATACTACAAAAACACCGGTCTCGTCCGAAGCCGCTAATATCATCCCCTGGCTCTCAACGCCTCTTAAGACCGCCGGATCCAGATTATCCACTATCACTACCTGTTTGCCTAAGAGCTCCTCTTTCGTATTTGATCCCTTAATGCCGGCCACGACCTGCTTCGTCCTATCGCCGAGATCTACGGTAATGACATAAAGCCTATCGGCGTTAGGATGATCCTGCACATCTTTAATTTTTGCGATCCTGAACTCTAATTTCTTAAAATCCTCATATGTTGCCATATATAAAAACGCTCCTTTTTTCTTATAATAACATGGTGCATTGCATTAGACAAGGTCAAAGACCGGGATCTGACTCTTTAAGTCGAAAGGGCCTTCGCTGATATTATTTATCTCTTTGAAGGAATATAATTATTGGGACCACGAAATACATCGAGGAGCCCACTTGCGGATTGATTATTGAGATACCTATTGCTATCGCCGAGATGATCGGAACAACCAGATTCTTTCGGATATAGAAATTTACGGTCTTGCTGTCAAGTCTCTCATTCGCTATCCCGGGCTTCTTTGCCGCATATATCCAATGAACACAAAACAACGCGCCGGATATCAGAAGATTAATCTCAAATAGCATGGCCGCTATTCGCGTGTGCCCATAATCTCCCACTACCATAGTGGAGAACGGTATCAACGCGACGAACATGAATGCAAAGATATTTATAAAAAGAAGCGTCAGGTCTACGTGCTTTATGTATTGAAATTGGTGATGATGCTCTACCCAGAACGCGCCTAAAATAATGAAGCTCTGGACATAATAAGCGAAGTCCGGTAATAGATCCAATATCTCCTTACGGACCTGCGCCTCATTCATTATGGCGGGCCACCTTGCCAGGTCGTTGAAACTCACGACCAGAAGCGTCATAGCTATGGCAAATATGCCATCGCACAGCGTCTCTACGCGGCTCGGTTTCAGTTCTGTATACATGCGTTCATATCTTCCTTGCCAATACGCTTTCGATCTTCGTCCTCAGTTCTGACAGCGACACAGGCTTAACTATATAGTCCTCCACATAGAGGCCGGCCGCCTTATCCTTGGCCTCATTATTATCTATCGCCGTCATCATAATGACGGGTATCGTGGTTGTATCCTTGTTACCCTTAAGCAGTTTTAATACTTCAAACCCGCCCATTATGGGCATCAGGATATCCAGTATTATGATATCTGGCCTTTGGTGGATAGCCAGCTCGATGCCTTCCCTGCCATTCGAGGCAGTCAGCACTTTAAAAGCGCCGCCCTGCTCGAAATCCTTTTTAATAAAATATAGAAAATCTTTCTCATCATCGATAAGCAGTATCTTTTTCATTGTGCCAAACCCCTTTCTTTAAAAGTAGCGCTTCCGGTAATATTAATTTTCCCCGTTCGGGCGACGATTTCTGTTACCTAATACTATCAGCACTCCTATCATGGCGAATATTATAAAACCCTGCATCACCGCTAAAAACGCCATCAATGGATGCGCATGACTGATTATTATAGCGCTGAGTCCCAATGATATCGAAGTGAAATATATGAATATTACAGCCCCGGGTGAGGCCAGGCCGATATCAAATAGATAATGATGGAAATGGTCTTTACCGGCGTATTTAAGCCATTCATTAATGGTTCTGATCTTCTTCTCCGCGATCCTCATGATCGTCGTGAACACCATATCGAATATCGGAACTCCCAGTATGAGCACAGGTATCAATATTTTGACCATATCGCCTTCGGCCCAGTACCCGACGAGCGCTATACTGGCCAGAATAAATCCGATCACCGTGCTACCCGCATCCCCCAGAAATACTTTACTCCTGCCCTTCATAAAATTATACGGTAGGAACCCCAGGCATGCGCCTGCCAATAGCGATGTCATAATAAATAAGGCAGATTGCCCGGTAATAAATAGTATGATCGCAAAACACGAGAGGTTTATAACGGCAGAGCCTGCAGCAAGGCCGTCGAGGCCGTCCAGATAGTTATAGCCGTTCGTTATGCCCAGTATCCACACGAGCGATACTATGACCTCTATGGTGTCGCCCCACCAGGACCTCGGCAGAAGACTGATTTTATCACCGAATAAGACTACTATCAGCGCCGCGATAAGCTGTACGAAGATGCGTACTTTAGCGCTTAATCCCCGCATATCATCTACGAGACCGAGTATCAGTATCAGGCCGGACCCGATCAGTATGGGCAGGGTCTTAATGATAACGCCGGGACTTATCGCCATGCCCACAATGAAACCCGTATAAATCGCCAGGCCGCCCAGAAGCGGGGTCATAGTCCTGTGCATCTTCCTCTTGCCGGGAAAATCGACTATGCGAAATTTAAACGCCAGGAAGCGAAATATCGGCATAGATAAAAGCACAAAAAGAAACGATATCAGCACCGCTATGTATAGTTTCACTGGCTACTTTATTTTCCTGAATATTCTAAGTGCCATGAATCCTTCCGCATACTTCACCCTGCCCTGGAACCCGCGAAAGTTCGCGCACGACTTCGCGCTCTCCAAAATCGTCTGGTTCTTTACGCGTGTCTTCCCCACCTGGGAGGCATGGGCTTTAAGTAAGTGCAGTTTCTTCTCCAGCACATCCTGAATATCTACAAATACATTCGGCTCAAAGTTATATGTCGTCGGGACTTCATAAAATAAAACCTCTTTAATATATCTGGTGGCAGATATACCGGCCAATGCCGCAGCCCTATGATCCTGATGGACGTCCTTAACATGATTAAGAAATACCACGTCGGGCCTGACCTTACCGATCATCTCATCCATCTTTATTATAAGTTCCCTATTATTGACTATCTCCGTATCTATAAGGTTACCCCACGATATGCTCTTAGCGCCCATCGCCTTCACCGCGCGAAGCTGTTCGACTCGTCTTACGTTCGGATCTCCGCCAAAACTCCCATAGCTCAATACGAGAAGGTGCACCTTATGGCCGGCCCTGGCATATTTTAAAAGAGTTCCGCCGCAACCTATTTCGATATCATCGGGATGCGCACCTATAGCGAGTATATTCATATCTTTAGTACCTCCCTGGCATTTGGCCCTTCATTAAACAGTAGGTCCAGTATAGACATATAAGGTATAAAGTTCTCCTCCGTCTTCATGAATTGCTGTGCATATACAGGATGCCTGAAATCCTGATATATGAGTTTTATATCGGAGGACTTGAATTTTTCCACATCCAGATAATCCCTCCCACCGGATCCCGAGAGATACCGGTCTGCCTTAAGGGCCTTACATATATCTATTATGCGGGACGTCTTTGCGGTAATTATCCCGAGTCCTGATTCGAAATATAGAGGCGTATCGACAGAGAGATCTTTCAATACATATCTTATTATCTCGACGTTGAGCTCTGCGAGCTTTTCCCATCTCTTGCTGTAAAGGCCTTCAAGGAATGGGAAATATCTGTCAAAATATCTGGCACGGCCGTAAGATGTCCTCAGGCTCATAAGGTGCTCTTTTCGCCAGTCGAGCTCGTTATCTATAATAACATTCGATATTATCTGCCGGCCTCTTGCCTTCGACATGACCGGGACGCTGAGCCACATCCATCCATCCTTCGTCCTGATCTTATTACGGTTCTGAAACTCCCTCGGCTTATACTGCACGTTATCCAGAAATACGAAAGCATCGCTATGAGCAATCTTATCAAAAAAACCGAGCCATGGTATATATTGCGGCTGGTGCACCGATATTATCATCTTACCTCATTATACAATATGACTTCAATGTAGCCAATTATTTCCTGCTGACGAATATAGGATTAGTCACCAGGAATAACCCTTCCGACGATATCTCGAGCCTGTAGTAGAATTTTCTATCTCCGATGTCGCCATCGTCCTTATAATCTATCTTAAACGGAGAGCCAAGGCTCATGATCTTTATTATCTCGCCGCTCCTTATTATCGTTATCTTAAGGCTCTTTGCCGCGTTATCGATGAAATGGCCGGCTATCGTAAGGCATGGAGCATCTGAGGTTACAAGCTCCTGGCCCATAATCTTTACATCGGCCTTTACAGAATCCTTTACAGTGAAATTATCGAGGATGAAGTTCCCGGCATCCTTCTCCTTTGAGACATACATGCGTCCTTCTTTCATGGCATTTAGCGCATCGGCCTTACTGAAATGAGACAGTAGAAATACCGTCCGGAGGTTCTTCATGCACCTATCGAGATCGTCCGCCTTTTCGAAATCGAGCGCTCCTATAGCCCATATCGGCGACGGCCTTATTCCATTGCAATAATCCTTCAATGCTTCGTCCCATATGCATCCGGGGGCGCCGACTCGATCGTATCCTTCGTAGAATATTGCGAAACCTGTATACCGGCGAGAGGCCAATAGAAGATCGGTGTGCTCGTATGTCTCGATGCTTATATTTCCGAGCTTATCTATATTCTTGGCCTCAGGATGCTCCCAGAAGGTAACTCCACCTCTCGCTTTTACATAGTTAATCATATTCTGATACGGCACTACACCTGCATCACCATGATATTGATCATACTTCACACCGCTATACGGGAAGCTGTTAATTAAAAATCCGGCAGAGATCACCACAAGAAGTATGCCGGCACGTTTACATTGACGTAAGGTCAATCCATGCCACCTGGCATAAATACCCCGCTGTGACTTCGATCCTTCTCTTATAAGCAGTAAGCCTGCGGCCAGAAAAGAGATTAAAACGGATATGAGCAATATTCCCTTTATGCCGAATGGGTTATTTAGCGCAAGACCGTTACCGATAACCGGAAGACTCTTGTAATCCTTTTCGTTCTCCAGACCTATCACCAGTAGGTGTTTATGCCAGTCCCTGATAGAAAAATTTTTCCCGAACGGTCCCCCCTGCCAATAGTAAAAAGGCCCTGTCTCCAAGCCGGGGATAAAGATCATATCCGGATTCTGCCTTCCGACAGTCTTTATCTCGTCCAGGTAGCGCCTTATACCGAACTTCGAAACTGATCTTATTTCCATAGTCCTTTTTATAATATTGCGGAACGGCCAGAGGCCGTACTCCCACTTATTGAGGAAGCCGTCCGTAGGTATTACGATGCTGATATTATTCTTCCGGGCCGTATCGGCTATCTGCGAGAGTATAAATTTGCCATCGCTGGCCACGGTAGTTACATCTATGGCCGCCTGGACCTGCATATAATCTTCACAGAATGCCGTTTTCACCGAAATTATAGATATGAACAGGATCGCACCAATTATGATTTTAGATCTAAAGACCATATATAACTCCTCTACACTATTCCGTACTTCTTTCTGTTAAATAGTTCCCCATATAAGGTCGAGGTCCTGTTTACCATCTCCCATGCATCGAATCTGCCTCTGATCCAGCTCCTGCCCTGGCTGCCCATACGATCTCTCATAGCTTTATCCTGTATCAAAGTAGATACCGCTTCAGCCAGCGCCCGTCCATCGGCAGGCGCCACCAATAATCCGGTCACATTATCTTTAACGACTTCCGGTATCCCGCCCACACGCGTCGCCACCACACTCACTCCTTCGGCAGAGGCCTCTATCGCGGCGATGCCTACAGCCTCATTAAGCGATGGCATGACGAGGATATCCAGTATTGAGAGCACCTCCGGCACATCATCGCGCCATCCGGCAAATATGACCTTGGACTTTATCCCGAGCTTCCCGGCTTTCGCCTCGAGCTCCTGGCGCAGGCTTCCATCGCCGGCAATGATAAACTTTGTATTCGGAAAGGTCTTCGTGATCTCCGCCGCCATATCTATAAAATATTCGGGCCCTTTGACGGTTTCGAGGCGTCCTATCATCCCGACGACATTCTCACCCGGCAATATATTAAGGCCTCTCTTTAGCTCCGCGGATTCTTTCCAGTCACACATATAACGATCGAGCTCGAGCCCCTGATAAATGACCTCTATCTTTTCCGCGGGCGCGATATCATGTTTAATGTAATCGCTCTTTTCGAGTTCGGTAAGCGCGATTATTTTATCGGTCCGCTTCGACAGATATCGTTCTATCCTTATAAGATTTTCCGTAGCCCTTTCATCGAAGTATCCGTAAAGATTATGTCCGTGGGGCGTATGGACGATCGAGCTTATTCCTGCTAGCCGGGCCGCTAAGCGGCCGAGCGCGCCGGCCTTAGCAGTGTGAGTGTGGACTATATCGAATTTCTGCTCGCGAAATATATGCCACAGGCTGAATAGCGCCTTCGCGTCGCGCAGTGGATCTATATCTCTTACGAGAGACGGCACTTTTATCAGCCTACCGCCGAACCTCCGCACAAAGTCCTTCGTCTTTTTTGTCAGGTGCTCGGATGGACCCGTTATCAACGTCACGTCAAATGCGGCCGGGTCGAGGTTCGATGAGAGGGTCCTGAATATATCAGGCGCCCCGCCCCGATCGAGCCTCGTTATCACCTCCGCCACCCTAATCTTTTCCATATCTCTCGCTCCTATGCCTCTAACCTGGCATATCTAACCAGGTTAGATATGTACTCCCCTCATCAATATCTGTAAAGCTCCGTGCATCTGGCGCAGGCAGGGAATATCTTATTCTCCTTAAGAATGCGCCGATACTTTACCGCGTCATCGCTGTTCCATATATCCTCAAATCTTGAACTCTTTATGTTACCGTATGAAAATGTGCTGTTAAGGCATGGCCGCACCTCTCCATCGGGAAATATATACGCGGCGATCCACGGGCTCAGGCATCTGGCCCTATACTCACGCGGCACAAAGGCCGGATCCCTGTAGTAGCTCCTAAGCGCCGAGCGTGACAGGTTCGGATAGAAGTCCACCCCGAATGGGTATCTTCCGCCAAGCATCCGATCCATCTCGTCGCGAACGACGTCGGGATCCACGCCCGGATCAAAATCGAACCCGCGCCAGTCTTCGGAGGAAGACCCCAGAATATCATCGAACCTCTTCTGCTTTTCCAGGATCTCCTTATTCGTAAATATGAGATTATGAAATGTCAGTGAATCTGCGCGGAGGCCCCGAGCGATCTCTATCATGTCCTCCAGATCGCGATAGTTATACTTAGATATAGTGCACTGGATATTGACCAGCGGCCTTTTACCGCCGGAAGATATCTTAATATCTCTCACGGCTTCCAGCCCCGACATTATCTTATCAAATAGGCCGTTCATCCCCCTTATGCGGTCGTGCACTTCCCGACGGCCATCGAGCGACACATTAAGCTCGTCCAGCCCGGAATCAACGAGCTCGCGCGCAAGATCATGCACCAGAAATCCGTTCGTAATGATAAGGCAGTGCATTCGATTAGCCTTAATGTGCCTGATCAGTTCCAAACAGCCTTTATAAAGAAGCGGTTCTCCCCCGAACAGCGTTACCCCGGGTGAGAACGATGCCATCTCATCCAGCCTCTTCTTTAATATATCGAGCGGAAGCTCTTCCTGAATTATTTCCTCGGAGCGCCGTCCGGTAACCCCTCCCTCTCCCCATTGGCCGCACATCTTACAGTGAAGGTTACACTTGCGCGTTAAAAATATGGTCACCGCCTCCGGCGGTTCAGACCTGCCGTTACCGAACCGATAGGCCGCGTATGCGCCTAATCTTTTAATACCGGTCCTCAGCGCATATGCCGGCTGTCTCAACGTCTTATTCAATATCCTCTTTATATTAGGGTGCGCCATTATCGTGCCGCCTCATCAATTATCTTTATCATCAGGTCCAGATCCCGTTTTTTAAGCTTGGAATAGACAGGTATGGTCAATAACCGCTCGGCAAGATAAATCGCGTTGGGAAAATCTGATGCATTGTATCCGAGATCAAACATATGATGCAGAGGCCTTAGATACATCCTCGATGACTCTATCCCCGACCTGCTAAGCATCTCCTCCGCCAGGGCGCGCTTATCTGTATTCTTAAATATTATCGGCAACCGGCCAAAGGCCGGACGATCACGATCATGGATCTTCGGAATGATAACACCGCTTAATCCCGCAAGCCCCTTTAGCAGATACATCCCATTCTCATATCTCTTATCCGTCAGCCGTCCGAGTCTCCACATTAAACGCCCCCCGAGGGCAATCTGAAAATTGCTCATACGCTCCGGAGCGATATCGTCCGGTGGAAATGACTCCTTAAATCTCGAGACAACCGCGTAAGCCGGGCCGTACACATATGGGTTTGTCGAGGCAGAGAATGCCAACGTTTTTACAAATGCGCTGAATTCTCCGAGAGCGGAAACCGGCGCTAATTCGTGGATCCGGGGCTCGATGGCCTTAGTTATAAATAAATCATCTGTAGCTATGCATCCGCCGCCGCAAAGCGGCAGGTTCTTCCCGCGATTAAAGCTGAAGAAGCTCACGTCACCCAACGAGCCTACGGTACGCCCGAGCGTGACGGACCCCATCGCCTGACAGCAGTCCTCGACCAGGAATGTCCCTTCGGGAAGATTATTTCGCAGGCCGCCAAGGCCGCCGGATGTAATGCCGAACATATGTATTGCAAGCACTGCGAGAGTGTCGTCATTCACTGCTCCCGATAGCTTATCGGTATCGGCATTAAAATCGTCGAGCGAGATATCGGCCAGCACCGGCTTAAGCCCTGCCTTCCTTATGGCCACGACGAGACTGCCTGCTGTATACGCGCTCAGTACTACCTCTTTTTTAGGCGAGATTTTCGACAGCGCCGTCAATATAAGATAACATGCCGATACTCCTGAACTCGTCAGGTATATATTTCCGGCGCCAATAGCCGCAGATAGCATTTCGATGAATTTTGAAGCTTCTTCCGATGAACGCATCGAATTCACGGCAAAGATAGCGTCCCGGATATTCGCTGATGAGCTTATTATCGGCAGGCGTCTTATCAACTTTTACTCGCCTCCACCATTATGATCGGCGCATAATATTTTACAGGGAAGCCTATATATCTCTTTTCCACTATGCGCATATTCATTTCCTTCATTATCCCGTCGACCCGGTCAGGATCATAAGTGTAAAGAGGGTATGGCGCCGATGGGTCGTAGTATCTGGCCAATTTATATTTAAGTTTAAACAAAGCGTTTCGGGAACTCCTGAATTCGAATATTATCCGCCCCGATGGCTTACAGACGCGCCGCATCTCCGATAGCACCCTGATCATCGATTCTATATCTACGTCGATAAAAAAATTTATGCATATTACCAGATCGAAATAGTTATCATCAAAGGAGAGCGCCTGCGCGTCCTGATGCAATAATTTGACATTCTCCATCCCGGATCCTGCGATCTTACCCGCAGCGCGATCGAGGCAGGCGTCATTCATATCTACGCTCGATATCTTAAGAAGCGGGTTCTGCCTCGCAAACTTGACCAAAAACAGCCCGGCGCCCGTTCCGATCTCGAGGGCCTTGCCGCTTTGGAGGCGGCATAATTTTAGCGCCTCATCCCTGATGATGCACTGGATAATGCCGCAGGCATACTCACCCTTCTCATCATTTCTTGCGGTGAGCTTATAAAACCACGAATACAATCTTCTTATCATCGTCTTTCCTGTTTATCCCCTATGGGGATCAATTGGCCGGGACGAACATTTCCGGGTATGTCACGGTAGACCGCAAAGCCATCCACCTGATGAGCGTTAACCGGCAGGCCTAATGCGGCTAAGTTATTTTCGAAAGCCTTTATTAAACCAGTGTATCGTTTTCTGTCAATAATATAACATACGTTCTGTGAGTTCCTCACCTCTTTTGTCTTATCGGGCCATCTATCGGCAAACGTCGGATGAAATAGCGTCGGAGAGATCGTCGCTTTCTCGAGCGTATCAAAATCTGTTATATATGCCGTATCGTAATCCGAATATCCGTAAAGCGCGTTATTTTTAACAAGCCAATCCGCCAGATGCGCGTATCGCCCCGAGTCGGGTAAAGATGCCGAGGCTTTTACGGTCGAGACATTATAATATAGAAATACTGCCGCTATGGCTATGATAAGAAATCGTCCGGTCCATTTGCTGACGCTGGATAAGGCATCTCCTATTAGAAACGGCCCGGCAAGGACAAGCGGCATCATGTATCGGGAAGCCGCCTCTCCTACCAGGAGCGGATAAAATATGACATTCCATAATGTGTACAAAAGCACGACCCCCACCCCATCCAGCCGCCTATTATCGAACCACCTGCTCAATCTGCCGGTAAAGACTATAATCGTAGAGATACAGAATAACAGCATGCCGGGAAAAGAGATAAGCTCTGCCATTAAGCGGGGGATACGATACAGAGAATCCGGGACGGTCGACAGCCTCCAGCATATCTGCCTAAATATAAGCGCCGGCAGGTCGGGACACGAGAGAGCGCTTCTATCAAGGCTTAACACCCTTCCGGCCATCCTGAATAATGTCGCATTCGGGTTTTGAAAATTATATATTATAGCCGGCGTATATCCGATCAGTAAGCCCATAAAAAATAGGATTACCGCCGCGGACGGAAGACGCCGATGCCTTGTCATCATAAGCAGTGTTATGACTGTAAGAATGGCAGGAAAGGAGCTCGGCGTAGCCCATAGGGCGATACCGGATACGACTCCTGATATAGTTGCCAGCAATCCGGGACGTCTGCTATCTCCTACATTTATCTTTACCGCAATAAGAAGTAGCAAAGGTATAAATAATGCATTCTCAGCCAAAACTCCCGCAAATATTGAATACCTGATTATGAAGACCGACGGAATCGCTATAAGCAGATCCGAGATCAACTCGCCGAATCCATCCAGTATTTTCCGGCTCAATATGCATCCTGCGATAAGCCCAACTGATGAGAATATCAGCCCGCCTGATATAAAGCTATTATATGACACTCCGAACGCTGTAAACAACGCCGCGCCTATATAGCTGGACATGGCTCCGGCGTAATGCGCCAGCGGCATGTAAATATAAAACTCCCTGAATTCCGATATATGTTTGGCCATGAGCGCAAAGACAGCGCTGTCTCCGCTGAAAGGTTTTATGGCGAAGGCTATATATGACCGCAGGAGTATTCCTACGATAATTATTACTGCCGGAATAGTAATTTTATACGCTCTTATATTCATTTTGCCTTAAGGAGTTTTAGCGAGGCATCTATAACTTCCTCCGAGCCTATCGACTTCAAACACCCGGCATCACGACACGCATGTCTATCGCACGGAGAGCACTCAGCGTTTTTGAATATGACTACAGCATCGGGCGATATATTGCGCGGATCGAATCGCTTCAGATACCCCGGGCCAAATATCGCCACAAGCGGCGTCTTAAGTATCGCGGCCATATGCATCGCCGCAGTATCATTACATATATATAGGTTACAGCGTTTAATAATGGCGCCCAGGTCTCCGATGCTTAATATTCCTGCGGTATTAATAATATCGGCAAATGTTGATCTCCTTATCGCCGCGGCCAGCGGCGCATCAGCTTTATCGCCTGTGATAACAAATTTGGCCTTTACAGTTCCCGCAAGCTTATTTATAACTTCGGCATATTTGTCCGGCGGCCATCTGTGAGAAGGTTTACCGCCGGGGTGTATGCCTATCAGAATATCTCCACCTGAGATACCGTTACTTTTAAGCAGAAGAGCTGCATTGTTAACGCATGACTCTTCTATCGGAAGATCCGGCTGCTTATCGATCACGTCGGCGCCCAAAACTCTTACCATATCCAGGTCATATTCCATCTCGTATTTATCGCCCAATCGCGACTCCGGAATGCTCACGTTAAAAAAACTTCCCATGAGCTCCGTATCTCTGCCGGCAGTGATCTTGGCGCCTATCAGATCCATAAGAAGCCTGATCTTTAATGCGCCGGTACGCCGGACGAGCGTGCGCATATTGATTGCAAGGTCGATGCCGGCTCGCCTTAAGTATAGAATCGACTTCATACTGCGGTATAAGGCATTTGGCGTAAGCCCCAAATCTAAATTCAATGTCTCATCGATATATGGCAGGTTTTTTGCAAGCTCACTTGCGCCGGGGGATCCCAGAAAATATATGCGGGCTCTCGGATAAGTATTTCTTAGCGCCCGCAGGGCCGGGGTCGACAGAAGCAGATCCCCTATGCCGCCGAGATTTATCACGAGCACCTTATCGGCTTCAAATCTGCCCGGGACGCTGACATTCGCAGTGGTTCGGCTCCTTTCGATATTCTCAAGCTGACTCCGGACGGCCTCCTCCATCCTATCGACCGATATATGCTTCATACATTCGTGGCTCCGGCAGGATCCGGCGCCGCAGGGACTGCAGGGTTCATTACTGGTGACAACTATATGAGCCGGCCCTACCGGTCTCCAAAGATACGGAACGGTAGGCCCCATCGTGGAGACCGTGGGTATGCCGAGTGCCTCGGCTATATGAAGAGGGCCTGAGTTATTGCATATCAGTAATTTCGATGCCGCTATTATTCCAGCCAATACATCCAGGCCGGGGCACACTACGGACAATGGCTTTTTCTTAGTCAGAGAGACTATCTCCCCGACCAGCTTCTCTTCGGAAGGCCCTCCCAGAATAACTATGCTCACATTATAACGGTCGGTCACTCTGTCGACAAGCTCAGCAAACGCCTCCGGCATCCAGCGCTGGCTCGGGAAATGCGCGCCTGGATGGATGATGACTATCCTATTATTTCTGCTTATCCCATTCTCCTCCAGGATCTTCCACGCACGTTCGATAGAACCGATTGATAGATTAAGGCACGGCACAGCGCTCCAGTCGGAACGGTGCTCGACCTCATATACTCTTCCTATTTGCCGCACCAGGTCGAGAGTATGCTCACACATGCGCTTTTTACGCTCATCGGGTTTCACAGTTATATCGAAGAATCTTCCACGCGATGCTATATCGAATCCTGCACGTACGGACGCATTGCTTCCCGCTGCGATTATCGCCGTATTCAAAGAATAATCCATGAGAAGGTCCACGGCTATATCAAATTTTAGATTACGAAGCTTGCTAAGAGTCCTGCTCAGGCCATCATAATATATTACCTCTGCTATATAGGGCGAGTTCTCGACGAGCGGCGCATTTAACTGCCGGGCCAATAACGAGATCTTGGCATTCGGGAATATTTCCTTCAATGCCCTGATCGCAGGCAGTGACAGGACGACATCTCCTATGCGGTCGATCCTTATAACGAGTATCGAGCGTATGAGGTCGGCGTCGGTAATGGCGGGGCGAGCCCTCCGGACGAGCGCCTTTAGCGCCAGGACTCTGGCGGCCAAATATATTTTCTTTAGCCCTTCCTTTATGCCGGCGACTCTACTGATGACCAACATATAGTACTCCTATGCCGAAACCTGACTGATCTTTATCGGCGATGATCTCGACATTCTTATAGCTAGATTTGATCTCTTCCCAGAATTTATATACATTGCACATGGTATCCGGGGGGTGCTTCGCTATATCATGCAGAGCGATGATGCCGCCACTTGATACAAGCGGGGAATACATTTCAAAATCTCTCTTCACGCCCTCATATGCGTGGTCACCATCTATGAATAAAAAATCTACCGGGGCGCCTTTTAATATCTTTTTTACTTTTTTAAGTGTTTTATTCTCATGCGAACTCTTTCTTATAAGATGTAACCGCTGACCGGGCCTTGCACATGCCCTGTATAGCGGCCTTCTCCAGGCAGGGTATCCTCCGCCTCCTCTGCCATAAGGAAGATCTATGCTGATCGCTATGGCATTCTCTGAAGAAGAATGACATAAGAGAGCCAATGTCCCACCCGATGCCGTACCTATCTCAATTATCGTTTCGGGCCCAGCCTCTTTAACTATATCCATAAGGCCGGCTATCTCACTCTTCAGCTGGATCGGCTTAATGACCCTATCGTATTTTGTAAAGACGAAATCTATGAGCGCATCCCGCTTCAGGCCTCTGACCTTCGATCTAATAGTTAAAGTGGCGTAAAATACACGGCAAAATTCACCCACCCACCACACGGCCTTACGGAGAGAGGCTTTCATCCCCTCATTCCTTAAAGACCTGTAAGTTCGCGAAAATATGTTATTCATAAATTCATTTCCTGATCACCCACAATATGTCGAGACTCAGTAATTCATTCAACATCGGTATCCCTGCCAGGCACGGCCTCTCGACGTCATAGAAGAAGCGTTTGAATTTAAGGCCCTTCTTCTTCAGCATCCTTTCGAACGTGAACCTGTCCGTCAGGCCGTAATGCAAGCGCGTCTGGTCTCGATGCGCCCCGATAGCCTTAAATAACGCGGACTTAAACGCGCCGATATTCTCGCGTATCAGGTTCGGCGTGAATATTATAATCTCACCATCCGGCTTAAGTACCCGAACCATCTCGGAAAGCAGTTCCTCTTTCTGTGAAGTAGTTATATGTTCGATGAAGTCGGCGGCGGTGATCTTATCAAATAAGCTATTCGGGTACGGAAGCTGACGACAGACATCACAGCACTTATATTGTATTTTGTCGAGGATTCCAAACTTATCGGCGAGTTTTTTTGCCGTGTCGATCGATGCATCGGAATAGTCCGCACCGTATGCCGCGGCCCCGGCCTTCGCCGCGTGATACGCGAATGTCCCGACACCGCATCCTACATCGAGGATCTTCTCCCCAGGAACGGGTTGAAGATGCGATAGAACTATGTCCACCCTCGCCTTCAGGGCCTTATCTTTCGGTTCATAGTAATTATCTATCTGGAATTCGAGAGATTGCGCCATTATGCGTTCATCGTAATCTTTGGATGTGATCGGTTTTCGTTTTAAGACGCTACGAAATAGCGCGACATTGGATAAAAAGGTGAGGTCCTTCATACACTTGGTGCGATCGATATAATTTATAAAATTCTCTACGATCAGGTTATCCGCCCGATCGAGATATTGTACAGCCTCCTTCTCATCGAGAATGCCTTTCGAAGAGATATCAATAAATTGTCTGAGAGCCTGATCGTAGGTCGATGCCCTCCCGGGATCCGGATGCTTACGGCTTGAGGTCTCACTTATAAAGGCGCCGACCGTCTTCACTATCACGTCCTTCTCTATCATGTAACCTTTGGATGCGAGCACCCTTTTATAAAGCTCGCCCGTTCTCCTGGCAGTGAGTGCGATATCGAACTTCTCAATGGCTTTCCTTTGGGCAGCCAGAGATATCCTCTGCCTCAGTGCGCGATCGTCCAGCAATATGGTGAGTTTATCTCTAAGGGCCCCTGCATCGGCCATTGTGAATAGAAGGCCGTCTAGGCCGTCATCGACTATCTCCTTAAAGCAGGCTATATCGGATGCTATCACAGGCCTGGACTTTGCCATGGCCTCCACAACCGTCAGCCCGAACGATTCGCTCTTCTTTATCGACGGTTGGACTATTATGTCCATATAACTCATGATATCGTATGCATCATCCCTGAATCCGACTACCCTGAAATACTCTTTTAAGCCTTTTGATTCTATTAGGTCCTCGATCTCCTTCCTGGCAGGCCCTTCGCCGACAATAATAAACCTGACGTCCTGCCGGATCTTCAATATCTCGGCGGCGGCATTTATGAGGAACCTGTGCCCCTTCTCCGGCGATAGCCTTGCGAACACACCAACCAGTAAAGCACCCTCCGGCACCGCCAATCTCTCTCTTATCGTATGACAATCTGCCCGGCAATCCCTCAGCCTATCCGTATATACACCGTTATGTATCGCTGTGACCTTATCGGCCGATAAACCCTGCCTTTTTATAAATAACCTGCGAGTCTCTTCCGAAACAGCTATCACCTGATCGACAGCCATGTTCAAGATGGGATGGGTCAAAAGATGCAGTGCCAGCTTTATGCGAGACTTGATCCACGAATGGTCCGACCCTTCGACATGCTCGGTATAGATTATCACCGGTATACCGAGAAGCCTGCCGAAGATCTTCCAGAACGCGCTGAACTGGCCCGAATGAATATGGAGTATATGATACTTTCCCGAGCTTATTACTCGACCCAGCCCGGCCAGGCGCGATGGCCTCTTCAGATCCTTCGGATCGAACGGAATTATGTGCGCACTTATCCTCCTGAGATCGTCAGTAAGCGGTCCTGCCGCCGGACAAACTACGTCGCAGGCGAATTCGCCCTTATCGAGTTTGTCGACAAGCCCGTATACTATGCGTCCGGGGCCGGTGACACCGGAAGCGTGTATGAAATGAAGTATGCGGATCTTATCCTTTATGATCTTCGTCATATGACTATCGGCGCCGGATTTCTCCAGGGCCTTATAAAATCCTTTATCTTATTAAATAGCTCTATCTCGTCGAAAATCTTTTTATTGGCGGTGAATTTTTTGGAGACTATGAGACTGCATCCGGTTGTGCCTTCTATGATAAAATCGCCGGATGGCTTTATCAGTTCATCGATTGCGCGCGCCACCGTCTTCCAGTTAATATCATGAAACACTATAACGCCGCCGTCTATCATCAGATCCTTCCATAAAAGTATATCATTCTTAATAAATTCATACTCATGGCAACCGTCTATGAATAATAATCTTATCTTGGAGTCAAAGAGTTTGCGGCCGGCGAAGCTGGTGGCCACTATAGCTTTCACATAATCCTCTACTCCGAAGGCCTTCACGTTCTTCATGAATATATCCTTCGTGCCTTCGAGATGCGGATCAACGCTGTTAACGGCCTCGCGCCGGCCGGCTTTACTGCCAAGGGCCATCACGACAGCAGACTTGCCCTTATATGAGCCTATCTCCACGATAGCGCCCTCACCCTTGCCATCTCTTGCTAAAAGAAAGAGGCAGGCCAGATCGCTATAGCCTGTCGTGCTCTCGATTCTATTAATCATCTTGTAGAGCACCAGATAGACAAAATTACCTAAAATATCGGTAAGTCCCATCACTCGCTCTATGGTCTTTTTTAAACTCATTTACTTCTCCCGGTCCTCGCCATCTCCCACAGCTTTGCATTTGCGGCAAATACAGTCATGAACGTGAATGCCGCGATCAAAAACCCGCGAACTCCGTCGCGGTAACCCTGCTTAAATATATACTTTTTCAGCGAATATCCCAGTGGCAATAATGCAAGCTTCCAGAAGAAATTTCTCGCCGTTATCCGCTCTTTCCTTTCGAACGACTGCCGGGCCAGGACGTTCGTATAACGGATCATCTTCGAAACGTGCTCCTCGATGCTCTCATAGGTATAATGCTCTATCGCGTTCTTAAGATGCCCCGACGTTCCGATCGGCGTCACATCGGTATGGATCCTGTCGGAGAATGTTACCTTATCTTTTCGGAATAACCTCATGATGTAATTCGGGTACCACCCGGAATACCTGACCCATTTGCCGAGATACATATTCTTCCTCGGAATGTAATAGCTGTCGAACTTCGCGACATAGCCGAGCGTCTCCTCTATCTCCTGCCGCAACCCATCCGTTATCGATTCGTCCGCGTCGAGATATAGTATCCATTCGTTCGAGGCCTTTGACAGGGCAAGGGGCCTGTCCGGCTCGCAGTAACCTTTATTGGATACCACGGATACTTTCCGGGTATACTCTCTGCAGATGGCGGCCGTATTATCGGTCGATGACTGGTCGACGATCACTACTTCATCCGCCCACCTGACAGATTCGAGGCATCTGCGGATGCGCTTCTCCTCATTGAACGTAACTATTATCACCGATACTTTTATCTTGTTTATCATTTATAGATTTATCTTTTTTTGTGGGCGATCAGGCTGAAATGCCTTCTACTGCCCAATACGGACGAATCTATCCAGCATGAAAGCCCCGTACGCATCGTACTCGAGTATCTGACAAAGCTGACCACATCCAGGCCCAAGCCGCGGCACTCCCGGGCCACTTTATCTTCATCAAATCCATGATATAACTGGTAGTCCGACATCCTGTAGTCCCTGGCTTCCGTCTGTGGAATCGATCGAGCATGTAATAAATTGTAGGCCAGGTTATCCATCTGCCATAATATCTTCCGTGGAAATGTATCCGGTCCGAGCGCATTCTTGGTCGGCTCATGGACTATGTATAACCACCCGCCGGGCTTGATCCTGCCTATGGCCGATCGAAGCGTTGAGATGTAGTCAGGCATATGATGCAGAACAGAACTCGCCGTCACCAGATCGTATTCCTTGGCACAACCAACGAGAAAATCTTCCACATTCTGCACCGTCAAATTAACCTTACCCTCCGAATGCGTCGGTATCCTGCTCTTTAACAATCTCACCATATCTTCCGATATATCTACTCCGCTAACATTGATGCCAAGAGCTATCAATTTCAATAATATATTACCTGTGCCGCATCCGATATCGAGCGCTAAGGCATTAGCCGGTAATTGCGCCGCTATTCGCGCTATGTCCCGTCGCAAGCGATGCTGTTCAAACCAGTTGAACTCTTCCGGGTGGAGCACGTCATAATGCGGCGCCTCGACTCGGTGCAGTTTTATATTACCCTCCAGTATCCTTTGTCTTAAATCATCATCCGGCGCCATTACCTTTTCGCCTTATCTATCATATCGAGGTACAGTTGCCCGGTCTCTTTCGCGTGAAGGCTGATGTCAAAATCCTTTTCGGCCTTTTGTCTGGATGAGCGCCCCATCTCGAGCCTCTTATCTTTATCCCCTATTAATATCGCCAGCGCATCCGCGATCGCATCGGCATTCCCCGGCATAACCAATAGTCCGGTCACGCCGTCTGTTATCATCTCGGGAGTTCCTCCGGAGTCGGTCCCGATAACCGGCTTACCGCAAGCCATTGCTTCAGAGACCACTCTCCCGCATGGCTCGGCAAGTGACGCCAGCACAAATATATCGATCGCCGCATATATATCCGGCATATCTTTTATAATGCCTGTGAATATAACTCTATCGGATATGCCATATTCCCCGGCGAGGGATTTAACGTACTTTTCACGGTCCTTATCCTCTTCGAAGACCGCGCCTCCGGCGATTAAAAATCTTAACTTACGCCTACCGTCGGGCACATCTTTTAGAAGTCTGGCCGCAGAGGCCAGAAATATTTCATGCCCCTTGCCCTTATTGAATCTCGAGGCAATGCCTATGACTATCTCGTCACTGCCTATGCCAAATGCTTTTCTCATATTATTGCCGCTTGCCGCGGGACTGAATTTCTGGATATCGACGCCGTTATGAATAACTCGTACCTTTTCCGGCAGGGAGCCTTTATTTATAAACCGTTCGGCTATGGCGCGGGAGTTGCAGATTATGGCATCGGGTAGAAATGACAGCGCCCTGTCGGGATCTATAATCTCTCTTTCGATCAGGTTTCTCTCGTGCCATATTACCGGTACCTTTTCAGCGCGTCCGGCAAGCCATGCATACATATGCGTCCGGATGCTGTTCGAATGGACCAGCGAAATATGCTCATCCCGGATGATCTTACGCACCCTTACTACAGCGCCTAAGACGCCTGTAAGCTTTCGCACCGCCGGAAAACCGACCGGATAGACCTTTATGCCGCTCTTAAGCAGGATCTCGACAAACGGCCCGCCTGGCGGGCATGCAAATACAGGTTCGAAGGCCTCCTTATCGAGATTCAGCGCGAGATTCAGAAGACTGTTCTCGCCGCCGCTAAACCGGGATGTCTCATGGATATATAGTATCTTATTCCGAGCCATCATTTTCTCCGAACGATCTCTATTAGTCTGGTAAGCCTCCGGGCGTATGTATGATCGCGATGTGCTCTTTTATAGCCTCTCTCGGCGATCGATCTTCTCTCGGGCTCGTGGGCAAGAAAGTAAGTTATACGCTCCCTAAGGCCTGCGACGTCGCTATATACCACCATCTCATCGGGCGTCTTATACAATGAATGTACCTGGGGAATATCGTTGGTCATCAGTAGCGTGCCGCTCGCCGGAACCTCGAACACCCTCGGAGTAACATTAAATATGCCATCGGGTGATCCGAACCGGCCGTGTATGTCGATCACTATCTTCGAGGCATTATATATCTTTGTCGTGTCAGGCCCGTAAATATCCCTGGCCATGTAACGACCTTTCAGTTTATCGCTCTCGGCCTGCCACCGACCCCAGATCTTTATATCAAAATCGCTCAACTCGTCGAGCACCTTCTGGCGTTCCGGTGATACGGAGCCGACGAACGCGATGTCACTACCGTATTTGGCAATCTCGGACTTAGACAGCTCTATCTTATTATGCACCTCCGGATCGCATCCGAGCGGTATGCTGTCAACGTGAGCGGCCTTAAAATCTATCTTATCTAAGACGTCCGGCGAGTCGATCAGAAATATATGGTCATATGCAGGGGCCGATGCCCGCATAAATTCCAGCCTGTGCGGCAGTATGATCGAATCCAGGAGCCAGTTTGCCGTAACAGCTCCCAAGCCCTTTATGGATTCAACGGTTTTAGCAGATATGTTCTCGCCCAGAAGCACCAGGAATAATTCGGGTTTGAACTCTTTGGCTATTTTAAGGATTTCGTCATTCACCTTTCTGTCCACAGCGGCCCTGATCACCGGAGCCTGGTAGGGCGATATATACCGCGGCACTATGGCCCGAACTGCCGATTTTATCCGCGAGGCGAAAGCGCCGCGAAAGAAAGGCTTTTTACGGAAATCGAAAATGCGGACCTCGTGGCCCAGCGACTCAAGGGCCGACCGGCAATAACCTCCGACCGTCCCTAAGACAGTACTGTCTTCCGGCGCGGCTAATAGCACCCTCACATTATTTCCTCTTCTTTACGACTTTCGCAGGTACACCATAAGCTATCGAATTAGGCGGGATGTCCTCCGTCACAACGGCTCCGGCGCCTATGACGGAGCCGTCACCTATCGTAAGTCCGTCCAGTATAACTACGTTTGCTCCAATCCATACACTGTTTCCGATTTTGATGCCGCGGCCGGTCATGTGAAGGCTAAAATCTATTGAGCCGAGCTTTTCGTAATCGTGTTCGAAGGCCACCATGACAACATGGGCGGCGATGTGGACATCGTCACCTATAGATATGCCGAAATTTCCGTATAGCACCGAATAATCATGGATCGCCGATGCAGTCCCTATCTCGATCTTGCCGCCGTTGGCCTTAAGTAACGCGTAAGGATAGATCGTCGTATAACGGCCGACTTTTATCGAAGCGGTTTCACCGTTGGCTATCAGGCGTGAGCGGCTCTCCAGGATCGAATCCTCACCCAGATGCACGCGCCGCGGGAACTTCACCTCCGCCTCCGGAGAGACAAATGCGCCTTTACCGGCGTCAGTGATACCTTTTATAATGCACGACAGCCTCTTGATAAACAGTTTTAAATGCTCCATGAGCGTCCCCTTTATTGACGGCTTATCATCTTAACCATTACCGACCCGAGAACCGGTATCTTCTCTCTTATCACCTCGAGCTCTTTCGCCCGGAACGGCGAGAGCGCCTTCACGCATAAGAAATAAGTAAGTAGGAATATTGTCCCTCTGGCAAGGAAGAACGCCATGGACCATAACCTCCCAATACCGGAGAAATTAACAAAGCGTCCGAGAATATTCCATACGACAAATATTACGGCCGTCGCCGCGGCGCACGCCAGGAAGAAAGGCACAGTCGTGCCTATATAAGACCGGGTGCTGACTCTTATATCTTTATGCAACTGGTTCAGAAAATATACCGTACCCACATTCACAGCTATCAGCGTTCCCCAGGCCGCTCCCAGGAAGCCGAAGGCCTTTATGAATACCGCGCTCAATATCACGTTCAGGAATATTATGATAAGTGAGCCCATCGCCAGAAGCTGCGGCTTACCGATGGCCGCCGACACCGATGATGAGGATTGCGCGAGCGTGTATACTAGGAGTGCAAACGCCAGTACCTGTATGACAAGTACTGATTGGCCGTACCCGAACCCCATCCATATGAACATTATCTCTCCTGCCGAGATGGCCATGAATATGAATACCGGGACAGTGAAAAAGCTCAGGTACTTTACACTCCTCAAATACGCCTCGACAAGCCTGGCCCTATCGCCGAGAGCATCTATTTCGGAGAATGCCGGCATCAGCGCCGAGGATAGCACATAGGCGAACGAGCATGCGTTATAAACGATGGAACTGCCCAGTTGATAAAATGTTACCAGTCCGATGGATAGGAAACAGGATATCAGGATCTTATCGGTCTGGGCCGATATTAGGCCGGAGATCTTGGAGATCTGCATATTATATCCGAAGCTGAACAACTTCCTAAATATTAACTTGTCGAGATGGAAGGCTCTGAAGCGTATAGCCGGAATGAGCTTATGGGCGGCGATCACGTTGATAACGGCCATCACGGTGAATACTATAACATTGTTCACCATCAGGCCTATGATCCCGTAACCGCACTCCAAAAAATATACCGTTCCGGCGATATTTATCACGGACAGCCCGATCCCGATCTTATTGGATATGTCCATGCGCTGTAATCCTCCCTGGATAGCCAGGAAAGGACTCATCGCATTAGCTGCGCCAAAGAGAGCGATTCCTATCAGCAAAACTATGCCGGCTTCGTGATGAAGGTAAACTGGAACATTCAATAATTTAAGGATCGGACCTCTGAGAATGAATACCAGAGAAAAGCACATAAAGGCAAATATCGCGTATAGAGTGAAGCCCGTGTCGATAAGTCGGTTTATCTTATCATACTCGCCCTTCGTGTGAAACTCGGCTATATATTTAATAAATGACATCCCTATTCCAAAATCGAGAAGCCCAAAATAACCCGTGATAACGCCCACTATCGCCCAGACACCGAATCGCTCTATGCCGATCTTCGAGACTATATACGGGGTCAGAAAAATCGCTATCAGGATCCACCACAGCTTTCCCAATATGTTATAAGCTGTGTTCTTCATAATCTTACCGGAGATACTGCCCTGCGCTGCGTGGCTGGTCTTCATATAACGTCGGCCCCCACACCCTCGGTCTCCAGCTCCGGCAACACCGCTATAATGGCGACTATGAACCAAAAAGGTTCCATGATGCGGATGATGATGAAGGTTGCGGCGGCGGCCGAGAATAGCAATAACCCCATAAAGCCCGACAGAAACCCTATGCTAATCGCCTGCGCGAAATCATTGTCGTACATAGACGTATAGACAGAATACGCCGATCTGAATATGGCAAATAAGATAAGGCAGAAGGCCGTAAAGCCTACTAATCCCGTCTCATTCAAGACGCGCGTATACTGGTTATCTATCGTGACTCCGGCCGGTATGCCGAAGCCTAATATCGGTCGTTTCGCCCAGCGCTTAAATCCTACCTTCCATGACTCTATTCGTGTCGATGCCGATTCATCCAGACCTATCCTTGATCCCATGACCTTATAAGTCTTCCAAGTCACGAACGTATCACTTACCCGTTGGTATACAGCTTTAGGCGCGATGAGTGGAATAATAACAATTGAAGCCAGCAGCACCGCTATCATGATGATTCTGTGCTTCTTGTTGAAGTAAATAAATGCCGCCAACGCGACAAAGAAACCCAACCACCCACTCCGCGATAATGTTTGGAGAAGCGCAACCGCCGACATACCTAGAAGACATACCAGGGCCAACCGTTTTCTACCTGGCGATGCATTAAATATAAGCCCAAGCGTAAGCGACATCATGATGATAAGATATCCCGCATATGTATTCGGCTCGCCTCCCGCTCCCGACTCAAACGGCGCGCTGACTCTTCCGCTTATTGAACCACTGACCAGGGCGTAAATATTGACGATAAAGCATGTCAATAGAAGGTAAAATATATATTTTTTGGCCTGGACCACGGTCTTTAAATTATTCGTTACCATGAAGAAGATGATAAAGTACTCTATATATTTCAGAAGGTAAAAGATCGATGAACGCAGTTTTACCCTGCCTTCTATTACGGCAATAGCGCTAACGAGTACGCATATGACTATATATGACATGATCGCAGAATTAAGTCTCGTGGCTCTTAAAAGACCTAATTCTTTATTGATAGCCATTTTGGCCAGCCAACCTAAAAATATGATTATTATGAATATGTCATCAGCACGGATCTTAATCGATCTACCCGCAGCCTCGCCCGCGGTGAATTCCGGAGAGAGAAGCATCGTGAATATGAGGATTATGAGAGCGAGATCCGTATTTACGAACGATATGACGAATATCAGGCCGCCGATAAGGATCGCCGTGGAGATATTGAGCGGGATGCCCATCATAGTGAGGAGAAGCATCGTGGCGACGAAGAGAAGTATACCTACGATCGTAAACGCTACCTGGCCCTTACTGTTATTCAGCATGATATATGAGTCCTTAAACTAATAAAGGGGCTTTGACAGCCCCCGCCTTTACACATACCGCTTACTCGTGACCAAGCACCAACAGCATATCATTTATCCATTCGCTAAACTCTCGTTTTGGTCTTGTTTTCCGCTCTATTAAAAGGGCTCTCCTTCGACGCATATCCGTACCTGTATTTGTAGTAGGGATATGACATCACAGCTTCCGTTTCGGGTTGGGTGTGGTTCAGGACGACTCCCGTTATCTTCGCGCCTACGGATTCCAGCTGTATCTTCGTACGTATCAACGCTTCGCGGCTGGTCCGTCCGATCTCATATATCAGCACCACGCAGTCCATCGTGGGAGCCAGAAGGCTCGCATCGGTTACGGGCAGTACCGGGGGTGCGTCAAATATTATCAGGTCGTATCTGTTCTTCACCTTCTCAATCAGGTTCTTAACTTCCTTCGATTTCAATATCTCAGCCGGATTATACGAAAGTCTGCCGGAAGGTATGATCGATATATTATCCAAGCCGGGGGTCTTACGAATATCGTCAAAGTCCATCTCGCCGACCATTATATCCACTATACCATTCAACACCTCTTTCAGGCTGGCCGAGCCGGTAATATATTCGTTCATGCCGGGCTCGCGTTTTATGCCGAAGACTTTGTCGAGTGCTGGTCTCCTGAGATCAGCCGATACTAAAAGCGTTCTAAGACCTGATTGCGCCATAACCACCGCGAGATTCGATGAGATGCTCGACTTTCCTTCCCTCGGGCCCGAACTGGTTATTAATATCGTCTTCTGAGTAGGGTCGAGCTTTAGATTCGTCTGGATATTGCGGAATGCTTCCGCGGCAGTAGAATTCGGCTCGAAGTGCGCTATAAGATATATGGGTTCCTCTGTATCCCTATGGATATTGTCCGTAGGAAATATCCTCTCCTTAAGGTCTCTGAAAAAGCCGCGCTTCAATTTGGCCTCCCTGCCAAGCGGCGGGACTACGCCGAGCACTCTCAGCTTGACCATGCTTTCAACGTCCTCGATCGTGCTTATAGACGTATCCAGGGTCTCGACCACGAATGCTAAGGAAGCACCTAAGACAGTTCCCATCACCATACCCACTATCAAAGCCAGATGTTTATTTGTAGAGATAGGTGCCAGTGGCATAACGGCCGGATCGACCACAGATATATCGCTGACTTTCTGGGCCTCCGTTATTCTGGCCTCTTCGAGCTTTTCTCTTAGCATCGCATATAATTTTTTATTTACATCAGTCTCGCGGATAAGCCTCGCATATTCGATCTCCTTACCCGAGAATCCCTTTATCTGTGCCTCTATATCGACTATCTGCTCTCTGAGTTGTATTACCCTGGGGTGTTTCTCGGTGTATTTCTGGCTTGCCTCCGCCAGATCGAATTGCAGTTCGTTCAGCTTCTTCTCTATCGGCTCAGCCAACCTGACATCTCCGAAATTTTCGCCTATTAGCCGTATTTTATCTTCCGCTGTCTTCATCCTGTTCTCGAGGGAGGTCAATTGTTCCTCTATAAAGAGCCTCGCATGCTTCACCTGCTTGGCCTTATCTTTCAGGTTCTCCACCATATAGGTCTCGGTTACGCCGTTAGCAATCTCCATTGCCTTCTTCGCCGTATCGGCAGTCACCATAATACGGATCATATTGGTACCGCCAACCCTCTCGGTAGTTACAGCACCCTGCAGTTCTCCTACGGCCCGGTTGATATTGTCAAGATCCGATTGTTCGTTGATCATTCCCAGACGGATCGCTGTCTGCTTCATGATCTCGTAACCTTTTATGAGCTTCGTCTCGGACTCCATAACGTCGGCAGGGCTATAAAGTACCCACTCGGTGAGTAAACCCGATACGGTCTTCCGTTCTTCTATTTTGATTGTGGTGCTGGCGTCGTAGATGACGGGCTGAGTGGATATATAGATAACCGTACCTATGAGAACTGCTATAAACGTGACAATGACTACCAGCCTTCGCTTACGAAGGATACGCAGGTAGTCACGGACATTCAATTCGTATTTTGGCATCTTACTCCATAGATACTATTATGTAGAAGATATCATACAATTATAGAATTATCAAGGGCGTTAAGAGAATTGTCTTTGTTCAATTGATTAATTTGTAAGGTAGGGAAGCGCAGGGATTCAAGCGGCGGAAGGCAGTTACAAAAGTAAACGCCGCGGGAGAGCGGTAGGAGCCATGAAGGATACTTTCTCTTGTTCGCGGTTGACTGAACGCGGATTATTTGTTAGACTCGAAAGCACATGGAGACGATACTTGAAGTTAATGGCGTCACTAAGGACTTCTCCCCCGCATTCTCGCTGTCGGGACTGCTCAGCTCCGGGCTCAGACGGCCGAGCGCCACACGCGCACTCGACGGACTCTCGCTTACGCTCACCAAAGGTTCTACGCTCGGCATACTCGGACCAAACGGTGCCGGCAAGACTACCCTGTTAAAGATCATCTCGACGCTGATCCTCCCCGACAAGGGATCTGTGAAGGTCAACGGCCAGATTCTCGGGGAGAATGATGAGCGGATAAAGGCATCCGTCGGCCTCGCGACATCGGGCGAGCGAAGTTTCTACTGGCGCCTGAGCGGGCGGCAGAACCTCGACTTCTTCGCCGCGATGTACTCACTCGGTAAGAAACAGGCCGCCGAACGCATAAAAGAGCTGCTCGAGCTATTCGGCGTCACCTACCAGGATAAACGCTTCGACTCATACTCGACCGGCATGCAGCAAAAGTTCGCGCTGATGCGCGCGCTCATCCATGACCCCGAGATCCTGTTACTCGACGAGCCGACAAAGAGTCTCGACTACGCCTCATCACTCGAGCTAAGAAACTTCATTAAGGACGTTCTCGTAAAGAAGCACGGAAAGACCGTTATATTCACAACACATCACATGGACGAGGCTATCGACTTCGGCGGCATATTTATGATACTGCATGAAGGCAAGCTTTTCGCTTACGGAACGCTGGAAGAATTACGGGCGGAAACTAATTTACCTACGGCCTCACTTGGCGAAATATTCGTCCGCCTTACCGGAGGGGCGAAATAATGCTAAGAAAACCTATCGCTTTCTTAAAAAAAGACTTCCTGATGGAGTCGAGCTACGGCATGGCCTTCCTCTTTAATTTCTTCGGAATATTCGTTAGCATCCTTGGTTATTTTTTCATCGACAGGCTGTTTGGGAGCCGCATAACACCGCATCTCGAGGAATTCGGAGTCAATTACTTCTCTTATGTTTTGGTGAGCATGGCGTTCTTCGGTTACGTCGGCGTCGGGCTTGGCTCATTTTCCGATCGCATACGGGGCGAACAAATGCAGGGCACTCTCGAGGCCGTATTAGTAACTCCTACCAAGATATCGACGATACTCTTATCGCTTACACTATGGAACCTCGTCCTGGCCACGATCGACATGGCCATATACATATTACTTGCCGTATTCTTATTTAAAGTCAATTTTGCTCATACCAATATACTGTCGACGATAGTAGTATTTATTCTGACCATACTCTCATTCGGATGCCTTGGAATAATTTCAGCGTGCTTCATAATGATCTTTAAACGAGGTAACCCATTCGGATGGATAGTCTCGAGCCTCGAAGGCCTCATAAGCGGAGTCTACTTCCCCATAACGGTCCTTCCATCCTGGCTACAACTCCTCGCGCAGTTTTTGCCCATCACCTACGCGATAAGAGCCATCGAGTTTTCGGTTTATAAAGGATACACGCTTGTGCAGTTGTATAAGGAGATAGGATTTCTACTTCTATTCATCATAGTGCTTCTTCCTATAAGCCTCTGCCTGTTTAAGTACAGCATTAATAAAGCCCGGCGAGAAGGAAGTCTGGCCCAATATTAAAGATAAGGTGCACAATGGATGATTTAAAGAATAGTCTCGTCTATAAACTTCTGCGGGAGTTCAAAAACCTATTTCTGCAAATCTGGATGGCATTTTACTGGCAGATATTGCGCATCTCTACTATCTACAAAGATCATTATGAGGATAAGCGCCTCGGAATCGAGACTGGTGAATGTCAATTATGGCGTGACAACAGCCTCCACAGAGATATGATATCTCACGTACCCGCACCGTATGCCGACATGAGACGGATAATCGACTATCTTAAGATGACTCCGGAAGATGTTTTTATAGATCTTGGCTGTGGGAAAGGGCGCGCCTTATTTGTGGCGGCATCGGAGAACCTGAAGAAAGCGATAGGCGTAGAGCTGGACGAGAGATTACTGGCTGTCGCCGGACAGAATCTGCAAAACGCTAAGACACTTAATTGTCCGGTCGAGATCGTGGCGCATGACGCCGCCACATATAACATCGACCTGGGTACCGTATTCTTCTTTTATAACCCCTTCGGTCATAATACCATGGCAAAGGTTCTCGATAATATAAAATTCTCCCTGGAAAAATCTCCAAGAAGAGCGCACACGGTCTACTACTGTCCTCAATATCGATATTTGTTTGATGAGGCCCCCTGGCTTGAATTCGAAACCGAGCTCAATAATGGCAGGACGGTGATTTGGAGGAATAAGAAGCCTTGAAGGTTAACGACTGCAGGCCATACGCGATAAATAATGACGCACTCTCACTTGAGATGCCGGAATACGCAGATTATGCGACATAACGATCCGAGACGGAAATATCGTCCTGAATAAAAAGACTAACTTCCCCCACGCGCCCTTTTGGGCAGATAAAAACGCAAAATATGATATTTTATAGCTACTTCTACCGTCTTTTACACTTTTCAGTACCGCTCTATCTATAGCCCCAAAATATTTTGGCCTTACTTTCTCTATCTCTGAAATATCAGATCCCGAAACCGTCATGGCATGCTTAAGGGCTGCATATACAATAAATTTAAGGCCCGATCTGTCGCACTCTTCCCTGACAATATTCCAATCTATACGGTTACCGTAGAATTTTATTAACTCTATAATATCGGAGACCATCGCGGGTTTATCGAATGAATGGTGCAGTCCGTGATATGCGGAGTATATGACGAGATGCTCGGGCGAAAGCGCGCGCGTCGGGATACCGTTGATCTCTGTGTCGCCTGAAGACTGCCAGACCCTGCCCATATCAAATTTCTCGACCAGAGCGTCGAGCGGCCACGTAGAATTTATTAGATGCCAATGTATGTGAACAGCCGGCTTCGTTCTGTCATTGGCAAAATACATGATACTGTTAACCGGACACGGTGCGCAATTATTGAGAAAATCTTTATACTGTGGCGGCTGGCTATATCCTAAGGCGCATAAAATTGCATCTGCGCCGGCAAGGTCTTTCTTATCTATAAGAATATCTATATCCGTCATCAGCCTTGCGGCAATGTCTCCATAGATCTTCTCTGCAAAAAAAATCCCTTTGAGGATTATCGTCGGAATATTAAGGCCGTCAAATCCGGAGATCACCTTCTTTGCCTGCTCAAGCATCATGATGCTCTTATAAGAACTTATGTAGTGACGATTGTCCTGTAGCGCTTCGCCTCCACTGGACGCTGTCATTGCGAGAAGGCTGTCGTCTTCACATTGTCCGATGACGCAATTTCGATTTTTAGATTGCTTCGTCCGCCGCTGAAACAATGGCGGACTCGCAATGACGACCATCCCGTCTCTCTTTTCTATTCGTCTAAGGATCACAGATATTAAAAGATACGGCCATTTACTGAGCGGTAGGAGAGATGCATAAAGAAGATTGGCAAAGCGCGGAATCTTTTTATCTAATCGTAGCACCCCGGTGCGATTCTCGACTGACACAACCCTTCCGAGTATTGCTTCCGGATACACCTCCCCATCCGGAGCAAGCGAAGAGTCTCCCTTAGTCACTATAGAAATTATTGCTTTATTCACTTTTTTTAGCTTAATAACGCGGTGTATTACCATCTTTCCGGCGGGTGTGCGAAATAGGACTATGTCGGCGTATTCGATATTCCGGAGTTCGATGGGTTCGGCACATACGATATCGCCGTCCCTGATGAAGGGGTACATACTTGCGCCCGTGGCCTTAAAGCGGATAGAGCTCCCTTTGCGCAGGATCTCTTCCGTGAGCTCTAAGATAGTCGAGCTATCGGACTTCATATATCTTTATCGATCAATTCCAGGACGCGTTCGTCGGGAAGGAAACCGAGCTCATAGGCCGGAATGTCGCTGACAAGTTCAGACAAAAATTGTAGCGTAAATTCCATGCCCTTATCGCTCCAGAATGGCGGGAAGGAACAGCTTATAAAGCGGGAGACGGCATCTGCGGGTGAAAGCTTCCGGATCTTATTGTCTTTGGCATGTTTTATAAAGAAGAGTTTTTTTAACGGCGCATGGTCCGGGCAACACTCATCGATCTCTCCATGCCACGGTGTTCCGTAAATAAAATATTCACTGCCCATTTTTCGTATAACGGTTCTGTCGTCATTAAGGATTTTGGCTTGCGCAGCCTTCATGGCAATTTTCGCCATCGTACTCTTCCCGCTCCCAGAGACACCCACAAAAAGGAGCCCATCTCCACCCATCTTCATGCCACATCCATGAGCCATGATACCTCTGCCGGCGGCCAGAAGGTTTACCATTAAAACTTCATCGAGGGGGTATTCGAGAGGCTCACAGATATTATCCGCTATTTCTCCGAGAAAGATATCGCCTGATTTGAAATCCTCATCTATCACCGCTACTTTATGAGGAAGTTTTCCGAAATCCCGGGAGTAGAAACTGAAGATATGGCTGGCGTTGTCACGGTTCAGGCGCCACGTAAGACCTGAATCGAAAACCAACCTACCGGATATATACTTGGCTATATTTTTTTCCGGACCATGAACGGACAGAACGATATCAGGTTCCGATATACCGGTGAATCCGCTATAGGATTCGTCAATCCTGAATTTCATATGGCTGGGCCCAGATACCAGAATCGAGGCACCGCCGATATTAAACCGAACATCTGCCCCAACACAAATATTACTCAAGGGCAAGAAAATATCCCGCGTTCAAACTATATGCTATCACAATAATTACTATGAGCCCCGCGTCCTGTTCGGGCAGGTTCCAAGGCTTCTGCATCTGCCGCTACTCTTGTTACTGCCCGTAGCTCTTTTGCAATTAGCTAATACCGCGTCCTCCGGTGTCAGGAGCACCTTTTTAACGCTGGGCTTTTGATAAGATTTCTTCTTCATTTGACATACCTCCCTTTGTGTTACCACTTCCCGCCCCAAACTTCCGCGCCCTTAATTGGGCCACATCACACATATTTTCTGATATGCTATAGATATCTCCGTTCTCCAGAAATCCCCATCCGGGACACTGGTTGCAGATAAAAGTCATCTTACAGCCTCTGCACTTATAATCACCGGGGGCTTTCTCGACCGAAACCGCACTGCACATCTCAACCCATGCTTCACGGAATGAGTGCTTACGCAGATCGTAGCTGAACGTTCGCATCATATCGCAGGGCCTGAGATAACCGTACGGATCGATATGAAATGAATTCTTCCCGGCGCCGCAGGTAAATAGCCTCCCATTCTGCGATGGCTCCCATGGATGCTTACAGACCTCACGCCAGGCATCGAGCTTCTTCTGGTCTGAACCATCGAGCGCCACTGCATCCTCAGGCGAAAGCCTTACATCCCACGGATCCTTCAATCCGGTTAACTTCGGGTGAAGCATCGCATCAAACCTGAATTCGATGCCCATGCCTTCGGACCATTCCTTCATCTGAGATACCTCGTGGTGGTTTAATGCCATGGCCATTGTCTTTAATTTTAACGGTAGTTTTCTGTCGAGAATAAGCTTTATCCCGGCCATGCAGGATTCAAATGATCCTGTGACCCCCGTAATCTTTTCATATATTTCTTTGGTCGCGCCGTATACGCTGACTTCTATAGAAAAAGGCGGATATTTACTCAGATGATCCAATATCTCAGGAGTGACTAATGTCGCATTGGTAAATAGCGTGATTAGAAAACCCTTCTTTTTTGCATACATATAGATATCTAAAAAGTCGGGTCTCAATAGAGGTTCCCCGCCGGTTATCAGTAGCCAAAGACATCCTGCTTCGGCGATCTCGTCCAGTATACGGCATATTTCGTCATAGCTTAGCTCCCGCTTAGACGGGTCATGACAGCAATAACATTGCACGCATTTTAAGTTGCAGCGCTGGGTCAGCTCTATCGTCCCATCAATCGGGATGTTCTTTTCTAACACTTTGGAGTGAATCGAATTACTGAATGCGGTGTAGGTTTCCTGCGGAACGGAGTGAACGCGCTCCATCTCAACTCTCTTTTATACTGCCGGTCTCTGCCAGGCTCTTAACGAAATTCTGCAGATCCTCTTCGGCCTCGTCCGGAGTCACATCAAATTCATCCGCGATTGTTTTATGTATCTCAACGGTTGTACGATGGCCGTCTATCAGCTCCCATATGCGTCCGCCCACCTCGTTCAGCGCATATATGCTCTCAAGATCGGCCGCGTTCTTACGGATCGGCACCAGCACAAATTCATCCGCGATCTTCCGAAATACTACGTCGGGACTTTTAGAATAGACTTTAGTCATTGGCGGTGCCTATTTTGTCAGCGTTTTAGAAGCCACGTGAGTAAGTGTCTTAATAGCCGTAATGTCACCGGTGATCGCCAGGATCGGGCCTGATATTTCCGTGGCCAGCCAATTAAGATCGGATATAGGTTTCTTCGGCACGAATACCACATCTCCGGAGTCGAGCTTGATATTCTGGCTTCCAATTCCTCTTAATGCCATATTGGCGCTGGCCCTTATAATCCTCGGGTTGCCTGAGAACATGCCCTTTATGACTATCATGCTCGATGCCAGAGAACTATCTTTGAAGCCCTGCGCCATAGCAACAGCTTCGAGCACGCTCTCCGTGCCGGTGACCTGGTATACGCCGGGGTACTGAACCTCTCCTAGGACAATGACTCTCTTACCGCCCAGACGCCTGATCGATATCGTTACTTCGGGATATTTTATAAATGTTTGCAGCTTTTCTGTTATCACCTTATCAAGCTGGGGGATCGTCAGGCCTTCTACCTCTATGTCCTCGATAAGAGGAAACGATATCCTACCATCCGGTCTTACAGTGACATCCTGCGACATATCCGGGTTCTGCCAGATGAACACAGATAGGACGTCCTCGGCGCCTATAGTATACTGGGGTTTCAGCGTCCTCTTTCCCCTATTGGCCAACGTCTCCTGGTTCGTCTTTTCGGACGCTATCTCACCCCTGGACTCCGGAGCGGATTTATTAAGCTTCTCATTTATCTTCTTGTCCCTTTCGAGCAGGTTATTAGCGGTATCGAATTCCTTATCCGCCTGTTTAAATTTGCCATCGTCATAGTATTTCACGCCTTTTTCATAATGTTTTTTGGCGCCTTCCTTCATAGCGGCGCTGTTATATCTGCACCCGCCGAGCATCAGGACGCTTAGCGAAAATATCATTACTATTTTTAATTTATTATTCATACTGTTCCTTATAACAGATTCTTCCCTAAAGGGTCTACGACCCGTTAGGGTCGGAGACGATCGGCCGTTGGCCTCCCTCAGAATGACACGCTACTATAAATGTGCCTCGCGCGCTTCCCATGCATTCGGCTCGTTATTGACCGTGCCCATAAGGGCCTCCGCTTTAGCCTTGGCTTCCTCCGCCTTAGCCTTCGCATCGAGGGCTTCCTGCTCCTTTTTAGTCAATTTCACCGGCTCGGCCTCTTTTGCCGCGACCACCGCCTCTTCGGCCTTTTGCTTAGCTTCTTCGACTATCTTTGCCGCTTCGGCCTTAGCGATTTCCGCCTGAGACTTAGCCTCTTCGACCAATATTTTCTGCTTCGCAAGCTCTTCCCTGGCCCTTAGCACATCTTCGTTAATCTTCTCAAACTTATCCGCCATGTCGGTAGCGGAGGTCTCATAGCGTTTTACCGTATCCTTAAGCTGGATATTCACATACAGGGCATACCCGGCGAACACCGCCGCGATAATAGCCAATAATATCGTATTTACTTTATTCATTTCTTTTTATACCCTTACTTCCAATTTATTTGATCGGGGTCTTAATATACTTATCTTCCTGCTTAACACAATTATCTATATATATTACCGGATTGCTCGCCAGGTTTATACGTTTCGGCTGTTTCACTTCTTTGCCGTATGAGTCGATTATTATGTCAACGACAGGTCTGGATATCAGTTCCTGGTCGCGCTTTACAACAACGCCTATCTCTTTAGTGTTTAATTGCACAAGCGTCTCAATGGGAAATATTCCGAACGCTTCTATTAACGCCTTTATAACCTTAGAGGTAAACAGCTTCTTATTCTTCAGTATTATCCTGATAGTGTCTATGGATGTATATTTGGTCCTGTATGGGCGGTTGTGCATAAGCGCCTCATATACATCAGCGAGCCCTATGACCTCGGCGTATTCGTTAATCTCATCTGATACCAGCCCTTCCGGGTATCCGGAGCCGTCGGCCCTCTCATGCTCCTGTTTTACGGCGTCGAGTATCTTCTGGTTAAGACTTGGGTCTATCTTACTCAACGTGAGTGCGCCCTCGTTCGGATGAGTCTTTATCTTGTCGAAATCTTCTTCACTGAAAGAATCCGGTTTGTTCAATATATCTTGATTTCTTGACCCTATATCATGAACGAAAGCCGCGATACATAGCTCAAACAAACGATTGCGTTCGTACCCGAGCCCCAGCCCCACAACAACCGACATTATAGTGATATTGACCACGTGATAGAAGAGCATATCTTCCGGTTTAGGATAATTCCTGAGAACTATAAGAAGCAATTCATCGCTTCCGGAGGATAGGGACTCGAGCATTTTTTCGACGAGCGGATGAATTTCTGCGGCCAGATTCCTTTTAGTGCCGGGGCCGGATTTATATATCTCCTTCGCCTTCTCCAGAAGATCATTATAAAGATTCTTTATGTTGGGGGTCGTTGGCCGTTCCTTCTCGAGTTCCACATTCATTGCCGGTGAAAGCTTAATGCTCGACTGATGATGGCGGATGTCTGTTGATCTTTTTATAACGGCCTCCGCGGCTAATATCTCTTCGGGCGGCCTCGTATCCTCTTTTATACCCTTAGGAAGCGGCACATCTTTAGACTGCTCATGTTTCTTAAATAAATTCGACAGCTTTATCATGCGTGGACCTTCTGCCCGGCATAACGACCGGGCGCACCTTGGGGTGTTAGAGATGACGGCTGATATAGATTTTCCATGTCGGGTTTCGGCAGATCCATATCCTCATTGATATCTATTATGGCCTTTCTATCGATCACATTTTGGTTATTACTAAACCCCACCAGAAGGGCAAGATCACAAATAGTGTTGATACGCCTGGGAACCCCGTAGGAATGCAGATATATCTCGTGGTATGAGTCGTCTGTGAATAATTGTCTCTTAGCGCCTGCTATAAGCAAACGATGATTTATATAATTCTTAGTCTCGGCTTCGCTCAATCCGTTTAAATGATAACCTGCGGCCATTCTTTGCACTAAGTGCTGCATCCCCGTAACCATCTGTTTTAGCTCAGGCGCGCCTAAGAGTATTATCGTGAGCAGAAATGCCGCATCGAGTTGATAATTTAAAAGCAGTCTCATTTCTTCAAATATATCGATATTATGAATAGACTGGGCTTCGTCTACCACAAGCACGGTATGTTTTCCGGAATTATGGTTTGCGAGAATGGTCTTATTCAATGCATGGGATATATCTAGTTTGTTCTTAGGTATTTTGTCCACTCCGAGCTGATAGATTATCTCCCGAAGGAATTCTCTGACTGTCAGGTGGGGATCAAGTATGAAGACGGATTGGTACTTATTTTCCTGCTGGAGCTCTTTCCTTATGACGCGGCTTAGAAGGGTCTTACCGCAACCGTATTCGCCGGTCAGTAGGGCCGCGCCCTTATGTTCACGCACCACATAAAGCATACGCGCCATAGCCTCTTCATGCTTCTGAGAATAGTAGATGAATTTAGGGTCTGGCGTATTTTCGAAAGGCTTCTCTGTTAATCCCCAGTAGGCAGTATACATTTTTCCTGGTTTTAACTAGTTTCGGCGCACATTTATTATAATATATCTGAGTATGAAGTATATCTGCGACGATTGTAAAAGTCAATAGGCGCTACGATAGTGTCTTAATCTCATCCAGGAGGCCCTTATCGTCAAAGTACAAGTATATGCGAATACCCTTAAAGAATGTAGAGCCGGCCGGTTTGTACACCCACTTTTCACTATTGGTGACGGAGTCGTTATTAGCTATTACCGGATCCCCATACCTGCGCCTGATATCCTCTTTGGCCATGCCCTTTTTAATATCGCCATCATCCACAGCCGACTTCACGCGGTTAAATGACTTTGTCTCTCCGTCGTAAGCAGAGCTTATGTCGGCCATCGATCTACCGACCTTAATGAGCGTATCGAGCCCCTCGGCATATGCGCCCGAAAATGATACCAAGGTCATAATTATTACCCAAAACGCTATCTTACTCATCGGCTATTCAATAGGTATCGTAAGCGTTACTCCTGCCTTAAGACGGTTCGGATCCTTAATCTTATCCTTATTGAATCTGTATATGTTCTTCCACTTACGGCCATTGCCATATACTTCCTCGGCTATCTTCCAGAGGGTATCGCCCTTCTTTGTAACATACTCTTTGGTCGAGACCTTAGTCTCTGACTCTATGGTCTCTTCCTTCTCGACCATATACTTGCCCTCTTCGACGGCTTTAGCGCCCGACTCCTGCACCACTTCAGGATACGGTATCATAACCTCTTCGACCTCGGCCACCATAAATTGCGCGTTACGGTCCTTCTGCATGCCTTCCAGATCTGTTACCGGCGCTATGGCATCGAGCTTGCCGCGGCTGATGATCTTAATGCGCTCGTCCGTCACACCCTGGTCGAGCATAGACTTTTTAACGGCAAGCCCCCTGTTCTTACCCAGCTTATCGTTATACTTTTCGCTCCCCCGGGCATCGCAATTACCGCTTATTAATATGCTCGCTTCTTTATTACGCTTTAAGAGATCGGCCGCATTGGCCAGTATCTTTGATGCATCATCTCTTATGTCGGACTTGTCATAATCGAAATAAATTTTCACGTTCTTTATTATCTTTTTAACGAGCAGGGACGGCCTCATCTCTTTCGGCTTCGGAGCCGGCAGTTCCTCTTCCTTGTAATCGAAAATTATCTTATAGACATAAATGTATCCGCCATTGCCCCATATCTTAGGTGAAGTGGCCGCGGGCTTTTTCGGCATCCACCAGTATCCGCCCCGCTCGGCATCTCTTACGGGCGCAGGCTGGGCGCCGCTGGTTCCCCACCAGATAAACTTCTCCTGTAGTTTCTGCACATCCTTGGCTCGACTCTCCTGACGGGAGAGCTGTTCCACGGCCATGGCCGAGCTTATCATTAAGGCTACGAGAACCATAACAGACAGAACCCAAAGGCTGATCTTATTTAGTCTCATATCGTCCCTCTTTCGTTATTAATGTCATTATCTGTCGTACCACGTAAATTCTTATGGTAGTATAAGCGTAAATCATTCGTTATTCAAGAAAAAACAGTTTCATTTGGATTTATGGGCCCCCTCGCCCTGGCATCTCTGAGATCTTTTAGGATTATATTCACTTTTTCAACAGGTATAGCAAAGCCTATGTTTTGGGCATTCTGGACCACGGCGAAGCTTATCCCTGCCAATTCTCCGTCCAGATTTAATAACGCTCCCCCCGACGAACCCTGATTTATCGAGGCATCCGTCTGGATAAGGTTAGTGATGGTGTTTTGGGCGCCGGGCGCCGAAAAACTGCGATTAATTCCACTGATGATTCCCGCTGAAACGGAATTCTGTAAACCGAAAGGATTACCGATAGAGATGACCGTCTCGCCTATGATGACATTCCTTGCCAGGCGGACGCTCTTAAGTTTTTCGGGAGGGTTAATTTTTATTATTGCCAGGTCCAGCCTCGGATTAATGGCCTCGAGCGAAGCCTCGCAAACTTTACCGTCGGATAATATTACGTAGACACGGCTTGCCATATTCACAACATGCGCATTGGTCACGATCAGGCCGTCTTTCGCTAATATGACACCTGAGCCAACACCGTTAAGTTTCATGGCGCCGAAGAGAACGCTCTGATATGGGACAAAGAATTTATCAAAGCTTCCCCCGTATTGGCTCCAATAGGGATGGCCCTCGAGAGAGACGATCCTCTCCGTGCTTATATTGACGACGGAGGAACTGCATTCTTTAATGACTCTGACGATGGGCGTACTGCGTGAGCTGTGTAAAAGAAATATCGCGGGGACTGTCGGAAGAAACACCGCAATGGCAAGAACCAACACGATCTTTTTTATCGGCATCTGATATGGTCCCGGCTGGACTGAAAAAAATTCTATTTCAGTATCTTTATCGCCGCCGCTTCTTTCGACTTATCGCTCTTGACCGTATAATTGACTTGGACTTCCTGGTCCTTCTTTACATCGTTCAGAGTCAGAAATTTACCGGCCGAATCATACACGACTGCGAGCGTCTTCACAATAAATTCGTTTGAATTACCGGCGCCATCGACGATAACTATCCTCGACTTAGGCCTGGTCAGCATATCCGCAGGCGTCACGCTGGCGACCTTGCCGTTAACAAAGCCTGTCGCTCCGGTATTGAGCGTCACTTCCTTAACTATTATCTTCTCGACAACCGGCGCTGGAGCAGGAATCTTCTGCTGGGCCTGGGGCTGTGTCTGAGCTTCAGGTTGTTTATCTTCTCCGGCATCGGCAAATGCTAAGGATACTGCCGCAGTAAGTATTAATAGGGATAGAAACATTTTTTTCATAACATGGGATCTCCTCTTTTCCGATATTGTATTACAAACGTTCTGAAATATCAAGTCTAACCAGGTTAGTCTAATCTGTTCGAACGACAAGCGAAGGCACCACCCAAAAGTAAACGCCTGACTGAGAGACGAAACTGGCGCGCCTGGGCAGAATCGAACTGCCATACATGGCTTCGGAGGCCATTGCCTTATCCGTTAGGCCACAGGCGCGTTCTTTCAATATATCACCATTGGGGGTGAACTTCACTTATTTATTGATTATCGCTGCAAAATACGTATAATAAATATAATGATTTTAAGGGGGTGAGATAGAATGAAGCGTTTAATGAGTTTAGTTGTGGTGCTTATGATCGGTGTGACCATGTGCGCCATCGCTGCCGATCAGGATAAGAATAACCCTGTAAGCACTGTGGTTTCTGCCACTGCAGATACTACGAAGAAGGTCGGGACAGCGGCCGGTGATGTTGTAGGCACCGTTTCTGATACTGCCGCAAAAGCTACCAAAGACGTAACCGGAGCAACCGGCGATGTCGTTCAGGCCGTCTCTGATACTACGGAAAAAGTAGCTGGAAGTTGCTCTAAGTAACTATAGCTTCAAAACTATAAAAAAGGATAGCGTTCACACGTTATCCTTTTTTATTTCTCCGTATCCCATGTATAGCGCTATATTTTTCCCTTAAGCAGTTTCTTTATCCGAATAAAATTATCGGTAAGCCATCCGAGAACGATAACTTCCCTCTTAGTTTGTATAAGGGACTTGGACGGAGTCCCCCAGACGACCGAGCCGTCTGCCAGATCGCCCAGGACACCGCTCTGCGCGCCTATCATGGCATTATTCCCGATCGTTACATTATCCCTGATACCGACCTGTCCGCCCATGGTGACATTATCTTTTATGGTAACACTTCCCGATATTCCGGACTGCGCAGCCATAATAAAGTTCTTTCCTATCTTTATGTTATGGGCTATCTGGCATAAGTTGTCAATCTTGGCGCCGGCCCCCACAACAGTATCGCCCAGAGACCCCCTATCTATTGTGGAATTGGCCCCGATCTCGACATCATTCTCTATTATCACCCTGCCCAGCTGAGGAAACTTATAGATTTTATCTTTTTCTCTCACATATCCGAATCCATCGGCGCCCAGAACGACACCGCTATGCAAAACAACCCTATCTTTAAGCACGACGTTATCGTAAAGCGTCACATTCGGATGGATGTGGCAAAATGACCCTATCGAGCAATTCTTCTTTATTACGGCGTTGGCCTCTATAATGGTATTGTCCCCGATACTGACATTACCACCTATTCGCACACCGGCATCTATCCAGACATTATTACCTACCTTCGCTGAAACCGATATGGTCGCGGATGGATCCGTAAAAGCCTCTCTCCCTGCCGGCTTATTCATAAAATTATATAATAATAGAAATGCCAGCTTCGGATTATCCACTCTCACGAGCGGCTTCATCGCGGCTCTGGTAGACTTCGATGTAAGTACACATGACGCCCCGGACTTCTCCGCAAAACCGAGCTTCTCATCGTCGGTAGCGAATATCAGGTCTCCGGCATTCGACGTCTCTATGCCGCTTAAGCCCGTAACATCCGCATCACCATCACCCTCGACGACACCGTGTATGAGCATAGCCAATTCTTTTATCTTCATTTTTTATATCCTCCGCTGTAATTAGCCTACTGCGCCAAAAAAATTATACAGAATAAATACGCTACTTTTCGAGTCTCCTTAGAAACTCGGCGTTAAACTTATAACCTAAAAATTGCGCTTTACGCACATCCTCCCTGCTCTTAACGTATTCTCCTTTAAGAAAATAAGCCATTGCCCTGTTAGCATAAGCCGATGCATTATAAGTGTCTATCCTTATCGCAGTATCGAAGTCCGCGATAGCCCTGTCGAGATCGCCTTTACCTGCATACACATTACCGCGGTTGTTATATGCCGACACATTACTCGGATTAATTTTTATCGCTTTGGTAAAATCTATCGCAGCCTTGTCCGGATCGGAGATGCCTGCATAGGCGTTTCCTCTATTATTATAGCTTACGTCATCGGGACTTATTTCTATCGCTTTGGTAAAATCTATGATGGCAGTTTCAAAATCGCCCTTAGAGGCATACGCGAAAGCGCGCGTATTGTAGGCGGTGACATTCGTGGGATCTATTTTTATGGTTTTCGTAAAGTCAATGATGGCCCCTTCGGTATCGCCTTTGGATGCATATGCAAAAGCGCGCGTATTGTAGGCGGTGACATTCGTGGGATCTATTTTTATGGCCCGGCTAAAATCGGAAATGGCACTATCAAAATCGCCTTCATGGGAATAAGCATGGCCGCGATTCATGTAAGTTGAAGCATCTGCATTCACTATTTCGGACGCTCTTTCAAAATATGAAATTAACTCGTCGCTATCATCTGCGTAGCAATAAACGCGTTCGGACATGACTATTATAGTCAACATCGTAATAATGATTAAGCCGGCTATGGCCCCAAAGTTCCGGTTTATCACTTTCATCCGTTATCATCCGATCTTATTATTTCGCCCTGCCGTTTGTCGGGAGTTGTGAAAACTATCTCTTTCCAGTCAGGATAGTATTTATTTACGGCATCCCTTAAGGAGTGTGCCCTGGTCTGCACATATTCCTTGTTCGTCATAAAACTGTAACCTTTTTTGTCTTTCCAGGCGCATACGGCGTGTGCAATTTTTAAATTCTTAAATTTTATTATAACTATGTCGCAGTGAACACCCATCCTTGATAAAAGAGACTGGCTGAGAATGGCAAAATCCATGCAGCTGCCCCGTTTTAAATTCATGGTCTCCTGCGCGCTCTGCCATGGCGTAGGTATCTGCCATTCGTAAGTGAACTCTTTTGACAGCCACTTGGCGACGTCATTCGGTGACTGTATATCCGATCGATCCTTCTCGACATCAGAATAGCCCATATGATATGACAAGAGAATTATCGAGATCGCCGCGATAAGAATCTTTGTTATGCGCATTATCACCTACCTATTGTCATCCGATTTGATAACCTCTCCGTATTTACCATCGGGTGTAGTGAAAACTATCTCTTTCCAGTCCGGATAGTATGCGTCTAACGCGCCCTCCAGAGATTGCGCTCCGGTCTTCACGTATCCTCTATTCGTCATAAAACTGTATCCCCCTTCATCCATCCAGGTACATACAGCGTGTGATATTTTCAGCCCTTTAAACCTGATCACTATTATGTCGGAACGTATACCTATATCGGCCAATAGCGACTGGCTCAGCGTGGCAAGATCTTTACAACTTCCCCGCTTCGACTCTAAGGTCTCCTCGGCAGTATGCCATTTAGATGCTATCCGCCATTCGTAGGAATATTCTTTTGAAAGCAGTTTGGCAATATCCTCAGGCGTCTTTATTTTTGCGCGGTCTTCATCCATGCCGCACATTGCTATGCCGCATGTCGATAGCATCACCAGAATAGCTATGATATATATTTTTACTATGCGCATAGATTTTTTATGCCCTCCGCGACTTTCTTTATGGAGCTCTCGGGGGTAGATGCCCCCGCTGTAATGCCTACCGACCCTGCCTCTTTAAACCATGAAGGCCTGATCTCGCCCGGCGAGTTCACCCAATACGTCCTTCTGTTAAGTCGGCGGGATATCTGATAGAGACGTTTTGTATTTGCGCTGGATCTCGATCCGACCACCACCACTACGTCATTCTCGGCGGGTAGTGTCTTCGCCTGACTCTGTTTCAATTTCGTTGGATCGCATATGGTATTTTTAAAGGCAACGTCACCGATATATTTTTTAATGCGCGCCACTATTTCCATCACCTTCGACTCTTCCTGCGTCGACTGAACTACTATACCGACGCCCTTGATGCGGTGGAGCCTTTTGAGTTTTACATCTGCGAGAGAACTGATGATGATCGGCTTTTTATTTAACTGCCCGACGATACCACGCACCTCGTCGTGCTCCTTATCACCTATTATTATGACCATCCTGCCCTCATCTTCCAGTTTCTTCGCGATCGCGTGTATCTCTTTGACCATCGGGCACGTGGCGTCGATGATATTATATCCCGCGCTTCGGGCGCCGGATATGGTGCCGGCCTGTGCGCCATGCGCGCGTATAAGGAGGGTTCTGCCCCGGCCCGGGCCGAGGGATTTAATTTTCTTCACGCCTGAATCTTTCAGCTTACCGACGACCACCTCGTTATGGACGATATCACCGAGCATATAGACTTCACGTCCGCTCCGGGCGGCTTTCATGGCGATCTGTATGGCGCGCCTTACACCGAAACAGAAACCTGCGCTTTTCGCGATATTGATCTTCATTCCGCCATCCTATCGTTTAATCATTATACTACGGCTTCTTATCCCGTGCCAGGGCGGCGAAGATCAATCCGGCTAAGCAAACCAACATGCCAAATTTAAAAGCCGCGTCAAATCCTGCCGCCAAAATTTCCGGACTGTTTTTAGCCGAGGCCATATTTATATGCATCGACTCGGCCTGAGCATACACCTTCTTTATCAGAACCAATGGCAGTACGGCTAATCCGAAGACGCCGCCCGTGGAGTTGATTATCTTATAGACGGCCGAGGCCATACCCTGCTTATCCGATGGAGCTTGTATCATAACTAATTTGTTATTCGCCGGCAAGAAAGATCCTATTGCTATGCCGGATAGCACCAGCGAAGGCATGATGCTATGTATGGGTGAGCCGGCGGCAAGCCTTGATAGAATAAAGAACGCGATCGTTGTCATGGCTATAGCTATGGTGCATATTACCCTGGAGCCGAACCTGTCCGATAAAATCCCTGCTATGGGCGCAAAGATTATAACCATCAATGCCGGTATCATAAGCAGAAGTCCGGCCGACATCATGTTTATACCCCGGACCATATTTAAATAAAAGGGCAGTAAAAATATCAACCCCATATACACAAAGACGACGCAAAATGCCGAAGCGGTGGCAAACGTAAAATCGCGGTTTAAGAATAGCGGCATGTGGAGTATCGGATTCGGCGTACGGATCTCCTGTAATACAAATAAAAACAGTGTAATGGCGGATATTAAAAAACACAAAATTACAGATTGGTTTCTCAACCCCAGACTTGAGATCGAATTGATGGCGTAGATGAAAGCGGAGAGCGATATAAACGCCAGGATCGCGCCTATAAAATCTATACGGCTATCCGCGGCTTGCCGCTGTTTCGACGGGATCATCTTAACGGCCAGGACTATCATGCATATGCCTATCGGAATATTTATATAAAATATCCCCCGCCATCCCAGATAATTATTAATGCCCCCGCCTAATAGCGAACCGAGACAAAAACCCGCCCCCTGAGCCGTCGCCATTAGGCCAAGGGCCCTGCCGCGGATCGACGGCGGCAATAAAACCATAACCAGCGCGATCGCCATAGGGCTGAACATCGCTTCCCCGATGCACTGATAAACCCTTAGACCTAAGAGGATGTTCAACGTAGGCGCGATACTGCAGAAGAAAGTTCCTGTGACAAAAATTACGAGTCCCGTTACAAATATCTTCTTATATCCTATTATATCTCCGAGCTTCCCGAACAAAAGTACGGTGCTGGTCACCACCAGCAGATACGCCAGCGGCACCATCGAGACATGCGCTATCGTGGCTGTAAAATATTTCGCGATCGAGGGCAATGAAATATTGACCAGGCTATAGTCTATGCTGAACATGAAGACCGTTATCGAGGCCAGGGCTATCAGCCATTTCTGTCGGGCGCTGTCCATGATCGTATAATCGTCCATAAACCTCCGGATCTTTATTTACATTTTAAAATGCAGATTATAATAATTATACGTAAGTAGCGCGATATCTGAAATAAGTTTTTTTGCGCTAACCGCAGTCTTATCCTTATGTTTGATCAAAACGCATATTAAAAAATCACCATTGGGACTGAATACAATTCCCACATCATGGCAGATATGTTTTTCCAAGCCCGTCTTATGGGCGATGCGCATGCCGTCTTTGGGCAGTCTTTTCGGTATGCGATCGTTTATCTTCTGTTGTTCGAGCAATTTCAGACATTGTGTGGATACGCCTTTATTTAAGAAATCCTTGCAATATAATCTCCTCATGAGATAAGCCATGTCCCGGGCGGTGGTATAGTTCTCTCTTCCCTCTTTTCTTTCTTCAAAATCCATCATCTTTCGTAAAATGTTGGTGTTCCTTAAACCAATCTTTTTAAAATATGAATTCAATACATCAAACCCCAAGCAATCTATAAGGGCGTTTGCCGCAGTATTATCGCTCTCTGTTATCATGGGCTCGAATAATTCTTTTATCGTAAATTTACAACCCGCGGATCTGTTCCCCAATACTTTTGAACCGGCCACCCTATCTGAAGGCCTGATATTTACTACGTCCTCGAGCTGGATCTTTTTATCCTGCGCGGCGTAGAAACATGAGAGCAATATGGGGACCTTTACTAAGCTTGCCGAAGGAATGGGAATGTCCTCGTTAAAACGGATCTGCCTGAGGGAACCTAAATCTTCTATGACAACGCAGACGATGCCATTAAAGTGCTCTATCCTATCCTCTAATGTCTTCCTTAGGCTTAGCCACGCCTTTTCCTTCTTTTCCGATAGGATCTTATCCATCACGATCTGCCGGCGATGATCTCTATAGCCCTTATAAATAAAAAATGAGCCTATGCCAAAAACTATTAGGAAAGCTAAAAATAATATTATCTTGGTTTTCATTTTATCACTTGTTTTATTGGGACTGTTGCGAAATGCAACTTCCGTCATTCTGAGGGAGGTCATCGGCCGACCGAAGAATCTATTTACCGTCGAGATTCTTCACTTCGTTCAGAATGACGCGGAGTTGGGTATTTCGCAGGCAGTCTCTTATTATACCATCATGTCGAAAAAATGTATCATGCGGGTTATTCTTTTCGCTTCAGTACGTATATAAAACTATCCGACTTCGGTCTATATTTGATCACCTCAGAATCCCAGACATAGACACTGTTATTGCGCGAGATCATATCTATAACGCCCACTATATCATAATACCTCTTCTGATAAGCGTGCATCCATTCAAATAGCGGATATGCTATAGCTTTATTTATATATCTGTTAAACCATGACGTGCTTACATTCACATATACCAGATAGTCCGCATTGGCCGATTCGACCTGCTTTATAAAATTCTTCTGCAAATTTAAAACATACCGAGTCTCTTCCATGAGCGGATACACATATATGTAGCTGATCGGCGAGAACCTATTTAAGTAATAAAATATCTGGGGCTCCGAGCCAAACACCACGACGCTCTTACTGCTATCGGAATGTTTTTCGATATACTTAGCTATCTCCATCGTCTCGACTATAGGGGATGTTATATAGATATCATTTACGGCTTCTGCGGTATCCATCTTAAATAAGAATTTCCTCTGATGAAATATCGAAATGCCAAAGAGGAGGATAAATAGGGTGGCCATAATCGACTTTCGGTATCCACCGGATAAGGGCGATGCAGACAGGCGCTGCCATGCATAATGAACGGCCCTGCCCGCCAGGATGGCCAGGGCAGGAAATATGAAAATAAAATAATGGTGGCGAAAATAGAGCCCGGGCACTACGGCAAGAATAGAGGCTATAACAAATCCCGACACAATGACCATATTCGACCGGGTGCTGGAGTCCAATTTCATTACGACAATACCGAAGGCCCCGGCGAGCCATATCAGGGGCGAACAGCCTATAATCTTATTCGCTGTGTAGAAAAGATTCTCGATACCGTCTTTAAATTTTATTATGCCGCAGTACTTTGCAGAATACGTGAAGGCCCAGAACCAAAAAACATTAAATACACCCTGCCAGGCCAAGAATATGCATACTAAGATAAAGGGCAATACCGCCCCGGATAGAAATATGCGCAATCTATTTACGCAAGGCGCATATGACGAGGCATGAGCTTTTAAATGACCCCATACTATATAGGCAGATGCGAATGCTATGAAAAATATTGCATGCTGTTTTGTTATAAATGCGAGACCGAACATTAAACCACTGATGAATAACCGCCGACTGCCCCCTGCGGGCTCCATCAGCAGAATGGTTCCCCCTACGACAAACAGCATAACCGCATGTTCGATATTAAAGGCCAGCGTATACTTGCCCATGGTGAGTAGCATGTAAGATATGCCGGCTACGACGCCGGTTATAGGATTGAACAGCCGCTTCGCCAATACAAATACCAGCACGCCCGTTATGCCGGTTATTACGGTAAGGCCCAGATGTATACTTTGTATGCTATGGCCGAAAAGTTTTATGACAATCGCATATATAAAATATATGCCCGGGAGTTTCATGCTATAGGCATTTATGTATAAAGGCGCTTTGTGCAAAAAAAGCTGAGCGATGTAGGCGTACTCGCCCTCGTCGCGCTCAAGCGGCATTCCCAGTAAACGGATCTTTATCAGGCTCGCGCATATTATCACAAAACACACAATGGCCCATGATAAAATATTTGTTTTGAATGGGTCGGATATTATCTTATTCGAAAGATGTGTCCGCACTTTGGGTTATCTATCATCCTTATTTGAAAGTCATGCGATAGTCTTAAGACGTGTATAACGCGACGGCCTTATCCGCCGTGGGGCTTTGGTTATTACTGGGCATCGTAAACCCAGACCTCCGAAGGCTGTTTACCATGGGACGGGACTGCGACATAAAACCGGTTCTGTTCCGGCACAAATAGCGAGGTGCGTGAACCGACAGGAGTCTTTATCTTAGCTATATTGGTATAATGGTCGGCTCCGTCACTGCTGAAACAATCTATGAAACCACTGCCGCATGAAATATAGATGCGTTTACGCGCCTGATCATAATAGATATCGTCGGCGTCTTTGTCGATCTTCATTTTAGCCACATATTCTCCGGCCTTGGTATTAAATACCACGAGCGTTGGCGCCTCGCCACAACCCACAAATGCCCTGTATCCGGCCTCATCCAGCGCCATCGAAAAATTACCTTTTAAGTTCGGCAGAGGCCATCTGTCAACGATCCCTCCTCTTGCTTTATTGATCACTGAAATATTGCCTGCCTCCGGCACATTAACATATATTCTATTGCCGGAGCTCTCGACCTGAAAAGATTCCGGGTGTCCATCGATGCTGAAGCGGCTGATAAGCTTATCTGTCGAAGGGTCAATAATACCGATGGCCCCTTTACCGTATCCCACATAGATCAATTTACCCGATGGTTCGTAACGAATACTATCCGCATTGTCGGATAGCGGTATGCCGTTAATTAATTTTAGAGAATCTCCGTCCAGAATATCGCATTCACCGTTTCCGCCGTTCGTGACATAGATCTTATTATATTCCGATACACATACCACCCCTTGCGGCTTTTTAAACCCGGCAACGCTGTAAAGATGCTTACCCGCTCTTAAATCCACGACCTCCAGCGTATTATTGCCTGCGCAGGCTATGAGCAAGCGATCGTTCTTCAGGTCTACCGCCATATGGTCTATTCGCCCGCGTACTTTGGGTAGTGTAATTTTTGCGGCGAGCTTTAGAGGCATATTATCCTCGGCGTGCGCCTGCGGTAAAGATAGTATGGTAACTATGGCGATTATAATTTGCAGTATCTTCTTCATAGTATGATAATCCTCCTTTTTACAATTAACACGATTTTACACCACGGCCGTGATAATAACAAGCCCTCAGAAACAGGATGGGGAATTTTGCTCAGGAATACAACTTTGAATTACTTAAAATCTCTATATGACGTTAAATATCTCTTTGGTGCCGCGATCCCAGCCGTCCCACAGAAAAGCAGTATGTTTATTATCCGCTATGAGACGCAGAGCATATCGGGCCTGCTCTTCATAGAACCCGCAGAATGAGCCTGTCTTATTCATTCCGCCGTTCATCTCATATGCTTCGGCGGGACAGGGCGATCCGCAAAAATGCCGAATGGCACAGCGGCGGCATGGTTCAATATCTTCCACTTTTCTTTCCGTTACCAGTTTGAATGGGCCGCTCTTTAAGATATCTTTTACGCTATCCTTAAAAATGTTGCCGCCTTTGAAATGTTTCAATCCGATAAATTCACTGCAGGGAAATATATCACCGCTCGGCGCCAGCGCAAAAAAGCTTCTACCTCCCCCGCAGGGTGAAATATCGCACATCAGCCTGCGCGCCGTCGGAGCAAGTATGCTGATCAATATGTTCGCAAAATTACCCACCACCAGTTTTCGTCCGCTTTCTTTATAAAGCTTATAGCTCGTCTCGAGCGCATCGATAAAGTGCCGCGCGACGACCGCATCATCGGGTTTGATTTTGCGGGCGGAGGGAAGCGTGCATCTGACAACATTTAAAAGACATGTCGGAACTTCATTCTTATGTAAAAAATTGACGAACCCCGGAAGGGAACGCATATTTTCGGTAGTGACGGTGCATATCACGCTCCATGCATCGTAGCTCCTTAACAGCTCCATCGCCTTCATAACGTGTTCGAAGACGCCTTCCCCGGACCAGCTCGCCCTGGTTTTGTTAACTATTCCGGCCGTCGGGCCGTCGAGTGATATACCGATGCTTACTTTTTTCGATTTCAAAAACGCGACTGTTTCGGCATCCAATAGGACAGTGTTCGTTTGCACCCCGAATGTGAAATCTTTCCCAAATTTTTCAATGGCAGTGAACAATGCTTTTTTATTAAGCAGAGGTTCGGCCCCATGGAAAATTATCTTAGGCACTAATTTTCTATCTATCGTTTTATTAAAATATTGCTTAAGCGTCCGGAGGGCCTCTATCACCTTATCCTCGGACATGTGTTTCCCATTACGGCGCATATCCCCAGGAATATAACAATAACGGCAATTGAGATTGCATCTTTCGGTGATATTAAAATATACGGCGGAGGGCTTTAATCCGAAGCGAAGCCTGTGCATCTCTTTTCGGAAAGATTCCCTCTTTCTCATGTAGGATGTGAGTAGCGCGCTGTCGCGCAGAACGTCGGACAAGCTGTCGCGCCTAACCAGCGACCAAAACGCGGTATCAGCGTCCACCAGTCCCACATAGTGCGGATGGCCTATGTCGATAGGTTGAATCGTAGGGCCTGAGCCTGAATTGACATACCGGCCCGTAGAGGGGATCTTATTATGGGGCATATGGGATTATCGCGATGACTCTTACTTGGTCTTCTTATCCATCAGAACGTAATGCGATAAGCCGGTGCCATCTGCCGAGCACGTCTTCCTGCTCGCTATAATATCACTTTTGTTTATTTTGGTTTCACCCTTATTGCTCTTCTTGCTATTTTCCATACATCTCCTTTTATGAATTTATACCACGTCGAAAACAACTAATCAATAATTATATCCTAATAAAATAATCTAAAAATATATACCCCTGTATAATACAGCCCCACTGCCACAAATACGGCCCCGGTGATTCTCCGTGTGTAGTATTCAATCCTGGAGATCTGATGAAACCAGCGACTCAGCGACGTAATACCCACGGCTATACCGAAAGCAAACAAAAGGACGGGTAGCCCCGTTCCTACACCATAAAGAATCGGTAATAAAACGCTGAGCTTGCTTTTAAGCGCCAGGGGAATCAGGCTTCCGAAAAATAATGCCGCGGAGATCGGACAGAATGCGAGTGCAAAAATCATTCCGAGCAGAAAAGCTCCGAACGCGCCGGATTCCACAAGCTTATTGCCATGTTTTTGTGAAAGCGAAAACCCTGGAATGCAAATAGTGATCATTTCGAGCAGTATAAGTCCCGTAATGATAAGTATGGGCCCTAAAGCCTTACCCATGTATTTCTGCAGGAACTGGGCCGTCTGGGGAACGCTTAAAAGAGAGTTTATAATTATCCATCCCAGAACGCAATATGAAACCATCCTCCCCAGCGTATAAGCCAATCCTGAAATGAATACAAGGGCCGGATGAGTTACTCTTTTAGATAAAAAAGAGATGGCGGCCACATTGGCGGCCAATGGACATGGGCTTATTGAAGTTAATATACCGAGCCATAACGCTGACGCAAAGACTATAATCATTTCCATCATCTTGCTTCCTTCAGGAAATCAGCGACCTCTGCCTTAACGTAATCCAGAAATCTTTGTTTATTGTGCACATACTCCCAGATCTTGTCCAGGTTCTTATATTTTGTCTCCTTGCCATCCCTGATCAATGACAAAATAAGCGATTTGGTATAGAGTTGGTAATCGCTCGTATAATGCTCATTACGGCCCTCCTCGACATTTACTGCCTTCAGCTCCAATTTTCCGGAAGAAAGCTCATCCTTAAAGTTGGTCTCTATAGCTTCCTTTGAATACTGCTCCAGCTTATGGCATGTCGGACAGCGAAAAGAGCCATGAAAATAATAGGCAACGACGTGACTGTCTCTATCGCCATCCGCGGCCCGGGCGTTCGAGAGAAGGATCACGCTACCGCTGATAAGCATAGTGACTGCCAAAAGGGTTGAAAATATTTTTTTCAATCTTCCCCCTATTATCTGGATAGGATCTTCTTTATATCGTCTTTACTTAATGCCTTACCGGACGATATAATAGCGCCATCGATCGCAAGCGCAGGCGTCATCATCACACCATATTCTGTAATTTTCATAATATCCGTCACCTTAACTATCTCTACTGAGAGATTAAGCTCTCTTACGGCCGCGTCTACATTCACGGCAAGCTGTTTGCATTTCGGGCAACCTACGCCTAATATTTCTATCTTCATTATTTTTCCTTATTTCAGAATGAGATTGAACATATACCCCATAAATATAATGCCGACGCCCACTACCGAAGCAAAGATTATAAGCAGTTTCATCTTCATAGCTTTTCGAAGTATTATGAACTCGGGCAGTGAAAGCGCGGTTACCGCCATCATGAACGAAAGGGCCGTCCCCATAGCCACGCCTTTCTCGGTCAACGCGCTGACCAGAGGGATGACGCCGGCCGCGTTAGAATAAAGAGGAATACCGATCAGGGTTGCCAGGGGCACGGCAAACCAATTTCCTCGGCCCGCATATTTTGCAAGAAAATCAGCCGGCACATAACCATGGATCCACGCCCCTAATCCTATGCCGATAATTACAAATAGCCATATGCCTTTTAAGATATCCTTTGTATATCCTTTGGCATAATCGATCCTATCCTTAAACGTCATGCCTGTCGACTGGGCGCAACACGTCTGTTTTTTAATTGCGAAGTGCTCGACCAGATCCTCAACCTTAAGCCTTCCGATGACCAACCCGGAAAATATAGCTATGACAAGCCCACTGCCGATATAGATAAGGGATATTTTCCATCCGAAAAGTCCCCATAGCATGATCAGCGCCACTTCATTAATCATGGGTGACGCCACTAAAAATGAGAACGTAACTCCCAGCGGGACACCTGCCTCTACAAATCCCAGAAATAACGGAACAGCGCTGCATGAACAAAAAGGCGTTACGATCCCCAGTAAAGCCGCAAGCACGTTGCCCAAATAGCCCTGCTTATGGCTTAGGATCGACCGGGTTTTCTCGGGTGAAAAGAAAGTCCTTATGATAGCGACGATGAAGATGATGATGGATAATAATAGAAATATCTTTATCGTGTCATATAGAAAAAAGTTTAGGGCTTCGGTAAGGAGTGCCCCTTGCCGCATCTTAAGAATATCGTATACCAACCAATCGATTATGAGTTTTATCATGGTTCGGGGTTAAATCCTCCCTTCCGGAGAAAGCTCCTCATCTGCCCGATCTCCTTATGGCCCAATACAGATTCAGATCGTTATGAACGTCTGTCCGTAACTAATTGTATCACACTGCGGTAATTCGGCGATAATTATATGGTTCCATATTACGCCTTCATAATATATAATACAAATAATATGAATATTCTCGAAAATGTCATACTGGCATCTACTATGCGTGCCAGGATCACAGGGCCTCTAAAATTAGATGAGGAGCTCTTCCGGCTATTTCTTTCATTGCCGGACGACCCTCTCCCCGGCTTTCGTGGGGCGGCTCCGGAAGTATCCGGCAGAGGTAAGGATCACCCCAGATACGGCAGATGGATGCACGCATTAGTGCGATTTTACCGTCCCGATATCGTCGTAGAGGTTGGAACGAATGCCGGCGGCAGTGCTGTGGGTACAGCCAGAGGGCTCTTTGAAAACGGTAAGGGCAGGTTGGTATGCGTCGATGGCGGCCTGGGCGTGCCATGTAGTTTTCCCGATGTTGCGCGAAAGAATATCATAGCGACAGGCCTCGGAGGAGATTCGATAGAGCTTATCTGCGCCGATTCGCTGGCAGAGCTTCCTAATATTGCCAGGAGATTGGCCGGGGAAGTTGATATTTATCTTGTCGATGCCGCGCATACATATGAAGCCGCGCTGGCTGATATCGAAAATGGACTGCCAATGATGAAAAATGGCGGATTCATATTGGTACACGACGTCGATCCTAAAATAAACTTGGGCACAGAGGCTTCTGCCGAACACCCGCATCCCGTCCTGGAAGCCTTCCAAAAAGTAGCTCGTGAACGCAAGCTTGAATGGTGCATCTTAAAGTTCATACGGAAGCATCTGGGGGTGTTGCGAGTTAAGTGATTTTGATCTCTTCGGGACTCAGGTAACGAAACTGCCCGGGCTGCATCTCTCCCAGCTTCATAGGACCGAAGGCAATGCGCCTAAGGCTCGTTACCTCGCGGCCTATAGATTCGAATATCCTGCGAATCTCCCGATTTTTTCCCTCGGTTAACTCCACGATCAGATGAGACTCTTTATTACTGGCTTTGCGCAGGATTATTTTTAACGGCTTTAAAAATTCGCCCCTGTCGTAAATGCCCCGGACGAGCTTCTGGATTTCCTCGGGCGTAACCTTACCATTAACGGAGACTACATAGGTGCGCTTAATGGCATTGGCAGGGTCGGTCAAATAAGCAGATAGACTCGTATCGTTGGTCAGTAGCAATAGTCCGGTCGTCGCCATGTCCAGACGGCCCACAGGATGAAGAGATTTCAATTCTTTGGGTAAGAGATCGAAGACGGTGTTGCGGCCATGTTCGTCGAACCTGGTCGTCACGACGGATCTCGGCTTATATAACAGGATCGTTTTCCAGCCCTTCTTCTGCACTTCTTCCCCATCTAAAGCAATCTTGTCTTTGCCCGGGGTAATCATGCGAAAGGGGTCTTTAACCACCTTCCCGTTAACACTCAGCCGTCCCTCCAGGATCCATGCCCGGGTCTGACTGCGGGAAGCCGTGCCCAGCTTCGACAAGGCACGTTCTAAGGCAAACTTATTCGAGTTTTTTATCATAACTCATCGGTAGTGTTCATAAGGGTCGTGTCTTCACTCTTCACGCTTAACTATTTCCGCTTCCAGCTTAGAGAGCGGCATCATCTTTATCAAGGTGGGGAGGGTCAATCGCCCACCTCTTCTTTTCTAGGTTAGTTTCTATGTGAATTACAATAACAAAAATCACACAAATAACTATCGAAGAAGCAACTGTGCCGAAGTTAACCCCTCCTTTTGTGCTGGTTTTGGTAAGAAAATCACCGAATGTAGCGCCAAATGGCCTTGTCAAAACAAATGCCACCCAGAATAGTAGTATATTGGAAATCTTTGTAAAGAAGTGCAATAAAGCTACAGTAATGAGTACTACGGATATCAAAATTGCACTGTTCATAAAACCAAGCCCCATATTATCAGCAAAAAAGTCTCCCGCTGCTGTTCCTAGTGTGTTTGCAATTAAAAAAGCTACCCAATAAAAAATTTCAGCTATAGGTGTAGTAATATATTCTACGCTTATTGATTTTTCTTTTTTGTACCAAGCCGCCAGAACTACCAATAAGATCGCTATCAAAATAACGGATCCTGCCGCATAACCAAGCCCTAATGTACGATCTATGAAATCGGATATTGCGGTACCTGCTATGGCCGATGCGATAAAAGTTAGCCAATAAACTAATGGGTGATAGCCTTTCAAGGAAAGTTTAATCACAAGCAATATGAGAAATATGCTCATGAATATTGCAATTGTAACCCAATAACCTAAATTAAGGGTCATGGAAAACATATCTGCTCCGGTTTCCCCTAAAGTTGTTGCTACTATCTTAATAATCCAATATAGGAAAATGATATGCGGAACTCTATTTTTTATCCTTGTATTCATAGTAGCCATATTATCATGTCTTCGCTCTTCCCACTTAACTATTTTCACTTCCAGCTTCTCGATCGGCAACGGTTTCCTCAATGGCAAAGGTTGTTATATTACTGGGCTGTTACAGGAGTTTTGGTAAACCAAGTCCTAAGCTCATTGATCATTAACCCTCAGGTGATCTCTAATCTCATACCCCAATAATTTATACGTCTTCGAACGGCGCTTAAACATCCTTTCCAAAATCGGCAATCGGGAATCAACGTAGTCATAAATCCTAATATCATGCTTATCATGATGATACCTGTGCAAACGCCCTGTATATTGAACAATCTTACCTTTGAACGAGCTGGGCATCGTCAGAAAAAGCGTGTCCAGACGCGGTTCGTCAAAACCTTCGCCAATATACGATCCTGTGGCTAAAATAGCACGCCGCGAACCCTCGGCACTCTTTTTAATTTGGTCAAAGATTTCTCGCTGATCCTTACGCCCCATACCTCCATACAAAATGGCGAGAAAATCAATCTTGTCCTGTAGGCGCTCCGCGAGAATCTCCAGATGCTCCCGACGCTCCGTTAAAATCAACGGAAACCGTCCTTCATCTACATTAGCAAGAATATCATCAACAATTTTATCGTTACGCTGGCTGTCTTTGAGCAATTGACTCCACAGATCAGATATTCTTGAATCGTCACTCCAGGGATAATCAAACTCTGTTGGTCGCGTAATAACCTGCGAACTCGAAATATGCGCGGAAAAATCTTTTTGCTTAATCTGATGACAAATGGGCCCGCACTGCATATGAATAATCGGCTGGTGACCATCACGGCGGTATGGTGTCGCGGTTAAACCCAACACATATCTCGCTTTAACTTGCGCCAAAACCTTCTCAAATGACACTGCACCGACATGATGACATTCATCAATGATAACGAAGCCATAATCCATAATGCGATCGTCTACGCCATTCGTCAAATCCATGCTCTGAACCATGGCGACATCAATAACACCATTCGACCTATTCTTCCCACCACCAATTTGACCGACCTCCTTCTTATTGATATCAAAAAGTGAAGATGCCTGTAAACGCCATTGATCCATCAGAGGTTTGCGGTGGACAAGAATTAATGTATTAGTCTTTCGCTTGGCCACTGCGGCAAGCGCCAAAACTGTCTTTCCCATACCCGGAGGAGCGACAAACACGCCAAAGTCAGAATCCAGTATTTCCTTTAATGCCCCCTCCTGTTCAATCGTAAGCACACCATTGAAAACAAAATTTGCCTCACGGCCAACAAAACGTTTATCATCAATATTCAACCGCACACCATACTCATCAAGCAAAGCTTTAACATCATCCAGACACCCTCGCGGCAAAGACAGATATCCATCAATAATCTCCGCACAACAAATAATCCTCGGCGTAGCATGCGTCGAAAACCGCATTTTTTGCTTTCTGTAAAACTCAGGATTCTGGAATGCGGCCAAATGCTTAAGCTGATTGACCAAAACAGAGGGTCCTTCCCCTATCTTGATATATAGCCGGTTCGCAAGAACAGCATCCAGTGCCTCCGGTAATTCACTGATATCAACTTTGAAACGACGTTTACCAGAAGGTAAGCGCATCCATGGCTCGTCGTTCTCCTCGATAGGGCTCTGCCGCACCGCGATGATCTGTCCGGTCTTTGAAGCATCATCCACGACTGCCTCGACATCTCGATAAGACATTTTGCCAACAGATGATAAAAACGCCCACTGGTCAGGATAAGGCACTCCATGATCATTAATAAAAACACTGTTTCCTATCTGCGATGCTTCTTTCTGGAATGGAAGTGCAATCAAGTTTCCATACCCACCCTTGGGCATTGTGTCCTGATTAGGAAATATCCGATCATAGCTTTTCATATCTATCTGATATCGCCGAGCCATGGTCTTGGTAATTAAAGAGCTTCCGAGCTTACGCGCTAAAATCGCCGGCACTTCTTCGCTGAAGAAAATCCAGGCATGCCCACCGCTTCCCGAGCGCGACCGCTCTACGGCCGCAGGGATCCCTTCTCCACGACAAGTTGTCATAATCGCCCGGATATCCTCAAGCCAGTTTTCTTTATCAAAATCTATAGCTAAAAAATAACAGCTCTCGTTCTTGAGCATAGGATAAACACCAATAACTTGCCGACCATCCAAGTGCTGGCGAATAGCAATATCATCAAAAGGCAGAAACTGCTGATTGGGGCACTCGGAACACCTAACGGCGGGTTTACGACAAAAAGACCGAACCCATTCGTTTTTACAGACTGGGCTGTATCCGCGCTTACCTGTCCGGTTATTAACCCACGACTTGGCATAAACATCTTCGCGGCCGCGGAAGGCATTCCTTAATAACTGTATTTTTTGTTCGATGGTAAAATCGGAGCTGCTTTCTGCGGAAACTACTATAGGATTGTTAATGCGTGAGGATAATATATTATGAGGTGCTTCGGATTTTTTCTCTTCTAAATCAGCTAATTTCTGAATGAGGTGCTTTTTCTCTGTCTCTAATAATGCGACCTTTGCTTTAAGAAACTTGATTTCGCTCGATGTATCCATGAATTGCTGCAGCCCATTCTAAATCAAAGAGTAGTGACAATTTATCACATTCTTTCCCATGATCCCTAGTTCTTTGGAAGTGGAAATTACCAATCCTCGAGCATCTTTGATGCGTGAGATTTCCAGCCATTTTATTAAAGAACTAACACGACCATAATTAATTGTGGAAGACAATTTTATTTCAACAGGATAGATCATTTTGCCGGTCTCAATCAATAGATCTATTTCTAACCCATCAGTACTACGATAATAATAAAGTGAGCAAGGGTCGGCAAAAGCGGAAAAGCGTTTATAAAACTGGGAGACGCATGCCGTCTCAAAGAGTGCACCTGCCATAGGTCCTTCAAGCGCATGGTCTTCATCCTGAAGCCCGACAAGATATGAAACAAGCCCTGTATCGATAAAATAACATTTTGGCGCTTTAATAAGTCGTTTACCGAAATTGTTATGATAAGGCATTAGGAAAAATATGAGGCCGCTTGCCTCCAAAAGAGTGAGCCATGATTTTATAGTAGGAACCGAAACGCCGATATCTCGTGAAAGCGTCGAACAATTCAGCTCCTGAGCTGTACGCGAAGCCAAAAGCTTTACAAATCTCTCAAAGTCGTGAAGGTTTGACTGTTTGATATACCCGCGGACATCGCGATCCACATAGGTCTGCAGATAACTGGAAAACCATAGTTTACGAGACATTCTCCTATTAAGCACAACCTCCGGGTATCCTCCCCCTAAAATCCACTTTCCAACCGGCACAAACTTATCCGGAAGTTTTTTAGATTGTAGAAGATCCTTTATAAATTCATCTGCTGAACTCAAATGAAACCGCCCGATCTTTTGTACTTCTTCCAGAGAAAATGGAAACAAATGTAAAATAGCAATACGACCAGCCAAGGTTTCACTAATACCTTTCACTAGGGCCCACTGCTGAGAACCGGTGAGAATCCACTGACCCGGCTTCTTATTATGTTCAATACGAGCTTTGATATGCGATAAGAGGGTAGGGGCGTTTTGAATCTCGTCAATAATAATAGGGGGTGGATATTTTTCCAGAAAGCCACGAGGGTCCTCAATAGCCAGTGAACGTATATCTATCTCATCAAGAAGCACATAATTATACCCCTTGAGAAACGCCTTTGATAAAGTCGTTTTCCCCGACCTTCTCGGTCCACCGATAAAAACAGCGGGAAAAGACCCTATGGCATCCTTTAATGTTTTCTCAATCAGGCGTTTTATATACATACTTGCTATTTTAAAGTATAACTTTAAATTGTCAAGTATTTTCTTTTACGCAAATGCAAAACATTGTGCGGTACAAAACTATATCCATCTTAGGCATTTTCACATAGGGGTCGTGTCTTCACTCTTCACACTTAACTATTTCCGATTCCAGTTCAGAGAGCGGCCCCGCCTTTAAATTGGAAACGGATTAAATAAAACCGTCCTCTTTATTTTTGCACGATTTGCAAAAAAGCACAGCTTTCGATGCAAATCGGTTACTATGCCAATTTATTGGTAGCCCCATGGGGATTTCAGTTCGTTCACCGTCGTAGAAATACCCTTAAAACCACCAATTATAACCACCATTTTAGCCTTCCTCTCTTACTTAGTCAAGGACTTTACTGCTATCCAATACCCTCTTTGTTCCCTCGGTCGTATGATGCGTGTAGATGGACAGAGACCTAACGTCAGTATGCCCCGTTACCACCATTATATCCTCGTCCGTATGCCCTTCCTTTCGCCTATTAGTGATGTAGGAGTGCCTAAAATCATGGGGGGTTAGATGAATTCCCAATACCTTTTCAGATGTCTTGCTTATATAAGTAGTAAAGTGATTTGCGTGATGTTTGTTATTGTTACGGTTAGGGAAAAGCCATCTAGTCCTTCTGCCGTCCTTCATATACTTATGAATAACATTCGCCAATTTAGGGTCTGTGATAGGTAAGACGTGGGGTATGTCGGTCTTTGTATCTATCGGCTCCCAGCTGAACTCGATCGGCCTGCCAAATTGCCCCGTCTTTACGTTGCCCCTCTCGATTGATACAGCCTGCCCTCGCCTCATTCCGTATTGCATTATTATGAGTATTATGCCGTAGTAGTCGGGCCTGTCCTCTTCTATATATGCCAATAAGACTTTGAGCTGTTGTCTTGTGATTTCTTTGTATAGCTTCTTCAGCGCCTTCGGCTTCTTGTGTAATAGAAGAATGTCATATATACGCTTATCACATAAGCCTATGTCAATTAGCTTATGTGTGATTGTTCGTATCTTTGTCAGTTCATCTCTTGTTGGCGATCATGACAACGGTACCAAAAGTAATCACGGTGGTTCCCTCGTAAGCGTATCATGACGCATGGGCATCTAAAATCCTGACGATGGTTTCCCCTTGTAATATAAGCTTAAGAATA
>Ga0114951_10000235_pt1 | contig 80346 bp, 66 predicted proteins | sample AM7aDNAmetaG_FD_88677 | JGI IMG/M metagenome (GOLD analysis project Ga0114951, IMG submission 88677) | Freshwater microbial communities from Finland to study Microbial Dark Matter (Phase II) - AM7a DNA metaG | ecosystem: Environmental > Aquatic > Freshwater > Lake | place: Finland: Lake Alinen...
GATTTCTCAATGAAAAACGGGCCAGAAAGGCTTGTAAGGAATTCACGCTCGCCGCGGAAGCGGCTTGATCACAAGTCAGGATACGCCCACTTCCAATTTACACACAAGATTTGACACTACCAAGCGCCGGGTAGTGTATCACGTACACGCGGCGTCATTCTTCGCCGCGTTCCGAACGACTTCGCGCCTCCGCGATTTTCACCCGGCCGGCCGGGCCTCTTGCGCAACCCACCCCCGCCGCGTACACTGAGGTGGCAATGCATCCCACAATCATCGCGGGCGCTGGCGCATCAGGGAGGGACTCAGGATGACGTTCGAAGGCACCACGCTGCTCACCGACACGGACCTGTACCTCTTCAACGAGGGGCGGCACCACGGCATCCAGGAGAAGCTCGGCGCGCACCCGATGGCCGTGCTGGGGACCGATGGGACATACTTCGCCGTCTGGGCTCCCAACGCCAACTATGTCTCGGTGATCGGCGACTTCAATGAGTGGGACAAGGGGGCGGATCGCCTGAGCGCGCGCGAATCCAGCGGCATCTGGGAGGGGTTCGTCCCCGGCGCCAAGCGCGGCCAGGCGTACAAATTTCACATCGGCTCCAGCGTTGGGGGATACCGCGCAGACAAGGCCGACCCGTACGGCGTGCTGAACAAGACCCCTCCGGACACCGGCAGCATCATCTGGACGCTGGAGTACGCCTGGCAGGACAAGGAGTGGATGCGCACCCGCCGCGCGCGCAACGCGCTGAAAGCCCCCATGAGCATCTACGAGATGCACCTGGGCTCCTGGCGCCGCGTGCCCGAGGAGGGAGGGCGCTCCCTGACCTACCGCGAGATGGCCGCGCAACTCCCTGCGTATTTGCGCGACATGGGCTTCACGCACGTGGAGATCATGCCGGTCATGGAGCATCCCTTCTACGGCTCCTGGGGGTACCAGGTGCAGGGGTACTTCGCCCCCACCAGCCGCTACGGCACGCCGCAGGATTTCATGTTCCTCGTGGACCAACTCCACCAGGCGGGCATCGGGGTCATCCTCGACTGGGTCCCCTCGCACTTCCCCAGCGACGAGAACGGCCTGGGGTTCTTCGACGGCACCCACCTCTATGAGCATCGCGACCCGCGCCAGGGGTGGCACCCGGACTGGAACAGCCTCATCTTCAACTACGACCGGAACGAGGTGCGCAGCTTCCTCATCAGCAACGCCCTCTACTGGATCGAGCAGTACCATGCCGACGGCCTGCGCGTGGACGCCGTCGCCTCCATGCTTTACCTCGACTACGCGCGCCGCGACCACAACTGGATCCCCAACCGCTACGGCGGGCGCGAGAACATCCCGGCGATCAATTTCATGCGCCAGTTGAACGAAGCCGTGTACGGCTCGCACCCGGACGTGCAGACCATCGCGGAGGAATCCACCGCCTGGCCGCAGGTTTCGCGCCCGGCGTACGTTGGCGGGCTGGGCTTCGGCCTCAAGTGGGACATGGGCTGGATGCACGACACGCTGCGCTACATGTCCAAGGACGCCATCCACCGCAAGTTCCACCACAGCGATCTCACGTTCCGCATGCTCTACGCTTTCAATGAGAACTTCGTCCTGCCGCTCTCGCACGACGAGGTGGTGCATGGCAAGGGGTCGCTGATCGCCAAGATGGCCGGGGACGACTGGCAGAAATTCGCCGGGCTGCGCGCGCTGTTCGGCTACATGTTCGCCCAGTGCGGCAAGAAGATGATCTTCATGGGCTGCGAGTTCGCGCAGTGGAACGAATGGTACCACGAGACCAGCCTGGACTGGGACCTGCTGGAGCGCGCGCCGCACCGGGGGATGCAGTCCTGGCTGCGCGACCTGAACCGCTTCTATCGCGCCACGCCCTCGCTCTACCAGCTCGATTACGATTACCAGGGGTTCGAGTGGGTGGATTGCGACGACATCCAGCAGAGTTGCATCAGCCTGATCCGCAAGGGGCGCGACCCGAACGACCTGACGCTGGTGGTCTGCAATTTCACCCCCGTGCCGCGGTTGGACTACCGCGTGGGGGCTCCTAAGGAGGGGACGTGGATCGAGGCGCTCAACAGCGACTCCGCCTTCTACGGCGGCAGCGGCCTGGGCAACGCCGGGCGCGTGGAGTCCGAGCCCATCGCGCACCACGGCCGCCCCTGCTCGATCTCCATCACCCTGCCGCCGCTGGCGGCGGTGTTCTTCACCGCGCCGAGGTGAAACGGCGAAACCTCACGCGGAGGCGCGGAGACGCGGAGAACGGCCATTTGGAGTAACAACAACTGCTATCTTGCCGTTACTCTGAAATGCCGTTCTCCGCGTCTCCGCGCCTCCGCGTGAGCTAAACCCGTCCAAAGATGAGGATGCGCCACCGCCCGATCTCGCTGAACCCCAGCCGCCGATAGATGCGCCCCGCGACGGGATTGTTGTAGAAGAGGCAGGCGGACTTCCCCCGGCCGTTCAACTCCTGGACCAGACGGGCCGTGCAGGCGCTGGCGTAGCCGCGCCCGCGGAACGCGGGGTCGGTCGCCACTCCGACGATCATCGCCGCCTCCGGCGTCTCGGCAACCACGCTCGCCGCGGCGACGACCCGGCCCCCGGCAGGCTCGCGGATGAGCGTCACGCGCCGCGTCGCTCCCTCGATCTCCGAGCGCATCTCGGCGGCGGATAACTGCGGGCCGGTGAACTCCTCGATGCGTTCGAGCAGGGCGGCGATCTCCGCGGCATCCGCCACCGTCGCGTTGCGCACCCGCGGCAGCGCCTCCAGCGATATTTCCGGTTTCAGCCGCAGACAGCGGCACAGGAAATGGTCTTTCGCCTCGTCCGGCTTGCGCCGCAGCCGCTTCTCCACCGCTCCGATCAGCGCCTGCTTGCCCGAAAGCGTCCAATGCCCCTCGCCGGCCAGGAACCGGCTGGCCTGTTCGGCCAGGGGGGCGAAGTCCGCCGAGAGCTCTTGCGCGTAAGGGATCAGCGACGTGCGCCAGCGCAGCAGCACCCCCTCGATCTTCCGCGCAGCGCCTTGGATGAACAGCTCATGAATATCCGACGAGATGCCGCGCGCCAGGATATCTCCGACGATGAAGAGGGAGGCCTCCGGCTCGGCGCGCAGGTAGCGCATCACCGCCGCGCGGTCGCGCTCGGTGGCTTTGCGGAGCAGAGGTTCGGGCACGATGTTGTCCTTGCCGTATGTAGCGCGGACTCTCAAGTCCGCGTCTCGCGCCATAGGCGCGAGGAGAAGGCATCGGAAGGAACGCACGATGATCGCGGGTTGGATAACCCGCGCCACATGGTTTTCCCGCGCATCGGGCTAGGCCGGGAGCACAATGACATCCTCCGCCTCGAAGCAGGCTTGCACCACCTGGCCGGGCTGGGCCAGAGCGCCCTTCGGGTTGTGCAGCAGCAGGCTGACCTCCTCCTCGGCGCCGGGGGCGGCCAGGGTGAGGACCAGTTGCGCCTGGTCGCCCAGGTAGGTCACCTCTTTGACGCGCCCGGTCAGACAGTTGACCGACGCCGCGGTCCCCAGCACGATCGCCTCGGGCCGGATGCAGCAGGTCACCTCGCCGCGCAGCGTGCTGAGCGCGCGGATGCGGCCGAAGGGGGTGTCCACCGTCACCTCCGTCGCGCTGAGCGGTTCCGCGCGCCCGCGCAGGAGGTTCGCCTGGCCGATGAACTCCATGACGAATGGGTTGGCCGGGCGGATGTACACGTCGCGCGGCGTGCCCACCTGCTGCACGCGCCCTCCCTTCATCACCGCCACGCGCTGGGCCAGCGAGAGCGCCTCCTTCTGGTCGTGCGTGACGTAGATCGTGGTCACCTTCGTCTGCTCGTGGATGCGCCGCAATTCCTGGCGCATCTCCAGCCGGAGCTTGGCGTCCAGGTTGCTCAGGGGCTCATCCAGCAGCAGCACGTCGGGCTGGATCACCAGCGCGCGCGCCAGCGCCACGCGCTGCTGCTGTCCGCCGGAAAGCTCGTTGGGCCGCCGCGCCTCCAGCCCGGTCATCTGCACCAGTTCGAGCGCCTCGCCCACTTTGCGCTTGCGCTCGGCGGCGGGTAGCTTGCGCAACTCCAGCCCGTACGCAACGTTTTCGGAGACGCTCATGTGCGGCCAGAGCGCATAGTTCTGAAACACCATGCCGGTGTTGCGCCGGTGGGGGGGCACGTCGTTCATCAACTTGTCGCCGAAGCGGATCTCTCCGCCGTCGGGCTCGACGAACCCGGCGATCATCCGCAGCAGCGTGGTCTTGCCGCATCCGCTGGGGCCCAGCAGAAAGAAAAATTCCCCCTGCGCGATCTCCAGCGAGACGCCATCCACCGCCGCCACCGCGCCGTAATTCTTCCGCACTTCGCGCAACGTCACAGAAAGCATGGTTAACTCCTGAGAAGCATGGACGAACATGGACGAACACGGACGCATGCGAACGGACGCCGATATTCCAATCGGTTGTTCTCCGTGCCTCCACGGTGCGCCGCGCGCACCCGGTGTCTCCGTGGTGAACCCAGGCCTTACCGCGCCATCGCGTCGAACTCCTCCTCGCTGAGCACCTTCACGCCCAGCGTGCGCGCCTTGTCGAGCTTGGAGCCGGCCTCTTCGCCCGCCACGACGAAGGCCGTCTTCCTGCTGACGCTGCCGGACGGCTTGCCCCCCAGCGCCGAAATCTTTTCCTCGATCTGCTGGCGCGTGTAGTTCTTTAGCGAGCCGGTGACCACGATGGACTTCCCCTCCAGCGGTCCGCCGGCGGCGGGGCGGGGGGCGAGCGACTTCATGTTCACACCGGCCTGCACGAGGCGCGCGAGCTCTTCCTTCGTCTCCCGCCGCGCGAAGAATTCGACGATCAGGCCCGCGGTGATCTCTCCCACGTCCGCCACCTGCGTCAGGTCGTTCAGCCCCGCCTGCGCCAGCGCTTCCATGCTGCCGAAGCGCCGCGCCAGCACCTCCGCCGCGCGCGTCCCCACCTGGCGGATTCCCAGCGCCGCAATCAGCCGGTTCAGATCGCGCGATTTGCTCTGCTGGATGGCCTCGTGCACGTTCTGCGCCGACTTCTCTCCCATCCGCTCCAGCCCGGCCAACTGCCCGGCGGTGAGCGAGTACAGGTCGGTGATATCCTTCACGAGCCCGGCATCCACCAGTTGGTCGACGAGCGCGGGGCCGATTCCCTCGATGTCCATCGCGTGGCGGCCGACGAAATAGAGAATGCGCTGCTTCACCTGCGCGGGGCAGAGCGGGTACTTGCAGCGCACGTACACCCCGCCGGGGTCCTGCTCGACCGGGCCGCCGCAGACCGGGCATTGTGACGGCGGCAGGATCGGCTCCACGCCGTGCTGCTCTTTGACCTGGACGACCTGCGGGATGATCTCCCCCGCCTTTTCGATCACCACCTCGTCGCCGATGCGGATGCCCTTTTTCTCGATCTCCTTGATGTTATGGAGCGTCGCGTTGGAGACCGTCGTGCCGGCCAGCTTCACGGGCGCGAGGCGGGCGACGGGGGTCAGCACGCCGGTCTTGCCCACCTGCCAGTCCACGGCCAGAAGCTTCGTCACCTCCTGGTCCGGGGCGAACTTGAACGCCGTCAACCCGCGCGGCGCTTTGGCGGTCGCGCCGAGGCGGCGCTGCTGGTCGAGGCTGTTCACCTTGATGACCATCCCGTCCCATTGATACGCCTGCGTGTGGCGCAGCGCATCCCACTCCTTCGTCAGCGCGATCACCTCGTCGATGCTCGCGCAGAGCCTCCGGTGCGGGTTGACCGGGAAGCCGAACTGCGCCAGCGACGCCAGCAGCCCCCATTGCGTATCGAAGGCGATCCCTTCCCGTACGCCGACCGCGTAGGCGAAGAAGAGCAGCCCGCGCCGCGCGGTGATGCGCGGGTCGAGCAGTTTCAGCGACCCCGCTGCGGCGTTGCGCGGGTTGGCGAACTGCGGTTCCCCCGCCTCCTCCCGCTCCGCATTGCAGCGGCGGAAGGAGTCGAAGGACATGTACACCTCACCGCGGACTTCGAGGCGGGCGGGGGGAGTAGTCGTTTGTAGGGGCGCAGCATGCTGCGCCCCAGTTGTGGCGTGGAGCTCGTTCGCGGACGGATTGGGCGCAGCATGCTGCGCCCCTACAACGGAGGAGGTCGCCGCGTCAGCCAGGCGCAGCGGTATCGCGCGGATTGTGCGGATGTTGGCGGTCACCTCCTCGCCGGTCACCCCGTCGCCGCGCGTGGCGCCGAACGACAGCAAGCCCTTCTCGTACATCAGCGCCACGGCGAGGCCGTCGATCTTCGGCTCGGCCACGTACTCGATCTTCTCCCCTGGCAGAAGCTTGCGCACGCGCTGGTCAAACTCGCGCAGTTCCTCGGGGGAGTAGGTGTTGCCGATGCTCATCATCGGCAGTTCGTGGCGGACCGTTGCGAACTCCTTCAGCGGCTCGCCGCCGACGCGCTGGGTGGGAGAGTCGGGGGTCGCCAACTCGGGATGCGCCGCCTCCAGCGATTCCAGCTCCTTCATGAGCTGGTCGTAGTCGAAGTCGGAAATCGGCGATTCGCTCTCGGCGTAGTACTTGTGGTCGCAGAAGCGAATCTTTTCGCGCAGCTCCGCGACGCGCGCCGCCGGATCGGACGTGCTCTTGCCTTTGGTCATGCTCTCCCAATGCCGAATTGAACGCCATAAGGATACCAACTGCGCGGGAAGGTGAAAAGGGGGAGACGCAGGGAAGAACATGGTGGTGGAGCGCGCTGTCCCCGGCGCGCTGAGGACAGCGCGCTCCACCCCGGCAGGCCTCACTTGACCTTCCGCGCGGCAATTGGTAAGAGGGAGGGGAAGGAATTTTGTGACAAAGGCGCGATAATTCCATGACGATACCTCACAATCCAATGAACGTGGCTCAACCGCGGCGGTTCAAATTCATCGGCTGCGAGATTTTGTACCGCGAGGCATGCCGCCTGGCTGCGCTCAGTCCGCACCGGGTGGATGTGGAGTTCCTGCTGAAGGGGCTGCACGACCTGCCTCGCCAGGAGATGCAGGCGAAGCTTCAGTCGATGGTGGACGCGGTGGACCCCGGCCTCGGCTACGAGGCGATCCTGTTGGGCTACGCGCGCTGCAACGACGGGCTGGCGGGGCTCAAGGCGCGCACGATCCCGCTGGTGATCCCGCGCGCGCATGACTGCATCACGCTGTTCTTCGGCTCGCGCGCCGCGTACAAGGAATACTTCGACCGGCATCCCGGCACCTACTTCGCCACCACCGGCTGGCTGGAGCGCAACAAGTTCGGCGAGAAGGGCTACTCGCGCCCGGCGTACGGCATGCAGGGGGTGATGGACAAGCTGGGGCTCGCCGAGCCGTACGACGTGATGGTCACCAAGTACGGCAGGGAGAACGCGGACTTCATCGTCGAGAGCATGGGGGGATGGCTGAAGCATTACTCGCGCAGCCTCTACCTGGAGATGGGGGTGTGCGACGAGGCTCCCTTCATCGCCAGCGCCCGCGAGCTGGCGCAGGAGCGCGGGTGGGAGTTCGAGTTGCGCAAGGGGGGCTGGAACCTGCTCGAAAAGCTCTTCGACGGCCGCTGGGACGAGGAGTTCGTCATCGTCCCCCCCGGCGGGACGCTCGTCGCGCGCAACGACGAGCGAGTGCTGGATGCGGAAGAGGGCTGAGGCAAGCGCCGCTGGCGGGAGAGCCTATCTCTGCGCGAATTGCGGCATTTCGTCCCACGTGCGTCCATCCAGAAGACGGCCCGCCCGTTTCTTCTGAACCCCGCCCCATTGCTTGAAAAAGAACGGCACTCGCGCGCTGGCGCACTGGCGACGAATGTCCTCAACCCAGACCGGGGACATGGGGCGCGCGCCGGGCCCTGATTCGCCGCCGACGATCACCCAGTCGATCCCCTCCAAGTCCAGATCGGGCAGCGGCCCGAGCAGCGGCTCAAGCGAGAGGAACTTGGTAGCCGCGCCGGTCCGGCGCAGGTCGTCAATGCGCGGAGTGTAGTCCTGATTCTCCACGGTCACGCCCATCCAGATGTTCTCCGCCCAGGGCAGCAAGGGGGAGAGATCGAGCAATCGGTCTGAACGTTTTGTAAGCACCTGATAGCGATGCCAGTCGGCCCGGTTCATCACGTCGAATACCCGCTGGATGAACTCCGTAGGCACGTCCTCGTGGAAGAGGTCGCTCATGGAGTTGACGAAGATGGCTTGGGACTTCTTCCACTTCAGCGGCAAGTCCAGCGCGTGTTCGTGGACGGCCAACTCAAAGCCGCGCGCATAGTTCGGCTGGCCCATCGCCTTCAGCCTTCGTGCCATGCGCTCGGCATAGCAATGCGCGCAGCCGGGGCTGATCTTCGTGCAGCCCGTCACCGGGTTCCAGGTGGATTCGGTCCATTCGATTGCGGAATCAACGGCCATCAGCTTGTCCTCGGCTTCTATACTTCGCGAATATATCTTCTACTATATCAGCCGCCGCTGGCTTCTGCGAGGCGAAGAAGAGGTAATATATAACGGACCCTGTAGAGTTCCGCATTGGCATGGGGACTGGAACATACTTGAACCCGGCAACTTCGCGCAGGCGTTCCTGATACGCATTTACGATAGCCTCATTGCCCGCCTTTTCGAATATGGGGTCAAATAGCGTTTGACGCTTTTTGTAAGCCGCCTTGTGCCAGGACCGATCTCCCCAGAATCTGTCCATGCGTTCCACTTGACGCGGATCAACGTCGTCTGGATTTCGCCAAAGCACATTCATGTTCATATCCATGACCATGAAGTTCAGAAATATCTCGACACTCCCCATCTGCCCCGCCGTGGCGACCACCTCCCAGTTGAGGTTAATCTTATACGGGTCGAGGAGGCACAGGGCACGCCGGTAGTCTTCCCAGCGTGCCTTGGGGAAGACTCTTTCCATGAGCACCTTATTGCAGTCGCCCTCTTCGACATGAACGTTGTTCCGTGCGCCAGCCAGTTCACGGAGGGCGGCAGCCTTCTCTCCGTCCATGTCAATGAGGTAATAGTCCTTGAACGGCGGTTGAACGATGAGCGCATTCATCGGACTGCCCGGCACAAATTCGCCGGTGCTCTTGGAAATGTGAACGCCTGGGCCGGCAAAGGCGTCAATATAGATATGGTGGAGTTTTGGCTTGCTCTGTGCACTCAGAATGCGCGAATAGGCTTGTGCATATTCCTTCACAATGTCCAGTTTCACTTCTGACCAGTATCCGATCTCGTCGTAGCGAACCATGCAATGCCCCCTTCAGAACAAACGCTATGAAGTGAACGACGTCTTGCTTATGTTAGCGTACCCGAAGAAAAATACAAGCACTGGCGGCCTGTCAATGACACTGAGTGGCCCTCTCCACCCATCTTGGGTTACACTGGCAGTCATAGGCATCGGCAATCTGGATCAACTGCTGGGGATGTGAACTGAATTGAACCCCGAACTCACCATGGTCGCCAAGACGCTCTCCGGGCTGGAGGGGGTGCTGGCGAACGAACTCAAGGCGCTTGGCGCGGCGGATGCCAAGCCGTTCAACCGCGTCGTCGCCTTCACGGGGGACCGGCGGCTGCTCTACAAGGTCAACCTCTGTTGCCGCACGGCGATCCGCATCCTGGTGCGCGTCAGCAAGTTCAACGTTGCCGACGAGCGGCAGCTCTACGATGAAATCCGCGAGGTGGACTGGTCGCAGTACCTCGACGCCCGCGGCACGCTGGCGATCGATCCCGTGGTCACCAACTCCACGTTCAAGCACTCGCTCTTCGTCGCGCAGAAGGCGAAGGACGCGATTGCCGACCAGTTCCGCGAGGCCTCCGGCGTGCGCCCCTCGGTGAACCTGGAGGACCCCGACCTGCGGCTGAACCTCCACATCAACCAGAATATCGCCTCGCTCTACCTGGACTCCTCGGGCGATTCGCTCCACAAGCGCGGCTACCGCGCGCAGACGAACATCGCGCCGATCAACGAGTTGCTGGCGGCGGGGATCATTCAACTGAGCGGGTGGGACCGCGCGTCGCCGTTCATGGACGGGATGTGCGGGTCGGGGACGTTCCTGATCGAGGCGGCGCTGCTGGCGCAGAACATCGCGCCGGGGGTCTACCGCAGACAGTTCGGCTTTGAGCGCTGGAAGGATTACGATGCCGCGCTCTACCGCGCGGTGTTCCAGGAGGCGGAGGCGCTGGAGCGGCGCGACGCGGCGTGCGAGATCGTCGGTTCGGACAAGGATGCGCAGGCGGTGCGCTTCGCGCGGCAGAATGTGAAGAACGCCGGGCTGGAGAAGAGCATCCGGGTCGATTGCAAGGCGTTCGAGGAGCAGACCCCGCCCCCCGGTCCGGGCGTGCTGGTGATGAATCCGCCATACGGCGAGCGGATGGCCGTCGAGCAGATCAACGCGTTCCACCGGATGATCGGCGAGACGCTCCAGAAAAAGTACTCGGGCTGGAAGGTGCGGATTATCTCCGGCTATCCCGGCGCCGCCGAGGGGATCGGCTTGCGCCCGGCGAAGCAGCGGACGTTCTTCAACGGGGCGATTGAATGCAAGCTGCTGGAGTACCGAATCCCAAGGTGATTACTGAGTGCGGAACAGGGATCGTCGGAAAGAGGCTTGCGCTCCTCTGCAATTGCCGCAACGGCAAAGGCTCGGCTATCAATAGGTTGTCATCGCGAGAGAGCGCCGCGAAGAACCCTGTTGGCGGACGGCGGGTCGCCGGCGCGAACGTGGCGATCTTCCTGCTGATCACCCCCTGCCAAGGCCGAATGATCCCTCCGCGCCGAGGGGGTCTGAAGATTGGAAGATTGCCGCAGTCGGCGCGATGGCCGGAGTGACCGCGCAGCCATCCTGTGGCGCGCCTCCTTCGCAATGACCGCCCATGGGTCGCTGTCGCATGGCTCTTTGCCCCCGTGCGGAGAATCGCGGATCGGCAATGAGTATTCTGCAATCGTCGTCACCCCCGCCGCCACTCCCGCGCCTTGAGCTCGCCACGTTTGATCTTGCCGCTGATGGTCTTGGGCAGGCTCTCAACGAATTCGATCTTGCGCGGATATTTGTAGGGCGCGGTGACGGTGCGGACGTGCTGCTGGATTTCCTTCGCGAGCGTGTCGGAAGGCTCGAATCCCTTCTTGAGCTTGATGAACGCTTTGACCACCTCGCCACGCAGTTCGTCGGGGCTGGCCACCGCCGCGGCCTCCAGCACCGCCGGATGCTCGATGATGGCGCTCTCGATCTCGAAGGGCCCGATGCGGTACCCCGCCGTGATGATCACGTCGTCGTTGCGTCCGAAGAACCAGTAGTACCCCTCCGCGTCGCGGCGCGCCTTGTCTCCGGTCATGTACCATTGGCCGCCCAGCGCGTGCTTTGTGGCGTCCGGGTCCTTCCAGAATCCGGCGAACAGCCCCACCGGGCGCTCCGCGCCCAGCTTGATCGCCAGCTCCCCCTCCTCGCCGTCGGGGAGTTCCTCCCCTTTCTCGCCGAGCACCGCCACGTGGAACGTCGGCGCCGGCTTGCCCATGGAGCCGGGCTTGATCGGCATGCAGCGGTAGTTGGCGATCACGTTCACCGTCTCGGTCTGCCCGTAGCCGTCATGGATGTCCAGCCCGGTGGCGTCGCGCCAGATCTTGATGATTTCCGGGTTCAGCGGCTCCCCGGCGCTGGTGCAGTGACGCAGCGTGGGGAAGCGGTAGCTCTTGAGGTTCTCATGCGCGAACATGCGGAACGCGGTGGGGGGGGCGCAGAAGGTGGTCACGCCCGACTTCTCCAGCATGCGCAACGTGGCCGCGGCGTCGAATCGCGGCTGGTTGAAGATGAAGACGCGCGCGCCGAGTTTCCACTGCCCGAACAGCGTCCCCCAGCCCGCCTTCGCCCAGCCGGTGTCGGTGAGCGTCCAGTGCAGGTCGGTTTCGCGGATGTCGTGCCAGAAGCGCGCGGTGATCTCATGCCCGATTCCCAGCGACGCCTGCGTGTGAACCACCATCTTCGGATACGCCACCGTGCCGGAGGTGAAGTAGATCATGATCGGGTCGCTGCTGCGGCTCTTCTCGACGGCCAGCTTCTCCGGCTCGGCGGCCATGGCGGCGTGGAAGCAGCACCAGTCCCCGGCGTGGCCGTGCGCCGAGCGGCGGGTCGGTTCGTCCACCATGAACTTGCACTTCAGGCTCGCCGACTGCGAGGCGACCTCCTCGATCTTGTACGCGTTCTCCCGGTCGGTGATGACGGCGGAAGCTTCCGACTTCTGCAGGCGGAAGAGCAGGTCGCGCGCGGTGCATTGGGTGGTGGTGGGCATCGGGAGGATGCCGATTTTGAACATCGCCAGCAGCGCCACGTACCACTCGTAATTCTGCGGCAGCATGACGATGACGGTGTCCCCTTTGCGCAGGCCGCGCTTCAGCAGAGCCCCGGCGAACTGGTTGGCCTTGGCGCCGAGCTGGGCGAAGGTGAACTGCTCGGTGCGCTCTCCGGTGATGTCGGCGATCACCAGCGCCACGCGAGCCGGGTCCTGCGCCCATTTCTCGACGACGTCGGTGGTGAAGTTGAAGAACTCCGGGACGTCGAGCTTGAATGTCGTGCGCACCTTCTCGTAGTCAAACATGTTGGGGGGAATCTCTCGCATCGACCCTACCTCCTGCGGAACAGGGACTCTTTCCACACGCCCCAGTCTGGCAGGATGATACCTTTTGCGGGGCCGGGGGCGCAATGGCAGGAAGTGAGGGGGCGGGCGCATGGGCAAGCGGCGCGGCGCGGGCTGAAGCCCGCGTGAAGTGCGGGGGCAAGGCATGCCTTGCCCCTACGGGGTACCCCAGTGCGGGGCGTTAGGTTGGGAAGCGGGAGGCCGCACTTTGAACGCGGGCTGAAGCCCGCGCTACACGGGCCGCGCGCGCTACGGGCCGTGCGCGCTATGGAAGCATTAGGCCTTCCGGATCATTTCGCGGAACTGGTTGAAGAGGTACCGGCTGTCGTGCGGGCCGGGGGCGGCCTCGGGGTGGTATTGGACGCAGAAAAGCGGCTCGCGCTTGTGGCGCAGCCCCTCCACGGTGCGGTCGTTCAGGTTGACGTGCGTGACCTCGACCTGCCCCATGTCGAGCGTCTCCGGGGCCACGACGTAGTTGTGGTTCTGCGAGGTGATCTCGACTTTCTGCGTCTCCAGGTTCATCACCGGCTGGTTGCAGCCGTGATGGCCGAACTTGATGCGGCGCGTTTTGCCTCCCAGCGCCAGTCCGATGAGTTGGTGCCCCAGGCAGATGCCCATGATGGGCACCTTGCCGATCATCCGGCGGATCGCCTCGATGGCGTACGTCACCGCCGCGGGGTCCGCCGGGCCGTTGGAGAGGAAGACTCCCTGCGGGTTCAGCGCGAGGACCTCCTCGGCGCTGGTGCGCGCGGGGACGACCTGCACCGCCATCCCCTGCTCGCGCAGGCGGCGCAGGATGTTCCATTTGATGCCGAAGTCATACGCGACGATTTTGATATCCGCAGGGGGGAGTTTGTCCGCGATGCCCCAGGAAAGGCTCGTCGTGTCCTTCGGATCCCATGGGTAGGGCTTTTCCACGGAGACTAGCGCCGCGTAGTCCTGATTGTCCAGCCCGGCCCACTCGCGCGCGAGGCGGACGGCCTCCTGCTCGGCGACCTTCCCCTCGACCGAGATGAGCCCCTTCTGCGTGCCGCGGGTGCGCAGCAGCGTGGTCAGCGCGCGCGTGTCGATCCCGGCGATGGCGGGGATGTTCTGCTCGCGCAGGTACTCCGCCAGCGAACGGTCGCTGCGCCAGTTGTGCGGGGAGTTGAGCTCGTGGACGATGAAGCCGTTGGCGAAGATGCGGCGCGATTCGACATCTTCGGGGTTGATCCCGTAATTGCCGATCTCCGGGCACGTCATGGTGACGATCTGGCCGTTGTAGGAGGGGTCGGTGAGGATTTCCTGGTAGCCGGTCATGCCGGTGTTGAAAACCACTTCGCCGAGGGCGTCGCGCGGCGCGCCGACGGAATGGCCGCGGAAGACCGAGCCATCCTCCAGGGCGAGGAAGGCCCCCTTCGCGCGCTGCTCACGCCAGTTCCATTGCTGAGACATGGTTGCTCCTGCGACACACGGACGACGCACGGACAAGAACGGATAACGAACGGCAGGGCGCAGCATGCTGCGCCCCTACAGCTTCTGCGCGTTCCCGCGCTTCGGCGGTTTCTTTCCGCCGTTTGTGCGCTTGTGGAGGCGGCTGTGCAGTTCCTGCAGGCTGTACACATCCAGCGTATCCAGTTTCTCCATCGAGCGCAGCCCCTCGACGGCGGCGCGCAGGCCGCGCAGTGTCGTGGTGATCGGCACGCCGCGCACGACGGCCTCCATCCGCATCTGCTTCTCATCCTCCATCGGCGCCATGCCGGAGTAGGGCATGTTGATGATCCAGTTCACGTCGCCGTCGCGGATGAGGTCCAGCGCGTTGGGGCGGCCGTCCATGATGCGGAAGACCGCCTGCGCCTTGATGCCGCTGTTGCGCAGCGCCGTGGCGGTTCCGCGCGTGGCGAAGATCGCAAACCCCATCCTCGTAAGCTCTTCCACCAGAGGCACGGCACCCGCCTTGTCGCGGTCGGTGACGCTGATGAAGACCGCGCCCTTGCGCGGCAGCGGCGAGCCCGCGGCGATCTGGCTCTTGAGGAAGGCGATCCCCGGCTCGCGCGCGATGCCCATCACTTCGCCGGTGGACTTCATCTCCGGGCTGAGGATCACATCCGCGCCGGGGAAGCGCGCGAAGGGGAGCACCGCCTCCTTCACCGCGTAGTGGTCCACCTTGACCGGCTCCGTGAAGCCGAGCTCCTCCAGCGACTTGCCGATCATGCAGAGCGAGGCCAGCTTGGCCAGCGGCACGCCGATGGCTTTGCTGACGTACGGAATCGTGCGCGAGGCGCGCGGGTTCACCTCCAGGATGAAGACTTGCTTTTCCTTGATGGCGTACTGCACGTTCATCAGGCCGCACACCTTGAGCTCGCGCGCCAGGTCGGTCGTCTGCTTGCGGATCGTCGCCAGCACGTCCGCGCTGAGATTCAGCGGCGGGATGAAGCAGGCGCTGTCGCCGGAGTGCACCCCGGCGTGCTCGACGTGCTCCATGATCGCCCCGATGACGGAGCGCTTGCCGTCGCTGATGCAGTCCACATCCACCTCGATGGCGTCTTCGAGGAAGTCGTCGATCAGGATGGGGCGGTCGGGCGATTCCGCGATGGCGCGCTGCATGTATTCGCGCAGCGCCTTCTCCTCGTTCACGATCACCATCGCGCGCCCGCCCAGCACGAAGGAGGGGCGCAACAGAACGGGGTAGCCGATTTCGGTGGCGATCTTCACCGCCTGCTCGGTGGTCAGCGCCGTGCCGCTCTTGGGCTGGAGGATGCCGAGCCGGTCCGCGAGCTGCTTGAAGAACTCCCGGTCCTCCGCCTGCTCGATGCTTTTCGGAGAAGTGCCGATGACATTCACACCGCAGCGCTCCAGATCGTTCGCGAGGTTCAGCGGCGTCTGCCCGCCGAACTGGACGATGCAGCCGTGGCACTTCTCGCGCTTGTAGATCGCCAGCACGTCCTCCAGCGTCAGCGGCTCGAAGTAGAGCCGGTCGGAGGTGTCGTAGTCGGTGCTCACCGTCTCCGGGTTGCTGTTGACCATGATCGTCTCGTACCCCGCCTGGCGCAGGGCGAAGGAGGCGTGGACGCAGCAGTAGTCGAACTCGATCCCCTGGCCGATGCGGTTGGGGCCGCTGCCCAGGATCATGATCTTCTTCTTATCGGAGGGGCGGACCTCGTCGAGGTCGCCGTAGGTGGAGTAATAGTAGGGGGTGAAGGCCTCGAACTCCGCCGCGCAGGTGTCCACCAGCGCGTAGACCGGCTGGATGCCCAGCGCCTCGCGCGCGGCGCGAACGTCATCCTCCTTCGCGCCGAGCAGGAAGCCGATCTGCCGGTCGGAGTAGCCCATCTCCTTGGCCTGGAGGAAGAGCGCCCTGTCCTTCTGGAGACCTTCCAGCGTGCCGGCCGAGGCGATCTCCTTCTCGTACGCCGTCAACTCGGCGAGTTGCTCCAGAAACCAGGGGTCGATGCGCGTCAGGTCGTGGATGCGTTCGAGATCCCAGCCGCGCGCGATCGCCTCGCGCAGTTGCGAAATACGCGCGGGGTTGGGGCGCTTCAACTCGCTGGAGAGATCCTGGTCGGAGAGCCCCTGCGCCACCGGGTTGGCGGGGTTGCCGCCGTAGCCGGAGAGTTTCCCTTCCAGCGACCGCAGCGCCTTCTGCAGCGCCTGCTTGAAGGTCTTGCCGATGGCCATCACCTCGCCGACGGACTTCATCTGCGTGTGGAGCGTGGTGTTCGCGCCGGGGAACTTCTCGAAGGCGAAGCGCGGCACCTTGACGACCACGTAGTCGATGCTCGGCTCGAAGCAGGCGGTGGTCTGGCGGGTGATGTCGTTGGGCAGTTCGTCGAGGGTGTAGCCGACCGCCAGCTTGGCGGCGATCTTGGCGATGGGGAAACCGGTCGCCTTGCTCGCCAGCGCGCTGGAGCGGGAGACGCGCGGGTTCATCTCGATCACCACCAGCCGGCCCGTCTGCGGGTGGATGGCGAACTGCACGTTCGAGCCGCCGGTGTCCACGCCGATGGCGCGCATCACGGCGATTCCCGCGTCGCGCAGAAGTTGATACTCGCGGTCGGTCAAGGTCTGCGCGGGGGCCACGGTAATGCTGTCGCCGGTGTGCACTCCCATCGGGTCGAGGTTCTCGATGGAGCAGACGATGACGACGTTGTCCTTGCGGTCGCGCATCAGCTCCAGCTCGAACTCCTTCCAGCCCAGGACGGACTCCTCGACGAGGATCTGGTGGATGGGGCTGTAGGAGAGGCCGCGCTGGACGATCTCGGCGAACTCGCGCTCGTCGTAGGCGATGCCTCCGCCGGAGCCTCCCAGCGTGAAGGCCGGGCGGATGACCACCGGGAACCAGCCGATCTGCTGCTGCACCGCGCGCGCTTCCTCCAGCGTGTGCGCCATGCCGCTTTGCGGGAGGTCCAGCCCGATGGACTGCATCGTCTCCTTGAAGAGCTGGCGGTCCTCCGCCTTGCGGATCACCTCGGCGTTGGCGCCGATCATCTCCACCTGGTAGCGATCCAGCACCCCGCGCTCGTGAAGCTCGATGGCGAGGTTCAGCGCCGTCTGGCCGCCGAGGGTGGGCAGGAGGGCGTCGGGGCGCTCGCGGCGGATGATCTCGGTGAGGAAATCGGCGGTCAGCGGCTCGATGTAGGTGCGGTCGGCGAACTCCGGGTCGGTCATGATCGTCGCGGGGTTGCTGTTGACCAGGACGACCTCGTACCCCTCTTCGCGCAGCGCCTTGCACGCCTGGGTGCCGGAATAGTCGAACTCGCAGGCCTGGCCGATGACGATCGGCCCGGAGCCCACCAGCATAATCTTGTTGATATCGGTTCGCTTCGGCACGGTCTATCGCTCTCGGACCCGCCCTGCGGATGCAGTCTGGGCGTGTCGGGTATCGCTCTTCATGTTTGTCGCAGGACCCCGGCCGCCGAGGGGCGACCGCATGAGGTCACGGAACAATATCCGACCGGGGGCGGGAAGTCAAGGGAGGAGGCGTAAGCCTGTTGCCGTTCGCAACTTCTTCAGCTACACTACGCCAGTCCGCATGGTCCAAGCCGTTCGGTCTCGAGGGCGCCATGATAAGAAACACCGTTGATACGACGCGGTTCAACAAGCGCGCCACCCTCCCCTACGAGTTGAGGCTCCCGGATTTCGAGATGGCAATGCAGGATGTCTACGACTTCTTCCACGACGTCAACGGCTTCCTGCTTCGCAAAGGATTGCATCGGGTCGACGACATGCTCCGCCCGGCGATCCTTTCGGGGGTGATTTCCGACATGATCAGCGCCAGTCTCGCCAAACACTCTCGCGCGCTGGTCGAGAACCGCTACTTCAACGGGCATCCCGACCTCGTCGTGCAGGGGGTGTATCCGAAGAATGCGGTGAAGGCGGGGAAGGATGGGATCGAGATCAAGACAACGCGCAAGGCAGGCGGGGCGGTGGATACGCACGGGGCGCGCGACCAGTGGATGTGCGTGTTCGTCTACGACGTGGACGCGGAGACCGAGCCCGGTGCCGAGCGCGGGCCGATGAAGTTCACGGAAGTGTATCTGGGAAAAGTGACCGTGGCGGACTTCCGGCGCAATCCGCGCGGTGAGTTGGGCACGCGGACGGCCACGCTTCACAAGGACGGTATCCAGAAATTGCGGGCCAACTGGGTCTACAGGCTCTAGTCTCCGTTCCGCGCCGCCAGCGCCGCAAGCTTCGGAATCGCCTTGCAGGCCATGCCGAAATAATGCGGGTCCTTTTCCACCCCCACACTGCGATAGCCCACCGCTTCCGCCGCCGCCAGCGTCGAGCCGGAGCCTGCAAAGGGGTCGAGCACGATGCCTTGTCCCAGCGGCAGTACGCCGCGCACCAACTGCCGCATGAACGCCTGCGGCTTGAGGCTGGGATGCGGGGCCAACAGCCGCTCCTCGCGGCGCGTGGGAGAGGAGCGAATGACATCCCCGAAAGGCCGTTCGGCCAGGGGACGCCGGAAGCCTCCGGTCTGCCAGCGGCGCAGGTTGTCTTGCGCGCGGCCATCGAGCGGTTTGCGATAGACCAGCCACGGCTCCCACATGGAGCGCGGCATGACGCTTACGCCGGAGAACTCCTCGTGCGCCGCCTTGGGCCGGTCGCCGCCGCGCATGGTCATTACCAGCCGCACGATTTCGCCGCGCCGTTCGAGGCCCGACTGGGACAGTCCGTCCGAAACGATGTGGGAAAGCAGCGGGTTCGATGCCACCACGACATTCGCGCCCGGCACAAGCTTGGGCAGGAGTCTGCGGCCGAAGAGTCGGAAGAACTCCCTCAGTTCCTCCAACTGTTCGGGCGTCAGGGTGGTGAAACGCGGCAGAGGCGAGCGCTTGCTGCCGTCGAAACTCGGCGGGATGCGCCAGACGCCTCCCTTGCCGTTGCGCAGTTTCGTCTGCTGCTCCGGCGTGTACTCATGAAGTCCGTACGGCGGGTCCGTGACGACCGCGTGGATGGTCTCATCTTCCTGTTGTGCCAGCCACTCGAAGCAATCGTCGCAGTACAGTACGCACTCCCCATAGCGAAACGGCTCAGGCAGCGTCGCGTCGTCCGGCAGGCGCGCCGGTGGCAGCGTTGCCTGCGCATCGAACAGGCGATAGACCCCCCTGACCTCGCGCACGAACATGCCGGGGGTGTTAAGCCGCAGATACGAACGCACCGAGGAGGCCGGGACATCCCCGAGCCTTTCAGAGACGGCTTGTCCGAGTTGCTTGGCCGAAAGCGCGCGGGGGCTGGTGCGCAGAGCGCGCACGATGGCATCCCGCACCTCGCCCGGCCGGCATTTGGTATGCAGCTTCTTCATACTGGCGCAGTATAGACGTCCAGACGTCATATGTCAAGGGCGCTCGTTAGTTGCCTCCGCCGCCCCTGTTTCGTATGATACCTTCCTGCCGCGTGTTCCCCGGCGCGCCATGCAAGGCGCCGCATAAACACACAGGAATGAAAGGAATTCTCATGGCCAAGAGCAAATTGCCGCAGGTTACCGTCGTGGGCGGCGGGATGATCACGGGAGTCCAGATCCTCCCGGCACTGTACCAGCTCCAGCGCATGGGGGTTATCGGCGATATCGCCGTCAGCGCGCTCAACGGCGCGCCGCTCAAGGTGCTCGCCGAGGACAAGACCCTTCTGGAGGCCTTCCCCGGCCAGAGCTTCACTCCCTACCCGGATTTCCGCAAGGTGAACCCGGATGAGAAATTCCCCGCGCTGTTCGAGAAGGTCCTGGCGAAGATGCCGGAGCGCAACATCGTCTTTGTCGCGCTGCCCGACCAGCTTCACTACCCGGTGATCAAGAAGGCGCTGGAGGCCAACCAGCACGTGCTGACCGTCAAGCCGCTGGTGCTGAAGTACGCGCAGGCGATGGAGATCGAGAAGCTCGCGCTGGAGAAGGGGCTGTTCGTGGGCGTCGAGTACCACAAACGCTTCGACGACCGCGCGCTCATGGCGCGCCAGCACTACCGCTCCGGCAACCTGGGAACTTTCCGCCTCGGCCAGGCGGTGATGATCGAGCCGTATTACTACCGCGATTCGAATTTCCAGAACTGGTGCACCTGCGAAAATTCCGATATGTTCACCTACGTCGGCTGCCACTACATCGACCAGTTGCACTTCATCACCGGCCTCATGCCGACCGAGGTGAGCGTCCACGGCATCCGCGACAAGTATCCGAACGGCAAGGAAGGGTTCCTCTGGACCGACGGGCGCGTGCTCTGGGACAACGGCGCGTCGCTCAGCGTGGTGGACGCGATGGGCTATCCGAACATCGCTCCCGGCGGCAACGCACAGGGGCTCAAGATGTTCAACCAGGGGAGCAAGGATGCCTGCCTGGTGTTCCACGAGGACCAGTACCGCGGGGTGAAGTATTCCTTCGAGAGCCCGGTGGACGGAAAGAACTATCATGAGCCGAGCCCGGACTATTTCAAGCTGGTGTACCACGGCGGCAAGGGGCTGGAGCCGGTGGGGTACGGCTACCGCAGCATCGAGGCGCTGACCCGCGCCGCGCTGCGCGTGGGCGAGGCTGGCAGCATCGCCAGGCGCCGCGAGCAGATCAAGCAGATCGACGCCGAGGATGTCCTGGCCACCCCGGCCAACAGTTCCTACAACGAACTGGTGATCGAGGCGGGGCGCATGTCCATCCTCAACGGCGGTCGCCCGGTGGTGATCGAGTACGGCGCCAACGCGCATGTGCGGTTCAGGGAGTTTTAACCCCCATGCCCACAGACCGTGAAATTCTGCGCGACCTCGCGCGCCGCTACAGGCAGGCCGCAAGCAACCCGGACCAGACGCGCCGCCGCTCGGACTGGGCGCGGCACAACAGCCTCAAGCGCACGCGCACGCTGATCTACGTCCGCGCTTTCGCCGCGGTCGAGATGCCCGCCTGCCGCTGCGTGATTGCCGATCCCTTCCTGCAGTCGCAGGAATCGCACCTGCGGCAGGCCCTCTTCTGGGACACCTTCGCCGACGATTCGATCTTCGAGCCCTGGCTGGCCATCCCCGCCGTCCATAAGTGCGCCGGCTGGGGCGTGGACATCGTGCGGCATTACAGCGATGAGCCGGGCGGCGCGTTCAAGGGGGAGTACCCCCTCAAGCGGCTGGAGGATGTCGAGAAGCTGCGCATGCCGCGCCATGAGATTGACGAACCCGCCTCCGCCCGGCGCGTGGAGATGATGCAGGAGATCATGGGGGACATCCTCCCGGTCTTCCTGGACCGCGGCCCGGCGTACCAGATGTGGGCCGGGGACCTCTCCACCCAATTGGGCTTCCTGCGCGGCATCGAGAACGTCATGCTGGATATGACGGACAATCCGGAGTGGCTGCATCGCCTGGTGGCTTTCCTGCGCGACGGCGTGCTGAAGGCGCAGTCCGAGGCGGAGGCTGCCGGCGACTGGGGGCTCAGCGACCACCAGAATCAGGCCATGCCCTACGCCGAGGAACTTCCCGCCCCTGCCGCGAGCGCGTACGGGATCCAGCGCAGCCGCCTGTGGGGGTATCAGGCTTCGCAGGAGATGGCGCTGGTCAGCCCCGCGCAGCATGAGGAGTTCATGCTGACTTACCAGAAGCCGATCCTGGAGCAGTTCGGCCTCTCCGCCTACGGATGCTGCGAGGACTTGACGCGCAAGATCGGCATGCTGCGCCAGATCCGCAACCTCAGGCGCATCGCCGTCTCTCCCTTCGCCAATGCGCCGCGCTGCGCCGAACAGATCGGCGACCGGTACGTCGTCAGCTACCGCCCCAGCCCGGCGGACATGGTCGGCTATGGGTTCGACGAGAAGCGCATCCGCGATATTCTGCGGCGCGACTTCTCCGCCTTCCGCGCCAACGGCTGCCACGCGGACGTTACGCTGAAGGACGTGGAAACCGTGCAGGGGGACACCGAACGCGTGCGCAAGTGGGTGGCCATCACCCGCTCGGTCGCGGCCGAAGTGCTGGGGGGATAGCAGCGGCTGTCTGGGAGTCGGAAAGAACGAACGATGATCGCGGGTTTGATAACCCGCGCTACACGGTTTCCGCAGGCAAAGCGGGCTGAAGCCCGCTCTACACGCGGGACGCTACTCGGCCCTATTTTCTTGAGCCAGCGGTAGTGCGCTGCCACGCCCCCCCCCAGCGGGTTTGATAACCCGCGCTACACGTCTGGTTCGCGTGCTGTGTGTAACGCGGACTATCAAGTCCGCGTTTTCGTATGGTCTCCGCGCGACTGCGCACGCACAGGCAAAGCGGGCTGAAGCCCGCTCTACACGCGGGACGCTACTCGGCCCCCTCGCGCCCCATCTTCTTGAGCCAGCGGTAGTGCGCTGCCACGCCCCCCCAGAACGTCGGATGCTCCTCGGATTTCAACCCGAAATCGCGGCAGGTCTGCTCGACAATGCCGGACAGCGCCGGGTAATTGATGTGGCAGATCACGGGGAACAGGTGGTGCTCCCGGTGGAAATTCAGGCCGCCGACGAACCAGAACGTCGCCCGGCGTTTCCGCGCGAAGTCGAGCGTGACGTTCACTTGATGCACTCCCCACGGCGTCTCCATCCGCCCGGTCTTCGGCGAAGGAATGGGGAAGTCCGCCTGCTCCGCGCAATGCGGTATCTGGAACACGACGCTCATCAGCACTCCCAGGAAGCTGGCGGCCACCACGTAGAACAGCAGCACCACCCAGACCGGATGGAAGAACATGGGCAGGACAAACGCCCAGCCGAAGAAGAGCGCTTTGCCCAGGAAGAATACCGCCAGGTCCCAACCCCTGGGGCGCGGCAGTTCGTGCGGCCCCAGCGCCGAGGTGATCAGGAAACGGAAGTCGGTGACCAGTTGCCACTTGATCACCAGCAGTCCGTAGAGGGGCCACATGTACAGATGCTGCCAGCGGTGAATCGGGAGTTGCGGCTGGCGCGGCGTAAACCGCGCGATGCCGCCGACGTCAATATCGTAATCGTAGCCGGTGATGTTCACGTAGTTGTGGTGGATCACCGCATGCTTCCAGCGCCATACGTAGGAACTGCCACCGATCAGGTCCAGCGTGAAGGCCATCAGCCCGTTCACCCAGGCATGTTTTGAATAGGCCTTATGCCCGGCGTCGTGCTGGATGTTGAAGCCGATCCCCGCGGTGCAAAGCCCCATCGCCAGCGCCAGCAGCAATCCCTGCCACCAGGTCTGCGCGACGAATACCAGCAGGAGATAAGAGGCCACGAAGCAGGCGAGGACAACGACCGTCTTTGCGTACATTTCCCAGCAGTCCTGGCGGGGGCGGCCGGTGCGCTGGAAGTACTCATCCACGCGCTTGCGCAGTTCCGCGCGGAACGGGTCGTTTGGCTCGAATTCCAGTTTCAGCCCACGCTTGGAGGCGTGTGCTGGCTGGGGGCTGGCGGGTGCCGCGGCCTCCGGACCGGCTGTCATAATGAGTGTCCTCAATGGAGGTTGGGGCGCTTCTTCCAACAGGATATCTCAGGACTGCTGCGCAATCAAGGGGGAATGGGTGTGGTATCCGACCTTGCAGGTCAGTGCATGTCCATGCTGCGCCCTAAGGCGGTAGCCAGCGCCGCCGCCTCGGCGTACACGCGTTCCGTCTCCAGCGCGATGCGCTCCCAATCGTACCGCGCGGCCTCTTCCCGCGCCCGCGCGCCGGCGGCCTGCGCCTCGACCGGGTGCGAGAGCATCCAGTCCAAGCGCTCGCGCAGAGAACCCGCGTCGCCGGTTCTGAATGCAAATCCGCTGACGCCGGGCGTCAGCGCCTCCAGGTTCTCCGGGATGTTGCTGGCAAGGACGGGCAGTCCGTAACGCATCGCCTCCAGCAGCGCGATGGGGAACCCCTCCATCTCGCTCGGCAGCACGAATGCCCCCGCGTGACTGAGCGCCGCGCTTTTCGCCGCGCCGTACAACCCGCCGGGGAAGAGAATGCGCGCCTCGCCGCGCGCAAGTTCCCGCAGGCGGCGGCAGTACGCGGAGTCATCCACCTCCCCCGCCAGCACCAGTTGCCGAACGGCGGGCATTTCCCGGACCGCGCCGATCAGATCCTCCACCCGCTTCTCCGGGACGAACCGGCCCATCCAGAGGATGAATCCCGGCTCGGCGATTCCGTAGCGCGCCAGTTCTGAGATGGGCGCGGACTGCGGTTCCGGCACGCCGTTGGGGATGTAGATGGCCTGCTTGCCTCTGTTGCGGAAGCGCTCCTCCATCAGTCGCGAGACGACGATGGTGCGCTGCGGGAAGGTTGTCGCCGCCCATTCCCCGCGCCGCAGCCACCAGCGCGCGACCGGCCCCCACTTGCGGCGCTGCCAGTCCAGCGCATGCACGGTGGCCACTACCGCGCGGCGACCCGGCCATGCGCGCGGCAGAAAGCTCAACAACGACGGGCCGATGGCGTGAAAATGGATCAGGTCGAAATCGCCCCGCGCCGCATCCGCCAGGGCCAGCGCGGTGTGGGAGATCGAGTCGAGTCGCGTAGTGTGGATGCTCGGCAGAATGCGCAGCGTCACCCTCGGCAGTGCGCTGCCGGCAGGGGTGTAATGGCGGCGGCAGTAGATCGTCACCTCATGCCCGCGTGCGGCGAGCCGGCGCGAAAGCTCCTCCACGTGGCGCTCGACCCCGCCGTAGGTGGCCGGCGCACCCTTCGCGCCGATCATGGCGATCTTCATGCGTTCACCTTGCCTGTCGCGTCTGCGGCGGGGGGCAGACGCAGACCCATCAGCTTGGCTCGCAGCGCCCAGCGCAGCGCGCGCCAGCGGGCGCGCAGGATGGCGGTGCGCGCGGTGCAGACCATCCAGCAGCCATTCGCGCAGCCGGTCGCGGAGGCGCGCGCCCCTTTGGCGTCGGGGGAATTCCAGACCTCGACGAACGTCCGCTCTTTCAGGCTCCCCATCTTGAAGGGCATCGCGTTGCAGGCGAAAATGTTGCCGCTGGGGTCCATGAAAAAGAAGTCGCGCCCGGCGCGGCAGGGGAGCGGCCGCCCCTCCCCGCTGACGAACTGCCAGATGCCGTTCATGAAGTAGGCGCGTCCCCATCGCTTGGGGGAGAAACTGCGAAGCTCCGCGCGCATCACCTGCTGCAACTGCGCGCGCAGTTCATCGCTGGCCAGGCCGCCCGCATAGGCCGTGTGTAGGGCGGGCTTTAGCCCGCCGCCGTTCGTGTGCGGGCTGAGGCCCGCACCTGCACGCGCCCGGCGGTGGAAATAATGCTCGCTGGCGTGCTCGAAGGCGCAGGTGAATTCCACTCGCATCTTGCGCGCCAGGGCATACACCGTTCCCATGCAGTCCGCATTGGCCGGAGTTGCGGTGAAGGCGAGCCGCAGGTTGGTGAATCCCTCCTTCTGGAGACCGCGCACAGTGGCCAGGGCGCGGTCATACGTCCCCGGCTCGCCGCGCAGCTTGTCATGCACTTCGGCCGGGCCGTCGAGGGAGACCGCCACGCCGATGCCGGGCTCGACCAGGCGCATCTGCGTCATGAAGTTCACAATGCGCTCGGTGAGCAGGCCGTTCGTGCTGATCACCGTCTTCGCGCGGGGGCAGGCGCGGCGGACCGCGGCGTGCACCTCCGGCAGGTCGTCGCGCAGGAAGGGCTCGCCGCCGGTCAGGTTGACGTCGCGCAGCGTGGGAGGGAGCTTCTCGAATTCCGCCGGCTCCAGCTCCGGCACCGGCGGGCTGGCCCAGATGCCGCACATCGCGCAGCGCGCGTTGCAGCGATAGGTAACCGCCAGGACGGCGTCGACCGGCATCGCCCGAGTCATCCAGTCACCTCCTTGAATTCCGCGCACGGTGAGACAGGCGTCATTGCGAGGACCCCGCCGTTGCGGGGGACGAAGTAATCTTTTCGCGCGCTGACCGCCAAGAGAGCCGGAGAGCGTCCTCGACGCACGTGGCTCCGAAAGAGTGCTTCGCGCCACTTCGTTCCGCTCGCAATGACGGCAAAGCGCTCAGCGCGTCGCCTCTTCGAAGAGCCTCATCACGCGCTCGTAGTGCAAATCCGGCCCGTACAGCGCCTCGACGCGCCGCCGGCCTGCGCGGCCCATCTCCCGCGCGCGCTCCGGGTCTTCCCAGAGGCGGCGCATCGCCTCGGCCAGCCGCTCCGGCGCGAAGGGGGGCACGAGCAGCCCGGTGCGCCCCTCCTCCACCATCTCCGCGGGGCCGGCCAGATCCGCCGCGATCACCGCCCGCGCCGCCGCCATCGACTCCAGAATAACAAGCGGCTGCGGGTCATACCACTGGGAGGGGACCACCATCGCGCGCGCGCCGCGCACCAGTTCCCACAAGCGCTCTCCTTCGCAATGGCCCAGGAGCTCGACGTTCGCAATCCCCTCTGCGCTGATCCGCCGCCGGACTTCCTCCTCCAGCGGCCCGCCCCCCGCCACCTTGCAGGGGAGCTCCGGCGCCAACCGCGCGGCATCGAGGAAAAAATGAATCCCCTTGTGCGCGACGAGCCGCCCGAAGAACAGCAGATAATCCCCCGCAGCGTCCGACGGGGGGATGGCGGAGTACTCGACGAAATTCGGGATGTGGAACACCCGCTCCGGCGGCATGCCCCCTTCGATGAACTTGCGGCGCATGAATTCGCCGGGAGTGATGAAGCGGCTCACGCGCGTCCGCAGCCGGCCGAAGAACGCTTCCGCCAGCCCCGCCGCGCAGCCCGCGGCGCTCGCAGCGAGCGACCCCTTCACGCAGCGCGTCCAGAGCGGCGCGAGCCGCCCGCGATGCAGGCACTGTTCGCAAATGCGGTCGATGCGGTGGTTGTAGAAATGCTGGTTGACGCAGACGTGCGCGTACTCGTGGTTGGTCTGCACGATGGGAATTCCGCGCGCCGTCAGCGGCGCGAGGATCGCCGGGGTGAGTTGGAACATGAAGGAGTGGAGATGCGCGACGTCGGGCGGCCCCTCCGCCTCCAACAGCGCCTCCAGACGCTCCGCCGCCCGGGCGCTCCAGATGGAGTGCGCGGCGGCTTTGAGTTTCGCCGGGGCCGATTGCGAGAGGTCGAACGCCACCGGGTCGGCGAAGAAGCGCTCCTGCGCGCAGGGGAGGTTCTTCGGGTGGCGCATGGAGAAGAGGCTGACGTGATGTCCCCGCGCGCGCAGCAGTTTCTCCCAGTCGAAGACGTACCGCTCCGCGCCGCCGGCGAGGTAGTAGAACTTGTTGATGAGCAGAATCTTCATGCCGCATCCTGCGAAACCGAGTCGCGCAAGCTAAGTTGTTCCGCGAAAGGATTGTAGGTGGAGTTGGGGCGGAGCGCAAGGGGGGCGTGGTTGGATGCGAGGCCGGAACCTGTTGCAGGGGCAGGGCATGCCTTGCCCGCGATGGCGATTGGGGCGCAACGCGGGCTGAAGCCCGCGCTACACGCGGCATCCGGTGTGGCGCGGCGCGGTGGCAGTACGCTGCCACCTGGGGATATCCGGGGACGCACGAGTCGTTTCCCTAACCCCTTCCTATCCCCCCTCACGCCGCGCACTATAGTGCGGGCTCTGCGGAGTGTCAAAGCCCCCCTCTTCTGCGGCGCTCATAATTCCGCGATGGCGCGCCGCAGGTCGCGCTGCCAGTCGGCGCGGAGGCCTTCATTCGCGCGTCCCGCTCCAACGCAGAAGGACCAACTGCGCCGCAGGGGCCGGCCTGGACCGGACAAATTGATGTCGATGGCCGACATGGCTTCACTCCTTTGAACGATAGGGAACTCAACTCTTCAGGTTTCGTCAGTCCTGAAATATGCGCCCCTGCCGGAACTGCCCCCACATTTTCTCAAAGGGGACGTCGCGGCGCGGAATGGGGCGGGGCGGAACCTGGGTGATGCGGAACGCGGAGCGCTCGGCGTCCACCAGTTCAATCTCGGCGACGCTCTGACGCAGCTCCTCGTTTTCCGGGATGAAGCTGTACGGCGTCTGCGTCCAGGGGCAGACGAGGTCCGGCTTGATGACCGTCCCCTGCCCGCACATCACCATGTACGACCCTCTGCTGCCGCCGTCGCGCCGCATGTAATCCAGCAACGCTTCCAGCAGCGCAATCTGCGTCAGCGCAAGATGCTGCGCCTGAACGGCGGCAACGATATCCGAACGATTCGCCCTCTTGAAGCCGCCTTGTGAGAGACGGGCATAGGATTCGCGCGCTTCCGCCAGCGCGCGCTCGACGGTGCCGCGCTCGCGCAGGTGTGCGGCCGCGAGCGTGCTGCGGCGCTGGATGGACTCAATGGCCTTCTTCGGAGACACGCCCTCCTCCTGCCCGGAGTTGAGCCGTCCGAGCCGGTCGTGGAGGGCGGCGAGTTGCTCCTTCTGCTCATCGCCGAGGAACTTCTCGTCGGCCAACTCTCCTCCGTAGACATTCGCGATGTACTCTGCGGCGCGCAGCCCGCCCACCTGGCCGGAATTCAGCGCCGACCCGCCGGGCCGCTTGACGCCGTGCGTGCCGGCCATTTCGCCGACGACGAAGGTGTGCGGGATGGAGGACTGCCACCATTTGTCCACGGCGAATCCGCCGTTATGGTGCTGCGCGCAGACGTCGATCTCCAGCGGCTCCCGGGCGATATCAATCCCATGCTCGGAGTAGATGTCGATGGCGGGCTGGTTCATGTGCGCGAGGCGCTCGATGGGCAGCGACTGCATTGCGCCATTGCGCTGCAGGTAGGTCAGCGCTTCGGGTTCCAACTCGTTCAGGTCGAACGGCTTCATATTCGGGCCCGGCCTGGGGTTCTCGCGGAAGTCGAGATAGACCCGGCGGCCCAGTCCGCGCGTTTCGTGCGTCACGAGGACGTCAATCAACGAGGACTTGTAGTCCATCACGCGCTGAGCGTCGAAAGGCCATTGGTAGCCCTTGAGGAAGATGTCCGTCGCCATCCTGGACATCGTCGGGAAGTGGGGGGTGAGGAAATCGCGCTCGTCGCGTCCGCGTTTGTCGGTGGAGAAAATGCGCGGCACGGCCTGCATGTACGTCCCCGACACATTCCAGCGGAACTTCGTCGAGGCGAGGCCGAACTGCCATTCGGTCATGTTCGCCGCGCGCAGCCCGGCCTTGAAGGCCAACCCATGCACTCCCATCTGCCCGAGCGGATAGACGCTGACCTCGAACAGTGCGCCCGGCCCGCCCGCGGCGAGGACGACGTTCTGCGCCAGGAAGAGGGTGAGTCCGAAGCCCGCCTCCTTCAGCCTGCGCCGGTCGATGGTGACAATGCCGACGATCCGGCGCTGTCCTTCGTGGCGGCTGGTCAGGAAGTGGACGGCCTCCTGCCGGTCGAAGAGGCGGAGGCCGTACCGCTGAGCCTGCGCTTCCAGGCATTCGCTCATGAATTTGCTGGTCTTGGGTCCGGCGGAGGTGGCGCGCTCGAAGGGATCGTGATCGGTCTTGTAGCCGATATAGGCTCCTTCGGGGTCATGCGGAAAGGGAACGCCCGCCTGCACGAGGTGGTAGAACTCGCGCAGCGAATTTTCCCCCTCGGCGAGCGCCAGGTCGCCGTGCATGCAGCCTGCGGCGGTCAGGGACTTGATGAACTCCAGCGCGGAATCGGCCACGGCGGGGCTGGTGCCCATCTTGTAATAGGTCTGCTTGTCCGAACCGCTCATGCGCGATGCGCCCAGCCCGCGCCCCGCCGTCACGATGGCGATGCGGTCCTGCGGGCGGGCGACGCCCCGGGCCGCCAGGAACTCGCACAGGTGCACGGCGCAATTCATCCCCGCCGCGCCGGCTCCCAGCACGACGGTGTTGAGGCGATAGACGGGGATGCTCACCTTGTCATTGAGTTTGAACTGTGTCTGCGGGATCATGGGTTCTCCATTTCGTGCTTAGAGCCGCCTGAGATGAAAGCCGCCATCGACGTTGATGACCTGACCGGTCGAGAAGTCGAGCCGCCCTTCGGCAATCGCGCCGACGGCCCGGGCCACGTCCTCGGCCTGCCCCCAGCGTTTAGTGGGGGTGAGCCCCTCGGCGATCAGCTTGTCGTACTTCTCCTTGACCGTGGAGGTCATGTCGGTGGCGATGATGCCGGGGCGCACCTCGAAGACGCCGATGTTGAACTCCGCCAGCCGGTCGGCCCAGAGCATCGTGGCCATGCTGACGCCCGCCTTGCTGATGCAGTACTCGCCGCGCCCCGTGGAGCTGGTGTAGGAGGACATGGAGGCGGTGTTGCAGATGCGGAACGCGCGCCCGGGATGCTCCTTCCTCTGCTGCACCATCCAGTTGGCGACGAGCTGGGTGAGGAAGTACGGCCCCTTGAGGTTGATCTTGAGCACGCGGTCGAAGCTCTCTTCGGTGGCTTCGAGGATGTCCGTGCGCTTGAGGGGGGCGACCCCGGCGTTGTTCATCAGGAAGTCGCAGCGGCCGAATTGGCTGCGCGTGAGATCCACAAGCTTGCGCCGGTCCTCCGGATTGCTCACGTCGGCCCGCAGCGCCGAGCAGCGTGCGCCGGCGGCGGCGAGGTCGCGCAGGGTCTGCTGCGCGGCGGACTCATCCGGCTTGCCATCGGGGGCGAAGTCGAAATGGCTAATCGCCACATCGTAGCCGAGGCGGGCCAGTTCGAGCGCGATGGCCCTGCCGATTCCGCGGCTGGCCCCAGTGACGAGCGCGACGGGTCTCTCAATCATGGCGGTTTCCTTTCAACATTTCAGTGATTTCAGCCGCCGCGCGCATCCCATCGGCGACGGCGGCGACGACCGTGGAAGCGCCGTGGACCAGGTCGCCCCCGGCGAAGACCCTCTCGCGCGAAGTCCGATACGACCCCTTCCGGAGCTTGATGAGTCCCTTCGCCAGCTCGACATCCGGAAGCGCCTGAGCGAGTTCCACCGGCGCCTGCTGGCCGATGGCCTCGACAACGTCGTCCAGATCGAGGGTGTAGCAGTCCAAGGGCTGCGCCTCGGGTGCGCGGCGTCCGGAGGCGTCCGGCGCGCCGAGCCGCGTCGGGCAAAGCTTGATCCCGGCGATGCGGCCCTCCTTTTCGAGGTAGTCGAGTTGCTGGGTGAGAATGAGGAAATGGACCCCGGCGTTCAGGGCGCGGTCGCGCTCGGCGGGCCACGCGGGCATCTGCTCGAAGGAGCGGCGGTAGATGAGGTAGACGTCCTTCGCGCCGAGTTTGCGCGCGGCGGAGGCGGCGTCCATGGCGGTGTTCCCGCCGCCGATGACGGCGACGGTCTGCCCCGACAGGTCCATCGACGGCGCTTTCTTCGCGGCGCTGAGGAACTTCAGCGCGCTCCAGAGCCCCTTGAGACGGCGGCTGCCGGCCTCGCCGCTGGACTGCGAGAGGCCCATGCCGATGAAGACCGCGTCGAACCCCTGCCGGAGCACGTCGTCGAGGGTGAAGTTCTCCCCGATCGCCCGGCCGAAGAGGAAAGAGGCGCGCTCCTCGGGGAGGTCCTTGAAGATGGCGGCGATCTCATTGCCAAGCGCCGAACTCTGGCGGTCGGCGGGGATCACGGAGGCGATCATGCCGCCTCGATCACTGCTCTTGTCGAAGAGGGTGACATGGACTCCCGCTTCGATCAGTTTCGCCGCGCAGGCGAGACCGGCCGGCCCGGCGCCGATAATCGCAACGCGTCTGCCGAGCGGCTTCTCCGGAATGCGCAGCCGCGACCAGCCGTTGCGGTTGGCCTGCTCGGCCAGATAGCGCTGGATGTCCGCGATGGGGAGGGGGCCATCGCCGATGACTTTCGCCAGGCAGTGTCCCTGGCACTGCTGCTCGACGGGGCAGAGCCAGGCGCAGACTTCCGGGAAGATGTTCGACTCGCGCATGACCTCATACGCGGCCCGGTCGTCGCCGTCAAGAAACAGCTTGATGAATTGCGGAATGTTCATTCCGGCAGGGCAGCCCATGCGGCAGGTGGAATCGCGGCACTGGCGGCAGGAGGCGGCCAGGCGCGCGAGGTTGTCGCGGTTGCTCATGCGCCCATGCCGGAAGATCGGCCCATAGATAGCATTGTCGCGCACAACGCAGCCCGCCCGGCCTCCGTCGCGCATGATCTGCGTGCAGCCGCTGCAGGCCACGCAGACCTTGTTGGGATCGAGGCCGCGGCCCTGCACGATGTCGCGCGCGAAGTCCGGATAGGCGAAGGCGAGGCGTCCGCCGCCGATGAACGTGGCCAGACCGTTCTTCTTCGCCGCGGCGGCGACGAAGGGCATCCAGGTGCGAAGCCAGCTATACCCTGTGCCGACGATGGCGACCTGGGGGAAGCTCTTCTGCATTTCCCCATGAACGCGCGTGATGCGTTCCACGCCGACCAGCGGGTGTTCGGGCGAGGGGCTCTGCCCCGCGACCGGCTCGTTGAAGGGGCGGTTGTAATGCGGGTTGTAGTAGGGATTTGCGATGGTCACGTTGACCATCGGCACGCCGCGCCGGACCAACTGCTCGACGAGCTTCTTCGGCTCGGTCAGGTCCGGCCTGGATGCATCGCCCTTGTCCACCGCCCAGCCGTAGGGGTGGGGGATGCCGTCGAAGCAGCCCATCCGAGTGACGACCATTTTGTCCTGGCCGAGGCGGTTGTGAATGCGGTCAATCACCTCGAGCAGGAAGCGCGTGCGGTTCTCGAAGGAGCCGCCGTACTTGCCGGGACGCTGGTGGCATGCGAAGAGTTCATTGATGAGATAGCCGTGGCAGGCTTTGATATCCACCGCGTCGAAGCCCGCGTCAAAGGCCAGGGCGGCCGCTTCGACGTACTTTTCCTGAAGCTGGTCCAGGTAGTCATCGGCCAGAACGGGCCAATCCTTCGGCAGTTTGATTCTCGCGTCGCGGTAGGGGTCGCGCTGAGGGATCAGCGGGTGCGGCTTGGCGATGGGGCGCGAGTAGCGCCCGGAGTGGGTCAACTGCGCGACGATGATCGGGCGATGGCCTTCCCCGAAATTTCGCGCGGCAACCGACCGCATCATCTCCACCATGGCGGTGAACGCCGGTCGGCTTTCCGGGTTAATCCATAGCTGCCTGGGATTGGCGCGGCCTTCGGGGACGACGGCGATGGCCTCGGCCCACAGCAACCCGGCGCCTCCTCCGGCGAAACGCTCGTAGCGGCGCAGCGTCAGCTCCTCCGGACGGCCCTGTGCGTCGGCGTCGCATCCCTCCATCGGATGCACCGCCAGTGAGTTCGGCGCGGTGAACGGCCCCACCTTGACCGGCTGGGCCAGGACGCTGGTGTCTTCAGAGAGCTCGATCTTGACGCCAAGCGACTGCGCCAGCGCGCGCAGATCGGTCACTTCCATGCCAACCACGGCTGCAATCTCCCACAAGTCTCAGGAATCCGGCCGCTGAGCCGCCGGAAATAGTTCGCTTATTATGCTAGCGCATCCCGGATTCCGGTTCTTGGGCTTTCCGGCAGCGTTGAATTGCCACTTTGGGCAATCTACAATGGCCCCCACGAGACGACGTGACGCCCTCCTTCTCTCGATGGAGTATCCGGATGCGCGCAGGAATAGCGCCGATCAGCCTTCCCTCCTTCCAGGCGCTGGTGCAGGAATCGCGGCACGAATCCGGGTTCTCGATGCCCCCGCACAGCCACAATTGTCTCTCCCTTCTGGTTCCGGTGGCCGGCGAGGGAAGTTGCGCTGCGGCGGCGGCCGGCTTCCACCTCAGGGAGAATGACATCCTCCTGCTGCCGGCGGGGGTCAAGCATCATGTGTCGGACGAGCCGCGAGCGCCGTTGGTGCTGTTTGTCCTGTATTTGGGCGGAAGCATGGCGCAGCAGTGCGCCACGCTGTTGGAGGCCTCTTCACGGTCCGCGCCCCGGCACATGACCATTTCCCGTCAGGGGACCGTCGAGGTGCGCCGACTTCTGCGCCAGGCGCTGCATGAGCAGTCACACGACCTGCCCGGCAAGGAGTTCCTCATCCCGGCGACCATCGCGGAGTTGCTGGTGGTCATGCGGCGGTCGCGGCAGGCGCAACCATCGGCTGCGGAGCATTCCAGCGCAAAGCGCATTCGCGAGGCGGGGGGATACATCGCCTCGCGCGTTTACGAGCCCTGGTCTCTGCCGCAGGCGGCCCACCTGGCGGGGATGAGCGTACGCAGCTTCAGTGATGGGTTTCGCAGACAGTTCGACGCGAGCTTCGTGCAGTTCCTGAGCCGCAAGCGCGTTGAGAAGGCCCAAACGTTGCTGCGGGAAAGCGACGCGCAGATCGCCACGGTCTGCTTCGAGTCGGGGTTCGAAGACCTGTCGCATTTCTACCGCGTCTTCCGCCAGATCACCGGCCATCCGCCCGGCGAAGAACGGCGGCACAAGGCGTGACGCCATAGCGCAGAGAACGTCGATCGCGGGCAATGCGCCGTTGAAATGCAATGGCTCTGTTGGACCTATCGCCCCAGGATGGCGTAGAACTTCCTCAATCCTTCCCTTGCCCAGCCGGGCATCTGCACGCGCTCCATTCTGTCCATCGTCGCGCGCTTGAACACGCCGATCCATTTCGCCGCCAGCAGGGCGACCAGGAGCACCGCGGCGCAGGCGATCAGCCGCTGGGCGGGGTTGTTCAGGAGGACCGCCAGAATGGCGAACAGGAGGGCGGGCAGGAGGCCCGCCAGCGCGAGGTAGCGTCTGCCGGAAGCGCCCGAGCGCAGCGGCTCGATGGCGTTCAGGACCGGGAAGTAAAGCAGCCCGCTGATTGCGAACGCCGCGGTGGTGGCGATGGCCGCGCCCAGGATGCCGATCACCGGCACCAGCAGCAGATCTCCCGCCGTGTTGAACAGCGCCAGCGCGATAAGCACCGCCGCCGCGGCGCGCAATTTGTCGAATGCCTGCGCCACGGCCGTCTGGATCGCCCCGAACATGGAGAAGGCGACCCCCGCCATCAGCACTTGCGCGGGGACGATGGAGGGGGCGAACTTCTCGCCCAGCACCGGCGGAATCAGTTCTGCCAGCCCCGCCGCCACCGTGCAGCACAGCCCGATGCCCCACGCCGCCTGCGGCGCGGCGTCGTCGAGGAACCAGGTCAGCGATTCGTGGCGCTTCTCGATCCCCATGGAGATCAGCAGCGGCAGCAGCGCCGCAATGACGGCCACGCGCAACTGGGAAAGCACCGTCACCGGCTGGTATGCCACGGCGTACAGACCCACCTCCGCCCCGCTGCGGAAATGCTTGATCACCGCCAGGTCCACCCAGTCCACCACCAGCACGGAAAGCCCGCCCAGCATCAGCGGCCAGGAGTAGCTCAGCATCCGGCGCGCCTGCGCCGTGTTCAGTCCCGGCGGCTTCAACCGGCTCCAGGGCAGCAGCGTCAGGCAGACCAGCGTCACCGCGGTCAACGCCGCGACGTGCACCTCCAGAACCACCGCCGCCCCGGCCGGCTTGCCTGATCGAGAGAGCAGGAGGTACAGCAACGTCAGGCCGGTGAGAATGAACAACCGCACCAGCGAGTTGCTGAGCGCATAGGAGCGGAAACGGCTGACGGTTTGGAAGAGAGCGCGGCAGAGGGCAATCGCCTCGTTGAGCGCCAGGTAGGCCAGCAGCAGGAAGTGCGGAGCGAAGCCCAGCCCCAGGTATCGCTCCAGCGGCCCGCGGAAGATCCAGAGCAGGCCCGCCGCCAGCAGGAGGGTGGCCAGGAAGATCACCGCGCGCGCCCAGAAGCTCGCCGCCGCCGCGCCGCGCTCCGCCAGCTCTTCGCGCCCGAAGCGCACCAGCCCCATGTTGGGCCAGGAGACCAGCAGCTGCGAGAGCACGGCGAGGATGAGGAAGAACATCGCCAGCCGGCCGTAGTTCTCCGGCCCCAGCAGCCGCACGGTCAGCACCATGCAGAGCAGGCCGAAGGCGAACGCGGCTCCCTGGCCGAACAGCGCCAGGCTCACGCTGCCCAGCAGCCGGCTCCGGTCCTGCGCGATCAGTTCGGCGCCACGAGGCGAGGTCATCGGTTGTTGGCGTCCGTGAGAGAAATCAGCGGAAGTTCACCACGGAGACACGGAGGCACGGAGAACGGCGTCGTGAGAGCAACAACAACGACTTTCACCGCAGAGACACAGAGGACGCAGAGAACGAACGAAGCCAGGAGATATGACAACGGAGGTATGGCGTTTTCTTGTCAGTGCGCATCTGCGTTCATCTGTGGATGAAGTTCGTTGTCGTTACCTTTGAATGCCGTTCTCCGTGCCTCCGTGGTGAGAAGGCCCTATCGGTTCCGCACGATATGGTCGATCTGGAGCTTGTCCCCGAAGTACAGCTCGCGGGCGCGGGCGTTGGAGAGCAACTCCTCGGGGGTGCCGCTGGCCTCAATGCGCCCGTCGCTGATGATGTAGGAGCGGTCCGTCACGCTCAGCGTATCGTGGACGTTGTGGTCGGTGAGCAGAATGCCGATCCCGATGGAGCGCAGTTGCAGGATGATCTCCTGGATTTCGTTCACCGCCTTGGGGTCCACGCCGCTGAACGGCTCGTCCAGGAGGATCAGGCGCGGGTCGGTCACCATGGCGCGGGTAATCTCCAGGCGGCGGCGCTCGCCGCCGGAGAGAGTGAACGCCTTGGACTTGGACAGGCGGGTCAGCCCCAGCCGGTCGAGCAGTTCCCCCAGGCGCTTCTTGCGCTCGGCGCGCGAAAGGCGCAGCGTTTCCAGAATCGCCATCACGTTATCGGCCACCGACAGCCGCGTGAACACCGAGGGCTCCTGCGACAGGTACCCCATCCCCCGGCGCGCGCGCTGATACATCGGCAGGCCGCTGACATCCTCCCCCTGGAAGAAAATCGCCCCGCCGTCGCGGCTGATCATCCCCATCGTCATGCGGAAGGCCGTCGTCTTGCCCGCGCCGTTCTGGCCGAGCAGTCCCACGATCTCCCCCGCGGTGACGTTGAAGCTGACCCCCTTCACCACTTCGCGGCGGTTGTAGGTCTTGCGCAGATCTTTTACTTCCAGCAGGTTCATCTCGGCCTCTTCCAAAAATGCGTAGCGCCATTATAGCCCCCGCGGAGAGAAAGCTGCAACTGGATGGACGAACGGATTCAACGTTCAACATTCGACATCCGACGTCCAACGTCCAATGAACGACGAACGACAAACAACGAGCAGACGATGCTCGAGGAGCGCAGTTGTTTCTGTTAATTGAACGTTGGATGTCGGATGTCGAATCGGGTGCGCAGTACGCACTGCACTGAAAGTTGAATCCGTTCCCCGACATTGGGCGCCCTCTTGCCCGGCGGCCTGGCCATTGCAGGGGCGCGGCATGCGGCGGCCTGAAGTTCCCAGTCCCGGACTTGAGCGTCCTACTCCCGGGGCGTAGAATGTCGCAGCACTGGGCGCTGCCGTGCACGGGTTCAGTCAAGGAGCAGGAAATGGGAACCTTCAAACCGGTCGGGAAGCTCGCATTGCCGGCGACCGCGCTCATGCTCGCCCTTCTCGCCGGCTGCAACCTGCAGACCTGCACCTTCTGGTCGTTGAACAGCTCGGCGACGCTCCCGCGCAGCGCGGTCCCGTGCCTCCTGGCGGATGTGTCGCAGGAGGACGTCACGCTGGCGCTGTCGAAGAAGAACGCGCCGGAGCCGGGCATTTGGGGGATGAAATCGCGCCCGGACCGCATGATGGTCTGCCATGGCTCCAAGCTCATCTTCCCGTTCTATGGCCGGCACACTTTCTGGCTGCTCTACCCGCAGGCGAAGGCGCGGCCCGTCCTTCAACAGGGGGAGACCGCCTCCGTCCTCCTGATTATTCACACACGCGAGGAGGTGGCGTTCTACGACACTTCCACGCGCAAGCCGCTGCAATACCGGCGGCAGAGTTGCCTGGAGCCGTGGCTCTGGACGCGCGGTGTCGAGGCGTGGCCGGGATCCTGGGACGCGGTGCATGAGCGGCAGCGCAGTTGGGTTGAGGCGCTCTTCGCTTCCGACGGGGTCGGTCCGGTCACCAGGAGCGAGTTGGCCGCCGATGCGCCGTACCACTACCGCAAGGCCTGGGTGGCGTTGTTCGGCCTGGTGGGAGGAGGGGAGGCGAATGGCCGGAGCTACTTCCAGTTCCTCTGGCTCCCCATCCCGTGCGGCAGCGCGGAGACGAAGTAGCGAACGCGCCGCCGACTCAGGCCGGGAAATTACTGCGGAAAATACCCGGCGATCAGCGTGCCGACGTAACGGCTTGCGGCGATCACGATCAGCGCGATCAGCAGATGCTTGCCGATCTCCAGCGCCCGGTTTGAGGTGGCCGGTTTGGCGCTGGCGGTCACCCAGTAGCTCAGCAGGACCACCAGCAGAAGCCCCCAGCCAATCGCCACGGGAATGGCGCGCACGACGGAGAAGAGCAGGACAATCGCCACGAAGCTGAAGGAGACCAGCAGGCGCGCCAGGAAGTTCAGCGCGGTCGCCGCCCACGAGAGCCGCATCCCTCCCCCTTCGGCCTCCTTGTACATGTGAATGCCCAGGGAGTCGGAGATATTGTCCGCCAGCGCGATGGTGAGCAACCCGCCGAGGATGGGCCCCTTATGCGTCCCGGCCGACCCCAGCCCCACAATCAGGCTGACGTTCGTGATAATGGCCGCCGTGCTTCCGAATATATAGTTCCTGAGATCGGTGAATTCTGACCTGCGCATGCCGTTCCTTCCAAACCTGCCGGGGCTGGTCAATCCGCCCGCGGTTGGCATCCTCTCGCGCCCCTCGGCGACAAACCACAACGGTCTTACGATGATAGCGCGTCGCGGAAGGAGTGTAAAGCGAGGGGGCGGGCTTGTATCCCGCACCCTTGCCCCATAGAATCGGAATGGGGATTCATCTCGCGAGGAGAACAAGATGCCGGAGAACGTTCTGCCGCTCGACGTCACGCATCTGCGCAGCGCGCTGGACCATCTGAACATGGGGGTCTACATCACCGACCGCGACCGCCGCATCCTGCTCTGGAACCGCAAGGCGGAGGAGATCACCGGCTGGCGCGCGGAACAGGTGATCGGCAAGTCCTGCCGCGACCACATCCTCAACCACGTGGACCGCAACGGCCAGCCGCTCTGCTCGACGCAGATGTGCCCGCTCTACCGGGCGATGGAAGTCAACCGGGACAGCCGCGAGCCCATCCTGGTCTATGCGAGCAAGGCGGATGGGAAGCGCATCGCCGTGTCGGTCACGGTGGCCCCCTTGCGCGACGAGAAGGGGAACGTGGTGGGCGGCATCGAAGCCTTCCGCGACGAGAGCGCGCAGGTGCGCGACCTGGAGTTCGCCCGCACGGTGCAGCAGCGGCTGGCGCCCGAATCGCTCCCGCAGGAGGGGGTGGTGCGTTTTGCAGTGCGCCACTTCCCGCACGACCTGGTCAGCGGCGATTTCTACGACGTGCGCCCGGTGGGCGAGGGGCGCTACGGCGTGCTGCTGGCCGACGTGCGCGGGCACGGCGTCAGCGCCGGCCTGTACACGATGATGCTCAAGAGCCTGGAGGAGCAGATGCATTCGCGCGCCTCGGAGCCGGCGCGCTTCCTGGCCGCCGTCAATGCGGAGTTGAGCCGCTACGTGGTGGATGAGAGCTTCGCCACCGCTTTCTATGCGGTGGTGGACGTGGCGCGCGGAAGCCTGCGTTACACCAACGCCGGCCATCCCGCGCCGATGCACTTCCACCGCGACGGCGGAGCGATCACCGAACTGGACACCCACGGCCTGCCGCTGGGGATCGCCGCCGGCGGCGGCTATTCCGAAGGAGCGATGCAACTCGCCCCCGGCGACCTGCTGCTGTGCTATACGGACGGCATCGTCGAGGTGAACGACCGCGCCGGGAAGATGCTCGGAACCTCCTGGCTCTCCGCCGCCCTTCAGCGCTACGCGCAGCGCGCCGGCGCGGCGATGCTCGACCACATCTACCGCGACGCCCTCGACGCCTGCGGCGACGTCGTTCTCCCGGACGACGTCCTCATGCTCTCCATCGCGCGGCCGGTGTAGCGCGGGCTTCAGCCCGCGATGGTTGTAGGGGCGCAGCATGCTGCGCCCTTGCGAGCGCGCGTCGCCCCGATGGGGCCACCCCCGTGTGGAAGCGGCAGGAACGAATATTGACCGCGGGTTTGATAACCCGCGCTACACGGCAGGCTCGCCAAGCGGCATGTAGCGCGGGCTTCAGCCCGCGATGGTTATAGGGGCGCAGCATGCCGCGCCCTTGCGCGCAAGTGGCGCCCCGATGGGGCCACCCCCGTGTGGAAGCGGCAGGAACGAATGTTGACCGCGGGTTTGATAACCCGCGCTACACGGTAGGCTCTCCAAGCGGCATGTAGCGCGGGCTTCAGCCCGCGATGGTGGTAGGGGCGCAGCATGCTGCGCCCTTGCGCGCGCGTGCCGCCCCGATGGAGCCACCCCTTGTCAGGAAGATCGCCACGTTCGCGCCGGGAACCGTCCAGCCTCAAACACGGGCTTCAATGGCGCTCTCTCGCGATGACGGCGGTCTATCGCTGTCGCGCGAGGCCGCACTCGCCCCGTGATAGAACCGGGGGAGGACAAAGTGTTCAGCACGATTGACTTGCCGCCCCCCCATGCGCTAACTTCATCCAGCGGCTTACAATTTCAGATACAGGAGAGTTGTCATGTCGAACAAACCGGTCAAGGCGACGTTTGCGCTGTTCTTCGGCAACCGGGGATTCTTCCCCGCGTCGCTCATGGCGTCCGCGCGCAAGGAATTGCCGCGCATCCTCGAAAAGAACGGCTACGGCTGGCTGATGATGGACGAGTCGGCCACGCGCCACGGCGCCGTGGAAACCCCCGCCGAAGGGGAGAAGTACGCGCGCTGGCTCAAGACGCACGAAGGAAAATATGACGGGGTGATTCTCTCGCTGCCGAACTTCGGCGACGAGACCGGCGCGGTGAGCGCGCTGAAGGACTGCGGCACGCCGATCCTCATCCAGGCGTACCCGGACGAACTGGACAAGATGGCCCCGGCGGTCCGCCGCGACAGCTTCTGCGGCAAGTTCTCCATCATGGACGTCTTCTGCCAGTACGGCCTCAAGTTCAGCGCGATGCCGCCGCACACGCTGGCCCCCTCCTCCAAGGGGTTCGCCGCGCAGATCGACCACTTCATGCGCGTCTGCCGCGTGGTGCGCGGGATGCACGGGCTGGTGGTCGGCGCGGTCGGGGCGCGCACCTCGGCGTTCAAGACCGTCCGCTTCGACGAACTCGCGCTCCAGCGGCATGGGATTACGATTGAGACCTTCGACCTGTCCGACATTTTCGCGCGCGTCAAGTCCGTCAGCCCCGCCGCCTCCGCGTACAAGGAGAAGGCGCACCGTCTGAAGGGGATGAGCGATTGGAGCCACGCTCCCGCCGCGGCGCTCGAAACCGCCGCCCGGCTGGGCGTCGTGCTGGACCAGATCGTCACGGAGTACAAGATGGGCGCGCTGGCGGTGCGCTGCTGGGTCGAGATGCAGCAGCAGCTCCACATCTCCCCCTGCACGGTGATGAGCGAGTTCACCGAGCGCAAGATCCCCGCCGCCTGCGAGGTGGACGTGGGCAACGCCATCGCCATGTACGCCCTGGGCTGCGCCAGCGATGACCTGACCGCCTGCCTGGACTGGAACAACAACTACGGCGACGAGGAGGACAAGTGCATCCTCTTCCACTGCGGCCCGGTGCCGCCGGGTCTGATGACCGGGAAGGGGCGGATCAGCGACCACCTGATCATCTGCAACAGCGTCGGGAAGGAGAAGGGGTATGGCTGCAACGTCGGACGCATCGCCCCGATGCCGATGACCTTCTCCAGCCTCGCCACCGACGCGGGCAAGCTGAAGTTCTACGTCGGCGAAGGGCGCTTCACCAAGGACCCCATCCCGAAGGAATTTTTCGGCTGCGCCGGCGTCGCCGAGATTCCCGACCTGCAGCAGGTGCTTCTGCACGTCGGGCGCGAAGGCCACCGCCATCACACCAGCATCACCCGCGGCCACGTCATGGGCCCGGTGACCGAGGCGCTGCAGTACTACCTGGGATACGAGGTGTCCGTGCCGCAGTGTGAGTGCTGCTGAAGAAGCCGGGGGGATAGGACAAATCCGACGGATCAGGCCGATCCGTCGGATTTGTCGTTTAAATTCCTTCGCTTTCCGCCTGCGCCATCTCCAGCGCTTCGATGATCGTGCGCAGGACGTGGACGCCGGTGAGCAGGTTCTGGTGGGGGCCCTGCTGCGCCTGCACCTGGTAGAGGGCGGAAAGGGAATCCCACGCCATGGCCGCCGCATGCTCCAGAGTGCCGATGCGCGCGGGGCAGGGGCGGCGATGCTGCGACCCGCCGCCGGTCAGGTAGAACAGCGCGTGGTTCAACACGTGCTGCTGCCGGCTGCGCTCCGGATCGGTGAACCAGCCCGGGTCGGGGACGTAGATCGCCTCGTGCGGCGGATCGCCGAAGGGGCGCGGCTGCGCGTAGGCGTGGAAATTGAGGATCAGGTCGGGCGAGTTGTTCGTCAAGTGACGCCAGATCAGGTCGGCCTCGACGGTGGCGGGCGTCTCGACGGTCGCGGCGTTCATGAAGGCGCCCAACTGGTCTTTCCCCTCGGAGTTGAAGCAGGAAAAGCCGTGCGCGTTGCCATCGGGGTTGGCGCACAGGAGCGCGTCGAAGACGTAGCGACGGCGCAGCGCGAGCGCTTCCGGCAGGCGGCTGGCCAGGAAATCCAGCGCCCCCTTGGCGGCGAAGCTCCCGGCGAACTCCGTCCCATGCTGCCCGGCCAGGATGAAGATGCGCCCCTTCTCCGCCGCGGGCACGTCCGGGTCGGTCACGCGCGCCAAGAGCATCGGGCGCTTCTCGGGCGTCTCGCCGAATTGCACCGCGCGCACGTGCGGGCAGTGGGTGGGCAGGTCCTGGGCGTGGCGCGCCAGGTCCGAGAAGGGGGCCGGGCAGACCTCGCCGATATCCCAAACCTCCCCGGGGCGCACCGGCTGGCGCACCAGGAGGAATCCTTCCACCGTCTCGAACAACTCCGCCGGGATTCGCTCCCAGGGTCCGTCGGAGCCGCGACGCCTCCAGAGTGAGGAGGGGCGGATGGGGTCAAACGCCTCCGCTCCCTGGGAGGGGGGCGTCGCCGGATCGGGATGCACCTCGATCTCCGCGATGCCGGAGGACTCTTCGGCGCTCAGGCGGATCAGGAAGTAATGGTCGTAGCCGGGCTGGTCGGCGCGGAGGGTCATCCGCCAGCGCATCGGGCCGGCCTGCGCGAATTCCTTGCCGCTGCCGCACTCAAACTCGCTTGTGCACTTCATGATCTATCGTCCTCCGCTGACGGCAGAATGGGGGCTCCGGGAACGCAAAGCGGAGCAATAGCGAATGCAAAATAGCGACTTGTGAATAATGGACTATGGGACTGTTGAAAAAGCCCTGCGAACGCACCTTCTCGCAAGATCAATGCGTAAATGGCGCGGACTTCTCGGTCTGCGCACGCGGGTTTGATAACCCGCGCTGCACCTTTTCAACAGCCCCACTATCCGCTATTCGTCCCTTTCCATCATCCCTTGTTCATCCCCATCATGAACTGGTACACGGTGTCGTTGAATCCGGGGAGGGTTTCGTGCCCGAAGTCGGGGTAGAGCTTCATCTCCTTCGGCGCGGTGATCTTGTTGTAGGCGGCGAACTGGGTGGAAGGGGGGCAGATGGTGTCCATCAGCCCGGTCCCCATCAGCACCTTCGCCTTGATGCGCCGGACGAGGTACTGCACGTCGATGTAGCCCAGCTTGGTCCAGAGTTCCTCCTCGCGCTCGTGGCGCGGGTCGTAATGACGGAAGAAGGAGCGCAGTTCCTCGTAGGCGTCTTTGGCCTGATCCATCTCCCAGACGCGGCGGTAGTCGGTGAGGAACGGGAAGGTCGACGCGGCCCGGCAGATGCGCGGCTCCAGCGAGGCGCAGGCCAGCGTTAGGCCACCCCCCTGCGAACCGCCCCAGGCGCCGACGCGCTTGGCGTCCACTTCCGGCATCTCCATGACGAGCCCGGCCAGTTGCGCGGTGTCGAGGAAGATGTGGCGGAAGAGCATGTTCTTGGGCTCGTCATCCAGTCCGCGGATGATGTGGCCGCGATAGGTCGTCCCCTTCACTCCGCCGGTGTCCTCGGAGCGCCCGCCCTGGCCGCGCACGTCCATCGCCGCGAAACTGTAGCCGGCCGCCACGTAGGCGAGCTTGTCGTTCCAATCCCCGGAGTGGCCGGAGTAGCCGTGGAAGAGCACCACGGCGGGGTGCTTCTTCTTCGCGGCGCGCGGGCGCAGGTACTTGGCGTAGATGCGCGCGCCGCGCACGCCGGTGAAGGTCAGGTCGAAGCATTCGGCGAAGGAGGTCTGGAACTCGGCGGGTTTGAGGTCCAGCTTCGCATCCACGGCGCGCATTTCGCGCAGCGACGCATCCCAGAACTTGTCGAAATCGGTCGGCCGCGGGTTGCGACCCTGGTAATTCTTAAGTTCGGCGAGCGGCATATCCACCATCGGCATCGGCTTCCCTTTCCTGTTCTTGAATAAACGGGTACCGCACCATGATACCCGCCCGGCTGAAATCTGCAAGTGAGTCGAGCGCAACAGGGGGCTGTTGTTCACCACGGAGGCACGGAGACACGGAGACACGGAGAACGGCGGGAACCGAAGACTGAGAACTGAGAACTGAGAACTGAAAGAATGCCCTCTCCGTGTCTCCGTGGTGAAAGCCGTCGTTGTCTTGCGCGTGGCCTTGGGGTGGTCTATGATATCCTGCGTCCGGCGGGCGCCAGTGCGAGGGAAGCGTGGCCACAAAAAACGGCGAACAGTTCGAGCTTCTCGACATCGCGCGGGAGAAGGGCCTCATCACCGAGGCGCAACTCCGGCAGGTGCGCGACGAGCAGACCACCGCCGTGCGCAACGGCCTTTCGCGCACCGCCGCGCGCATCGCCATCGAGAAGGGGATCCTCTCCGAGCAGGACGCCCACGACCTCGAAACCGAATCTTGGATCCGCAGCCTCTCCAACGACCTGGGCATCTACCGGCTCACCCGCCTGCTCGGACGCGGCGGCATGGCGGTGGTCTTCGAGGCGCAGGACATCTCGCTGGGCAAAGTCGTCGCCGTCAAGATGCTGCTGCCGGAGCTCTCGCGCTCCGAGGCGTACCTGGCGCGCTTCCATCGGGAGGCGCGCATCGCGGCGCGCCTGACCCACCCGAACGCCGTCCAGGTGTTTCAGGCCGGGGAGAAGGACGGCGTCCATTACCTGGTGATGGAGTACGTCGAGGGGGAGACGCTCTCCTCGCTCATCCGCCGGAGCGGGCGCATCCCGGAAGCGGAGGCGCTGGAGATGATCTTCGGCGCGGCGGGCGCGCTGGCCGAAGCCAGCAGCATGGGGATCGTCCATCGCGATATCAAGCCGGGCAACCTGCTGCTCAGCAAGTGGGGAGTGGCCAAGCTGGCGGACTTCGGCATCGCCAAGGAGTTCACCGGAATCGGCGACTCGCGCCTGCAGCAGTCCATGACCATGGGGGTGGTCGGCACGCCGAACTACATGTCCCCCGAGCAGGCGCGCGGCGCGCGCGACCTGGACGCGCGCTCCGATATCTACTCCCTCGGCGCGACCCTTTACCACATGGTGGCCGGCGAGCTTCCCTTCAGCGCGGCGACCCCGCAGGAGACGATGGTGCGCGTCGTGTCCGAGTCGCCGCGTCCGCCCTGCGAAGTCCTCCCCGACCTGTCCGAGGGCGCCTGCGCCGTCATCTGCAAGATGATGGCCAAGGACGTCAAGGACCGCTACCAGGATTTCGACACGCTGAAGGCCGACCTGGCGGCCGCGCGCGAGGGAGGGGAAGTCTGCGCGAATCACGAGGAGGCGCACCATCTGCTCGCCCCGGCGGGGCAGCGCGACAAGCTGGCCCGCCCGACGGACGCGAGCAATCCCTGGCGGATCATCGGCATCGCGGGGGCGGTGGCCTTCACCGCCCTGCTGATGCTCTGGATCATGCAGAGCTGCGCGGGGCCGCGGTGAACGGGATGCAGAACGCGGAATGTCGTGCGCGGCATCAGGCGCGCCTGCGTGCCGAACCGCGCACTCCTGGTGGAGCGCGCTGTCCCAGCGCGCTTGCCGTTAGATTATAAATCGCCGTTTCCCGCGTCTCCGCGGTGAACATCCGTATTAGAAGAAGGAGAACTTCATGGGCAACCTGGCCTACACGTTCACCATCATGAAAGCTTCGCTGGATGTCCTGCGCAAGGACAAGGAGCTGCTGCTCTTCCCGCTGTTCAGCGGTCTCTGCTGCCTGGTCGCGGCGCTGTCGTTCGCCATCCCGGTGTTCCACAGCGACTTTCTGCATCCCGCCTCAGGGGAATTGACCCAGGGGGAGCAGGTGGGGCGGTACGCCGTGATGTTCGCCTTCTACTACATCACGTACTTCATTATCATCTTCTTCAACTCCGCCATCGTCGCCTGCGCCATCTTCCGGATGCGCGGGGGCGACCCGGACCTGATGACCGGCTTCCGCGCCGCGCTGGCGCGGTGGCCGCAGATCGCCGGCTGGGCGCTGGTCGCCGCCAGCGTGGGCATGATTCTGCGCATTCTGCAGGGGCGCGGACGCAGGACGGGGAACATCCTGGTGGGGCTGCTGGGAATGGCCTGGTCGGTCATCACCTTCATGGTCATCCCCATCCTCGTCGTCGAGCGCAAGGGGCCGATCGACGCCATCCGGGAATCCGCCGCCATGCTGCGCAAGACCTGGGGGCAGCAGTTGGTGGGGAACTTCAGTTTCGGAGTGATCTTTTTCATACTCGCGCTCATCGGCGTGGTGCCGCTGATCATCGCCATCCTGTCGCCGATGCTGGCGCTCAAGATCGTGATGCTCTCCTTCGTCGGCATCTACCTTCTGATTCTGGTCCTCGTGCAGAGCGCGCTGGCGGCGATCTTCCAGGCCGCGCTCTACCTCTACGCGCGCGAGGGCCGCGCCCCGGCGGGGTTCAGCGAGACCGCGTTGGCCGGAGCGATGAGCCCGCGCGAGGAGTGAGGGCGAGGGACGATTTCTGAATTCTGATTTGCGATATGACGGCGACGGAAACGAACGGGGGAACCACAGATGCACACGGATGTACACAGTCAGGAAGAAGAGGCAACGGCTACTCGGGATCAATACGAGGGGGGTTCTGTCTCATCAGCCCGATTCCGCGTCGTACAGTGTCCATCGGTGTCATCTGTGGTTTCCCCCATCGTCGTTTGTTTTCCGCGCCTCTACGTCCGCACCTCGAACAGCCCCGTGGGCTCGTAGCGGCTGGCGGCGCGGAGGGGGAAGGCGTCGCCGAGGATCTCTTTGTGCGTGCGCAGGGCGAGATCGGGGCGGTTGTTCTGCTCGGAGAGATGCGCCAGGCAGGCCCATTGCAGCGCGGGGGAGGCGCTGCCGCGCAGCAGCTCGGCCGATTCGATGTTGGAGATGTGCCCGCGCGGCCCGCGGATGCGCGCTTTCAGGAACGCCGGGTAGGGGCCGTTCTCGAGCATTTCCGGATCGTAGTTGCTCTCGAGGAAAACCGCGTCGAGCGATCCGATCAGCGCCGGCAGGCCGTCGAAGATGTGCCCCAGGTCGGTGAGAATTCCCAGCCGCTTCCCCTCGGCGCAGACCACGAAGACGACGCCATCCTCCGCGTCGTGCGGCGTGCGGACGGTCTCGACGGTCACCTTCCCGAAGTGCAAGGCGCCGCCGGAGGTGAAGTCGCGCGCCGACTGTATCGCGCCGAGGTTCTGGTACTTCTCCGCCGCTTTCAGGGTGGGGCGGCTGGCGAAAAGCGGGAGGCCGTATTTGCGGTGGAGCACGCCGGCGCATCGGATATGGTCGGAGTGGTCGTGGGAGATGATGACGGCGTCCACTTTGCGGATGTCGCGCCCGAAGGCGGCCAGCCGGCGCTCCGCCTGTACGCCGCTGATCCCCGCGTCGAACAGCAGCCGCGCGCCCGCCGCCTCGACGTAGATGCAGTTGCCGTTGCTGCCGGATTGAAGTGATACGGCGATCATGCGTGGCCGGTCCGAAATGAAAGGGTGTCGTTTCACTTACACTAGCTCATTTTGAGCGGAACAGCAAGCGCTTGGATAGGCACCCTGGAGGGTGAGGAGAAGCAAAGTGGCGCGGACTATCCCCTCGGCTGGCTCGGGGCCGTGAGCGGAGTCGAACGGCCAGTCCGCGTCGCGGGACGAAGTCCCGCGAACGTGCGCGGAAGAACGCACGATGATCGCGGGTTGGATAACCCGCGCCACTCCTGCGGACTTCCCGCGCAACCGTTACGCTACCAAATGTCCTCCGTCGCACCTTGTCTTCAGCGAACGCTTGACCGACATGCCGCCTCTCCCTATCATAGGAAGTGGAGGAGAAAGATATGCCGACTTATGAGTATTGTGCCGCGGAGGGGGAAAAGGGCTGCCCGGCGTGCAACGTGGGCTTCGACGTGGTGCATCGGATGAGCGAGCCGGGGCCGGCGCTTTGCCCGCGCTGCGGCGGCAAGGTGATGCGCCGTTTTACCCCGCCGGGGCTGGTGACGCGATATAATGAGAAAAGCACGCTGAGCGACGCCAATCTGAAGCGCCACGGCTTCAAGACGCTGCGCAATGAGGGTGGCGGCCGATTCCGCGTGACGTGAGGTCTTGCCATGCGTGCCGCGCCGCCCCGGAAACGGAAGACGTTCAGTACGGGCGCGATTTTCCGTGAGTGCAACCAGTCATTGTAGATACGTCAAATCCTTTCCGAAAATACTTACGGCAACCCGCCCATTTTTCCGCCCTGAGATACCACATTAGGTAGCGTCATGGCCGCGCGACCCACAACACGGTGTAGGGGGTGGATTTCAACAGGATTTCAACAACGCATTTCAGGGAAAATTCAAAATCATCGCAGATTTTCACAGAGCGATTGCAACTGATATTCCAACAGCGTGTTACGCTTCCATCGCCTCGCGACTATCGGCCCAAGTTCTCTTGACACACCCGCGTGATGATGGTAACTTTATCGACGATGGCTGGCGTGTCGTAACTCTGATTCGCAGTGTGTATCTGCGGTGAGGACGCGCGGACCATTAAACAGGTTCACGAAGGTGGACGCAGAAGACTCGTTGCCGGGCAAGATGGGGCAGCACGCTGGGAAGCGGTATCTCTACCTCTCGAAATCAACCCCCGCATTCGATTCACTCATTTGAGATGAGCGGTCGGGGAAGACGTTTTTTCTGACGGACGCGAAAAGGAAGTAATCCGTCCTGCGGGACGGAGTGAGGCCCGATAGAAGGGCGCCGGACGAAGCGGTTTCGTCGCGGGCCCCGGTTTATGCCAGGAGATGTCGGATGGAGACCTCTGCTCAGAGGTTGCCTGTGGTCGTGGAAGAAGTTGCCGAAACGTCCGGCGCGGATGACGTGCCGGAACCTCCGGGCGCATTGCGCCCACTCACCGCCGTACAAGAAGTCGCTCGCGCACCCGCCTCCGGCCACCGCCTCGTTGGCCGCGCCGCCTTTGACGCCACGGATGAACAATGGTCCGACTGGCGCTGGCAGATGAGCCATCGTCTTCGCTCCCTGCAGGACTTCCAGCGCATTCTGGAGCTCAGCGGCGAGGAGATCGACGGCCTGACCATCGCCTGCAACAAGTTCGTCGTCGGCGTCACCCCGTACTGGGCCTCGCTCATGGAGCGCGACAACGCGGAGTGCCCGATCCGCCGCCAGGTCGTCCCCTCGGTCAAGGAGCTCTATTGCTCCCCCACCGATATGGAAGACCCCTGCGGTGAAGATCACGACATGAAGACCCCGGGGCTGGTGCATCGCTACCCGGACCGTGTGCTTTTCCTCTCCTCCGACAAGTGCGCCTCCTACTGCCGTTACTGCACGCGCAGCCGGCTGGTGGGCAACGGCGAACTGGGCTCGGTGCTGCAGAGGCTGGAGTTGGCCGCTGCATATGTGGAGGGCCAGCCGCAGGTGCGCGACGTGCTGATCAGCGGCGGCGACCCGCTCCTGCTGAGCGAGACGGTGCTGGCGCGGATCATCCGCCGCTTCCGCTCCATTCCCCACATCGAGATGGTGCGCCTGGGCAGCCGCGTCCCGAGCTACCTGCCGCAGCGCATCACGCCGCGCCTGGTGCGGACGCTGCGCTCCAACGGCGCCTTCTACCTCTCCGTCCATTTCAGCCACCCGCGGGAAGTCACCCCCGAGGTCGAGCGCGCATTGGCAACCATCGCCGACGGCGGCGTGGTCCTGGGGTCGCAGACGGTGCTGCTGCGCGGGATCAACGACGACGCCGAGACGCTCAAGCGGCTCTGGCAGCGCCTGCTGGCCAACCGCGTCCGACCGTACTACCTGTACCAGTGCGACCCGGTGATGGGCACTTCGCATTTCCGCACCAGCGTGGCCGCCGGCGTCGAGATTATGCGCCGCGTCCGCGGCTTCACCAGCGGCTACGCCGTGCCGACCTACGTCATCGACGCTCCTGGCGGCGGCGGCAAGACCCCGGTGAATTCGGACTACATCGTGGAGCACGGCGCCGACAAGGTGACGATGCGCAACTGGGCCGGAAATCTGTACGCCTATCCGGAAATTTGACGCCTGAAGCGAACCATGTGCCATCCCCGGCCTTGCCCGGGGGTGGCACATTTGCGTTATGAAGACCCGCCGGGGATAATCCTGTTCTGCGCCCCCGCATTGCACGGAGCATGGCATGAAGATCGCCCTGAGTTACGACCTGAAATCCGACTATATCGCCCTGGGCTGGACCCCCGCCGAGGCGGCGGAGTTCGATAGCGAAGCCACGCTGGCCGGCATCGAAGGGGCCCTCCGGCAACTGGGCCATGCCACGGAGCGCGTCGGCCGCTGCGTCGAACTGGCCAAACGCCTCGTCGCCGGGCAGCGCTGGGAACTCGTGTTCAACATCTGCGAGGGAGCCTGGGGGCGCAGCCGCGAGGCGCAGGCCCCGGCGTTGTGCGAGCTGTTCGACCAGTTGTACACCTTCTGCGACCCGCTGACGGCGGCTCTGACGCTGGACAAGGCGATGACCAAGCGCGTGGTGCGCGACGGCGGCCTGCGCACCCCCGCGTTCTTCGTCGTCGAGAGCCTCTCCGACCTGGAGCGCCTGACGCTTCCCTTCCCGCTGTTCGCCAAGCCGCTGGCGGAGGGGACGGGCAAGGGGATTGACACGACCTCCATCGTCCGCGACCGCGCCTCCCTCGAACGCACCTGCAAGGCGCTTCTGGCGAAGCATCGCCAGCCGGTGCTGATCGAGGAATTCCTCCCCGGGCGCGAAACCACCGTGGGCATCGTTGGCAGCGGGAACGATGCGCGCGTGCTCGGCGTGATGGAGGTGGTGCTGCTGGAGAAGGCGGAGAAGGGGGTGTACTCCTTCCACAACAAGGAGAACTGGCACGGGCTGGTGGATTACCGGCTGGCCGAAGCGGGGGCGTTCAGCGACGAGTGCGCCGCGCTCGCGCTGGCAAGCTACCGCCTGCTGGGTTGCCGCGACGCCGGGCGAGTGGATCTGCGCGCCGATGCGCAGGGGCGGCCGCATTTCCTCGAAGTGAACCCGCTGGCGGGCATGACCCCGGAGTACTCCGACCTGCCGATTCTCAACGGCCTGACCGGGCGCAGCTACGCGCAGTTGGTCGACGATATCGTGAAATCCGCGATGAAGCGCGCCGGAGGCAGGCCGTGAAACTCCTGGTCGCCCATAATGCCGTGGCCGCGACCGAGTCGGATCCTTCCACTCTGGACGTTCTGGAGCAGGTGCGCCACATCTCCGAGGCATTGACGCGCGCGGGGCATCGCGCCGAGCCGCTGCCGTTCGACCGCGATCTGCGCGCCGTCCTGGAGCGAATCGAGCGCGCCCGGCCGGATATGATATTCAATCTGGTCGAGTCGGTGGAGGGGGATGCGCGCCTCCACCCGGCCGCCGCCGCCTTCTTCGAATTGCTCGGCATTGCGCACACCGGCTCCCCCGCCCGCGCCCTGGAACTTTCCACCGACAAGCATCTGAGCAAGGTGCTCCTGCACGCCGCCGGCGTGCCGACGCCGGAGTGGGTCTCCTGCGGCGGCGGGGGCGAAGCGTCTCCGGGCAAGGGCGCAGCATGCTGCGCCCCTACAAACGACGGCGCTTTCCGCGGTGTGCCCGGCCCCTGGATCCTCAAGCCCGCGCAGGAGGACGCCTCCATCGGGATTGACGAGGACTCCGTCGTGCGCGACCCCGCGGCGTTGCCCGTCAAACTGGCGCAGATGCGGCAACGCTTCCCCACCCAGCCGATCCTGGTGGAGCGGTACATCGAAGGGCGCGAGTTCAACGTCTCGCTGCTGGCCGCTCCCGGAGGAGCGCAGGCGCTTCCCGTCGCGGAGATCGTGTTCGACGGTTACGGCCCGGGCAAGGAACGCGTGCTGGGCTTCCGCGCGAAGTGGGACAGCGCCTCACCCGAGTACAAGAACACCCGCCGTTCCTATGACCACCCCGCCGCCGACGCGGCGCTCGTCGAGCGCGTGCGCCGGACTTCGCTGGCCTGCTGGGGACTTTTCGGTCTGCGCGGCTATGCCCGCGTGGACCTGCGCGTGGACGATAGTGGAAAGCCTTACGTCATCGAAATCAACACCAACCCCTGCCTCAGCCCCGACGCGGGGTTCGCCGCCGCCGCCGAGCGCGCCGCGATCCCGCCGGAGCGAATGGTACGGCACATCCTGGAGGATGCAGTATGTCTGCCGCGGCAACCGAACTGATACTGCGCGACGAGCTTCGCGCGTCCGACCGCCCCGAGCTGGAGCGGATTCTGATCGACAGCAAGTACTTCCGCACCGACGAAGTGCCGGTGGCGCTCGAACTGATGGACGACCGGCTCACCAAGGGGGAGAAGAGCGAGTACCGCTTCATCGTGGTCGAGCGCGAGGGGAAGGTGGTCGGCTACTGCTGCTACGGGCTGATCGCCTGCAGCGTCCACAGCTACGACCTGTACTGGATCGCCGTGGAGCCCACCCTGCAGCGCGCCGGCATCGGGCGCAAGCTGATGGCGGCGACCGAGGAGCGCGTTCGCGCGGCCGCGGGGAAGCGAATCTACGTCGAGACCTCCAGCAAGACCCAATACGAACCCACCCGCCAGTTCTACCTGCGCTGCGGCTACAAGCTGGAAGCCACGCTGGCGGATTTCTACGCGCCGGAGGATGGGAAGCTGATCTTCGTCAAGGTCATGGAGTGAGACGGGGCAGGTGTACGGATGATTGTGGATTACTCGGGGGCGCTTGCGACCCCCTCTTGATTACTGAATAGCGATTTGCGATTGGGGCGGCAGCCACGGCCGTAGTCCTTCCCTTATGCTCCTTGAGCGTGGCGCACCCGAACCGTCTTGAGGGAGACAACATGGCGCGAGTTGCGGGAAAAGCGGGACGCTACGCGTCTTCGCAAGTTTCCGAAAAATGGGCGCGAGGTACTGTCGTTCTGTACATTGCCGGAGTATTGGTGAGTTTCGTCTACGGATTGTCACTTGCCAAGTGGGCCTTATGGAAGGGCATCACAGCGATAGCAATACAACTTGGAATATTGCTGGTAGTCTGCGCCTTCGTCCGCAAGATGGACAAAGAAGCTGCATCGTGGTGGAAGGGCTACAAGGGGGAGGTGCTGGTAGCCAAGAAACTGATTGACGAACTACCCAATACTTTCTGGGTCATTAACGACATACAAACACCTCTTGGGAATTTTGACCATGTGGTAGTTGGTCCCACAGGTGTCTTTGCCGTTGAGACAAAGAACTGGCGAGGATGGGTCACGCCGGACGGGAAAGGGGAGCTTCTGGTAAATGGGAAGCCAGTGGGAAACCATGTGCGGACTCTCTACAACCGTATCATGGGAGTTAAGGGGCGCCTAACGAAGACGGACAGGTACATTCAGGGCGTGATGGTGTTTGCTTCCGCCTATGAAGATGCGCCTTGGGGTACGACGCAAAGCATCAACTGCATTTCGATTGATAGCATTCCTGACTATTTCACGAAGATGCAGAGACCGTCGAAGCCGCTTTCTCCCAACGAAGTAGACGCAATTGCGCAGGCATTTCAGGAAATTGGCCGGTTGGACAAGGACTTCACGGTACGGACGAAAGTCTCTTAGTTAGACGGCAAGCGCGCTGGGACAGCGCGCTCCACCACTCTGAATTCTTCTGTCCTCCGTGGTTCTCCGTGGCCCTCCGTGGTGACTCACGCGCCTTTCACGGGCGGGGCGGATTCCAGCGCCTGGGCGATTTCGCGGCAGAGGGCGGTGAGAGTGTCGTCGCGCGCGCCCATGACGAGGATGGTGTCCTTCTCCTGCGCGGTCTGGCGGAGTGCGGAAAGCAGTTCTGCGCGGTCGGCGGCGGCGCTGACCGGCGCGCTGCGCGCGGCGGCTTCGGCGGCGATCTCCGCCGCGCTGATGTCTTTCGCCGCCGTCCCGCCGGCGTAGTAGATCGGCAGCAGCCAGAGCCGATCCTCCTTCCCCAGGCAGCGGGCGAGCACCTCCACCAGTTCCTGCCGCATGAAGCGCGCCGGGCCGAAGCCGTGGAACTGGAAGACCCCCAGCACGCGGCGCGCGCCGGCGCGGCGCACCGCCTCCACCGCCGCCTCGATCTTGCTGGGGTTGTGCGCGAAGTCGTCGAAGATGCGCACGCCGCGCACCCGGTTGATGAGCTCCATCCGCCGCCCGACCCCCTCGAAACGCCGCAGCGCGTTCTCGATGCTGTGGTCGGTTACCCCCATCTCGCGAAGCGCGGCGATGGCCGCCAGCGCGTTGAAGACGCTGTACGCGCCGATCTGCCGCAGGGTGAAGCGGGTGTTGCCGACGTTGAAACGGACGTCGCGGCTGCCCAGGTGGATCCGCCGGGGGCGCACGTCGCCATCCTGCAACCCGAAGGTCACGCGGCGCGGCCCCGGCTGCCCGATCAATATCGCGCCGGCCTGCGGGCTGACCACGAGCGCGTCGCGCGTGTTGGCGGCGAAGGTGATGAAGATGCGCTGCAGTTCGTCCGGCTCCTTGTGGTCGCGCGCGATGCCGGTGATGACGCCCACGCTGGAGCGGTAGTTGATGCAGGTGCCGTCGCTCTCATCCGCTTCGATGCAGGCGTATTCCCCGTCGCCGGGGACGGCGTTGCCGATCATCTTTTCATTCTCGAAGTTGCGCATGATGCCGCCGTTGACCACCATCGGCTTCAGCCCGGCGCTGGCCAGCCCCCAGCCGATGAGGGCGGTGATGGTGGTCTTGCCGAAGCTGCCGGTGACGGCGACGCCGCGGTGGCATTCCTGGAAGAAATTGGAGAGCACGCGCGAACGGTGGATGGTCGTCAGCCCCAGTTCGCGGGCGCGGGCCAGGTCCAGGTTCTGGTCCTCGATGGCGGTGGAGACCACCAGGTGGGTGATGTCGCGGCGGATGGCGCTGCCGTCCTGCGGAAAGATGCGGATGCCCTGCGCCTCCAGGCGCGCGCGGCGGTCGGGCATGTCCCCCTGGTCGAAATACCGGTCCGAGCCGGTGACAGTGTCTCCGCGCGCCCGCGCCAGTTGCGCCAGCGCGCTCATGCCGATACCGGCTACGCCGACAAAATGGTAATTCGCCACGGCAATACCGAGAGAACAATAAGTGGTTCACCACGGAGGGCCACGGAGAACCACGGAGAACGGCGCTAAAGTGCAATGGCGGCGAACGACAGAGTCAGGAACCACGGATAAGCACGGATATACACGGATACGGCGGAGAATGATGAAGGCGACGTTTTATGACGGCTCTTACGTTTCGTGCTCGCCCTGATCCGTGTCCATCCGTGTTCATCTGTGGTTTCCCGGCCTCGCCGTCTTTCGTGGCCCTCCGTGTTTGAAAAAAGCCGTCAGCAGCTTCGCCCGTCGGCGTATTGTTTCAGGGTGACTTTCTGGCCGCTCTTGAGGCGCGCGGAGCGGCCGAACTCCTCCATGCGCCGCAGCGCCTTCGAGTCGAACACCGGGCCATCCTGGCAGACCAGCTGGTCGCCGCAGGTGCACTGGCCGCACAGGCCGAAGCCGCATTTCATGTAGCGCTCCAGCGCGGCCTGGCACTCCACGCCGTGCTTTTCGCAGAGGTCGAAGACGGCGCGCATCATCACCTCGGGGCCGCAGGTGTACACCACCTTGAACTCGCCGCGCTCCAGGCGCGGGCGGAGGCGGTCGGTGGGGAAGCAGCGATAGCCGGTGGTGCCGTCGTCGGTGCAGACTTCCATGTCCGGGAAGCGGTCGCGGTAAATGACTTCGTCGGCGGTCTTCGCGCCGAAGAAGAGGGGCATCTCCGGGCGCGCCTCCTTGAGCGTCGCCACCATCGCCAGGCCGCAGCCCCCGGCGATGATTGCGCCATTCGGCTTGGGGACGAAGCCGTGGCCGTACGGGCCGCGCACGCCCACCGTCTCGCCGGGGCGCATCTCCATCAACCGCGTGCTGAAGGGGCCGCGTTTGCGCACCGTGATGGCGATGTGCCCGGGCGCCTGCGCGCTGACGGCGTAGGGCTTCTCGTCCAACTCGGGGATCCAGATCATCACGAACTGGCCCGGCTGGAACTTCATCTTGCGTTCGAGCCAGAGCGTGCGCAGTTCGGGGGCGTCGTCCAACACCTCCATCACGCGCGCCATGACCGGCTGTTCAACGGTGTGCCGCACCGATCAACTCCTCCACCTTCTCGACGCCATTGCGGTCCATCCAATCCTCCATCTCGCGGGCGATCTGGGCGAACACGCCCATGCCGCCGTCGAAGACCGCGCTGCCGACTCCCACCGCCGTCGCGCCGGCCATCATCATTTCGATGGCGTGCGCCCCGCAGGAGACGCCGCCGGTGCCGATGATGGGGATCTTCACCGTCTTGTAGATGTCGTACACGCAGCGCACGGCGACCGGGCGCAGCGCCGCGCCGGTCACTCCGCCCATCTTGAACGCCAGCATCGGGCGGCGCGCCTCGATGTTGATGAGCATGCCCGGCCCCATGGAATTGACCGCGGTGATCGCGCTAGCCCCGCCCTTCTCCGCCGCGCTGGCGACCTCGCCGATGGCGGGGACATTGGGGGACACTTTCACGAAGATGGGCTTGTCCGTCACCTTGCGCACGGCGGCGGTGATCTCGAACGTCGCCTCCGGCGTGCTCTGGCCCGCCAGCGTGCCGTAGCCGGGGGTGTGGGGGCAGCTCAGCGGAAGCTCGATGGCGGCGAAAGGAAGTTTCGTGATGCGCTCCGCGACGCGGCTGAACTCGTCGGCGTTCTGACCCACCACGCTGGCGAAAAGCGGCGCGGGGATGTCGGACAGGTCCGCGAATTCCTTGAGCGTCTCCTCCAGCCCGGGGTTGCTGTAGCCGACGGCGTTGATCATTCCCGCGTCGAAGCTGAGGATGGTGGGATTGGGATGCCCGCCGCGCGACAGGAGGCTGACGGATTTCATCGTCACCGCCCCCGCGCCCGAGGCGGCGGCGCGGCGCAGCAGCAGCCGGGTGGTCCCGAGGATGCCGGAGGCCATCACCGTCGGGTTCGCCAGCTTGATTCCGCAAAGGCTCACGGACAGGTCGGCCACGGCGCGCTCCAATCTCCGGTCGAGGGGACTTCCCGCACGTTAGGGCAGTGTAGCGCAGGGGGGCGGGAACATTCAAGTAACGGATGATTAGCGATTTGAACGGCGCCCGCAAGCGGGGCATGTATACCGCGCCAGCAGTCAATAGAATGTCATTGCGAGGCTGGCGCGCCGATAACCGTCTCATGCGATGTGGCGTCATCGCGCCAGCCGTGGCAATCTTCCTTATTACCCACCCACTCGCCGCGGGAACGTTCGCTCTGGAGGAGGTTGTTGAAAGCGGGAGATCGCCACGGCCGACCGCGCGCACTCTTTCCTGCTCATAACCGTCCAGGGGCGGTCGGCCTCGCGATGACAATTCATTATGGGCGGCGCACGGTCAATTGTTTCGGCTGGGGCTTCCGCGTGAAGCCGCTATTCGCCGTAAGGGCAAGGCATGCCTTGCCCCTACCAACGATCACGGTACCGATGCCGCCCCTCCGCACATTTCACAATTTCCCCCGCACCGTCTAAAATGGTCAATGGTGTCGCTTCCGTTTCTCTTGGCTTTGCGCCTTTGCGGCTTTGCGTGAGCCATCCGTCCTTCATACGAAGATCGACTATGAAAGTTTTCATCCACGCCTTCGGCTGCCAGATGAACAAGCTCGACGCCGAGCTTGCGATGGGGGCGCTGCGCCGCGCGGGGGGGGAGCCGACGGAGAACGTCGAGGAGGCTGATGTGATCCTCTACCACACCTGCTCCGTGCGCGAGCACGCCGAGGAACGGGTTTACAGCAACGTGGGGAAGCTGAAGTTCCTGAAGCGGCGGCGGCCGGAGATTGTCATCGGCATCATGGGCTGCATGGCGCAGAAGGACCGCGGGGCGATTTTCGAGCGGCTGCCGCACGTGGACCTGGTGGTGGGGACGCGCGAGTTCCCGCGCATTGCCGAACTGGTCGAGGAGGCGCGCACGACGCGCAAGCATCTGCTGGCCTGCAGCGAGGAGGCGCCGGTGGATGAAGCGCGCGACCCGGCTGTGCGCCCGAACCGCACTCAGGCGTTCCTGACGATTATGCGCGGCTGCGACAATTTCTGCGCGTACTGCATCGTCCCCAGCGTGCGCGGGCGCGAGACGAGCCGCCCGCTGGGCGAGGTGGTCGCCGAGGCGCGGCGACTGGTGGATGACGGGGTGGTGGAGATTACGCTGCTGGGGCAGAATGTGAACAGCTATGGAAAATCCTTCGGCCGGCCGGGGGTGCTGGTGGAATTGCTCGAACGGCTGGACCGGCTGAACGGCCTCGCGCGCATCCGCTTCGTCACGAGCCATCCGAAGGACATGAGCCGTGAAATCCTTCAGGCGGTGCGCGATTTGCCGCGCGTCTGCGAGCATCTTCACATGCCCGCCCAGTCCGGCAGCGACCGCATCCTCAAGGCGATGAACCGGAAGTACACTGCGGCGCATTATCGCGAGCTGGTCGCGATGGCGCGCGAGATCGTGCCGGGGATCGCCATCGCCAGCGACTTCATTGTCGGCTTCCCCGGTGAGACGGAAGGGGAGTTCGACCAGACCGCCGACCTCGTGCGCGACCTGCGGTTCCAGAACAGCTTCGTCTTCAAGTATTCGCCGCGCCCGGGCACGGCGGCGGCCAAGCTTTCCGACGACGTTCTCCCCGAGGAGAAGAAGCGTCGCAATCTGGAACTGCTGGAGATTCAGTTGCGCGTGAACCGCGAGGAGCATGCCGCGCTCGTCGGCCGCGAGGTGGAGGTGCTGGTGGAGGGGGTCAGCGCGCGCGATGCCAGGCGCGTCACCGGGCGTCTGCGGACCAACCAGATCGTCGTGTTCCCCGGAGGCGAGGAACTGACCGGCAAGCTCCTGCGCGTGCGCATCCTCAGCGCCACGCCCCTGACGCTGGTGGGAGAAGCGAGTGCGGAATGCGGAACGAACGAACGTCCGCCCGCAACCCCGTAAGCGTTCCGCGCGTTCCCTCACGGATATCCAGCCACCCAAGTTCCCAGTCACCAATTTGTCGACTGGTCCCACAGAAATCACACCCCTGGCAATGGGCTGCGCGGCGGCGACAAATGGGCCGTCATTGCGAAGGAGGCGCGTTGCGGGGGTTGCGCGGTCAGTCCGGCAATCGCGCCGACTGCGGCAATCCTCCAGCTTTCAGACCCCATCGGCGCGGAGGGACTATTCGGCCTTCGCAGGGGGTGATGATCAGGAAGATCGCCACGTTCGCGCCGATGGCCTTCCGCAGGCCAACACGTTTCTTCCCGGCGCTCTCCCGTCGATGCACTCAGGGCCATGAGCAACGTCGAATGGCTCGCGATGACTACTGATCCAATGCCGAGCCTCTGTCTCGGGGCTGCTGCAAAGTAGAGCCCTTCTCCGCTGAGTGTCAGCATAAAGCCTGCCTCGTCCCATTCTGGCTCAATCCAGGGCCGTTGTCTGCTCGAATGTGGGACATTTGAGACAGTCCTATAATCTGGCGTTCTGTTTTGCGCCGTCTCCAAACGACTTACGACACATTGCGAGAGTTTACTGATTGGCACGGGGATTGCTTTAGTATGGGCAGCGTGCTTAAGTTCTCACCCTTTTAGTAGGATGTCCAGAAATGCGCAACGTGGAAGTGTTCGGCAATGAAAGCGCCGGTTGTGTGGAAGAGGAGCGGAAGCGGACCCCTTGGCTGCAGCGCGCGAAGGCATGGCTGGACGTTCGGGCGGTGCGCGGCTGCTGCCAGGATACGTATCTCTGGGCATCCAAGGTAGAGACGATCCGCAGCCTTCGTATTGCCGGGCCGCAGGCGCTTTGAAGGGTATTTTGCTCCATAGCGCTTCGGCCCGGGCTTCACCTGCGACCTGACCTTGCGAAGGTGCGCGGCCCTTCGCAAGGCGACGATTCCGAGCGGAAGTTCACTGAGGCGCGGCGTCTCGTCACTGCGCTCCTCGCCATGACGCCGCTTCTCAGTGAACCCCCGCTCGCCTCCCGCGAGCCTTGCATCTTTCCCCCCGCTCAACCTATACTCCCTGTGTCGGGCATATCCCGTGTTCTCAGGGAGGGTTGGTGATGAGCCTGTTCGACGACCTGCCGCGTTTCAGCAAGGGCCGCAACCGCCGCATTTCCAGTTACGACCGCACCGGCGGAAACGCCGATCGCATCTTCCTCGCCGCAGGCGAAACGGTGAACCTCGCCGATATCCGGGGCTCCGGGGTCATCCGGCACATCTGGATCACCTACGGACACGACGACCCGATGGCCCTGCGCAACATGATCGTGCGGATGTATTGGGACGGGGAGAAACGCCCCTCCGTCCAGTCGCCGCTGGGGGACCTGTTCGGCCAGGGGTGGGGGGAGAATTACCCCGTCACTTCGCTGCCGCTCTGCGCCACGCCCAAGCGCTCCGTGGTGAGCTATTTCCCGATGCCCTTCTCCGACGGCGCGCGCATCGAATTGGAAAATGACAGCGCCAGCGACTGTCTTGCCTTCTACTATTACGTGGATTACGAGGAACGGGAAGTCGGGGAGGAGGAAGGGCGGTTCCATGCCGAGTGGCGCCGCCGGCTGAACCATCCCGCTGAAGCGATGGAGAACGAATGGCGCGCGTTCGACCAGCCGGCGAAGAACCTCACCGACGCCGCCAACCACCTTTTCATTGACGCCGTGGGGCGGGGGCACTACGTCGGCATCAATTATTACGTCGAATGCCCCACGCCGATGTGGTACGGCGAGGGGGACGATATGTTCTTCATCGACGGGGAAAGCTGGCCTCCCAGTCTGCATGGAACCGGGACGGAGGACTACTTCAACAGCTCCTACTGTCCGAAGGAGGCGTACTGCGCGCCGCTGTTCGGATATCCTCGGGTGAACGCCGGTGAGACCGGCTGGCTCGGGCGCACGCACTGCTATCGTTTCCACCTGCCCGATCCCGTGCTGTTCCAGAAAAGTCTGCGCGGGAGCATCGAGTGCGGGCATGCCGACAGCCTGACGCTGGACCTGGTGACGGTGGCGTATTGGTATCAGACGGAGCCGCACAAGCCGTTCGCGGCGTTTCCGGAGCGCGCGGGCCGGGCGAACATGCCGGCAATTTCGCCGAGCGATATCCACCGCTGGCGCGGAGTGTGGCGGCAGATGCAGGGGGGGAACCCCTGGGGCAACGAGCCGCTGCCGGAGAAGTTCCTGGGCAAGGTCCGCGCCGCCGCCGCAAAGGGACGCGCGCGCATTGCCCCCGCCAAGGCGGCCGCGCAAGCGGAAAAGGAGTCGCGCGCGTACGAAAAGATGCTGAATCGGCGGAAGGGCGGAAAGAGCAAGACGGGCAAGCGAGGGAAGTGAGCGGCGGACGAGCCCGCGAGTGCAGAGTGCAGAATGCAGAGTGCAGAATGAACGGCCAGCAGCATTGCCCTAAGTGGCGCGCTCTTGCTTCGGGAAGCTGCCGCCGTTCAAATCATCAATCATCAATTAGTCCTGCTTCCATTCGATCACGCGCAGCGTCGCGGCGCCTGGTTTTCCCTGAACTCGCTGCACCTCCAGTGTCACCCTGCGACGCGTGACTTCCGGCGCGGTGCGCCGTCCGACGCCGACCGACACGATCCGGAACCCATTGCCGACGGGCGTCCATTGCGCCGCGATGGAGCCGGACTCCACGTCGCGCGCCAGCGACCCGGCCGCGGGGTTGGCGGCCAGCCGGTGCAGCGCTTCCTGCGCGCCCGACTCCGCCAGGTAAAACCCCTGCAATGAATCCACCTGCGTCTTCAGGTGCGCGCGCTGGGCGATGTTCTCGCGGAGCACGGCGGCGATCGTGGTGGCGATGATGGACATCAGTATCAGCGTCGGCAGCAAAGCCATCCCGCGCAGCGGGGCCTGTTTCCATTTCATTTTCATGGCTGCCCCCTCAGCGCCACGCGCAGGCTCAGGATCGGGTGGGAAATGCCGATGCGCGGCGGCTCCTCCCACTCCACGGTCGCGACGACGGCGCGCGCGCGCCCATCGCGGCTTTCGACGTCGAACTTCACGGCCATCCCCGGGTCGCTCAGGAGCGGCATCTTCTGGTCGGTCTGCTTCGGCGTGGCGACCACCCGCTGGAGAGTATGCCCCTCCGCGACGTAGACCACCCACGCGCCGTCCGGCCTTTCAAGGCAGAATGTCGGCACTCCCGCCGTGGGGAGCGGCGGCCGGGTGACGTTCGAAGCGCTGCGCACGTCCTGCGCGAAGTGGCGCAGGAAATATTCCGCGGAGGCGCGGCGCTGCCGGTAATGCGCCTGGGCACTGTTGAGACCCATCACGTCGTGGTAGGCGATGCCGCCGATGCCGAGGATGATGGTGAGCAGCGCCATCACCGTCAGCAACTCGATCAGCGCAAAGCCGCGGCGGGGGCCGCGAGTGGCGCGGACAATTGCCTCGACAGGCGCGGGGAAAGAGTGAGCGGAAGGAACGAGCGATACCGCGGGTTTGATAACCCGCGCTACAGGGTTGAGCGGTCGCACTGCGTTGTCGACAGGGCGAAGGTTCATGGCGCGCTCCCTTCCTTTGCGAAGCTGCGTTGGAAGGAGATGCATCGCTCAGGCCCGCGCAGGGGCTGCCAGAAGACTTCGACCACCGCCCCCTTCAGCCCCGGCTCGGTCTCATTCACCGTCAGCGTTCCGCGCGCCCCTTTCAGCTTCGCGGCCGAGGGGAGGGAGAGCGTCAGCGGCTGCGCCGCGCCCGGTGGAATCTCCCCGAACGGCAGCGTGATCAGCCGTTCGATTTCGCTCTCGGCGATCAGCGTCGCGCACTGCGTCTCCTGCGTCAGGCGCAGGTCGCGCACCTCGGCGCGGTGGTACGCCACCAGCAGCAGAACGCCGCTGGAGAGTACCGCCAGCGCCACCATGGCGTCCATCAGCAGGAAGCCAGCCGTGAAAGTGGGGACACAATACTTTTGTCCGAAAAGGGGGTGTCCCCGCTTGGCGGGTCGTTTGCGCGGAGGAAAGTATTGTGTCCCGACTTTTCTCACCATCGCGCCCCCCAGAACCTGAAATACGGGCCGAGCAGCGTGAGCGCCACCAGCATCACCAGCAATCCCATCACCAGCGCGGCGCCGACGGGGAGGTAGCGGATGAAATTCTCCGCGCGGCGTTCCGCCTCGCTGCGGTACTCCTGCGCCAGCGCCTCCAGTTTCTCATCCATCCCGCTGCTGACGTCGGCGGCCAGCAGCGCGCGCGCGAAGCGGCGCGGCACCAGCGGCAGTCCGTCGGCCGCGGCGCCGGCGGACTCTCCGCGCTCCTGCCGCGCAGCGATCTGGTTCATCGCCTCGCTCACCCAGGGGCGGCCCAGTGCATCCCCCGCCAGCCGGAACGCCTCCGGGGCGGGCACCTGCGCGCGCACCAGCAGTGCCGTGATGTCCGCGACGTTGGACCAGAGGGCGGCCTCGTAGAAGCTGCGGAAGTACGGCAGCCGCCGCGCCACGGCGTCGGTGATGCGGGAAGATTCCAGGCGGCGACGCAGCGTCCCCCACGCCAGCGCGCCCCCCAGGAGCAGCAGGGCGAGGACGATCAGAGTGATTCGGCCCTGGAGCGTCTGGCCGGTCATGAACTCGGTGAGCGTCGGCATCGACATCTCCACGCTGCCGGCCACGGGGGCGAAGGAGCGCGGAATCAGGACGAGCGCCGCGGCGGTCAACAGCGCGGCGGAAAAGGCCAGCAGGAGCAGCGGATAGACCACGTTGGTCAGGAGCGCGCGGCGGAAAGAGATGTTCATGCGCACGTTGCGGCTGAGGTTCAGCAGCACCTCGGAGAGATTGCCCGCCGCCGCGCCTGCCTTGAGCAGCCGGCCGTAGAAGGGGGGGAAGGCCGTCCCTTCCGCCTCGATGGCCTGTGCCAGCGGCATCCCCTGCTCCAGGCGCGAGGCAGTGGCCTCGACGCTGCGGCGGAACCGCCCGCCCCGGCTGGCGAAGCAGAGCCGGCGCAGTCCGTCGGGCAGCGGCATCTGCCGGCGCAGCGCGTCGCCGAGCATTTCATTGAACCGCGCGAAATCCTCGGGCGGAATCGCCGCCGGGGTGCGCGCCGCGCGGCGAAGGTCCGTGCGCAGGACGCGCCCGCCTGCGGCCCGGATCTCCGCTTCCAACCGCGAAGCATCCTGGCCGGGCGGCACTTCCTTGCGCAGTGGCGCGCCGGTGGCGTCCGTGCCGATCAGTTCCATCGAAATGTCCGCGTCCTTTGCCATGGTGCGTCCCAGTAACTACGGGCAAACCGTGTAGCGCGGGTTATCAAACCCGCGATCATTGCTCGTCTCTTCCGCCAGGGCGCAGCATGCTGCGCCCCTACAACGGCAACGGCCCCGCGCTACATGAGAATTGCGTCTACCATCCCGTCAGGCCGTAAACGATCTTGAGTAACGGGGTGAAGACCCCCAGAACGATCAATGCGACTGCGACGCCCACCCCCATAATCGCCAGCGCAGGCAGCAACTGGCTGACCATCGCGGCGGTCCAACTGGTCTGGACGGAGTAATCTTCGCCCAGACGCGTCAGCGCGCGCGACAACTCCTCCGATCCTGCCAGGCCGCGCGCGAACCAGGCGGCGCGCGGGTCCACCTTCGCCTGGTCCAGCGCCTCCGCCAGTGTCGAGCCCTGCCCGGCCTTCTCGGCGGCAAGCTGGATGCGGTCGCGCAGCCAGGGGTGGATCGTCCCGGAGGCGATGGTTTGCAGCGCGTGGGGAGCGGGGACCCCGGCGCGCACGAGCATCGCCAATTCGTAGCAGAACTCCCCCAGCGCGGCGCGGCGCATGTTCCCGCCGATGCCGGGGAGGAAAGAACCGAGCCGCAGAACCAGATCGCTGATATGTCCGCGCGCGCGCTGGAGCGGTCGGTGCAGCGCCGGGAGAAAGAGCAGCAGGACGAAGAAGAGCATCAGGACGAAGCCGATGAAGGGCAGTATCCGCCAGAGCAGCCCCAAGTGGTTCAGCATAAGGATGCTCGGCGCCTGGACGTCGAGTTCCTCAAACATCTTGCGGAACTTGGGAAGAATCTGCCAGAAAATAAGCGCCACGACACCGCTGGTGAGGATGATGACCAGCATCGGATAGAGGAAGCCTGCGAAGAGAAGGCTGCGCGCTTCGGCGCTGCGGCGGCGCTCCTGCGTGACCAGACGGAGCGCTTCGACGAGGTTGCCGCTGCTCTCTCCGATGCGCAGGATCTCCGCCTCCGCCGGGCTGATGAGCCGACGCGGCGGGATGGGGCCTGCGGGGTTCTCGGCGGTGGTGAGCGACAACGCATCTCCCAGCGGCACGCCGGCGTTCAGGCTGCGGGCGATGAGCGACACGTCGTGCCGGGAGTTCGCCCACATCCGCGTGGCGCACTCCCCCAGCCCGCGTCCCAGCGGGAGCTCCATCCGCGCCAGCGCGTACAGGTGCTCCAGCAGGAAGACCCCGAGCAGCCTGCGGCGCGCGCCGACAATGGTGTCCACCAGCAGCGTCAGCCCCAGCCCCCAGACGAGGGTCACCAGGAACGCGGCCAGCAGGGCCAGAAGCAGCGCTGCCGTCATCGTGATCCCACCGCTGGCTGAGTGGTGAATCACCGCCGCCGAAACGCTGCCGCCGCCGTCGAAACTCAACATGAGGTCGCTATCCTATAGACCAGAATATTTTGGTAAACGGGAGAAACAGCGCAACCAGAGCCAGCCCGATCACTTGGTATACCACCAGGGGGAAGTACAACCTCAACACGGCGCTCACGACTACGGATCGTGTCTGCGCCTGGCGGCGGTAGAGTTCCTCGGCCATCGGCCAGATTCGGGCATGGCCGCCGGAGGCGGAAGCCGCGCCCGCGCTCCAGGTGAGCATGGGGGGGAAGAAGAAATGCTCGGTGGCCATCACCTGCTCCAGCGGCTCGCCCGCCTCAAGTCGGAGAGCCATCCGGTCGGCCATCTTCTGCACGATGCGGTTGCCGGACGCGCGGCCGATAATCCGCACCGCCTCCGGCTCCGGCACCCCTGCACTGAACAGCAGCCCCGCCATCCGGCACCAGCGCGCCAGCAGCATCCGGTGGATCAGCCGGCCGATGACGGGGACCTTCAGCCGCATTCCGTCCAGTGCGACCGGGATGGTGAACGGCATAACATAGAGAACCATCAACACGAGCGCAGGGAAGATCAGGAGTACTCCGATTTCAACCTGCGCGATAGTTGGCATCAAGAGGGTCAGGGTCGGCAGGCAGACATCCAATTCCACGAACATCCGATAGAACATCGGGAACACCACCACCCGCATGTATACGAGAAGCCCCAACGCGAACAGGGCGAGGATGCAGGGATAGAGGATGGCGTAGGTGATGTTGTAGCGCAGCGTGTCCACCATGCGGGCATCCTGCGCGAGGGAGTCGAGCACTTCGGAGAGCCTGCCGGTGCGTTCGCCTGCGGCGAGGATTTCCGCGGTGCCGGGAGGGAATCGCCGCCCCTGCTCCGCCACCGCCTGGGAAAGAGGCTTGCCGGAGTTCACCGCCGCGGCGAGCTGCTGCGCCAGCCGCGCCCGCGGGCCCTCAAAGGCGCGCTGCGAAAGTTTGTCCAGAGCCCCCGGGACCGACTTCTCCTGGCGGACCGCCAGGCTCAGTTCCGCCCAGAGCCATTCCAGGTTCGACTTTGAGAGACGAAACATCACGCCCTCCCCTATGACTCGCTATGTAACTGTAGGCGCGCGCACGGAGTATGTCAAGGGACCGCTTGGGGCAAATTCTCGGCTTCGTGCGGAACGCCGGCGAGGTCCTCAGCGCACGGTGTGAAATTCCCGCCCGGTTCCGCTATGCTATTGCCGCCGGTGGACATTTCCGACGGACCTGTTCTTGTTCATGAGGATATGCCGAACCATGAGTGCACCGAAAGCCGCCTGGACGCCGATCCCCGCCCATCGCTCCCGCCAGACCTTGCGCGAACGCTGGATGCGCGCGATGTCGTTTCAGAAGCCGGACCGGCTGCCGCTGATGGAATTCGGCTACTGGGCTGAGACCCTTCCCGCCTGGCATGAGCAGGGGCTGCCGCGCAGCGTCATATATGAAAGGGACGCCTACGCCTACTTCGGCATCGAGGATTGGCTCCGGGCGTACGTCAATCCGGGGGTGCACCCGGCATTCGAGACGGAGGTGCTGGAGACGGGGCCGGACTATACCATCGTGCGCGATGGCGACCGCGCCATCCGCAAGGAGCGCCGCGAAGGGACCCGCAGCATTCCGCACTACCTCGAGTACGGCATCAAGAACCGCGAGGATTGGAACATCATCAAGGAGCGGCTCAACCCCGAGACGCCGGGCCGCTACCCCGAGGACTGGGCGCAGCGCGTCGAAGAATATCGCACCCGCGAGGCCCCGCTGTGCATCACCATCGGCAGTATGCTCGGCATGCCGCGCAACTGGATCGGCTTCGAGAACATCGGCTTGATGGCGTACGACGACCCGGCCTTGCTCGAAGAGATCGTCGAAACCTGCTGCGTCTGCGTCTGCGAGACGATCAAGCCGGCGCTGGAGCAGGTGCAGTTCGACTTCGGCGCGGGCTGGGAGGATGTCTGCTTCAAGAACGGGCCGATCATCAGCCCGAAAATGTTCGAGAAACTGGTCGTTCCGCGCTACAAGCGGATCACGGATCTGCTCCATGCGCACGGGGTCAACATCATCTGGACCGATTGCGACGGGAACATCATGCCGATCCTGGACCAGTTCCTGGATGGCGGCATCAATTGCATGTTCCCGCTGGAAGTTGCCGGCGGGAGCGACCCGGTGGCGATCCGCCAGAAGTACGGCCGGCGCGTGCTGCTGCACGGCGGGATGGACAAGATGCCGCTGCGCGAGGGCCCCAAGGCCATCGAGCGCGAGATGCTGCGCCTCAAGCCGCTGGTGGAGGAGGGCGGGTTCATTCCGCACGTGGACCATCGCTGCCCCGCCGACGTCTCGCTGGCGAACTACAAGTTCTACCTGAAACTCAAGCGCGAGATGTTCAACGCCGGGGATCTGACGCCGCACTATAAAGAGTGAGGCGCTGAAAGAGGCTTTGCAGCGGCCGGCCACTTGATTCCCATCGGCGGACGAGTATGATACAGGTGGAATTCCTGCCGGGGAGAGGCGCATGCTGCCGCTGAACGTTATCGGGCCGGTCATTGTGACGGCGGTGAACCTGCCGCTGGGAGCGTGGGCGCTGGCGCGCGGAGCGCGGCAGCCCGCCTACCGGCTATTTGCGCTCTTCGCCCTGAGCCTGCTGCTCTGGAACCTTGGGGAGCGGTTCCCTCACAGCCGTGGGGAGCCGGCCATCTGGCTGCGCCTGGCCTTCCTGGGAATGTCCCTCGCGCCGGCCGCCTTCCTGTCGCTGGCGCTCTCCGCGCTCGACCCGGCGCCGAGCGGCCGTTACGGACGTCTCTTTCTCTTCATCCCGGCCCTGCTGGTCGGGCTGCTGACCAAGGTGGGCGCCCAGGACATGACGCGCCACGCGCTGCGGCGCGGCTTCTACAACGTCACCCACGACGCCGCCGTCATCTTCGTCCTGTTCGCGGCGCTGTACGTCGGCGCGGCGCTGGTCGTCTCCTACGTTGCCGCGCGCCGGCGCGAGGAGGATGGCTGGGTCTTCCGCCTCGTGATGCTCCCGCTGGCGGCGGGCCTCCTGCTGGTGCTGGGAGCCGCCTGGCTGCGGCGCGAAACCACCCCCACGCTGGTCTTCTGGACGATGGCCATGGCGCAGGTCGCCATGTACCTGATGCTCCGGTTCAAGATGGTCACGCTGGAGGTGCGGCAGACGCGCGGCGCCGTTGCCGCCTTCAGCGCGTTCGTGGTCGTCGCCTGCGTTCTGCTGCTGGCGGGGCTCTCCTCGCTGCTGTTCGAGGGGCCGCTGAGCCAGGAAATCGGCCTGGTGCTGGTGATCACCCTCGGCGCGCTGCTGGTCTTGTATGCCGCCGTCCTGCCGAAGCTTGAGGAACTGGCGCACTTCCTGTTCAAACGCAAGTGAGCGGGGCGCTTTCCGCGCGCAGGCGATACACTTCCCAACGCACAGGTACGGTTGACCCATCCCTGCCCAGTTGTTATAGTTTTGTTGTCGCGCCGAATCCCGCCATGGCGGGAGCGGGGGAACCAATTCTCCGGGGCGTATCGCTACCAAGCGAAGGGCAACTTCTTCGGCCCGAGCCCGTCAGCTAACCTCGCAGGCGTCGAAGGAGAGACCCTTCCGAACAGGTCGAAGGCCGACTCTCCCACAAGCGACCGCTCGGAGCCTGCTCATGGGCAACGCCAATTTGCCTGACCCATCCCACACGCCGGTCCCTCCGCCAGAGGAATGTCCCTCGATGTTCGGCCGCGCCAAGCGCCTGGTCTTCGGCAAGCGCCACGACCTGACCGACTCCCGCGTTTTCAGCCATCTCTCGGTCTTTGCGTTTCTGGCCTGGGTGGGGCTGGGGGCCGACGGCCTCTCCTCCTCCTCCTATGGTCCTGAAGAAGCTTACCGCACGCTGGGGGAGCATACGTACCTGGCCGTTCCGCTGGCCCTGCTGGTGATGGCCACGGTGTTCATCATTTCGGCCTGCTACAGCCGGATCATCGAGCGGTTTCCGCACGGCGGCGGCGGGTACCTGGTTGCCACGGCGCTGCTGGGGGAGCGTGCGGGTGTGGTCTCCGGGTCGGCGCTGCTGGTGGACTACATCCTGACGATTACGGTCTCCATCGCGGCGGCGGGGGATGCGCTTTTCAGTTTCATGCCCCCCGGCTGGCAGGGGACTAAACTTCCCGTGGAAGCGGGCCTGATCCTCGGTCTCATCACCATCAATATCCGCGGAGTGAAGGAGTCCATCCTCATTCTGCTGCCGGTGTTCCTGTTGTTCCTGGCGACGCATGCCGTGCTGGTGATCGGGGGCGTGCTGGCGTGCGCGCCGGCGCTGCCGAGCGTCACCACGCAGGTGACCGGCGGCTTCCACTCCGGCCTGGCCACGCTGGGACTCGGCGGCATGTTCTTCCTCTTCATCCATGCATACTCGCTGGGGGGCGGCACGTACACCGGGATCGAGGCCGTCTCCAACGGCCTGCCGATCATGCGCGAGCCGCGCGTTCAGACCGCCCAGCGCACGATGATCTACATGGCGCTCTCGCTGGCCATCACGGCCTCCGGCCTGCTCTTCTGCTACCTGCTCTTCCGGGTGCAGATTTCGCCGGACAAGACGCTCAACGCCGTCCTGGCCGAGCGGGTGATGGGCGGCCTGCCGTTCGGCGGCCTGCTGGTGATCCTGACGCTGTTCTCCGAGGGGGCGCTGCTCGTGGTCGCGGCGCAGGCCGGGTTCATCGACGGTCCGCGCGTGCTCGCCAACATGGCGATCGACTCCTGGATGCCGCGCCGTTTCGCGACGCTCTCGGAGCGGTTGACCACGCGCGACGGCGTGCTGCTCATGGGGCTCGCGGCCATGGCCACCCTCCTGTACTCGCACGGCGACGTGCGCCGCCTCGTGGTGATGTACAGCATCAACGTCTTCCTCACGTTCTCGCTCTCCATGCTCTCCATGTCGCGCTGGCATTTCGGGCAGCGCCGGACGGGCAAGCCCTGGAAGCGGCGCTTCCTGCTCTTCGTCGTCGGCCTGCTGTTCTGCGCCACGATTCTTGCGCTGACCACCGTGGAGAAATTCACCGAGGGGGGCTGGCTCACGCTGCTGGTTACGGCGCTGCTGGTCGCCCTCTGTTTCATCGTGCGGCATCACTATGCCGCCATGAACGCGCGGCTCGCCAAGCTGTTCCAGAGCCTGGTGGACATGCCGCAGGCGGTGGTCGGGCCTCCGCCTCCGCTGGACCGGGAGAAGCCGACCGCCGTGGTGATGGTCGGCGGCTATTCCGGGCTGGGCATCCACTCCACGCTGACCTTGATGCGCATGTTCCCGGGGCAGTTCAAGAACATCGTCTTCGTCTCGGCGGGGGTGGTGGACTCCGCGGCGCTGAGGGAAGAGGACCCGCTGGCCCGGCTGCGCAAGGCGACGGAAGAGAACCTGGCGCGGTATGTGAAGCTGGCGAACGACCAGGGCTTTGCCTCCACGTACCGGATGACGTTCGGCACGGACGTGATCTCGGAGTTGGAGCAGCTTTGCCTGAGCGTGGGCCGGGAGTTCCATCCGGCCACCTTCTTCGCCGGGCAGCTGGTCTTCCAGCGCGAGCGCTGGTACCAGCCGATCCTGCATAACGAGACCGCTTTCGCGGTGCAGAAGCGTCTGCACTTCGCCGGGCATACGATGGTCATCCTGCCTGCCCGGGTGCCGTAAACTTTCCGTATCAGACTGTTACGGGCCAAAAAGAAGGGGCCGGCAGATGCCGGCCCCTTCGCGCTCACAAGTAACCTCTCCTACTTCGCGACCCCGGGCTCCTGAACGTTGCCGATGGTGTATGGCCGCATCATTTCGTTGTCCTCATGGGACAGGATGTGGCAGTGCCAGACGAACAGGCCGGGGATGTCGAACTTCGCGCGGACGCGCGTGATCCAGCCGGGCAAAGCGATCACGGTGTCCTTGAATCCCGTCTCCCACGGCGCCGGAAGCACGACTGCGCCGCCGCCCATGGGCTGACGGTTCACCACCTGGAACTGAACCACGTGGACGTGGATGGGATGCGCGTCGGCGGTGAAGTTGTAGAACTCCCAGACTTCCGTGGCGCCCAAAGCCGGGTTCTCCGTGACGGGCGCTCCCCACATCAGCGGGGTCGGAACCGGCGTGCCGAACTGGTCAAACGTGAGCGTGCCCAGCCGGGACTGGACGGGGCCGAACGGGACCGTGCTTTCGGGGTTGAACTCGACGGCGCCGGTCTCAGGATCGACCTCGATGAACACGTTCGAGGAGTCCAGCTCGTTCAGCGAGAGGGTGCGCGTGCTCCCTTCCGCGCCGATGGGCTTGATCTTCGGCAGCTTCAGCCGCTCCGGCGGCGTGCTCTTGTCCTTGGAGGCCAGCGGGGAGACGACGAACTTCATCACCTGGCCGCTGGTGCCCGGGTCCGCATACGGGAAGTTGACCCCTGCCACTCCGCCCTGGAAGGGGAAGTCCGGTCCTTCATTGACCAGGTAGAACGCCGTGCCGACGGGCTGGTCGGTGAAATCCAGGATCACGTCGTAGCGCTCAGCCGGAGCGATGATCAATTGGTTCGTCTGCACCGGCTTGGGCAGGAAGCCGCCATCGGAGCCGATGATCCAGAAGGGCAGCGCCGGGGCCGCGGGCCGGGCGGTCGGGTCGCCGGTGGTGAGCTTCAGGATGAACGTGCGCGAGTCTGCTCCGTCCAGGAAGCGGAGGCGGTAACGGCGCGGCTCCACCTGAAGGACCGGCCAGGTCCTGCCGTTGACCACCACGGTATTGCCGAAGAATTCCGGGTTCCAGATAGGGGCGACATCGCTGGGGGTTCCGCCAACCGCCGGGGCCGGGGTGAAGGGGATCTCCAATTGATCCACCGTCAACCCCTCGAAGAATGCGCGGTTATCCGGGTAGAACAGCGAGGCGTCCGCGTTGAAAGAGCGGTCCTGCAGCACGAGCGGGATTTCGTAATAGCTCTTGCCGGGCTGGTCGCCGGCCGCCGGGGCCGGGCCGGGCAGCTTGTTGCCGCTCAGGTCCGTATTGCCGCCGCGCAGCAGGTAGAAGCCCGCGAGGCCGGAATACACATTCACGCGCGTCATGCCCAGGGCGTGATCGTGGTACCACAGCGCCGTGGCGCGCTGGTCGTTGGGGTACTCGAACACGGCGGTGCCGGTCGTCCAGAGGTCCCCCAGAGGAGAGGTCTCAATGTTGAGGTCATAATAGGTGCCGGTCGTGGAGTAACCCTCGGGAATGTTGTTTGCGGCGGGCAGGTACCATGCTTCCGGGAAGCCATCGCTCTCCTGAGTCGTGTGCGCTCCGTGCAGATGGGTGATGATCGGCACGGGGCCCGTGTAGGGGGCCTGGTCGGTGCCGAAGTCATCGCGCGGCCCGGGGGGATTGGCCCAGTGCAGCGTCTGGTCAATCGGCAGGAGCGGCGGCAGGTAATTGCCCGTCACGGGGTCCTTCAGGTCGTTGATCCACCGCACGCGCACCCGTTGATCGACCTTGGCTTCGATGGTCGCTCCGGGATAGCTGAAGGTGGTGGAATCGCTGATGGCGCCGTAGCCGAACACCGTGGTGAGGCCCAGAGGCGCGCCCATTGTGTTGGTGACGGGGAGGACCTGCTGCTGGAACCGCCGCACGGCGATCTCGTAGTAGTCCACAAGCTCCTTCTTCCCCTCCTTGAGGGTCATCGTCTTGGGCATGGCGGGGGGAATCAACAGAGGCGTGACATACTTCGGAATCGTGTTGGGGTCCAGCGAGCCGCCGGGCACGGGCTGGGCCCGCGCGTCGAGCGACGCTCCGGCCACCAGGGCCAACGCGGCGAAGATTCCCAACGCTCCCGAGGCGAGCCGCCCCCTGTCCGAGCGCTTCCAACCGACTCGTGCGACGGCGCTTGCCGACAATACTCCTGCACTCACGGTAGTCTCCTTTCACCGTAGCGGGTCCTGGTGAGGCCGCGTGAAGCCGGTTTCCGCCGGCCCCCGTCCCGCGCGGCCTTGTGTCAGGTAATTGTGCCAGCCGATGCCATGGCGTGGCACTCGGGCGGACTTCCGTATTTGCCGTAGGTGAATGCGCCTAATGGAAAGTAGTTATGCCGCATCTCGTTGAACGTCGGCCGGGCATGCGTTCCTCCATGCGGCTCCGCGCCTGCGGAATCGAGCGTTCCGAATTCCGATATCTTCGCTGAAAAATTCTTGTTTGCCCCGGTATCGAGTTCTATACTCAGGTTGGAGCGGGAGGTGGGCCTCCCGCCGGAGAACTCAGTTGGGGCGCGGAGAAAGGATGTGGGCCATGGAAGAGACCATCACGAAAGCGGAGGCAAGCGAGCTGCGTGAGAAGCTCTGCGCGTTGAAGAAGGATTTCGGTGACGTGGCGAAATGCGCCAAGGACCGCGTGGTCACCGGCACGACCGACTGGTGTAAGGAGCATCCGGTCGCCAGCATCGCGATCGTTGCGGCGGTGGCCGCGAGCATCGGCCTGGCGGTGGGACTCATGATCGGCCGCAACAACAAGGGCTGACAGGTCAGGGTGAGTTCTGGAAAGGAACAGCATGTCGGAACCGGAGACGCCGCCCCCCACGGACAGCGCATTGGGGCATCTTAAGCAGTCCTGGGTGCACGCCGAGAACCTTTTCCGCTGCTACATGGAAAAGGCCGGCGACGAACTTCATCGGCGTCTCCGGGCCGCCGTGCAGGCGGTGCTTTATCCCCTGCTGGCGGGGGTTCTCGGGCTGGTGGGGGTGGTGGTGGTGGCCTCGGGATTCTCGGACTTTCTTCAGTCGCGCATCCCTGTGCCGGGCGCGGGGAACATGATCGTCGGGGCGGTTTTGGTGGCGGTGGCGCTGACGGTGCTTCTCGTTCATCACCGTTGCGGAAGGAGATGAACGATGCGGCAGGTTGAAAACGGGCCCTCCGGCAGCATCGCCGCCGAGCATCTGGACAAGATGTTCGCCGAACTGGATTGCGCCGCGCGGATCGTGCGCGACAACTGCGACCCGGCGCGCCTGGCCGCGCGGCATCCGCTGGGGGCCGCGGCGCTCGCCATGGGCCTCGGGTTCTTTGCGGCGCGCCAACTGAGCAAGAAGATGCCCGAACAGGAGGCGCCGGCGGCGGAGCCTCAGGCCTCGCGCGGCGGCATTCCCTGGGGGACGCTCCTGCAGGTCGCGCTGAGCGTAGCGCCTCTGCTGATGCCGAAACCGCCGCAGCCGGCGGAACCCGCCCCCTGCGCTCAGCCCGCTGAGGATGCATCATGAACGGCTGAAGAGCGCACTCTGCCGCGCGCTCAGTACTCGTAAACCTTCGATCCGATGTGCAGGCTGACCAGCGCGGCGTGGCCGGAACTGTCCACGCGCACTTCGACGCGCGTCTCGTTGCGGTGTTTCCTGAGCGCCTCTTCGATCTCCTGCCCCTTCCCTTCGGGGATATAGTACCGCTCGATCCCGTACAACGCGCCATTCCACGTCCTGGTCCCCTGGATGAAGACCCCTTTGCTCGCCGCATCGGCGGCCGGCTTCTTCTTGTCCACCCGCGTTGCCTGCCAGGCGCCGTCAGACCCTTCCGTGAGGAAGATGTACACCGGTCCCTCCACTCCCTCGTTGGAGTATCCGGGCACCTTGCTCAAGTTGCCGATTTCGTACCGGAGCGTCACGTAGTAGCCGGCCATGATATCGTATGGATCCACCGGGGCGGTCTTCAGAAAAATGGTGCGCCCGGTCATCAGCGTGTGTATGCGCGAGGCGGGAACGACGGCAAGGATGGCCGTTTGCACAAGAACCGCCAGCAGGAAGAGCCAGTGTTTGCGGGTCATGCCGGGCCTCCTTCCGTGCTGCGGAGCGCGCGCGCCGCGCGCCGGACGCGCAGGTAGCCCTCGAACTTGATTCCGCCGTAAATGACCCCCGCGCCGCAGGCCAGGAATGCGACCGCCTTCAGCATCAGCCCGGTCCGGTACTCCAAGAAACGGCTCAGGATCAGCAGGGCGAAGAACGCCGCGCCGAGCCAGAAGAGACTGCGCCGCTCGGCGGCCACGCCGCTCCAGATCAGCCCCACCCCCAGCGCGAGGCAGGCGAGGTTGGCCAGGAAGACCGTCGCCATCTGCCCCGTCCAACCGCTCACGGCCAGCAGAAACAGCGCCATGCCCGCCATGAGCGGGAGGCTGTACCGGCGCAGCACAGGGTCGCGCCAGCTCTCCATCGCCGAGAGAATCGCAAAGCTCAGGCCGGCCATCGCGACAACGCAGAACGCCCCGACGATCAGGAAGAGATCGGCCTGATCTCCGTAGTGACGCCAGATTTCGCGGGTGAGGGAGTGCGCCATTTCGCCGAAGGAAAGGAGGTAGGCGAAGGTGGCCAGCGCGATCCCCCCGAGCCAAAGCGAGACGACGCCGATCTCGGGCAGCGGATGGACCACGCGATGCCATGCGCCGTACGCCGTGAGCAGCAGCGCAAGGGCCGCGCCGCCGAGCATCCATCCCTGGAAGGAATCCGTTGCCGCGCCCACGTCCATCAGGAACGAAATGGAGACCGCCAGCGCCAGCAGCAGGTACGTGAAGCCCGCCTTGCGCCAGTAGATGAAGGGCAGGCCGCATGCGGCAATGAGCGGGGGATAGAGGCTGAGCGCGTGCTCGAAGTGGTAATCGCTCTTCCATCCGCAGTACCAGATGAAGGAGGTGGCGATGGCGATGACGGCGTTCGGCGCGCTGCCGAGCGCGTAGGCGACCGCCGCCGCGCCGAGGCTCCAGGCGAGGAACCCGTTATAGTAGTGGCTCTCGATGTGGAAGATCTGCGCCATGAGGCCGATGTTCGCGCCGAAGATGAGCGTGCCCAGGATCACCAGCGCATGGCCGAGCTTCGGCTTGCTCCCGCGCACGCGCCAGAGCCAGTAGCCGCTTCCGTGCGCGCCGATCATGGCCGCAAGAAGAAGGGCGACCTTGGCCGGTTTGGGAATGAAGGTCCAGTGCGCCGCGATGAAGCTGATGACGCCCCCGGCGATCAGCAGCGCGCCGATCGTGTAGATCACCGTCATCAGCAGCGACGTCCCCTCCGCTGCGAGCTCGCCCAGGGCGTAGCGCCGCTCCAGCGTTTTGGCCTGGTCGTCGCTGACGATCCCCTCCGCGCGCCAGAGGCGCAACTCCTCCTGAAGCGCGCTGCGAAAACGGCGTGTCGCCTTCCGTTCCGTCCCCATAACCCTCCATCCCATGCTGAACCGGTCCAACGCAACTGACGGAGAGAAGTATAGCAAAATGGAAGCGCGGCGGCAGTGTTCGCGCGCCCGTTCTTGCGCACTTCAGCGCCCTCTGATACATTGAGCAGAATCACTTGAGCTATAGGAAGGCAAAACTTTGTCCCGTTTTCCCGACGTGATGAAACTTCGTATTCTCTGTTATCCGGACCCCCGGCTGCGCGACCACGCCGGCGATCTCAAGGATACCGGCAGCCTCGTCAAGGAAATCACCCTGCGCATGGCGGAACTCATGGGGGAGGCCGGCGGGGTGGGGCTGGCGGCCACGCAGGTCGGCTGGCCTTACCGCTTCGTCGTGCTGAACACCACCGGCGAGCCGGGGAAGATCGAGGCGTACCTGAATCCGGAAATAATCGCCCGGGAGGGGAAGGTGGTTGCCGAGGAGGGCTGCCTGAGCCTGCCGGGCCTGTGGGCCAAGGTGCGCCGCGCCGAGCGCGTGCGCGTGCGCGCGACCCGCGCGGATGGCGAAGTGGTGGAGTTCGACGCCGAGGGGCTCGCCGCGCGCGCCTGGCAGCATGAGATTGACCATCTGGAGGGGGGGCTCTTCGTGGACCGCGTCGGCGCCGCCGCGAAGATTCTTCTGCGGCCGCGCCTGCACAGTCTGGAAAAAGAGTACAAGTTGCTCCTGCCCTCCGACGAGGCGAAGAAGAAGAAATGAACGTCGCTTTTGCGGGCACACCGGAATTCGCCGTTCCCACGCTCGAAGCCATCCTTGCCAGTCGGCACCGCGTCGTCCTGGTGGTCACTCAGCCGGACCGCCCCGTCGGGCGCAGCAGCCGCCCGGCGCCGCCCCCGGTGAAGCAGGCGGCTCTGGAGCATGGCGTGCCGGTCATCCAGCCGGAGAGCATCAACCGGCGCGAAGCGCTGGTGAGCCTGGAGGAAGCCGCCCCGGACGTCCTGCTCGTGGTTGCCTACGGCAAGATACTCACCCGGCGCGTGATCGACTTCGCGGAGCACGGAACGATCAACATTCACGCCTCCCTCCTGCCGAAGTACCGCGGCGCGGCGCCCATCTCGCGCGCCATCTTTCACGGCGAGCGAGAAACCGGAGTCACCCTCCAGCGCGTGGCGCTTGGGGTGGACACCGGGCCGGTCCTGATGCAGCGCTCGCTGGAGATCGGGGCGGAGGAGGATGCCGGGCAACTGAACCAGCGGCTGGCGGCGCTGGCGGCGGAGATCATCGTGCCCGGCCTGGACGCCATCGAGGAACATCGCGTGACGGATACCCCCCAGGATGAATCGCAAGTGACCTACGCCTCCAAGCTGGCCAAGTCCGACGGGCTGATTCCCTGGGAGCGCGATGCCGCGGCGGTGCATAACCTTCTGCGCGCCATGACCCCCTGGCCCGGAGCATTCACCTTTCTTCATCTGGCCGGGTCATAACCAAGGTCGGGCGGCCGGCGCGTGATCATTCTTTCCGCGCGGATCGCCGAATGTCCGCCGGGCGCCGCCGCGCCGGGCACGATTCTCAGCGCCGGTTCGGAGCCGCGGGTCGCCTGCGGGCGCGGCTGCGTGAGACTGCTCCAGGTGAAGCCGGAAGGCTCGCGGCCCATGGAAGCCGCCGCCTGGGTGCGCGGCCATTCCATCAAACCGGGAGATCAATTCCGTGGCGAGACGTGACCTGACGCGCCATTCCGCGCACTCCTATTCCCAGAACCCGCGCCGCCATGCACTGGAAGTGGTCAGCGAGGCGCTCTCCCCCACGGGGCGCGGCTTCGCGCAGGAGTTGCTCGAAGAGCGGCTGGAATGCGCCCGCCTCAGCCCCGAGGACCGGCGGCTCACGGCGGAGCTCTCCTTCGGCGTCATCCGGCGTCTGCGAACGCTGGATGCCATCCTCGCCGCGTACGCGCAACGGACTCAGCTGGACCCCTCCGTGCGGCAGGTGCTGCGGCTCGGGTTGTACCAGTTGATCTTCATGGAGCGCATCCCGGCGCATGCCGCGGTGGACGAATCGGTCCGCCTCGCGCGCGTCACCGGCAAGCGCACCGCCACCGGTTTCGTGAACGCCATCCTGCGCACGGCGGCCCGCGAGGCGGTCTTCTCGCCTCTTCCCGACGCCGCGCAACCGCGCCGCTCCTTCGCCATCACCGACGCGCGCGCCGTCACCTTCGCGCGCGACATCCTGCCGGAGCCGTTCGAAACCCGCGCCACCGAACCCGGCGAAGAGCTGAACAAGCCTTTGCAAGTGGGGCCGCCGACGAGCGCGGACTGGCTCGCGGCCGTCCACTCGCTCCCCACGGCGCTGGTGCGGCGTTGGATCGAGCGCTACGGAGTGGAACGCGCGCGGGGCGTGTGCGCCACGGTCAACGACATCCCGCCCACCTTCGCGCGCCCCAACAGCACGAAGGTCACTCTCGAACAACTCCGGAACAGGCTGAAAGAGGAGGGGGTCGAGGCCGCGCCTTCTCCCTCGGGGCGCACCCTGCGCCTGCCGCCGCACGTTCAAGTGGCCAAACTCAAATGCTTTGCGGAAGGGCTCTTCCAGGTGCAGGACGATTCCAGCGCCGCCATTGCGGAATTCATCGGCGTCGCGCCGGAGATGCAGGTGCTCGACCTGTGTGCCGCGCCGGGGGGGAAGAGCTGCGCCATGGCGGAGCGGATGCAGCGGCGCGGGCAGATCATCGCCGTGGACTCCTCGGCCAAGCGGTTGACGCGCGTGACGGAGAATATGCAGCGGCTGGACTTGCCGATCATCGCCAGCGTGGAGGGGGATGGCGCGGAGTTCGCCCGGCTGAATGCAGGGAAGTTCGACCGCGTGCTTCTAGACGCTCCCTGCTCCAACACCGGCGTCCTGCGCCGGCGCGTCGAGGCGCGTTGGCGTTTCTCTGCGGAATCGCTGGCGGAACTGGTCGCCATCCAGCGCCGGCTGCTGGATGCGGCGCTGCAGGCCGTCAAGGCGGGCGGCGCGCTGGTCTACAGCACGTGCAGCCTGGAAGCGGAGGAGAACACCGGGCTGGTTTCCGCCCTCCTGGCCGAGCGCCCCGCCTTCCGCCTCGAAGAGGAGCGGCAGCTATTCCCCTCCCGCGACGGGGGAGATGGGCTTTACATGGCGCGGATCGTCCGGAACGGCTGAGAAGAATGCCGGGAACGGATGATTTGCGATTGGCGATTGGCGAATAGCGAATTGCGAATTAGCGGGCACAACGACAAGCGCACTCCGCTGAGTTCTGCAATCTGTAATCAGGCGCTGGTTTCGCGACTAGAACCGGTTTCATAACTGCCTCAAGGTGATGATGAGGCAAGCGACATGAAAGAATCCACTATAGATCGTCAGGGTGCGGTCCCAACGAACGACCAAAC
>Ga0114951_10000236_pt1 | contig 80345 bp, 85 predicted proteins | sample AM7aDNAmetaG_FD_88677 | JGI IMG/M metagenome (GOLD analysis project Ga0114951, IMG submission 88677) | Freshwater microbial communities from Finland to study Microbial Dark Matter (Phase II) - AM7a DNA metaG | ecosystem: Environmental > Aquatic > Freshwater > Lake | place: Finland: Lake Alinen...
CGCCGTGGCCGCAGACGCCGCCGCGAAGGACGCTGCGACCGCCTACGCCGCCGCCAACGCCGCCGCCGCCGACGCCAACGCCGCCGCCAACGCCGCCCGGGCAAAAACGCGCCGTATCTGCGGAGACAAAGCGATCGCGATACTGAGCGGCAAATGATCCGATACACCCACGTTTCCACCGAGCCCGCGGCCGGGACGCAGACGCGCACCCTCGCCGCTAATAACGGCGCGGGTTTGCCAGCTGCAGTGACAAGCGTTCCAGACCACTTTTCTGGAGCGCCCCATAACCGGGACCGCGGGTTCGGTGGAAACGTGGAAGCATTCTCACAACCCCAACAAGGAACCAAAGCAATGAAGTGCATACAAATGCATGGAGCAGACAAGCCCGTCCGCGTGGAAGATTTCTTCGCGGATTGCTACGTAGGCACCGGCAAGGCCCGCTACGTCACCAAGGCTGCCCACAAATCGGAAAGATCTTCCAGCCCCCGGCCGCGCCGATCATGAACCCGGACGGCACCTTCAACGACAAGCGTCTCGCGCGCCTTCAAAAACGCCGGAACGCCCACGACCGGTGCCCGTCGCTCTGCCACGGCAACCCGATGAGCGGAGACAACCACTACCCTGGCTCCGGCAAGGGAGGCTCCTTGTGCGGCGTGCCACAGGGCCGCAAGGTGTAACGTACAGCGCGGGTCGTGCCCGCGCCCCCTTTCCCGAGAATCAACCAATTCCACAGAGTCCAATTCACCAAAGGAGCCCCCAATAAGCAAGACAACGCACACAGATTCACAGGGTCGGATGCACAGGCTGGTAAAGGGCGGTTGGTGTCGAAATTGTTCTCTGGGCCCGGCGGTACGCGGATGCTTGCTCGGGAGACGCGTTCCCTGCCAAAAGAACGAGGGCGCACCGTTCGACGGCCACTTCGAGTTAGTCGCGCAGCCTGCGGAGGGGTGCGAGGTTGAAGCCAAGCGGCTTAATATTACTCACGGCAATGGTACAACCGATGGAGGGTGCAACTTTTGCACCGATCTGCGCGGTGATATTGTGGCGGTTAGTGGAACGGAAAAAATGCGTCACATCGAGGTCCGTTTTTGCCACAAGTGTCTGAAAGAGCTGATCGACAACTACGAAGCGAGGGCGAAATGAAACCAACCACCAAACAACTGACAGAAATCCTGCGACTTCATAAGCTCTGGCTGATTGGCGACCCAGCCGGAGTCAGAGCGAACCTGAGTTATGCGAACCTGCGTTCTGCGGACCTGCGTTCTGCGGACCTGCGTTCTGCGGACCTGCGTTCTGCGAACCTGCGTTCTGCGGACCTGCGTTCTGCGGACCTGCGTTCTGCGGACCTGCGTTCTGCGAACCTGCGTTCTGTGGACCTGCGTTCTGCGGACCTAAGTTCTGCGAACCTGAGTTATGCGGACCTGAGTTCTGCGGACCTGAGTTATGCGGACCTGCGTTCTGCGGACCTGCGTTCTGCGGACCTGCGTTATGCGGACCTGAGTTCTGCGGACCTGCGTTCTGCGAACCTGCGTTCTGCGAACCTGAGTTGTGCGGACCTGCGTTCTGCGGACCTGCGTTCTGCGGACCTGCGTTATGCGGACCTGAGTTCTGCGGACCTGAGTTCTGACGTTCGCATCGTCAGCGTATCCGGCATCGGCACTGTTCGTCGCATGACAACGTATCGCGCAGACACAGACGAGGTGTGGTGCGGGTGTTTCGAGGGAACGCTGGCGGAGTTCTCCTCAAAGGTTAAAGTAACACACAAGGAAAACCCGGAGCACTTGGCGCACTACCTGGCTGCGGTGAAGTTCTTTAAGGCGTACCGGGACAACAAGGGAGAGGCGAAATGAGCGAGTCACCGACACCGAGGACGGATGCAGAGTCCATCGACATTTCCGAACGCTGCTGGGGTACTTGCCATGATGCTATCGAGCTTGCTCGCCAGCTAGAACGCGAACTCGACGCAGTCGAGCGCGAGATAGGCCGTCACCAACCGGAACTGTGCGACGAAATCCGCATGGAGCGCGACGACCTAAAGAAGCAACTCGCCGCCGCGCAGGGGGAGCTAGAGCGCAAGCGGTCTGAGTGGTGCGCCACCGCACATAAGAATGAACGGCTCAAGGCGCAAATTGCAACCAACGAATCGCTCACGATTTCTGCATGGGAATCTAGGGCGTTGCAAGCCGAAGCCGTCACGGCGAGCGTCATGAAAGAGTGGGACGTTTGGAAAACACACGCATGGAATTATTCCGCGAAGATTGACAGCCTACGGATGCAACTCAACAGATTGAGCACGATGGGCGTGTGTCAGCTTGCCGCCGAACTGAACAATCCACCCCTGCGCGAGTACATGAAGCATTGGGAGTACCGCGCAGAGACAGCAGAGGCCGCACTCGCGGAGCGCGAACGTCAGGTCGAGGCGCTGGTGTCAGTTCTGAAAACACAGCAATGCCCCGACACGCTCACCGGAAATCGGTGCAAACTGGTGGACAACAAAACAACGTGCGAAAAGTGCTGGCGCGAGTGGTCGCTCAACGAGGCGAGGAAGGTGGCAGAGAAGTGAAGCGCACACCAGCCAAGTACAGATTTGAGGACTCTATCCGCATTGGGGTACTGAGCGGCAAATAAACCGACAACCCACGTTTCCACTGAGCCCCCGGACCGGGTGGACACCGTCCCGCCCAAAAAGCGCGCCCCGAGAGCAACCCAGGCGAATGCTGTACGTCGTGCCCAGCTGGCATGAATTGGACGTACATATCAGAGCCCTCAAGTTGTTCGAGGCAAGCACACCGGCAAACCGGGGGCTCAGTGGAGTCGTGGGTCACCATTTCCAAACACCGAAAGGAACATTCAATCGAGATCGTGCGGGTCGTCAATTGGACGGCTCCGGCAACGATCCCCGAGGTCGGACAGTTCTGGAAGGACCGCAGGAACCCCGAGATTTTCATGCGGGTGACTAACGACGCGGCGAAGGCCATCGGCGACATGGGCCCGAATGTGTTCTACTCCGCCGAAGTAGCGAACGGGTGAATCGCGTGGACCTGCCGCAGCTCGACGAACATCGAGATCCTCAAAACGCCGAAATTCAAGTAACGTACAGCGGGGGGTCGTGCCCCCGCACCAATTTCACTAACAAAGGAGATTCAACATGGAAATCACAGATGTCTACGTGGCGATTGGGCGCGGCGCACGCCGGCTGCTCAAGGCAGGCAACGGAACCTACCCCTTCCGCAACGCGACGGCCGGATCGGCCCACTTCCATCCGTGGCGCGGCAAGAAACCCACGGAAGCCAAGAATCAACGCGACACTGCCACCCGCATCCAGCGGATGTGGGCCCGCGCGGAAGCCGAGAAGGCGGAAAAGGAGATGCTCCGTGCCCTTGCAGGTTAATCGCATCATCCGGGAAGATGACTACACCGGAACGGTGCGTCGCACCATCCGAAGCGCCATCTTCCAGCAAGTCGCCCCGGCCGAAAGGCCGGCGGCCCTCGCCAAATGCCGAAGCATACGGGGCGGATGCCTCGTTCGGCACACCCCGCCCGGGGCAACCAGTCTCAAATATGAAAAAGGCGGAATCATCATTCCAGTTGACGAAACTGGGAAGCTGGTCATCGTCTGAAAGGAACACATGGTAGCCACATGCTTAAACTGCGGGGGTAAAACCGGCGTCGTTACCGGAGCTTCCCGTTGTCGTACCTGCTTCTCAAGCGGCGCGCGGCGCCACTGGAGCTGGGACAACAAAGGAGCATGGACGAAAGTCCTGACCGGAACGAGCGTTCCGACACTCCGTCGCCAAATGGCGCTGCTTATGCCGAAAGGATCAATCGTCTCGGTACAGCGTCGCAAGTAAAACTCGCGAAACCCCGGGCGGGTGAAAGTCCCGCCCCTCTTTTCAGGAGACAAATATGCATTTCAATGCACAAGAGACAATCGGATTAGCCGATTTTCTGGCAGGATGCATTATCCTGTTCATCATACTGAAACCCCAACACCCCAAAGGAGCATGACATGAGCGCCTTGCACATGAACCGGGCAGACCGCCGCCGGTATTTTCGCACCAGCCGGCCGATTAAGTTCGTCCCGCAAGACCGGGCTTTTCTCGGGCGAACAGCCAAAGCTCTGCGAACCGTGCGCGCCGGCCGCCCCAACCAGGGCTGGTTTGGCCTGCTGGCAGACCTGTATCAACGCGTCAAGCAGGGCCGCGCGGCCATCGAAGACCTGCGCGAGAGCTGGCGGGAACTGGCAGCCGCGGGCATGGACAACGCGGCGCGCCACATCCACCCAAGGCACAGGAGAACCGCATGAGCAACATGCTTGCATTTGGAAAATACCCACGGCGGCCGAAACGGATCGCCAAAGATCGAATAATGACAGCTCGCGTGTCTGACGATGGAAAGTACGTAGGACTTGTCTACCAGAAACAGGAAGGCGCCTCTGTTATCACAACCCGCATTACCCTCTCGTGGGAGGCGCTTGCCGCCACCCACGCGCTTCTGCTCGAGATGGACAAACCGGAAGTAAAACTTTCCAAACGAAGGGGCTGACAATGAAAACGCTCGCGCTGATACTGGCACTCGCCGCCCTCAGCGCGAGCGCCCGCGAACCCAATTACGCCCGGATGGCCGCAACCATTGCCACCGTTGAGTCAAACAACGACCCGCTGGCAATGGGGGACGACGGAAGAGCCGTTGGCCTGCACCAGACGTGGACGATGATGGTCGACCAGCTCAACATCTGGGCGGGATACAAACGCTGGACGTACAATGACCGGTGGGATCCGGTCAAATCGACAGAGATGGTCGTGTTCTTTCTGCAAACGATACATCGGAAACGGCCAACAAGTACCGACATTCAGTTAATGGCGAGATGGCGCAACCCATGGAGTACTGCTCCGCGCTGGTACGTTTCGAAGCTAAAACGCGCCTACTTTTCTTCCCAAACGTAAAGCAGGGGTCGTGCCCCCGCACCAATCTCTCACAGACTCCCCGATTCCACTAACCCCCGGAGGCCAGTATGAAATGCAACAATAAAGCAACTTGTCCCGTTGCAAGCACTGCGCTTTCTATGGCGCACGTGATTGCGCACAAGCGCCCGCATGCCACGGCGGGTACTTCACCAGCGCCCGAGTACTCAAGAATCCCACAACCAAGAAAGCCCCAACGACCATGAAGTACAACCTCGAAACCCTCAAGAACGAGTCCGAAGCTCCGTTTCACAAGCTCCCCGAAGCCGCGCAGGAGATGTTCCGTTCGGCTGCCGAAGTCGGCGCGAAGCTCCAGACGTTAATGGCCGATGGCAGCTGGAAAACTCGTGCCGTCGATCTGGCGGGCGCGAGCGAAATCGTTCGAATCATCGATTGGAAGCCCACGCCGACGCGCGTGCGTTTAGTGACGGAGGAACCCCGCACCCCCTTCGACATCCAAGCGGTTCAAGACGGCGATGTCGTGAAGATTCGCGTTGCCGACATCGGAAACCCCGGGACACTTCCGTGGGCGATGCTTCAGTTCTCCGCCGAAGGCGGTAAGCTCGTAGTGAGCACCTACCACGGCATCTACGACCCGGGTATCCTCACCGACTCCTACGGCCACACCGTAGTGCAGCGAGACTAATTGTCACCAGCTTAACGCAGGGGTAGCTCCCCTGCCCATTTTAATTGCAACGGGTAGGCAGCTCCGTAAATGCGGGCCTTTGTCGGACGTGCATGACGGTGCACGTTACCTAAGCATGGCACTAATCCCGTCACCAATTCCACCACAACCCCAAGGAGCCTAACTATGAAGCTGTTTGAACTGTGCGCCTGCTGGGAGGAATCTTACGATTGCCCAGACAACGGGCCAACAAAGATTTGCGATACCTACAAAACCATTGCCTTCGCGGTAGATGATGACGCAGGGCTAAGAAGCCTAGCCGCCGAGCTCGAGCTGGGTTACAAGGGGGGTTATTGGTCCGTGACCCGGTCCCGCCACTTGCGCAAACTCTACCCCGGGTATGACGACCATCGCGACACCAAGTACGTCGTTACCGAGGTTTCTGATCTGATCATTTCGCCACCAATTTCCAACAACCACAAGGAGCCTCAATGAACCACACACGCATCACCCCAGAACAAATCGAAACCCTGGCCCCGTATGAAGTCTTCGTCTTCGGCTCCAACCTCGCCGGACGTCACCTAGGGGGAGCTGCACGGTATGCCCAACAGCACTTTGGAGCCGAAAATGGCATCGGCTCCGGCATGACTGGGCAATGCTATGCCGCCGCCACGATGGACATGCATCTGATGCCGCTTCCGTTGTGGATGATCCATCTGCAAATCCACGACTTCCTGTACTATGCAAGTCAGAACCCCGAGCTCACATTTCTGGTCACTCCAATCGGATGCGGAATCGCCAGATTCTTACCAGAGCAAATCGCGCCCATGTTTGAACGGAGAAGCAACAACGTCGTGTTGCCAAAAAGCTTCCTCGATATCCTAGACGCGAAGGAGAAGAGAGATAAAGCTACACTCAAATCCACGCGCCGGATACACAAATTCGTCGGAGCCTCCCTGGGGCTGTTCTTCGGCGGATTGTCTATTCCTTGTGAAAGTTGGGGAAGCCTCCCCGCCATTCTCGCTTTTGGAGTAGTCGGATGGGGCATCGCAGGTCTCATCAACTACCAAAAGGAGCACAAGTCATGCCGGAAATAACCAGACAAGTGGGAAGCCTCAGCTGGTACGCCTGTCAGTCCTGTAACAACTACGACCCGCGCGAACCCAACGAGTGCACCAAGGGGTTTGACCCGGAGATTCTCGGCAACTGCGTGTACTGTAAAAACCACACCCCGTCCTTTGCCACGCTGGCGGGCATTCTGACCGATGAACTCGAGAAAAAGCCGTGAGCGACAAACCGACAGGCTACTGGAGCGTCCAGACTTTCGACACCTGGATCTGCGATTGTGAGCCCGCGGACAAGCGGAAAAAGGACACGAAGTCCTGCAAGGAGTGCGGATGTGTACGTCCGCCCGGGCATCCGCCCGCCACGATATTCGGATTAACCAAGGAGGAACCCGATGGATACCCAAGCTTCCCAGCCGAAAAGGCCGTTGAAACCCCTGCCGCCGTGCCCGCCGCCCGCCCGCAACCGAGGGACATTCGGCAACAACCCGCTCCGATTCATGATAGAGTGGATCAACCCGACCCACAAGCGGGGTTGGGGTGTGAGGGGGACGAAGATCGTCCTGAATGAGTTCTACCCGACGCACTTCTGGATATCCAACGGGATGCGAGCTTTCGGCTATGGCCACCGCCAAGCCGAGCTTCGGGTAGAAGAAATTCCCTGGCTCATCAAAACCCTAGAAGACCTTCAGGAAACGGCCAGAAAGCTTCCACCCAATGCGTAACCCCCTGTATTGTAACCGGTGCGGGCGAGTGGAGGATGCCCCTCAACCGCCCGCGCCGCCCTCGCGCCTCTGCCCATGCGGAGGGCTCTTTCTGAAAGTGGAGGACATCGAATGCCAGACATCAGCATGTGCAGAAACGAAACCTGCAGACTCCGCTTCACCTGTTTCCGATTCCTCGCCGAACCCGGAGACCCTCAGTCCTGCGCCGACTGGAAAATAGAAGTCATCGACGGCCACGAAACGTGCGACGGATACACCATTGTCCGAAGCAGCGACAGGTTGCGAGGCCAAAACAGAAAAACCGGGAGCACCCCATGAATGCAGGCTTGACCATTTACCAATGTGGGAATGAAGAGTGCAGCGGCGACGAAATTGAAGTCACCGTCATGCTCCCGCGCGCCGCGATTCACCGCGGCGACCCGTTTCTCAGCGACCCGCCGGAAGACGGATGGATCAACCCCACGCATTGCCCGCATTGCGGGACTGCCATCAGCGAAGAGCTCTGTCGGGAACAAGTTCGAAACGACTGAAACACAAGGAAACACATGAAACTGAATCAGGAACTCCGAAACATCGAAGGCGGCTTCACCCCCAAACGGGAGAAATCTTTCGGCATCGCGCCCGCGATGATGGGCCACATAATGAAAATCCTCTCCGAGATGTACTCGGACCCGCACAAGGCCATCGCGCGCGAGTACATCGCCAACGCGGTGGACAGCCATCGCATGGCGCGGAAGCTGGGGATTGTCGTGCCAAAGGCCATCGAAGTCTCCACGCCGACCAAGCTCCTTCCAGTACTGAAGGTGCGCGACTACGGTATTGGAATGTCCGAAGACGAAGCTGAGGAGCTTCTGTCCAACTACGGCTCCTCGGGGGACTTGAAACGCCAGTCAGATGACATTATCGGCGGGTTCGGAATTGGTTCCAAGGCGGCGTTTGCCGTCGCCGATTCCTACACCTTCCGCGTATGGCACGGCGGGCGCGAACGGGTCTGGCTCTGCACAATCAAGGCGGACGCCAAGCGTAACATTGAGCTTCTTGTGGACAAGGCATCAGACGAGCCGGCCGGGGTGGAAGTCGAAGTTCCAGTCGACATCTCCAACGCAGAGAAAGTCGTCAACGGCGTCAACTACGTGATGGAATTCCTCGACGAGCCTATCGAGCTGAACGGAGCCCTGCAGGAGATACCAGCAATCAAGAGTCTTGACCTTTTGCCGGGGATCAAAGTCCTCTACGGAAGCGAGATGAGCAGCTCGTTCTCCCTCGACGACGAGATCATCGTGGGCGACTTCTACTACAACCTCGAAAACCTCGCCAGCCTCATTGGATATGATGAAACCCAGAAGCTTCGACAACTCGCCTCGTTGCAAAATGGGGACGAAAGTCGCCGGGCAAAAGACTCCGACTTCGACTTCTCCAGCTCCCCGACGCTGTCGGCGCTCATGAACCGGACTTGTTGTCTCCGATTGGACGGCGGGATGATTCGTCCTGCGCCCAGTCGGGAAGCGCTGATCTTCGATAAAACCGCGGAGAAGCACATCAAGGCGGCTCTGCGCGAGTTGGAGAAACGAGTCAAGGCGGAAGTGAGCAAGATGGCGGAGTCGGCGACCTCGCCGATCGAAGTCTTGCGGATGGTACAACGCATCAACTCCTCCGAGCTGCGTCACCATACCACGACCTCGCTGACGTTTGGGAAGACCCCAATCACTACGGTGATGTTGCCCCACTTCGCTCTGCCGTTCGCAGGAACCACCAAGGTATTCCTGCCGTACTCGCGTCGCAAGCGGCGTACGGGAGGATATGCGGCCCGGCTGCGGTCGGTGGAAGAGGAGGTGAAGAGCCAGCTCTCCTTCGTCTCCAACCAGGGAGAGAAGGAGCGGCTCAATCGCCTTATCAATACCAGCACAGCATGTGACACGGGCAAATTCTTCACCACGAAGACGTACAACATCGTGGAAGGGGAAGAGATGTCCGTACGGCAGCTGTCTGAGGCGACGGAGGCGTGGTGGACAAAGCAAGTCGCCGACATGCGGGCGGCCAACCCGACCGCCAACCAGTACAACGACAATGCCGTGTTCCCCTTGGGGCATGTCGTGGTTGTGATGGGGACGGCCGACGAACGAAAGAAGTTCCTTGCCGACCACGCATGGGCGTTGCCGGGCGCATCGCTGGCTACACTTCAGAAGCCGCCCAAGATGCCAAAGGCTCCTCGAGTACCGGGTGCGGCAGCCGCCAAGAAGGCGGCGGAGCGCAACCGCGGCTGGTCAATGGCCATCGGTGATGGATGGGACAAGTGCTTCCGTCCCGCAGCGGGCTCTCGTGTCATTAACGTGGAGGCGCTTGGTCCCGAAGTGGCCAGACACTTCCTCGACGTCCGGGAGAAGTTCAAAAAGGACGTCCCGGACTTGGCAACAGCCGAACTCTACCTGCTCACCCCGCTCGCGAAGCAGCTTGCGGAGGCAGATGCGGAATCCAAGTTCGAGATGGTTACGCTCGAAACTGCGGTACAGGAGTGGGTCAATACCCTGGCCTCGCTCGACAACGACAAGCGGAAGGGCTGGTGCTTCGACTTGGCAATGGCTCTCGGGAGTCATTACGACCGTCCAGTGCAGGTCGTCCCGCTCAACAAGGCGGTCGACCCGTGGGGTCTCGTCGAATGCTACGAAGCTTTGCAGTTTTTCATGTACTGCGGGTGGTATGCGGAGCGTGCGGCGGCCAAAGGCCCCCTGAAAACCGTGCTGGACTTCGTTTCAACCCGATCGGGCGGCCCCACCGCACAATTGCTGAGCTCCGTCGACGAGCATTTTGACTCGTTAAACAAGCTCCTGCGAGAGGCGCACGTGAAAACCCTGTCCAAAGCGGCCGAAGCGGAAGTGCTGAAGAAGCTCACGCCCCTGCTGGACGCATTGAAAGGCTTGTTCGAGGAGCGCCCGGAGTTGGCAGCCCTGATCAAAGAGGGCATCTCGGAGCATAAGCACCCCAAGCTCAAGAGCTGGAAAGAGGCTCTGTTTGATAAGGTGAGTGACTAGGCAAACCGATAGGGCGACGTCGGTTTGCGGCTTGAAAAAACGCCCGGAACGTGATACAGTAATGTTGCGTTTCGTGACTAAACAAAGGAGACACAATGAGTCAATTCATGAAGACGGATCGCACAGTGGTCGTGCTGTTCTCGGACGGAGTCGTCAAGACCGTCAACACCACGAACCCCCACGCGGGTTCCATCCTCGAGGAAGCCCGGAAGCAGTACCCGGATGAGCGCAAGCTCCTCCAGCTCTTCGACCTGGCCGAGGCGATGAAGGACTACGTGGCGCAGGTCAACCTGAGCCTCAACGTGGGCGGGAATGTGCTTCAGGCCAAGAACGGCCGCGTGACGTGGAACGGCGAGGAGCTGGGCGGCGTGATTGTCGACCGGATTCTCGAGTTCATGCGCAACGGACGGCCGGTGATGGCGCTGGGCCTGTTCCTCGGACGGCTGATGGCCAACCCGAGCTTCAACAGCCGGCAGCAGCTGTACTCGTTCCTCGAGGCGCTGGAGATGCCGATCACGGAGCGCGGGACGTTTCTGGCATGCAAGTACGTGGGAGCAGACTTCAAGGACTGCTACTCGAACACGTTCGACAACCGGATCGGGCAAGTGGTGTCCGTTCCGCGCGCCAGCGTAGACGACAACCCGAACCACACCTGCTCCAAGGGGCTCCATGTGGGCGCCTGGGAGTATGTCGAGAACCAGGGTGCTCACCGCATGCTGGTCGAAGTCGACCCGGCGGACGTCGTGTCCGTGCCGGCCGACTACGACGGCCAGAAGTGCCGCGTGTGCAAGTACACAGTCGTGGCCGAAATCATGCCCGGCGACCAGCCGCCCCGAGGCGACTACCTGCCGAGCGAGCCGGAAGCCCCGAAGCACGTGTGCCCGCACTGCGGGTTCGACCTCGATGAAGAGCCGGAGTGGGATGACAATCTCTCCGCGATCTGCGAGTGCCCGAACTGCGCGAAGGAAATCTGCAAGGCCTGCAATGCGATCATCGTTCCCGATGACGCCGCGTTTTGCGCCGCGTGTGGCGCAGACCTGAATCCGTAAGGTCAACCCGCGAACTCCGCCCCGACCATCAATCGGGGCGGAGCTTCGCCCAATTTAAGGAGCCGGCATGATACCCAAAAACGGAAAGCTAGTTTTCTGGAAGTGCCCGAAGTGCGGAGACCGATCGTATTGTGACCCCGCTTGGGCCATTTTAGCCGGGCGGGGAGTTGCTTCGTCGTGCGACGAGTGCGACCACACATCCCCAGAGAAGCGGGGAGGGAAGCCAAAGCCCGGTTGCCACAATAACCGGTTGGACTTCGTAGTTGAAGTTTGGAGGAAAGTTAAGCCTGCTAGGAAATCATCATGAGAATTACCGCAACCTCGGACATTCATGGAACGCTGCCGTCCAGCCTGCCAACAGCAGACGTGCTCACGATCTCCGGGGACATCTGCCCAGTCAAGGGCTCCCACGCCCCGACGGCCCAGTTGGAATGGATCAACCGCCATTTCTTTCCGTGGTGCGCCGGGCAGATCGCCAGCGGCAAGTTCAAGCATGTTGTCTTCACGCCCGGCAACCACGACTTCGTATTTGCCAAGGCGATCGGAACGAACCGCGCGAACTACCCGCTTGCACTCCCGCCGGACGTGCACTTCCTCGTTGACCAATCGGTTGTGATCGATGGCGTCACGTTTTATGGGACCCCCTGGAGCAAAAAGTTTGGCAACTGGGCATTCATGGCGGAGGAGCAGGAGCTCGAGCGAAGCTATCGAGGCATATCGGAAGGGGTGGACGTGCTGCTCTCGCACGGCCCGGCCCAGGGCTGGGGCGACACAATCATGCAGCGGGGCAGAACCGAGCATCTCGGTTCGCACGCCTTAAGCAACCGCATTATGGAGCAGCGACCGAAGTGGGCGCTCACCGGGCACATCCACGGGGGAGACCACGAGCCGCTAACCTTAATTTCTAACGGCTCCGTAAAATGGCACACACGGATCGTGAATGTATCTATGACCGACGCGGACTACAAGAACTCGTATCCGGCATTTCAATTCGAGATAGGAGCGTGCAATGGTTGAACTTTTTGATTGGCAGAAACCCCTAGCCCAAAGAATCCAAAGCATCCTCGAAGCCGGAGACATCGCTATCAATGCGCTGCCGACCGGCACGGGCAAAACCTACATCGCCGTGGAGACGGCCGTCCAAAAGAATCTGCCATTCCTCGTCATTGCCCCGAAAGCCACACTCATCAACTGGCAGCGGGTGGCCGACAGCATGGGCGGGGCGCACCATTTGAAGGGGGTCATCAACCCGGAACGCATCAGTTTGGGCCGGAGCCCATGGTACGACGGGGAACAATGGCACCTCGGTGGCATCAAGATGGTCGTCTGGGACGAAATCCACAAGGGGGCCAGCGGACAGGACAGCAAGGCCACCTTGGCGGCTGCGCGCCTCAAGAAGGAGCCCGTGAAGAAGCTGCTCATGAGCGCCACCATAGCCGACAGCCCCCTCAAGATGAGGGCGCTGGGGTACCTGCTGGGGCTTCACGACTACAGCAAGTCTGGCTTCTATCGGTGGGCAGGCCAAAACGGCTGCTTCTGGAACCGTTTCATGTCGCCTTCCATCTTCCAGTTCACCAAGAGCAAGAAGGAAGCTTCCAAGTTTATGTCGGGGATTCATCGCACCATCTCTGACCGAATGGTGCACATGAAGATCAGCGAGATTCCCGGATTCCCTGAGACCCTGGTCGAGTCGAAGCTCTATGACCTCGAGAAAGAGGATGCGGACGCGGTTCGCAAAGCCTATGAGGACATGGATCAGCGAATGAAGGACAACGGTACGACCGTCCTGACCGAGTTGCTGCATGCGCGCGAGCGCAGCGAGTTCGCCAAGTGCAATCTGCTGGCAGACTTGGTGGTGGACTTGGTGGAGGAGGGCCGTTCGGTCGTCGTCTTCATGAATTTCAGAAGCTCGCTGGAACGGCTCAACCTCTATCTCTGCAAGCGGGGGCTCGGCCTGAGCCTTGCCACAATCCACGGGGATCAGAAGCCTGCAGACAGGCAGATGAACATCGACGAGTTCCAGGACAACAAGCGACATGTCATGCTGGCCATGATTCAGGCCGGCGGCGTGGGCATCTCGCTGCACGACGTGAGACAGGAAAGGCCGAGGGCGTCCCTGCTGACGCCAGGATTCAATGCGTCGGAGACGGTACAGGCGCTTGGGCGCATTCACCGGGCCGGCGGCACCCCCACAACCCAGCAGTTCGTGCTGGCAAGCGGGACGATCGAGGAGAGGGTACACGAACGAGTGAGTCAAAAACTGGGCTGCATAGAGCGGCTTAACGAAGGAGACCTGATACCATGACACCAGAACCGACTTCCCACCCCGAGTTCCCCGTAGTCACCGCCGCCTGCCCGCCCGGAGCAAACCCCGCGCCGGCGAAGCCCGCCAAGGCTGTCAGCAAAGTGTACTATCTCACCGAAGGCGGCGTCAATGACGACGGCAGCGTCTATATCCCCGACCAGGAGAACCACCCAACGACCGGGTTCCGAACAAAGGAAGAGATGAACAAGTTCGCCCGCGGCCTTCCGCCCGGCGAGTACACCCCGATCGCAGTATTCTCGAAGCACATCATTGTCAGCGACGTGCGCCGCGTGAAGGGGGTGTAACATGCTCACGGACGCCGAACGAGACGCCCGCGTACCCTCGCCGCCACAGATGGCGTTCCCAGTGCCCGCGGACGCCAGCGAGGGCGGCATGACACTCCGCGACTGGTTCGCGGGGCAGGCAATCATCGGGCTTCTAGCCAATGGCAGTTCCGCAAAGTACCTGCGGTCTTCAGCCGAGGCCCGCCGAGCATACCAAGTCGCCGATTCCCTGATGGCGGAGAGGGAGGAAGATGGCCAGGCGTGACATAGGTGCCCAGAATATCCCGGTGGGGGGATACGACTACTGGGACTGCCACCCAGACCACCACGTGGCTGTGTGGCAGAAGGCCGTCAAGGACGGACAAACGCGCAACGGCTATTGGTCTTGGGTGCGGCTGAAGATCAGCCCTATGGAAGCCAAGACCACTTCGGGGCGCAGGAAGAAGTATTAAGGAGAAGCATGGCACAACTACCAAAAGTATCCCCGAGCCGTCTGGATCGTCTTGCCGCATGCCCCCGGTATGTGCAGGAAGATCGGGACGAAAACGCCCGGGCAGAGGCGATGGATGCGGGCATCCGCTTCCACGCCCTTATGGAAAAGGCGGCGCAAAGTGAAAACCCGGCGATCTTCATCAACGAGATCCCCGACCCGATTGACCGTCGGGCCGCAGAGTATGCATGGAGCCAGGTCAGCGGAATCATTGCCGCGGGTGGGGCCATTGTCGGTATCGAAATGGCACTACCAGAATCCAGCGTGTGCCGCCGCGGCATTGCGGACTTGGTTCTTCGGTACAACAACACGCTAGTGGTGATCGACTGGAAGCTTACCCGCGCGATCGGGGAGCACGACTACCAGATGGCGGCGTATGTCGTCTCCGCGCTGGAGAAGAATGAGGACATAGACAGCGTTCGCACGCTGGTCGTGGCCCCGATGATTCAGCACGTGGACGATCAGATGCACTACCGGACAGACTTGCCGGGGTTGCGGACGAAAATCATCCGCCTGATGAACCTGGTCGAAAATCCCTTCACTCCGGGCCGCCCAAGCGACGTATGCGTCGGCTGCAAGTGGGCAGGCAAGTGCCCTGCGCAGTGCCGCGAGCTGGTGCCGGTGAGCAACGAAGCGCTCATGCCGGTGGCCTTCGGCGAACTCCTCAGCCCCGCGACGCCGGAAGGCCGCGCACGGCGGAGGTACTTTGTCGACTGGTTGGCCAGCGCCGTCGAGGGCATCAAGGAGGATGACCTCGAGTGGGTGAAGGCCGGCAACGAACCGCCGCCGGGGTACAAGCTCATCTCGAAGCCCGGCCGTTCGTCAATCCCCGCGGAAATGACGCCGCAAGTGATTGACAAACTGGTTCAGGCGGGCTACCCTCTCGAAACCATTCAAGGAGCGTGCACCCTCTACCTGAGCCGCTTGGCGACGGCGATGGCGGACACCCTTGGAGAGGATGACAAGGAGCTTCGCAAGAAGCTGGAGATGCTTGTCTCCGAATTCACCGTAAACGGCCAGCCGAGCGAGTACCTGCAAAGGACTTCCCGCAAGGCGATGAAGGAGCTGTTTGCGGCGACGATGCAACCGAAACAATTGGATAACTAGGAAACACCTGAAACACTTGAATTACTAGGAAACTCCGGGGACCCTCCAAGTTGGAGAGGCCCAACTACTCAATGCGGAGTACAAGATACATGGAAACAACTGCAATCCCGGGCCAGACGGCAGCCGTACAGGTTCGCCCCGAAGCACCGGTTGCGCAGGCCTCTCTTGGAGAGGTCTCTGGCGACGTAACAGGCATCCGCCTGTCCTACGTCAAGCCCACGTATGGCGTGGGAAGGCAGCATGAGCTGGGCTTCGACGAAGGCTCAATCGTGCTGCAGGAACGGTATGCGGTCGGCTGGAAGGCCAAGCCGGTACCGATCATCATCATCGGGGCGGTTCAGTTCTACAAGGATTGGACGTCCCAGGCCGAGTTCAGCGCAGGCATCAAGCCACAGCGGTATCCGAACGAAGCAGCCGCCCGTGCGGCGGGGAAGCGCATCGAGTGGATCGACGATCCATCCGGCGCGCTCAATCCCGTCACAGGCCGTGTTGCGCGTTTGGGGCCCCAGGCGGCGCCGGCGTTCGACGTGAAAATCCTGCTCCGCAAGCCTGCGGAAGTCAAGGATGAGAAGGGCAATGCCGTGTACGCGGATGCGGAGTTCTACCTCCGGATCGGCGAGCACTTCTACTGCCCGTCGCTCATCACGTTCGAGAAGATGTCATACGCGCCTTTCCTGCAGCTGCTGCAGCAGAGCCGCGTGATGGCCGCGCAGGAGCAGAAGGTGCCCTTGAACAAGGCGCAGCTGCACCGCTGGGTGTACGCTCTCGGGACGAAGGTGCTGCCTTCGAAGCCAGGGCGCAAGTCCACCCTGATCCCGGAGATCACCCGTATGCAAGACCCCGTCACCAAGCGAGGGGCCGTGCTGTCGGAAGCCGAGGTCACGGAGCTCGAGGACCTGATGGGCGCGTTGCTGAACGCCCAGGCCGAGCACCCGGAAGTCATCGCGGACGACGCGAATCCGTAATCACAACGGGCGGAGGACTCCCACTCCGCCCTTCTCTGGAGATGCTTGTGAAAAAGGAATCGACTGTCGTAAGCGAAGGCAACCTGAAAATCGGAAAGACCCCCAACGTCAGCCTGCTGCCGGGCGCGACGTGCGCAGCAGATGTGCCGTGCAAAAGCAAGTGCTATTGCTCGAGGGCAATGCGTTGCTACCCCTCGGCGTTCAAGAAGTGGGCAGCAAATACCCGGCTGTGGCAGACAGACCCCCAGGAGTTTGAGCGTCAAATCCTGGTCTATCTGGAGAAGAAACGCCCGGAGTATTTCAGGTGGGCGGTGGCCGGCGACATGCCGGACATCAACTACCTGCGGATGATGCTCCGCGTGGCGCGTAGATTCCCGGATACCAAGTTCCTCGCCTTTACCAAGCAGTACAATCTGCTGATTGAGGAACAAGGAGACCGCGTCGCATGGGTGCCGCCGAACCTGACCATCATCGTCAGCGGGTGGCCCGGATACCGGACGAAGGCCTTTGATCGACTCGAGGACATCTACCCGACGTCGTGGGTCACGTTCAAGGGAGAGACGAGCCCCCTGTATACGTTCCCCTGCCCCGGGAAATGCGAAGGCTGCCGTAAATGCTGGGGACTGAAAGCGGCCGAACAAGTGGAGTTCAAGGAGCATTAAGATGACAAAGCCAGCGAACTGCGACTATGTCGTACTGGATTGGAAGAAGGAACGGTTCATCAAGATCATCGATCCGAACCTCCGGAGCCGGGAAGACTTCTCGTGGGTCGTTGAGGCTGAGTCGACCAGATTCCCCGATTCCACAGCAGCTTTCGAAGCGTGGAAGATGCTGAAGAAGCTGAAGATACCCAACATGCGGATTACTCCGGTTGGGTGGAAACATTGATACCTCGCGGGGTTGCGAGCCCCGCACATTTTAAGGAGACACCATGAGTCGTTTCTTTTCTGCCATCTGTTCCCGTACCGGGAAGTGGACTTCACGATGCACACATCGAGAAGGCGTGGCCATGACACAAGGGCAGCACATAGGAGCCGTCGTCGAGGCCGTACCGAGGGGAAAGAGCCGTGTGGACGATGAAATTCAAGTCTTCGTAACCGCGGGGCGCGACAGGACAACCCACAGAATCCCCGTCATGACGCTCCGGTTGACCCCCGACGGAGTCTTCGAAGTCGAGGGGCCGAGAATCAAACGGTTCGAGGTAGCCCCGCAAGAGCCATACACAGGTTGTTCCCATAGGAGATGAAAACTTGAGCACTATCAAATGGTTCACGGTTCTGATTGACTCCGGCGACATCTTCGACCACCGCGTGGTCGTCTCGCCGGTGGATGTGGAAGCCACCAATCCGCAACGGATGATGAAGGAAGCGGTAGAGAAAGGCATGATGGCAACGGCGGAAGAAGTCAACATGGATCTCGACGACGCCAAGGACAGGAAGCTGTTCAAGGTCGTGGCGGTATTCGAGGGCGTGCAGGAGGACATTTACGACGAAGACGAAGGGGTGGAAGAATGAGCAGGCAAACAAAGACGTTCCCAACGCTGTACAAAAAGACCAGCACAGGAAAGATTCAGGTGTGGACGCTGGTCGTTGACGGCAACACCTACTACAGCAAGAGCGGCAAGGAAGGCGGCGTCATCACGACCGCCGCGCCGACTGTTTGCAAAGGCAAAAACGCAGGCAAGGCCAACGCGACCACGGACAGCGAGCAGACCCTGGCGGAGGCGCAGGCCCACTTCGATCAGAAGCTGAAGAAGGATTACACCCGCACGCGCGACGACGCCATGAAGGGCGAGGCCAGCGAGCTTGTGGAAGGTGGCATCCTGCCGATGCTCGCGCACAAGTTCAGCGACCACGGCGACAAGCTCGTGTACCCTTGTTTCGTCCAGCCGAAGCTGGACGGGCATCGGTGTATCGGGATACCAGACGGGACACTGTGGTCGAGGACACGCAAGCCAATCACGGGGGTATCACACATCGACAGGGAAGTGCGAAAGTGTCAAAGCGACTTTTCGCTCGACGGCGAGCTATACAACCATGCGTATCGCGACAAGTTTGAGCAGCTCACCCACTTCATTCGGCAGTTGAAAGCGGAGAAGGGGTCGGACGTCGTTCAGTACCATGTCTACGATGTCGTGATGCCGGGCAAGACTTTCCGCGAACGCCTCCAATGGCTACGCGAAGAGGCCGAGGCTCACTTCGACAACTCTCTCGTGCTGGTGGAGACCCGCGAAGTCGCCAACGAGGATGAGCTGATGCTCGCCTTCGAGGACTTCCTCGCGCAAGGCTACGAAGGAGCCATCGCGCGCAATGCGAACGGGCTGTACGAGAACAAGCGCTCGTATAATCTCCTCAAGATCAAGCAGTTCCAGGACGCGGAGTTTGAATGTGTCGCCGTCGAAGAGGGCAACGGCAAGATGGCTGGGCACGCCGTGTTCATCTGCGTCACCGAGGACGGCACGGAGTTCAAGGCCAAGATGAAGGGCAGCCACGACGAGCTGACGAAGTTCATCAAAGACCCGAAGCTGGTCGTGGGCAAGCAGGTCACCGTGAAGTATCAGGGCATCACCAACAAGAACAAAGTGCCGCGGTTCCCCGTGGCCCTTCGCATCCGGGAGGACGTATGAAGACATTGCGCCCCCTGCTCCGAGCCCTAGATCGCCACGGAGATCGCAGTGGTACGGAGGCCCAGTTAGATGAAACGGGGTTCTACCTCCGACAGGCGGTCGGCTTGCTGACCCCCACGCAACGAGCGCGGTTCTTCAGCAGCAACGAGGTGCGAACGTTCGTCAGAAACCAAAAGGGAAAAACATGAGACTCAAGAGAAAATCGAAAGTCCGCAGAGGCAAGTACATCGGCAACTGCACAAGGTGCATGCTGGTGCTGATGGCGCAGGATAGGGGCACAAAATGCCCCAGATGCTACGCGCAGGTGCCCGCATGATTGACCCAACGAACCTCGTTCGTCCGGTAACCCCGGCGAGCGAGTTCGCCTTGTTCGCCTGCTGCGTACAGGGCAAGAAGTCAAAGCCTCAAGCCGTCAAGTTCAACGCATGGCTCGCGGATGTCTATCAGCAGTACCCTCAATACTTGGGAAGGCCCTTCGAGTTAATCCGGAATCTCCCACTCTGGGGACTGCCGGCGAGCCTCATGGCGCATAAGATCGGGCAGTACACAAGGCTCCAGTCTACGTGGAAGGGCCTTGCGCATAAGTACCAAGATGGAGATCGGTTCACGGTGGCCGGGCTTGAGACCATTAGCGGTATCGGCCCCAAGACGGCGCGGTTCATCGTGGGCTACTGCTTCAACGAGCCGGTGGCGATATTGGACGTGCACATGCTGGCTTACCTGAGCACGCAGAACATCTGCGTGCCAAACGAGACACCCCAGAACCGGAAGAGATATGCGGAGCTGGAAGCGGAAGTCCTGCGCATCGCGCAGGAGCTGGGCGTCCACCCGCTGGACTTCGATTACGCTGTCTGGAAAAGAGGATCAAAAGCATGATTGACCAAGTCGTCATCACGGTGTGCGGACTGCCCGCCATCTGGTTGGCGTACTGCAATGGCAGGAAGCCCCGATTCGTCGGGGCCTGCCTGGGCCTTGCATCGCAACCCGCCTACTTCTACATGGCGTGGACGAACCATCTGTGGGGCATCTTCATCGTGACGGTGCTCTACACGGGCGTGTGGGGCTCGGCGGTGTACGTAATGTGGCCACGAAGGAGTTCAGATGTTCCTGCAACCAGCTAATTACCGGCACGCGGAGACCGCGTTCCTCAAGAACCTTCCGGAAATACGGGCGCGTCAGCCGAGATACGAAGCGTACTTCGAGTGGCTGAAGCCCCGGTCGGTGGGGGAAGTGTTTCAGCGGGGGCTGTTTGCTCTCGCGTCGGTGCACACCACGTGGGAATCCAACTGCAAGCTGTACGAGGCGATCCGGGCCTACGAGAACTGGCTGCACAACGACGCGGCGCTCAAAGACGCGATCGTGTCCAGCCGGGCCGGATTGCATAACAACCGCACGAAATTCATAGGGCGGTTTGGTAGACTGTTCTGGTCGAACCCGGCCTTCTTCTCGCTGAAGGCGGGAGAGCGGTGGTCGGAGTTTCGCGCACGGGTGTTGGTTAGCCTCGATGGGCTGGGGCCGGCGAAGTCCGCGTTCTTCCTCGAGTTGCTGTACTTTCACGAAAGCGAGATTGTGTGCACCGACACGCACATGCTCCAGATGTATGGGGTTCTCCCGAAGAACGTGGGGAACGCCACTGGCGAGACGTACGATGATTTCGAGCGGCACTGGCGAAATATGTGCTTGGACTGCGGCGTGCGTCCGGTGACCGCCCGCTGGTGCCTGTGGGATGTGAAACAGGGCAAGAGCGACAGCCGCTACTGGAGTTACGTATTGGAGGCACAATGACAAACGCAGAACGAATTCAGATTGAGAAGACCATCCTCTGCAAGGTCGTGGACGACGCGCTGGCCGCGGGGTACAGCGTCACCGTCTACGACTGCGAGGAGTTCACGATCAAGCGGAGCCGGGATCGGGAAGCCATCCTGAAGGCGACCATGACGACGGACGATGACCGGCTGTACTTCTACCCGCCGGAGGGCGGGAGGACAATCGGGTGGGTGTGGTTCGTCTATGGGGAGAACGGGCACGATGTGATATGCGACTACATCGACAGCCCGAAGATGGAAGCTTTGCTGTCCGGCGCGTTGGCGCTGGCTGACAAGCTGGGGAAGGAGATAGCCCCGTGATGAACAACCACGAATAAATGAGAAGCCCCGTCTCCCGCGAAAGCGGGGGGCGGGGCTTCTTTTTTCTCCGTTGTCCCAGTGTTTACTGGACGAACATCAGGGCTTTCCACTTCGAGCCGCTGATCGGCGTGACAGTCAGAACGCTGCCAGCCACCATTGTGTAGTTGGTTGTCGCAGGTAGCGGGAGTACGGTTGAGCCGGTGAGGAACGTCATATTCGTCGCGGCGACGATATTGAGCACTTGTCCGATGGCGGCAGCGGGCACCAGAACGGTGGCCGCGGCAACCAGATTGGACGAGATCGCAAACACGCCGTTAGACCCGAGAGTCTCGTGCATCTCGTAATGTGACGGAACGTATCGTGTAAGCGTAGTCCCCGGAGCAGGCAGGGAGGCTGAGTACCCCGTGGTCGGAGCCGTCAGCAACAGGCCGGCCTTGCCGTAGAAGTACCGCGGCGCAATCAGGTTGGCGTTCGTGGTGACGGTCGCGCCGATTGAGTTGGTCGTGACGACGTACACGCCGTTGCTGTTGAGCTCGGTCTTCACGACCGACTGCGCAGCGTTGGTCACGGTGTAGGTCGAGCCGAGCGCCTTCGTGCCGAAGGGCATGATGATCGAGGCGCCGTCCAGAGTGCCCACGTGGAGCTGCTCAACGGACAGGACTCCGATTGACTTGGTGTCCGTGGCGCTTTCGCCAAGGGCGACGACTGACCCCAGCGCGAGAATCGCGGCAAGGGAGATGAGGAAACGGCGACTGTTCATGAGGAGCTCCTTCATTGTTGCAACGTTGACAGGCTTCCAGGCCACCCGGCTTGGAATCCTGATTTACCTAGGTGTTAGAAGTGTAACATGCGGGCGACCGGGATGCAAGTGTCAAGTAGCCTGCTCCTGCACCTGAATCTTCGACCCCTCCCCCGCCACAATCACGACGGCCGGAGGCCGCATCTTGCCCGCGTTCCGGGCGTCTTCCTGCGCCCCCTTGGTCTCGACCGTCTCCCCCAGTCCCACGGCCCGGGCGGCCACGTCGGAGAAGCTTTTGAGGGCCTCGCCGAGCTGCTTGAGCTGGCCGGGGCTGGTGATCTCTCCGCTCTCCAGCATCTCCATCACGATCTCCCTGCCCCGTTTGCCGGCCTTGAGTTGAGCCTCGACCTCCCCCAGCCGGTTATCGTCGCGGAACAGGGCGAGGGCGAACTCCTCCTCGGTGGCCCTTTGGAGGCGGGACTCGGCCAACCGCTTGTTCCAACCCCCGCGGGCCACCCACAGGCGCACGGTATTGACGGGGATTCCGATCTCCACCGCGATGACGGAGGGCTTCATCTCTTTCGCGATGTAGAGGGTGTAGGCTTTGAGCCGCGCCTCCTCGTTCTCCAGATGCTGAAACATGGCCGCATCAGAAGGGTAGTCCGACGGGAGGAGTATGTCGGTGGCGGCGTTTCTAATTTCCTTCATCGGTCTTCCCCTTCGCATGTTCCGCATCGTGGCACCTTGGGCAGATGGCTTCCAGCATCTTCGGGTTGCAGAGAATCTGTTCGAAGATTTCGTCGATGGTCCGTTCCCAATTTCCTATGCCGGCGCGATGGTGGCATTGTATCTTCTGCGGGTTGGTCTTGGCAACAGATTGCTTCACGCCGCAGCGTTCGCACTTGTATCCCGCGGCCTTGAGGCAAGCGGCTCGTTCGCGTGATCGGAGGAAGAGTTGCCGGAGGGCAGCCCTGACTCGGCTACGCGGGGTGGTCGGAAGTTTCTTGCCCATTACAGTTCTCCCTTCGCATAAAAGATGATCTCGTCCACCGGCAGCGATTTGTCGATGAAGACGTGCATCCCCGCCAGCGTGACGCTATCTCTCGTGAGCTCTGGCGGGAAAATCCAATCAGCCGCCTGCCCGGGGACAGACCGCTGGTGTTCCAAGAGTTCCCTCTTGAGGCCCTCGTAGCCAGCGTGGCTGCACCAGAGTGACCCCGGGCGCTTGCCATTTACTGCCGCGTAGTTGTCCGCGGTAATGAGCACTATGGCAACCAGGTTCACGACCAGCCTCCGCCCCGGCAGTGAAACGGCCCCGGGTCTTGCGCACCGATGCCAAATAGAACCCACAGGATAGTTTTCACTTTGCCCCCAGTTCGTACAGTTCCACGACGTCCCGCAGAATCCTCGATACCTCAGGCACGAACTTATCATTGATGTCCGGCCGGGGCACGCTCTCCAGAGCCAGCAGGGCACCCCGGTTGTCTGAGTCGCCACGCGGGAGCTCGGCGATGGCTTCCGCGATGTGAGCCCACGCTGTCGCGGCGTCGCTGTGGTCATACCCACTCTCGAGCGTCCATTGAACTAGCCTGCCTAGGAACTCGCCGGGCCCCCCGGATAAACGGCATTTCCGGAGAGTAGCCCGCCCCTCGCCGACGAGCTGAAGCTCTGCCTCGGCAACGCAGGCCTGGGCAAGGTACCAATGTCCGGTGTACCCCGTCCGGGCTTCTTCCGCCAGTATAATTGCGCGACAGAGGAGTACGCGCGAGGGGCTCGTGGGTCGAAGATGTTCCACTTTTTCGGACGCTATCAGGGCCTGCCCCAGGTGCTTCACGACGCACATCGGGCACCCGCCCTCTAGCCGCGTGCTCCACTTTGTGACGTTCGGAACTGGGGCGGGTCGCTGTGCTAGCGTCGCCTTCGCCATCTCCTCCCAGCTCATGCCCGGCGGGGGCATGCAGCACTGCGACATGAGCAAGTCGATCTCGGCGCGGAGGGCTTTGGCTTCTGGAGACGGGCGCCCTATTCCATCTCGCATGGCCTCGCCCCTCCTGAGTTCCTGCATCTGCTTCGTGTGATCCATCACCAAATCCGGCCTCAACTCTTGGATGCTCCTGCCCCAGCCGGGCTCTTGTATAGGTGGTACTTTGTCACTCATTGCTTCCCCTCCTCCGCTTGCAGCTTGCTTTGGTCGTACGGAATCTTCCACACGGCCCTGCGATTCTTTCCCAGTTCCCCGCCGATCTTGCAGCCGTTGCGCTTCATGATCGCCAGCGTCTGTGTCATCGTGTGGAAGTTCATGGACTTCATGGCCGAGCTGGCCGGGCCTAGCGTCAGAAGCTCGTACAGCTTCGCCGCCGTGCCTTCCCAGACGCCGTCGTTGGTCTGGTTCTCGGGCGCGTCCCGGAACGTGGCGTCCATGATCTCCAGCAACGTCCCGACGTTCCCCGTCTCCGAGATCGTGTTGACGAGTTCGGGATGGTGGAACGGCTTGATGCCGTAGCGCATGTCTCCCTGTGTCTCGTGCGGTGGTGTCCAGTCCACGAGCCACCTGCCGAAGTACGCCAGCTCCCGCTCGATCCGCTGCTGGTTCTCGTCGAACGAGCCGGAGAACTTCACGCGCTGGTTCCCGCACTTCAACATGATGACTTTGTCGTGGTTGGAGGCCGAGAGCCCCGGAAGCTTTCGCATCGAGATGGCGTCGTCATTGCAGCTGATCACGAACCGCCCGCACCAAGGGGCGTCCACGGCCTGTCGGAACTTCAACTCCGACCGCCACATTCCGTTCGCGACAACCTGCTTGAGCCGGAGCTCGAACTCCTGATGCTTCTTCTGGTCGCCCACCGGGTCGTCCAGCGTGACCACCGGCGACCGGACCAGCTCCGCGTTGAACTTCTCCCCTTCCATCATGTGCCGCGTTCCGTCCGCGCTTCCGCCGAGGAGGCTGCCGATGATGCGGCGGTTGACCAGCGTCTTGCCCTTGTTCGGGGGCCCGACGATGATCATCACCTGCCCGACAGTCGGGCACATGGAAAGACCGCCCTCGTACGTCCGCTTGATCCACGCCAGCAGCGTGTACAGTTGGATGTCGGGCTCGTAGTCCGCCAGCCACTCGGGCAGGTCGTGTTCCTCTTTTTGGTCAACGAACATCTGCGAGAGGATGCGATGGATGAAGGGAAACCCCGATGCCGCCTTGCCCCACGGCGTGTTCGGCGCCAGATTCGGTGCCGCTGGCCGGATGGGCATGATGGACTCGATGTTGAGTATCCGCTTCTTGGTGTCCGGGTGAACGAGGAGCCCCGTGGGGCGGTAGATCACAGGCGACGCCCCGTCAACCTTCTTCTCCCGCCGTACGCGCACTTGCAGCCGGTCAACCTCGGAGCAGGTTTCTCCCTTGCTCCGCTTGTCGTCGAAGCCGAGGACTCGGAGAGACTGCGAGAACTTGTCCGTCGCCTCGGACTCCCACTCCCCGGGTTTCGCCTCAAACCAGTAGGTCTGCCCGTCGTAGAAGGCCCGGTCGACAACCTGCTTGGCGCGGTCTCCGACGAACTCCTCCACGAAGGCCCGGCCGAAGATGTCGAGCCATGACATGAACGGCTTGTCGTGCGGCGTCCAGACGCGCACACCAGACTCGCACACGGTCACACCCTGCGGGTGGTCAGCGGTAGAATCCCAGAATCGTACGCCTCGTGCGCCGACCTTGAACTCCCCCTGCCACCGGCCCGGGTATTTCAACTCGACCTTGGCGGCGATCACGTCCATCGGAATCTTGACGTCGATGCCGTCGAGGCCAAGGGTCATGCGCTGCGAAGCCTTCATGAAGGAGACATGATCCCACGCGCAGAGCGTCGAGTAGGGAATCACGTAGTCCGACAGCTTCGTCCAGTCCTTGCCGAGCTCGTAGTAGGTGCCCGGCTGCACCAGACGTCCGCCGTCCAGCCCCGCGCCCCACTTGTCAAGCTTCATGACGTTCAGGACGTGCTTCATGAACTCGTGGTAGTGGTCGTGCGAAGCGAAGCGGAAGGGCTTCTCGAAGAACCAGATGACGCGGAAGTTCCCGCTCTGCGTGGCGCACAGCCAGGCAGGGAGATATTCGCACACCGGGGTCTTCTTCAAGTGATCCGCGAGGCCCGGAGGCATCGGCGCGTCGTAGTCCGCGATGATGCCATATGCCTCGTACACCGGGTTCTCTTCCCCGTTGATCCGCACGTTCGCGCTCACGCCTTGGCACAGGTTGATCCAGTGGTGATCAGTGTCTGGCTGCTGCGACCACTTGCGGAACTCCGCCTTCTTCATCCCGTAGGGGGCGTCGTTGACCAGCTCCCACGGCTTCTCCACCACCCGCGCGTGCGGGTCGATCAGGTTTTTGATTGAGTAGAACATGGCTGTCTCACTTCATGTAGCGATCGTGGACTCCACCTTCGACTTCCAGAGGGCACCCTTTGGCCCACTCTGCCGCGGTACAAAGGTGGTGCGGAATCACTTCCTTGGCGAGCTCTACGTCCCGGTCAGGAACCTCGAACACCACTTCATCATAGGCGTTCCAGAGGTACGTCCAGTCGGGGTACTCCTGCGAGATTTTCACCTGTCCCGCATACATGATGTCCCGCGCCGTGGACTGTACGATGTTCTCGGCGATCTTGCCCCCGTAGAGCTTGGTCTTCTCCTGATGCCGCCATACCGCGGCGTAGAGCTCGTTGATGTCTTTCTTCTCTTGCTGCCCCGTCTCGGGATTCGTGAAGAGCATCACGCCCGGCCGCTCTTCCGGCGCAAAGTATGTCAGTTTGCGGCCAGATGGGAGCAATACCGTGTGCTCTGCGTCGTGCCGCTGGGCCGAGACGCGGAGGTTGTTGTGGTGGTAACGCCAGAAGGCCACGACCTCGGGGTTCGCCGCACGCCACGCGGCCACCACTTCGATGGCTTTCTCTAGCGTAAGTTCCAGCCCGTTCTTGGCACATGTGTCCTTGAACTTCTTACCGGACATACCGAAGCCGCAGCCAAGCGTGAGGGCCTTCGCGAGGGCATATAGGGCCGGGTCTCTCTTCTTGAGCCCGTCTTCGTCTCTCGGGAACCAGCCAAGTTTCTTAGCCGTAGCTTGGTAGATGTTCTCGCGCTTCGCCATCTCCAAGAACTCCGTGGCTCCCGCGAGCCACTGAATGATGCGACTCTCGACGGAGACGTAGTCGTCAATCACGAACTTGTGTCCCTTGCGGGGGACAAGCATGCCGCGAATATCCACCTTGAATACCGGCTTCTTCGGAATGTTCAGCGGGTTGAAGCGGCTGGACGTGGAGTCCGTTCCGGCTTTGGCCATGCTGCTGGCGGTCACGCGACCAGTGTTCGCGCCGTGGTAGAGGATGTCGAAGCGAATGACCCCCTCGTCGTCCAGCAGTCGGTTCATGGACTGGAGCCGCGCGTAGTGGGGCGTGGCGCTGGAGTGGTCTAGCCGAGCCTGAATGAAGGGGAAGTCGGCACGGTGTTCCTCCACCCACTTCACCATCTGGGGGTCGTCGCGTCGGAGAGACGGCGGCACATCGGTCAGTCCGGCGGCGCGCGCGTAGCGGCGGAGGGCGGGAGCGGAGCCGGCCTTCTCGCCATCGGCGATCCATGGCATCAGCTTCTCCGCCTCGCGGAGGACTGTATGCAGAGCTTGGAGCCCCTCGCCCAGCGCCTTGCGGTCAACGGCGATGCCGTGCCAACCCGCTTCGCGGTTGTGCTTGGAGATCAGCCGCTCTTGTAATGGCCATTGTTCGTTGAACTTGTCCCACAGCTGGTAGGTGTACTTGGCGTCGTCCCCGGCGTACTTCATCCACTCAGCCTTTTCGGCGGGGAGAAGCTCGCGGAACTTCTTGCCATCCATACTGTCGCGAACGGCTTTGCTCAACTCGACTTTGAGGAGCCAGTGGGCGGCGCCCTTCAGGTTGCGCGGCCCGCGGAGGAACGCCGCCATGTCCGCGGTATCGACGAACTCGTGGTCGCCGGTCTTGACTTTTCCGGACTCCCAGAGCTTCTGGAGGACGAGGCCGTCAAATGAACAATTGTGGGCCACGAAGGTGACACCCTCGAGCCTATCCCAAGGGGCGTCCACTGGGTCGCCGACCCATTCAAAATGTTCTCCGCGATTGTCCTGGCCATAGAACGAGACGAGGAAGCAATCGAACCGGGGGTCCTGCATGACGTATTCCCACATGGTTTGCGATTTGAGTCCATAGCCTGCCTTGCTGTCGTAAAAAGTTTCGGTGTCAAATGCACAGAATAATTCTCTCATCGTGTCTCCTCTTCCGGTCTTTTCGACCTTACTTCCCCTGAGAAATCGCCCTGTCTCGAGTCTTGTCGTTCGTCAGTGCCCTACTCCTGTTGAGGTATTTTATGCATTTTTGCAATACAGATACATCATCGTGCGCATGAGCCAGAACACTGTTGCACCAGTTGCAAAGCAGCCCTCTCGCCTTGTTCGTCGCATGGTCGTGGTCGAGGCATAGCTTCTTGAGCGGGTTGCTGTACCCACAAATGGCGCATCGATTTCCTTGGAGCTCCCGCATTTTGAGATACTCTTCGGCGGAGGACCCATGTCTCTTCATCCAGAGCACATGCTGGCTGGTCAGGCCGTCGCTTCTTACCTCTCGTGTTCTACGGCACAGCTTGCAGTATTGGTGCCGGCCGGAACGTTCAGAGCGAGCTAGGTGGAAGTCCGTTAGGGGCTTCGTTTCCCCGCACATCTTGCATTTTTTCGTAGTGTCCACGCTCATAACCTTCTGCCCTTTTCGGACGTGTTTCGTTTCGTGCCCGTCTCTGGACACGATGGAACTGTATCACCAACCAGGCCTGTCGCGCAATCAGAATCTTTCTGCTGCGATGATTACGTAGCTCTCGTCCTCCGTGTTGGCGATCCATTGGCCGATTTCCACGACCTTGATCTCCAGCGTGTCGACCGTCGTCCTTGGCTGGATTGACACGGCCAGGGCGCCGCTGCACATGCACCAGCAGTCCCGCTGGAGGTGCCTCGCCACTTGGCGGGCGTTGGAACCGGTGAACTGTATGGCCTTCACTTCTTCTCTCCGTGCGTTTTGAGATACCGAATCATCTTCTTGAGAATCTCGACGTCCTCCCGCGCGTACCCGATGGCCGTGTTGCACCAGTTGCAGAGCAGGGCCCGGGTCTTCCCCGTCGTGTGATTGTGGTCTACGTGCAACGGGCGGTGCGGGTGGCTGTATCCGCAGAGGCAGCACTTCCCGCGCTGCGCCTTGAACATCTGCTCGTACTCCTCGGGGGAGATGCCGTACCTCCGCTGCAGGTCGTGCCTCCGCTTCCCCCGCCTGTCGAGCTTGCGCCTGCAATCCTTGCACGTGGGTTGAACGTATGTCTTGCCTCGCCGCTTGTCCAGCACTGTCCGAAACTCCCGGACTGGCTTCGTATCGTGGCACTCGGTGCACTTCTTGACGTCCATCTGTCCTCCATTGACACAGGGGAACTGTACTGCGGAAGGGGTTCTTTGGGCAAGGGGAAACTTAAGACTGTTTCTTTCGGAGCGAGTCGAGGTAGTCTGAGAGCTGCGCCATCTGGGACGCGGCCGTGGGTTTCTTGTGCTTCGCACGCTGCTCCAGTTTGTGTACTTCCTTGCGGCCCTTGGCTTCCGGTTCGCGGAAAGCTTCCTCAAGCGCTTTCTCCTGCTCGAGGGTCAAGTCAACTGGTTTGCCGTATTGCATGTTGCGGTTGCGGATGGAAGAGCGCGCAGCCTCTACAGTCCCGTTGAGACGCATCAGCTCCCGCGCCACTTCGATCAGCCGCTCCTCATCGCCGTCGTTGAGCGTCTTGTAGAACTTGGCGTAGATTTCCTTCATGACGGCAGCACGGCTGGCGTTGAGTACCTTCTCCGGATCGTATCCGTTGCGGGACGCGTCGTCGAGAATGTCCGCCAGCAGTCCATGAAGATCAGCCTTTTTCTTGGAGTCCGCCATCAGCAGGTGGTAGTTGTCTTTGAGCGCCCACGCCTTCAGCACCTCTTGCGCGTTCACCGTGGCCGTATGATAGCTGGTGCCCTGCGAGGTGGAAGAGAAGAATGCGGCGATGCCCGCGTCCGGGTTGCGCACGAGATTGTTGGCGGAGAAGGTGCCCAATACCGGCACGGCGCGCTGGGCGAGATACCACAGTCGGCTGTCCGCGAACCCGTTCTTGCCATCGAACCATCCCATGAGCCCCTGGTTGTAGAACCCCAGATTCCACTCAGTCCCAAGAGTCCTGCCCGTGACCATACCCCAAGTGGTCTGCAACGCGAGAGAGCTCTTGCCGGCCGCAGTCTTCCACGGGTCTTCCAGCCAGCTCGCGATTTCGTGAAGCTGCTTGCCCCAGCGCAGGTACGTTCGGCGCTTCCCTGTCGGGTCTCCTTTGTACCATGGCATCATTCGGGCCAGTGGCGTCACGTCCGCGTAGGACTTCTTGTTGTCCTCGTTGTTGAACATCCACGGAGTGTCGTCGTCGTCAGTCTTGCCCGCGGCTTTCGCCACAAGGTACGTAGCGAGCTGCCACATGGCGGGTTGGGCGAAGAGCACAAGCCCCGCCATCCACGGCAGGCGGCGCTTGAATGAGAAGTCCCGAGCTTCCGGGGTCATGCGGGATTCGAGGAACCTTCCTGTCAGCATTGATCCGCCAGCAGCGTTCCACGCGCCGAGCGTCCACTGCAAGGAGAACAGCGCCAGGTTGCCAAACTGCCGAACCTGCGGCGTGTACCAGCTATATTGCAGGGGGTTCAACGGGCCCACGGCCTCGTTGATAACCTGCGACAACGGGCGCAGCGCGGCAGCGGCGTCGAAGGGGACTCCCTTGGCGAGCGCTTCTTTGCGAAGACCTTGCATTAGATTGTGCGCAACCGATATTTTGCCGATGTTGTTCAGATACTCGAACACGAAGCTGGTCTGCTCGCTGGTCAGCATCTCCGCCACCTCGCGGAAATCCTTCGCGGCGTTCTCCCCGATATTCTCGTGGACATATTTCTCCACGGAGCCGAGGCGCCGGGACATTCCAACGGTGCCGATGTCCGCCGCGTTGTTGTTCCCGTAGCACCACGTCAGTCCGGCCTCTTCCATAATTGATCGTAGATGCGCGAGGTACGGGGAGTCAGTCTTCATCATCCGGTAAATTTCGGCGGGAGAAAGGGCATTAGCTCCCCAGTTTCCCAACTTGCCACGGAGGAATCCGGGAGCCACTCCCTTGCCGGCAGATCCCGCCAAGATGTCCTCGAGGATCGTATTGGCGTGGAAGAGCGAGAACTGCATCGCGATTGACTTGGCCCAGGAGTTCGCGTCCTCAATCACCGAGAGGGAGCGCCAGACGTTCGAGTACTTGGTGCTGTCCATTAACTGTTTGAGGATCGCGGCAGACTCGCCGCCTTGTGACAAGTCCATGACATTAGATTCGCCGACCCGGTCCATCGCCCCATACCACGAGGATACGGATGAGTACGTCGTGGGCACCGTGACGAAGTTGTATTTCCGCGTGGCGACGTCCAGCATCGTGGAGCCGGACTGCCCGGCCACGTTGTCCGTCACGATACGATGGGCGTTCTCCTTGCCGGTCAAGCCGGAGTCGTATGGCACCTCAAAGTACTTGGCCCATTGGCGAGCTGCGGTCTCCCACACGGCATCCTCAACAACTCCGTGCGTGTCTCCGTAAGCAAGGTTGGGCAGCGCGAGCACAAGCGGCCGTCCGTCGACGTCAGAGGACATCAGCAGGTTATTGAGGGTCATCTTCCGCGCGGCCTGTTCCATGCCCTTCTCGCCGTAGCGGCGAAGGGACTCGGTCAGCCCGGAAGCGGCGGGCAATAGCCCGGCCGTTTCCCACGCCTCTCGGTGTGTATTGAAAGCGCGGCGACGGGAGAAGGTTGGCTCTTCCTGCGGCATACCGCGGAGCTGTTTCTGGAGTGCACGGGCCATGGCCACCGGGTCGATCTCGCCGATCGGCTTGGAGAGGTCTTCGTCGCGCATCTTGCGGAGGAAGAGCTCTTGGTTGTTCAACTCGTTAATGGCGCGCGCCACTTCAGCGAAGTCCGCAGAAGCCGGGATGCCCATCTTCTCAAACCCGCCGCTGCGAATCTGTGCCTCGAAGACCTTCCGTCCGTTCCACAGAATGTTCTTCATCTGCTCGGGGTAGCGGTTCTTCAGGAGGTCGTGGAGGTACTGCAGCATTGGGGCGCTGGTCTCGCTGAGCGGGCGCGTGATGTATTCGCCACGGTCTATCCGTCCGGCAGACTTCAGGACTTCCTCGTATTGCTGCTGGTTTTTCAGGGCCAGCTCGTCCGGGGTTTTGTCGATGTCCCTTTGCAGCAGTTCATCGAGGTTCTCCACACCCTTCGCATACCACCCCGTGCCGAACTCCATTGGGAAGTAGTTCTTGCGGTAGCGAACGGGGTCTCCCTCCTGCGTCATGAACCAGGGGGCGTGCTTGTTGTATTCGGAGCGCTCCTCGTCGAGGAACTTTCGAACCGTGTCTATGGTATATCCGGGCTTGAGGAACTCCGGGTCGCGGCCGGCTTTCACCAGCTTGGCGTGCGCCGAGGTCTTGGCGTATCCATCAAGCACATCCTGCGTAGGGAGGCTGAGGGCGAGCTCGTCCGTCGCGCGCGACCAAGACAAGATGCCGCTGTCGAGAAGCTCCGCCTGAGACTTGGTCTTCATCGCCTCCACAATGCGGTTGTATGTATCGACGGGGAGGAGCCGCTTCATCTTGGCCATCATGGCGTCGTTCTGGAATCCCTTGACTCCGCGGGACATCGGCACGCGCAGCGCCGTGATGATGGAAGGAGATGCCTGGAGCGCGCCCTTGAGAGCTTCCAAATAAAGTTCGGTATCCCGGCGCTCTTCGGGCGTGTAGACATCTACGGTTCCGGGCTTCTTCATCCGGCCAGCTTTCCGGCCAATGCCCACGCCGCCGGCGAGCGAGAAAGCCCAGCCTTTGCCGCCTCGTTCAATCATGACGTCTTCGCCTTCGCGCATGGTCTTGGCAACTTCCGCCTCGTGATCGAGGGAGGCGAACAGAGAGGCTTCGCCTTCGGTGCCAGCGATTTTCGGAACACTCGTCTGGTACATTTCCCGAATGTAGCCGCGGAGATCGAGGCCGAACAGCATATCGAGCCGATTACAGAGGCGGTCGGTGCGCGCCTTGTGAACCCCAGCCTGATATCCGAAGCGCTGCAGAGACTCGAGCCGGCTGTTCTCTCCAATCATGCGGGAGGAGAGTTCGATCTCTGCCTGCATCCAGTCGCGGGGGTCGGAGAAGCGATACACCTTCCAAGCCGGGGGCTCGCCCTTAGGCCACCCGGAGAGGACGTTTGCATCCTCATCTCTCTTGGCTTCCAACGGCTCGGCTAATGCGGAGAAGGAAATCTCCGGAGCCCGGCCGCCGTACGGTTGCAGGCTCTCCGGCTCGCCCGCCTTCGCGCGCGCCGCTTGGGCAGCTTCCCTCTTCGGGTCGCGCGCGTACTTCTTAGGAGACACAACCTGGGGCTGTGCATCATCATTTCCGATGTGGCGAGCCAACTTGGGATCGCCACGCATCAGGTCGAGGAGCCCAGGAGACGCAGACTCCACGAGACTGTCTTCGGGCGGGGTAGAGGCAAGTGCAGAGAATGCCTCAGGCTCTCGGATAGGTATATCCAGAGGCAGAAGTTCTTGTACCGCCGGCATGTGGCGGCCCAATAAAGCGATGAGGCGGTCGCCCGAACCCTCGAATCCCGGCTCCCTCAGAATCAGCTCATGCCACGCGCGATCGACAAACGTAACCAGCTTGCGGTCTCCGCCAAGCTCCTGGTAGAGGGCTTCTTCGGCTTCGGGGTGCTCGAGGAGCCCGCGCATCTTCTGCTTCAGTTCCATCCATTTGTTGTACGGGTGGTCGCGGTCGACCCGCGCCTCCTCCCGCATGGCCTCAATCCACTCGCGCGGGGGCATGTACTTTGCCAGCTCGGCGACAGCGCGAAGCTCGCGGCGGGGCCACGTCTGGGACTGGTCCCGCGCGATAATGCGCGCCTTGGCTTCCTGATAGGAGGGCGCATTGCGGACGTGATCGATAACTGGTAACCACTTGCTGTCCGCAGATTCCCGCTCGGCCTGCGTGTATCCCAGCTTGTACGCCGTGAGGTTGGTGAGATTGTCCCATGTCATGCGCGGGGGCAGGCGGGCAAAGGCGAGCGGCGAGATGACTTTGTCGCCCCGTATCTTCTCGTTCTCGCTGAAGTCCGCAAGGGCGGAGAAGGAAATCATGTGCGAATGCAGTTCCTTGACGTTCGCAAACTCTGACTTCAGCTGCCCGTTCTGTGACGCAAGGATAGCCGCGTTCTTCCGCGACTCCCAGTACGTCTCGTTGCCCTGCCGCACGGCGAATCCAGCTTCGTCGCCGACCCTGATCTTCTCGATCTGCTCCGCGGTCATCTCTGGGTGCTTGCGGAGAATAGCGGCGGCGTGATCCACGCCCTCGAGCAGCTCGCCGTCGATCTGCACTGCGGCCCCGGTGATGCGGCCGCGCTCGATACCCAGCTCCTTTAGCGCGGCTTCATTGATTTCGTTCTCTCGCGCCGCGTGACCGGGGTCGGTAGAGCGTACCATGTCGCGTAGTGAATGCTGATGCTCGTGCTCCAGCATGAACTCGACGAGGTCTTGGGGAGTTGTGAAGATGTGCTCAGGCAACGGAGCGACGCCCTTCTCGCGCGGGGCAGTCCACCGCTTTTCGTCAAAGGTTTTCTGGACTTCCTTGGGGTCGATCTCTATGCGTGGGGGGCCATCAGATGGGCGTACGAGCCGTACGGCGTGCGGCTGCTCGTGGATGGGATGTATCATTCCATCCCGAACGAAGACCGGGATTCCTTTATACTCCTCTGGTAGTTTGCTTTCCGCGCCGGGCTTCTCTATCGCAGGCTCGGCCTCCACGTTGTCAAAGCGTGACTTGAACTTGGCCTCGTCATAGACGTCTGTGGCGGTCCCAGCTCCCGTACGGAACCTCCAGCCCCCGGGGGCGAGGACTGTGGTGGGCAGCCCCAGGGCGGCTCCTGCCTTGGCGCCAGATTCGTCGTATCCCGTCTGCCCACCAGACCGGATAGAGCCAACGGTAGGCCCGCCCTTGCCCGCCAGGCCCTCTTGGACGAGGCGCAGAGTCTCCCGGACCAGCCCGTCCAGCTTGTCCTGTTGGGTGCCCATTTCGCCGAGGCCGTGCCCCGCGATGTTGAGAGCGAGCGCCTTCTTGAGCTCCGCCTGCTTGGCGACCCCCTTCCCGAGGTCTTCCAGAATCTTGCTCGCGGCTTCTTGTGGGCTGAAAGTTCCGTCCTTGGCGACGGGGACATTGATGTACAGCTTACCGGCTTCGAAAGTCGCGATGCGGGTGAGCCCGCGCGCGCCGCCCGAACCGATGGGAGTACGAGAAAAGTCAATGGTGACGTCTGCTGCCGCCGCGTTGGCCCGCGTCCGGTCTTGATAGTTGGAAGTCTTGGCCTGCTCAAACGTGATCGGCGCCTTGCTCGCGACCTTCTCTTCCGGCGCGGCGGCTACTTCCTCCTGACCCTCCCCCGTCTCGACGTTCTTATCCACCCACTCAACCCACTTGGGCAGCTCGGTGCCAAGCATCTTGTCGAGGCGCTGGCTGGAGAAGGACGCAACCTCCCCCACCAGGCGGGTAAACCATGGGTGTTGCTCGGCGAGAGCAGCGGCGGTGTCCGCCCCGATTGCTTTGAGGAGGGATGCGCGCAGTTTCTCCCCCTTCACCGGGTTATAGCTGAGCCCCGCGGCCTTCTCCGCGTTGAGCTCGTCGACCGCCATCTGGGCGAGCTTGGCGTCTGCGCCCTTCGCGGTTGCCCCGGTGATTGACCAAATGGCGGCGCGGACCGCAGCCGTGACCTTTCCATCCGGATAGATGGAGGGGTCAAGAACTTTGGCGAAATCCAGCAGTCCCTTCATCGCGATGAGAGTCTTGGGGTCTGCGGATTCTTGTATCCGATTGCCCTCTACATCGAGGATAGTCCGCATGTCTGCAACGCCGGCTGGAGCCTCGTCCTGCGGCTTCACAGCGGCATCCGGCGCGCCGACCGCGGCCTCGTCGCGCATCTCTTTCTCAGCCTCGATGGCGGCGATATGAGAGTCTTGCAAGGGTATGAAGCTGTCCAATTCCATCAAGGGGACATTGTAGACGTTGCGATTATACCGCTGGCGCAGCTGCTCAGATTGCCATGAACGGGAGACCTGGCTGCCAAGGGGCTCGCCGATGAACCTGTTCGCCAGCACCTTGGCGGCTTCGCCACGGCTGTGCACCATTGCAAACCCGAGGGTGCGGCGGGAGATGTCGGCGATGAGACGAGGTGGAAGCAGAGAGAGGAACCCGCCGTACTGCCCAGAGAGCCGCGCGCCGTACATCGCGGCAGAATACGCCGCGAGAAGGTGACGGGCGTCCTCCGCAGATACCGCGATCCCCTCTTTCACATGGTCCGGCACATGCATGTCGCCGGGGTTCACCACTACGTCGGGGAGGTTCATCGCCCCCGCGTAGATGTTGTCGTAGTGCTCGGGGAGAATCTCGTCGCCTTTGTCGACGCCGAGGCGACGGTACGCGCCGGTCTGGCCAAGCTTCGGATCCGCGGGCATCACGAAAGCGGACACGAAGGGATTACTTTCCCCGGCGGCGCGTTTATCCTGATAAATCTTCTCCATGACGGCGTGGGTCAGCCACATCAAATCGTCGGCGGTACTACCCTCCACAACGGCGCGTACACGAGGAGAGAGCCCGGAAGCCGCGGCTGCCGCAGTCATGTAGGACAGCGCGTAGGCGTCTGACCCGTAGGTGTCTGTGGGGGCGGGGGCTCCGCGACTCCTCATGTCGCCCGAGGTGGCATTTCGACTTGCCGCCTCCTGCATCTGAATCATGAACTGGCCGCCGAAGTTCCCGCCCTCGTGGTCGCGGTAGAGCGGGTTGAACTGGTGGATGGCCTCGGCACGGCTTAGCGTGAGGCTAGCCAACCCCCGCGCGCGGCGGACGAAACCGCCATTGGTAAAAGTGACGGTCTTGAACTTTTTGAACACACTTTCCTGCGCAGCGATCAGGTCGTTTACTGTATGCGGCGCGTCCTTCACGTTCGCCAGCAGGCGGTCGAGCCCCGAGAATTCCTGATACACAGAGGCCAACTGCTCGTAGCGCGAAGCCACGTCGTGTGCCCTGCGGAGGATGTCGCGACCAACGCCCCTGCGGCCCTTTTCGTCGATAGCCTGGCTAACAGACTGGAGCCACTCGTCCTCGGTCTGCCTCCGAGTTGTGCCGTCCTCGAAGGTCAGCTGGGCGAGCTTGGGTGCGCGGGGGTCCAGCTCGACCGCTGCGCGGAACACCCGCTCGAAGGTGCGATCGCGCTGGCTGAATAACAGACGCCCGGCGGGCTGCAGGCGCTTGCCATAGCCCCACGAGATTGTCCTGCGGAGAGGTTCCTTGAAGGGGAGATCAATCTCCGTGGCGGATGTGCGCACTGCCTGGCCAATCCCAGTGTTCGCCCACGCCATATAGCGCGCGTGGAACTTATTGGCGTCCTCGTACGACTTGAAATTCTCCCCGAGCATGAGGGCGATTTCTGGGCCTACGAATTCGGGAGTGAGGCGGAAAGAGACGACGTCAGGGTAGTCAGACTTCATCGCGTCAATGACGGCATTCAAATTGTCAGCGATCCAGCGTACGACGTGGCCGAGGCTTTCCAGCTTCTCCTTGGCGGTATAGTTCCCATCGCTGCCCGTGCGGCCGAAGTCCGGCTTCTCGAAGTCGCTGCCCCACAGCGCGCCCTCTGGTAAATGTGCAAGCGTCCCCTTGCGGGAGTCTCCCGAGATACCCTTCTCGTTCGCGGCGAAGTAAGTGCCCGTCTTGCGGTTTAAGACCATGCGCGGCCGGCCCACGTCGTAAGCCCCACCGGCAACAGTTCCATTGGACACCACTCGGGCGAGGGCCCCGAAGAACCCACGAACCTGCGCGCTATACTTGTCTGCAACTTCCTTGCGAAGCGCGCCCTCGTGTCCGCCGCGCTTCCCTAGTGGGCCGAGCTTGGTTTCGAGGAGCACGATGGGGGGCACTTGCCACGAGCGGCCAGGGGTCACGTCCGGGGACAGGAGCGACTCGTCAAATGGCAGGCCCCCAGCGCCGTGATGATCGGCCCACGCCTTGCGCCAAAGAGCCACAGACTCGGGGTCTTTGGCAAACTCCGCGCGCAGAGGTTCGTCGACCATGGGCATGCTGAATAGCTTGTACAGGGCCTTGACATCGATCTCTGGGTGAATCTTGCTGGGGGCCGCCGGGTCTTGGATGCCCTTCATCTCGTCGGCGACAGACTCATGAATGGAGGAGAGAAGATGGTTTCCGAGGGTTCTGCGGTACTTGTTGATCTCGCGTTCGGCCAGTTCGCGGCGCTCGCTGCGCTGCGAGTCTGTCAGCTTCCGATGGTCGCCGGCGCCGAATCGTTCCGGGTCGGACCGGATGCTGCGGTCGATCTCCTTCCGCGCCAGCTTCCAAATGTTCCCGACGGTGTCGCCCTTCATCATGCTCTCGGGAAGAGTCACCCGACGGCCGTCTTCGCCGCGCTCCCATGTGGAAATGTATAAAGTGTCGCCGTCATAGTCCTGGCCGGAAGTCTTGATAATCTCGGGATGGACCGAAATCTCGTTGGATTCCGCAGGTGCGTAACGCTCCTCGGTCACGTCCACAAAAGTGCGCTTGAGAGCGCCGTGCTCGTCGGGAACGTACTTCACGGCCTTGTGCGTGACCGTCCGCTTGACCCACGCCACCGGCGCGCTCAGCCACATGTTCTCGTTGTGGGAGGAAGCGACGACGCCGGGCACGCGATCCACAGAGCCGATGCGGCTCAACGTGTAGTAGGGGCTTCCCTTCGCCCCCGCGGCTTCTGCGAGCTCCGAAATACCCGGGCTCTGGTGGCGAGACGAATCCCGGAACTTTCCCTTTTCGTCCACCATGTCGTCAAGAATAGTGCGGTCGTCCACGGGCCCACCCGCGCCGTGCTCGTGAGTCCACATCGCCTTGAGCTCCGCGAGATATCCATCCGCCTCCATGTGACGCTTGTCTCGGCGCGCCATCACGTGCTTCACGACCAGAGCCTCGAACTCCGCGGGAGAAAACTTCGCGCGCACGAATACGCCGTGCGGCGTACGGTAATCGAAGAGATTGGCGCGCGCCATTGCCCCCCGAATCTCTCCGTTGGCCTCAAAATAGTCCACGTACCCCGTCATTAGCGGGTCTAGTTTACCCGTGACAGAACGTGTGGTCTTCCCGTCGGCGTCGATATACATGCCGGAGTCGCGAACCGCAAAGTGGGCGCCGAGCGTCTTGACTTTGGCATCCTCCGAAATGCGGGAGGTCATGCGGGGGATCACATCAGTCGCCAGCATGGGGATCATGTGTGCCGGCAAACCGTAGTCTGTCGCCAGCCGCGTGGCTATGGCCTTCGCGGAGGGGTCTTCAAGGAGGTCCGCGATCTCTGTGGCAGAGAACTTGGTGCCGAACTCCGATTCAGCCATCGCTTGCATGCGAAGCCCGGCTTCCATAGCCACATGAGAGGCCTTCGCAATCGCCTCGCCGCGGGGGCCGGGGTTCATTGCTTGAAAGTCAGTGGCGAGCTGGCGCGGGGGAGACTGCGTGCGCAAGTCGGCATGGCTCTCGATATTCGCTGCGCCGCGCCACGTCAAGGGAATTCGCATGTTCACGATACGAAGGTGGCTACCGTCGCCGACGTCCACATCTGTAAACCCGTAGGTGTGGGGGTGGTCCTCGGGGTTGAGGAGCCCGTCAATCTTCCCCCCGCGCAGGCCAGCGAGCAATGCCTTGTCGCTCATGAAGTCTGCAGCCTTTACAGTGCCGGAACCCATGATATAGTGGAGCCCGGGAAGCTTCTGAAAAATCTTCTCTTGCATCTGATGTGCCGGAGAACCCGGGGCGATGGAGAGCTGGTGGTGAAAGGTCGTCAACCCCTTGACGGCCGCTGCGGGAGAGACCGCGCTGTCTGAAGGCGTGTCCGGCAGGAAGGTGCCGTGGTTCTTATACACGCCGAGCCGCTGCCCTTCGCTGATCGCGTGGCGATCATGCTGGTCTGGAGAGCCGACGATGGAGCCGTCGAGCAAGATTCCGGTGTCCTTCACCTGTCCGCCCGGCTTGTCCAGCTGCCCGATCACGACGCCGATCTCGAATGTATCCTGCAGCCCGCCCTCGATTTTGGCCGGGGTAGGCCCACCACCAAAGAACATGCCGTAGTATTTTGGCTTGATCCCCGCCAGATATGGGTCCAGGAGACTCTTCATCTTCTCCCACGCGGCAGGATAGTCCTTCGGGGGGTTGCCCTCGGCGTCGTTGAGGATGCCGCGGGGTACGGTGGCGTAGTAGTTGCCCTTCTCGCCCATGAGTATGGGGAAGGAGGCGTAGTCGGGATGCGGCCCGATCCATGGGTCCGCCCAGTACCGCGCTGCGGCCTGGTCGAGGATTTCAATCATTGTTTCGCGTCCGCTTCGGCTGTACGAAACTTCGCCGAGGAGCCCCTCATCTGTAGATGCGCCACCGATGGACGACATCATTGGCACGGCGCGATTCTCTGGGTATAGCCCGGTGAGCTGGGAGAGCTCTAGGTCTTCGGGAGCGACGCCCTTCCGCTCGAAGTGCGGGCCGGTAATCTTCTTCAACACGGCATCCATCTGGGACTCATACTTACTGGTGCGGGTCTTCCCGCCAGCGGTCTTGTGCGTGAGCGCGAGGAGACGACCAGAGCCAGACTCGAGGAAGTTGTTAATCGCGGTGCGATCGGAGGACGCGCCCTTCTTGCTCGGAGTATCCTCGCCGATGCGACGGTTGGTCAGGCGCCCCAGCACCAACTTCTCCACTTGCTCGCGGAAGTCTGGCTTCGGAGAGGCCTGGTGTTCCTTCGCCAGCTTGTAAAGATTCCAGAACAGACTGGCCTCGGTAATCGAACGGGCTGCGGCCTCCCCCTTCCGGTGCGTGTGAGAGCCGAAGAGGGCGTTGGCAAAATACATCCCGCGGTTCCCGCCGTCTTGGTGGCTGTGGAGAATGGAAACGTGGCCCGTTCGCATCCACGTGTGCAGATCGTGCCCAGGAAAGATGTACCGCATCGCGGTGCTAAGCCGGTTGACAAGATAGGAATCGGCGGCTTCAGGCGTGAGCGCTACGGCCCACATGGAGGCCTGCTTGCGAAACTTCTTAGCCTCTTCCGCGTTACCGGCGGCTTCCGCTTCCGTCGACTGCCGCATCAGCTTGGCATACTCCCCGCGATAATACTCGGCCGTGGCGTGGGGGTTGCCCTGCGAAAATTGATTCGAGTTGAAGGCGGGAGTAGTAAGCGGGACACGCTCGCCCGTGACCGGGTCACGCTGGTACACGCCTTGGTACCCGTTCGGGTCTAGCGTCTCCGGGCCCTCTACAAACTTGATGAATGCATCCAGACGCCTGGGATCCGACAGGTGTTCCGCGGCATCCGTTGGCAGGCCCATCGTGATGTGGTCTGAGGATGAAGCGCGCTTCTCTACATTGAGAGCCAAGGCGCCCTTATACCGGCCGGGCTTGGGGGAGTCCGGGGCGACGCCCGTGGCGGGCTCGTACACTGCGGGCTTCGTAATAGAGCCCGGCCGCATCTCGTCCACCGACATGATCGAAGACACGCCATACCCGCCGAGGCTCCGCAGGAACCGGATGGCCGCAGAGGAGTCGAACCCGCCATTGCCCCGATCCACCACAAGAGTCGCAACATAGGCGCGGAACGTACGAACGAGATCGTCGCCATGCTCGGAAGGAAGCGGGCTGTTGGCCCACTCGAAGATTTTGGCGGGGGTACTCAACGCCCGGAGATCGCCGTTGAGAATCTGCCGCTCAAAACTACCGGCTCCCACTTCGGGGTGGGCGCGCTCCAAGAGGAGGCCAGAGATCCGAAGTTTAGTCGCGACGTCTGCGGGGTTTTGCGCTCCCGACATCTCCACGAATCCGCGCACCAGCGGGTTGCCCTCCACAGATTTGATCATCGCCGCTGCGCCATCAAAGGAACTGTCTTTGCTTGGGGGAAGCTCAAGATCGTCGGCGGTAAGCATGCCGGCTTCGCGCATCAGGGGCATGGCTTCCGCCTGCGTCATGTCCGGGGCTAGGCGCTCGCGAGTCGCATGCGCCGTCAGTACGCGATCGGCGTCAAGCGCGTCGGCCACGAACTTGAGCGACATGTCCTCAGAAAAGGCGCGGTACCGATGAAGCCCAAACAGGACGCGCTCCACCTTCTGCTCCTCGTTGTCCCCGGGTCGCTGGAAGAGGCGCAGATACGTCCGGTACTGCGTGACCTTGACCGAGGCTTTCTCAATGTCCTCGTTGGGGAGAGCGGAGAAGGTGGCTTTTGGTTGATCACCGCGGGCGGCCTTTGCCCGGTCCAACACGTTCTGGATGGCCTGCTGGTTCACTTTGGCAAGAACCGGGCCATTGGACTCGGGTATGGCGTGCTCGGCGGGGGCGCCGGGTATCTTTTGTTCCGCGGCTGCGATGGCCTCGGGAATCTTCGCTGGGTCGCCTGCGGGTTCGGCGCCCTCGTACTTCAGGGCCTGAACGCTAGCTTCCGAGAGCCCGTCGTACTTGGAGCCGTTCTTGATGAACGCGTAATGGGCGAGATTGTCGTCGCCCCCGGCCATCTTCAAGAGCCTTGAATACCTACGGGTGGCGCTCCCCTTGGCGGTGACGCGCTCGGGGCAAAGAATTTTTTTGTCCATGAGACCTCCGTGTACGTAAACTAGCGGCGTACGCGATAGTCAATACTGTATCAGATTCTGGGGTTAGTTGTCTACACCTTCCCATAGAAGTTCAGCCCGAGCTTGTCCAGCTCCTCGATCTTCTTCTTGAGAGTGTCGGTAGTCCCGCTAGCCGGAGTCATGCCGTGGGCGCGGACAGAATCCGCAATTTCCTTCGCATGCTCAACGGCCTCATCGAGCGTGTTGCCCAAGCCGATGGCTGCGCCGATCTCCGGTACGCCGACGGGCTGCGGCGGAATCTGCCAGAGCCCATTGATCTTGACCGCGTTGTGGAAGGCCAGGAACTTGAGGGAACTCGGGGGGAACTTGACCGCCTGCCAGCAAGATTCCGCCTCCTGCGACTTGAGGATGATCTCGCAGCCGAACTTGAAGTCTGACGTCGGCGTCACCATCTTCCCGTCCGCGCCCTCCCAGATGATCTCCGAGATGTTGGTGTACATCTCAAGATAGAGCTCGCTGGGTGGCGAGGGGAGCCGGCACGTAAGGTCAATCATGTATGGGACGTGATCCTCGCCGATACGCACCTCGGTCGAGAAGAACCCCCGATACTGATATTCCTTGAAGGTCTCGGCCATCTTTGTATTGAACCGAGTGATTGGCTCCGGCAAGTCCGCGTAGTTCCCGAAGATTCCACAGTAGCCGCAATCTTTGTCTTCTATGCCCGACAGGCATTTCTCGGGGAATTGCCCATCCACGACGAACCCGTCCGTCCCGACCTCTACGCAATCCGGCAACGGGGACTCGGCGACGAACGGCAGGATAGTGCTCCACTCCCCCGTGGACTTCTGAATCTCGTCGAGATGCGCCTTGACGAGATCATAGTCCTCTGCACAGAAAGTCTCGAAGTTTCCGCGGTATCTGTCAACCTTGATAAACCACCCCGGGGTCTCCTTGATAAACTCCCGCAGGGCTTCCATGCCTTTGAGAACCTTGTACGGCCCGACAGGCAGGCCCAGTTTCTTCATCAGCTTCTTGGTCTGCACGCGCATCAGCTCGAGGTCTTCGCCCTTGCGGCTACCCCACACCCGCTTGCCAAGAGACACCAGATGCTCCTGCTCGAAACCGAAGCCCACGTCACAGAACACGAAGAGGTCGACGTCTTCCCACCCGTCAAAGAAGATGGAGTCGACACGCTCGACGTCCGGCAATCCCTCGCCAAGCTTGCATTGGTTGATGTCCGGGAACTGCCCGCCCTGCGGCGTGTAGTAGTACACCTTGCCGAAGTCGCGAGCCAGCCGGAGGGCCATCTTAGGGAAGAGACCGTTGTCTACTACGAGAACTTGTTTCTTGCTGAGGTCCACAGGCTAGTCTCCTACCTTGTCAAGTGGGCGCTTTCGCTTCTGCCTCGGAGTCTTCACTTCCTCGGCAGGTGCGACTTGGGCTTTGTCGGGCGACGGAACAGATTCCCCGCTCATGCAGAATTTCCGAAGTAGGAATTCATCAAGAGATTCCTTCCCGATCTTCTCCTTCTCGTGCGCTTCCTTGGCTGCATCCTCGGAGGCGAATCCGGCATCTGCAGGGGTAGGCTTCCCGAATTTGGCCTCTTCCGCGTCCTTCTGCTCGCGAGCCTTGCGCTCCGACTCCAGCCGCTGACGCTCAACGTCAGCGGCCTCGTGAGCCTTGTTCTGTTCCGTGAGGGGGTCAACATTCGCTCCCGCGGCCTTCTCTCGATTCTCCTTCATCTTGTTTTCCAGCGCCTGCTCCCCCGCGATACGATAGCCTTCAAGGGAGTGAAAATCCTGTAATGGACGGAGGATGGGTCCATCGTTTCCGCCGACTCGGGGCATCTGGAACCCGTTGGCTGCATCTTTCGGGAAGAACTCTTGGGGGAAGTCTGCGAAGGAGACTTTCTTCCCCCACCCCAGCACCTCCGCCGCGTACTTGGACATGAACCCCGCAGTAAGCTCGCGCAGACCCGGCTTCTCCGGCGTGCCCCCGTCCTTCATCACTCGCTGCCGAAGCTCCGACCACCCTGCCGCCATCGCCATGCGCTGGCCGTGGGGGTCGGTCACAGAGGCATCGCCGTGTCCAAACAACATCGTGCCTACGGTCTTCGATAGGGCATCGGCGGAATAGTTTACGTCCGAGGCAGAAGAGAGCAGCTTTACAATCTGTTCTAACTGTTCCGCCACTTTCGGCTTTGTCTCCCTCAAGTCTGAAATCGCGCGCGCCGCGAGGGACGCCAACTCCTTGAAATACACTTGATGATACTCGCGGTGGTGGCTCTTTCCGTCGGCCCCGCCGTGGGCAGCATACCCCGCGGATTCCAATATCTCCTCGACGAGAGAGCTCGCCGCGTTGCGCGCCTTGAGATTCGACGGGAGACTGACGTAAGCGTGCCCGGGGCCAGTGGACATCCCTCCCACGGTGAAGCTCCACAAATCCTCTCCCCCGATCGTGTGATGAATACCAGCTTCGTTGGTGTCCCAAAGCTGCATTAGGAAATTCTTGGCGCGATCTTGCGCGACTTTCACGTATTCCCTCGCGGCGTCAGCCACGGAGCCACTACCTTTGGCCAACGCCAACTGCGCTATGTACCCCTTCATGTACGCTTCGCCGTCTTTGCCTGCCGTCACCGGGTCATATCCGACTTCGTGCAAGAGGCGCACGACGTCATCCGCCGCGATGTGTGTACCGGCGCGCAGGAAGTCAATCTTCATCGTCTGCTCTTCAGGAGAGAGCCCCCGCGCCTGATACTGCTTAATGAGCTCATCCTTCGGAAGTTCTGGAGGCTTCCCAGAATAGAGAGAATCAAACCAGGCCTCATGTCCTGGATGCGGGATTGTACGATAGGTGCCGTCGTCCTTGGGGAAGAGCGTGACCCAGCCCGTCGCGCCGCTGGCCTCGGTGAGCTTCAGCATCGTGGGGCGCCCGGGAGCGCGTCGCAAGGCGTGGGTCAACAAGATAAACTCATGCAGCCCATCGAGGTCGTCTACCATATGCGGTGCAGTGGCAAGCGCCATCCTCATCAACTCTTCTCGGTCTCCCGCGACCAGCTTCGGAGTAAGCGGGACACTGGGCAAACTCTCCAAGCCGCGTAGCGTGTCCAGTGAAAGCTTGTGGATGTCGATAGCCCTGGCGGGGCCGAGAGCATCCCGCGCTGCCTGCGCCACCGCATTGAGGGCACTCTTGCCATCTACCGTACGACGAATGATTGTCTTCGTAAACCCGTTGCCGTGGTCCCACACGTCGATGGTCTTGTCTGCGGCTTCCTTCTTGACCTGATCTGCGACCTCACGCGAGTTGACGCCATACTTCTTTGCCAGAGACTCTATGTCAGAGTGTGCAAGCGCTATGCGCCCTCGCGCGGCTGCGTATTGCGAGACCAGCGTTTGCGCATAGGCGCGCTTCGCCTCCTGCACTTCCTTGCTTGCGCGGATTTTTTCGAACCCGACGTCGGAGTCCGGGATGGCTTGCGCTTCCGCTTCAGAGCGTGGCGCTGTGCGCTTTGCAATCAGCCCGTCACGGACTCGTTTGGTCTCAGCTTCTTCGAACTGCGAAATCCGCCGCACGAAGTCTGGGTGCAATCCATAGTCGAGCGCCATGCGGTCGAGCGAGCCCCGGTTACGAAACGCGTCAAAGTTCCCAGACACCGCGAAGTCCAGCGCCTTGAGAGACGCCTTCGCGACGCGTTGCATCACGGTCGCGCCGTTGTTCGCGACGGGCCTCTCCCGCTCAGAGGCTTCCATGAGGGTGTCTACGTAGAGGTTGAGATCATCCTTGCGAAGCTGTAACTTATCTGCGGGCTTCTCCCCGGCCACGCCCGGCGCGGCCTCCTCGGCCGGCTCTCCGTAGAGGGTCAAGAATGCGCCGCCCTCCCCGACGACCCGCTGCCCCGCCCGCATGCCTGCGGCCTGCCGCGTGACGCCAAGGCCCCCAAGAGACTTCATCTGCTGCATCCGAGCGGTCGCCTGCATGACCGCGATGGGGATAGCAAAACTAATCGCTTCAGAGAAGAGCTGGTCTTTAGTGGGCCACATCTTTTTCCACGCGTTCTGAAGACCCGGATCGTCTCCATCAGAGCCGTATAACCCCCGGAGGAAACTTCCGTACCTCTGCTGACTGATACCGACGAACCAGCCGTGGTACCCCATCTGATTGAAATTACGTCCGACCGTCTCGAGGTTGATGTTATGCTCGACCATCTGGTTGACAGCCCACATGCCGAGGGTGGAAACATGCTTTGCTCGCTCCGCTGGAGTCATGGCGTCAAGCGCCATCTGCCGTGCACGAAGTTCCTCCGGCTTACCCCACGTCTCCTCAATTAGCTTCGCATACCGCTGTACCGCGGGGGCGTTCTCGATGGCCATCCCGGCAGCTTTACGCACCGGGATCATCGGGATTGACAGAAGCTTTCCAAGACCCTCGCCCGCGGTCATCATGTAATAGTTCATGAACTGATCAGCGAGGGAGAAAGCCTGCGCGTGCTTCACTAGCCGATCGTTGTGGTTGAGCACACCTTCGATTTCCTTCTCATATTGAGCACGAGAAGAAAAGGGATCGCCGTCCGTCTGCGCATTCACTGCGGCTCCCGCGGCCAGTTTCAAACCGGCATACCCGGCTGCTTTGAGCGGCGCCTCGGTCACGAGCTGCTTCGCTCCGGACTTGAGGCGCTGCATGGCGACCTTCGCAAAGTCTTTCCCCGCGGCCTCGCTTGTGAGTTTGAGAATGTTCTTCTCTATCTGGCGGGTGACGTACTCCTTCGCGGCTTTGTCTACGGCGCGCTTTGCAAACCACTTGCCCACGCCCCGCACCAACCCAACGCTCGCCCCCGCGGCCACGCCCACAACCTCTTCTCCCAAAGCTACGGGCGTCCCGACGCCTAGAGTAGCGGCTTCCGTACCCGCCGCAAACGGGGCGGCAATCAAAGCTCCAGCCTGCGCCCCGAGCCACATTTCTGCGCCCATAGTGGCGAACCCGTGCAGCATGTCGCCGAGGGTGCCCCACTTGCTCTCCTGCTGCTGACGCTCTTGCGACGCCAGATACAGACGAGCATAAACGAGGTCTTGATCAGACACTTCCTCGTGGTTTTCGAGTCGCTTAAACGTGTCGCCGATCCGGCGCATCTCGCGGATGGAGACGGCGGCCCCAACAAAATCGCCGACGAACGGGACGTCCTTTACGCCAAACTCCGAGATGGCTTCGCCGAAGCCGCGACGCCCCTCGCGCGACTTGCGCTCATAGTCGAGTAGCGCCTTGCCGCCGTCGAGTTGCTTCACCTTCTCGACGTCCATGGCCCGCTCGAGGACGTTGATAATGGAGGGGTCTTTCTTGTGGTCGGGGTCGAGATTAAGAGTCATCTTATCACCAGACTTGGTGATGAGATGCTGCGCCCTCCCCATCAAAGTGTCGAGGGTCGTAGAGCTAAATGGATCGGCACTTCCGGGGGCGAAGACAGAGCCGGAGGACGCGCCAAAAGCTCCCCCACTGGCCGGGTCAAAGATTGAACCGGCGGGGGCCTGGGGGGCTGTATTTTGCGGCGAAGGAGCCGCTGGCGCGCTGTTGGGCATGCTATCGGCCATGGCGTCTCCTATTTCTTCTTACCCGCTGCATCCTCCGCCGCAAGCTCCGTTTGGGATGTTGCGTTCACCTCAGCCTGAGTCTTGGCCGCGGGAGTGACGCCCGACGTTTTATCTTCCACGCTGATTCCGTAGAACTTGACCCGGAGGGCCTCGTTCTGGGTGTGCGCAATCGCGTTCAGCATCTGCGCCTGCTTGTGCTGAATGTCTGCGTCGGTCTTGATCTGGTCCATCACAAACTGAATTTGCGCCGTCAAAGCCGCCAATGCTTCCTTGCTGATGTTATCACCCCGACCGCGCATGTCTGAAAGTTCTGCCATCAGATCAGTGTAAGCTGCTTTGGCGTTGACTGGGTTGCGGTAGTCCGGGACGTTGATGGAAGCCATAAAGCTGGGCGCCGAGAGCTCCGCGCGGCCTCGCGCGAGCCCCTGACGCTTCACCCCGGCTGTCGCTTCTGCGTGAGCGTCTAGCTTACTATCGCGCGCCGGATCGGGCTTGATAATGTCCGCCTGCGCGGCAAGGCGCGAGATCGCGAGGGGGCCAAGCTTGGCCCTCTCGCCGGTAGCTGGAACTGCGTAGCGACCCGCCCCTACCCCTGCCGCGGGGCGTAGAACGGGGGCGAGAGTCTCTTCAATCAACGCGTAGAAAGTGATCCGATTCGCCCCTTCTGCCGCTCGGGCCAGCTCGGCTGCCGTCTCGTTGCTGACAAAATCGCCGAAGAGCGCGACGGGGGCGTTGTCCTCTCCCCCTACGATATTGCTGGCTCCTGGACCGAAGACCCCTATTAGCGTTCGCGCGACGGGGGCGTTGTCCTCTCTCCCTCTGATATTGCTGGCTCCTGGACCGAAGACCCCTCTTAGCGTTCGCGCGAACCCACTTGCGCCTCGCCCGTTGAAAATTGAGTCTCGCCCAGACAGGTGAATCTCCTCGTCGTCTCCGACGATGCCCGCGTTCTTTAGGAGGTCCCACCCAGAGTTAGCGATGTTCGTGCGCGCGCTGGCTGCGTTCCACTCGTCCTTTCGATAGTCGGGGCTCTCCATTCCTCCGGGGTAGGCCTTCTCCACATAGGCAACCTGAGCTGGGGAGAGCGCGAGCGGGTCTCGCTTCTCAAGTTCCCCGGCGAGCGCGGCGGCCTTCTTCGCCTTGCCCTGCGCGATGGAGTATGCTTCGCTACTGATGCCGAGGGCGCGCGCTTCTTCGCGGGTCTTCGGATCGTCCAGCATCTGACTAAGCTTCTGAATGTCTCCGGGCGTTTTCTGGGCCTTTGGATCGTACGCCACCTCAGGAGGTTTCTCGGCCTTGGCCTTATATCCGTTGGGGTCCATCATCTCGCCGACCAGACCCCGAGCTTCCTCGAGGCTAAGTGTCTCGCCGTAGCGAGCCTTTGCCAACGACTGCACCTGCTCTGCGGCGCGATTGATAATCCCGGCCTTCTCCGCTTGCGGGGCGGTGAGATAGGAGGCCAACGCCTGGCTCGCAATGCCTGCGACGTAGGCCTTATCGGGACTGGGGATGGGGCCTCCGGGAATCTGGGGTCGCCCCGCAGCGGTCAAGGCCAGCGAACGTCCACGAAGCTTCAAAGTGTCCGCCTGCTCCAGCCGGTCTTTCACCTCTTGCGATGGATCGCCAGCAGTACCAACTGCGCGGTTCGTGACCTCTTCCAAGACGGCCTCGTTGGTGGCTTTCCGATCGGGTCGTTTGATCAGTCCCGCGGCGGAATCCAACAGACCCAAATTCTCGTTGGCCTCCGCATATGCCGCGAAGGCTTTAGACCCGTCGCGAATCACCGCCCCCGGCGTCAACTTGCTAAAGTCCATGGTATGAAGGAACCCCGGCCACAACTTGGCCGCATCCGGGCTCTGCGCTGCTGCCGCCGCGAGGCCTGACAAAGCGCCGAGCGCCGACTTCATCCCTTGAAAATCGTTCCCACCAACCATCGCCGCGGCCGCGCCGCGCATGGATTCGACCACAGACTTCGCGGTGGCTCCGCTCGCTTCTGATATGGCTCGGGCAGGCATCGCCAACCTCGTGGCGGTTTCTACGAGGGACAGCCTCGTGGCTTCGTCCTTCTGTTGATCAGGATTAAGGGTCTTGAGCAAATCGTTGTATGCGTCCTGCGCGCCGTGGAGAACTTGGGAGCCGATGTCCCACCGCGCTCGCCCGCCCTTCTCTGTCGGGGCTGCAGCGTCAGACGCAGCGGCGGCCATCTTCACAAGCTCTGGGGAAAGTTTCGTCGGGTCGACCAAGAACTGGTGGATAGTATTCGCTGTAAAAGCGTCTCCTCCTGCCTGCAAAACCCCGGCCGAAGAATACTGCTTCCCCTCCATCAGAGCCTTGGAGAACTGGAAGTCCGTCTGCCGATCGTACGCTTCCGCGCTCATGTTGGCCTCGAGCGGGAACTTAGACCGGCTGGCCTTCATAAGGTTGCTACGAAGCTGAGGATTATCGAGAAGATCGGTGGCTTCCTTCCAACGTGCATTCGCCTCTGTTATGCTACCGCTTGTTGCGAGCTGAATGGCCTCCCGCTTCGCTTGGAGAGCCTGAGATACAAGATGCCCCGTCTCCTGCCCGCCCAAGCTGCCAACCTTGGAGCTAAAGATACCCGTGGCCATCACGCCGTCGCGCGCCGCGTCTCTGCGGTCGCCGACCGCCTGCGCAACCGTGGCCACGCCAAAGTAGCGCTGCATAGCCTCGTCTGGAGCCATGCCCCGCTCAATCGCCGCCGCGAAAGCAACCTTACCAGCCTCAAAAGTCTGAGCCTTCTCCTGGCTGTCCTTCTCCGCTTGGATCTTCGTCTTGAGGGAGGACTGCTCCGCTTGGATATTCGTCTCGCGGGAGGACTGCTCCGCTTGGATAGTTTCCTGCCGAGCTTTGTTGGCCTCCGCCCACGCCCCCATTTGCATGAAAGCTTCGCCATACGCCTTGCCCACGTCAGCGACGAGAGTGGACGCGTGGCCCGCGGCTTGCGTCAGGATTCCAGGGGTATAAAATTCGTTGGCCATTATTCCTCCTCCGTCTGCGAAGTCGCGGCCAGCTGCTCATCGCTCAAATTCGCCGCAAGATCGGGCGTATAATTAGTGAAGTTCGAGACATCCTTCCAAGAGTCGTCCGCGCCACCCGGATGGGAAGACTCTTCCGAGTACCAGGGGTTGAAAAAGCCCTCTAGGAAACTTGAGTACTCTTGATCACTAATTGAAGAAGACTCAGAGTACCAGGGGTCTTCAGCCGGCGGCCGGAAGTTCGGATCTGCGTTACCCAATTCTTCCGCGGTGTACTCCTCTGTGGGATCACTTGCCGGCGGCCGGAAGTTCGGATCTGCGTTACCCAATTCTTCCGCGGTGTACCCCTTTGAGGGATCACTTGCCTGATTCCCCCACCCGCCGTCACCTTGACCAGACTGGCTGGGTTGCGAGGGTTGTAAGGGTTGTAAGGGCTTCCCGTCCAGCCCCGTAATGGGGCCGCCTATGCGGATGGGATCTTTCCCGGACGGCGCACCTGCCAGATTCCCGTCCGCCCCCTTCGACGCCATCTGCCCCGCATTGTACCGCGCGGCCGCATTGAGATTCGCCGCCTGCATCTGAAGGTTCATGCCGAGCCAATCGGTCGAGAGGCCGATGCCGCCCTGCGCGAGGGACATGCCGAGATCATTCTTGCTGGCCTTTGCTCCCAGGTCGGATAGCCCGCCGACGGCCGCCGTTGCACTGTTGAGCGCGTCGTTCGCGTGGCCCGCGAGCTGAATGCCCATCTGCTGCAAAGAGTACTGCGTCATGCCGAGGTCGCGCGCTTCGAGTCCGCGCGCCGCGCCGCCGACCGCCCCGCCCCACATGCCCAACGCCTGCGCGTTTTCGGCGGAGCGCTGGGAGAGGCGCGATTGATCGGCCTTCGAAATCTGCCCGGCCAAGAGACTATCAATCGCCTGCCCGGCCTTTTGCGACTGCCCGAAGCCAGACTTGAGAATCTCGTCCATGTTGCCGCTGGTGGCGAACGAGCCGACCATGTTGTTAATCTGCTCGGCCGTCATGCCGCTCTGCCGCGCCTGCGCTTCCCAGCCCGGATCAAACTGGTTCAGGGGGCCGAGGAAAGCCTGGGAGATCGTGGTCTGCAAAGACGGCACGCCGCTGGCGGTGGGGATGGAGGCGGAGGTGGGGGTGGGGGTCGAATTGGGGACGAGAGGCGCCGATATCATAGCCATGACTTACATCCTCCCGACGTCGCCGGGGCCATAGCCCCACAAAGGCCTCATATTCCGCCCGAGGCTGGTCACCGGATTGCTCCCGATGATAACCGGCATCCCGCGGTACGTGTCCTTGCTCGCCTGCGCCTGCCCTAGAAGCTTGAGCGAAAGGGCCTCAAACTGCGCGCCGGCTGCCGGATTTGTCTTCTCCATGTTGATCGCCTTCAGCATGTTGAGGATCGCCAGCTCGCTGTCGATCGGCACCACGTCATAGTCATCCACGTACGGAACGAATTTCAACTTGACTTGTGCGAGTAGTGTAACACAGTTCTGGCGGCCCTCCAAGTGCGGAGTTACGCGACTCTCCTGGTGGTCGAGGCCGTTGGCCAAGCGGTACCGGCGGAAGGACGGGACCCGCAGGCTCGGGTGATACTTCCCGAGGAAGAACATCTGGTTTGTGGATGGGTAGACTGCGTAGAGCGAGAAGTACCCCGTCATGCCGCCTTCTGGCAGGATGACCCGGCCCACGTTACGGAAGGACTGCGTCGAGCAATGGGAGCCCCAGTTGCCCGAGACCTGCCCCTCCACGCCCCCATCCCAGCGGGACAGCGGCACGTCCTCCCGGACTTCCTCGTTGTTCACGCCGTACCCTTGCAGGCGAATGGTTTTGCTGACGTCGCTGTTCGATGTACAGAAGGCGGCAATGTGATACCCCTCCTTGTCGAGCGGGACGTCAAACATCGTGGCGTGCTCGCCCATGTCCGCGAGGGCGTTCGTGCGTGTGAGCATGCCGCAGCTCTGCCAGCCGTCAAGGTCTCCCGGCCCGCCCGTCACAACCTGGTACTCGGTGCCGAAGATCTGAGAGGGGTGCCCGTTGATGGACACGCCGAGGATGGCCTCGACGTTATATGGCATCGGGAAGACCGTGTCCACAACGGCCATCCGCATCAAGGAGTCAAGTGACTTCCATTGCTCCGACTGCATGATGCGTTGGATGGCGAGGTTGAGCCCGCGCGCCTGCGCGACGGGGTCGCATTGACCGTCGTCGATGTGCGGCGCGAGGTTCGTTTTGAGGTCTTTGAAAAGTTGCATGGTTGCCCTCCGCCAGCTTATGCTGGACTCCCTGCGCCGCGGGTTTTAGGCCGCAGTTTGAGAACCGCCGCCGTGATACCCATGACCAACTTCTTTACGTCGCCCGACACGGGGTCGAAATCTGCGGCGTTCATTCCCAGAGCCGCCAACGGTATGACCACGTTGGTGCCGTCGCAAGACGCTCCGGGGAGAAAAACCGCCGGCGCCAAAGGACCCAACTGGGGCCACAAAGGTCTGGTTACTGCTGTGTCATCCATTTACTGTGCTCCTAACTATGAAACGATGATGTCTGACCACTTTCTGGATTCTCGGGATTCTTCGGCGTCTTGGTAACTTCCGATCGGAGCCAGGCTTCCCTCGTCAATCGCGCGCGCCCACCCAGACTCGTAGTGCAACCACGCAAGAGAACCTCTCACGAACCTCGGACAGATAGCATCATAAAACGAGTAATCCCTCGGTAGCCAGAGAAGGGAGCCATACTCTCGAACGAAATCACGGGACACGTGCCTCCTGGCCCACTCGGTCCCCAGGTAACTGTCATAAAAGCCGCTGAGGTGGAGGGTAGGCCACGCGTCGTCGTCCGTGAGCAACGGGGAGAAATCACTCTCTAAACGTAGGGGCTTTCCACTCGCATTTATCCAGACTCTTTTCATGGCTATCCCACAACCATACCGGGAGCAACCACCCACTTCGACTCCGCCGCACTCCAAACCAAAATGTCCCCCTCGTTGGCACCAACCGGGAGGACAAAATCCATCACCAGCTTGGTGCCATCGTACTTAAGGACTTGCCCGGCCTGCAACCCACCCACGGCGGAAGCGGCCAAAGACCGACCCCCGACCACGTATGGAGGAGTCCCCGAGTTGAAAGCCAAGAGCATGTCGGTCGGGCCGAAAGCCACGCCCGAGCCCACCCCGTACAACGAGACCACGGTCTTTGCGCCCGTGCTGCCGCCGCCAGAGGTCGTGGCGACAATGCTCTTGGAAGACGACCCCCCCTGGCTACTGTCCCCGACAACCGTAAGCTTGCTGCCGCCAGACCCAGAGGCGCCTCCCCCTCCTCCCCCTCCGCCCACGGTCGTGGACTCTGCGGCCGGAACCGGCGTCGGGTAAACCTGGCGGGTGTACGCGGGAGGCCACGCGGCGGATGGCACCCCCACCCCCACGTCTACGCCGAGCGGCTGGCTTCCATTCGAGAAGCCCGCGGCGAGCCCTGGCCCGGGCGGCGGCTGGGCGAAGTCGATGTCCGCGGTGTGGAAGTCGTTGGGAATGATGGCGAAGTTCTGCGCGGCGGAATCGAAGTTCGCCTGTAGCGGAGCTTCCTCTGGTACGGCGACGGAAAGGCAATCCATCCGCGAAATGGTAGCGCAACCCGTGAACACAATCTTGATCTGATAAGTGTACCCGAAGCGGAGGGAGCCGCTGTTCATCCCCGGCCGCGGATCATTCTCGTGCCCCACGTCGCGACAGGCAAAGCGAAGCCGGCGACGCTCCTGCGGCAAACTGTCCACGCCGACGGCGAGCGTCCGGTCGCAGCCAATCTGCGTCCAGAGGGGATACCCGTCCGGCCGGAAGTACACCTTGACACTTGTGTTGCACGTGATGTTACTGAGCCAGAGGTCAACGTAGTTCAGCTTCTTGTACTGCCCGCGAAGCTCGGGGGCGGAGTACATCGCGCGGGAGATCAACTGGCTCTCGATGGCCGTGCCCGCGTCGGTATCCGAAGTCTCGTCCATCCGGAAAATTGTACCATCGGTCAGGATCGCAAACAGCGTCTGCTCTCCCCGCTTGTCGGCTCCGACCAGTTTGGCAAACCGGGGGCCCGTCCAGATGCCGTCCCAGCCGGAAGGGGAATCTACGCCGAGCGTGTTGGAGAGAGCGGAGTCGAAAGACAAGATGCCAAGATATCCGTCCGCACCATCAGAGATCGCAGTCATGAGGATGCGCTGGTCGACGGCGACACCTGAGATTCCGGCGAGCTGGGTCTCTGGGTTGATCCACCGCTGGACCTCATACGAAACGGTGGCGGGGTCGACGGCGCCGGCCTGGGCGCTCTGGGTGTCCCGGGCGATACTGTAGATGCCGTCCTGCGCACGAAAATAAACGTCCTTACCAGTCCCCACGAGGGACCAGGGGGACTCTGTGCCCGTGCCGTATTCCATCACCGAGCCTATCGCGGACCCCACCCAGCCGGGCTGCTGGACGGTGCCATTGGCATCCACGATACTCTCGCGGGGGACGGACACGTCAAAGGCGGCCAGGCCGTCGCGCGCAAAAACGTACAATGGCCCTATTCCGAGTCCCTTACCGGGGTTTTGAGCCGATACGAGCCCTCGAATGGGCCCTAGTTCATCAGGGAGTCCGCGGGCCAAACCGCCGTCAAGGGTCGAGGTCTCGGTCGTGCCGAGCACAGAGAGGGGGTCTCCCGGCTTCAAAATGTCGCCGGACATGAAGTACTTCGAGTAGGAGAAGCTGGAAGTCGGGCTCAGGCCGAGGTTGGTCGGGACGTAGTGGATGCGGCCATTGCAGTAATGCATGATGGACGCTGGGACCATCGTGTTGGTCTTGTCCTGCCCCGCGAGAGGGTAGACCAGCGCTGGCACGCCGCCGACGATCTGGAAGGCAACCGTGCGGTCACCATCGCCCATCACGAACAGCTCGCCGGCCTCGGTGGAGAAAACCTGCTTGCCCGGGGAGAGGACGCTGACAAGCGACGTGACCGCGCCAGAACCCAGATTGTAAAAGTGGGCGACGCCGTTGAACACAGCTACGATGAACTCGCCAACGGGAGACCGCCAGCGCCCGCCGCCCTGGAATGGCTTGGCCCCCTTGACGCCCAGATCAACCTCTAGCGTCCAGCCGGGGCGCGTCTTGGCGTAGCCGCCGCGGAACGCCACGTTGATGGCGCGCGACGCGCGGTCCGCCGGCACGAGAGTCGGGTGCAGGCTGTCGTGCATCCCCTGCGGAAGGGAGGTGAAGCCGTCGCGAATCTCGGGCATCGGGGACGCGGGTATTGTGGAAGACGCCATCTTTACTCCCAGATCGTCGAGGCCGGCAGCATCGTGGACTGCATGCGAATCGTCTCGATAGTCCTCACGTGAATGGACATGGAAGATGTGAGTTCATTCGTGGTGAACAAATACGGAACAACCTGCATGCCCGAATCGAGATAAATGATAGCACGAACGGACATTGGGTACAACAGGGATTGACTAGAGGGGACGGGGACAATCGGGGATGTGGCGATAGTGTACGTCGCCCCCGCGGGATAGCCGACAGTGAGGTACGTACCAAACCTGTTGGTGATACCACCAAACAAAGTGGCACCCGAGACGGCGCAGTCAATTGTATAAACTCCAGGGGACGCAACGGTGAAAGCGGGGGCGACGGCCCACATCCCATCTTCTGCAGGCGCAGGAACGCTGATGACTTGATTGGTCACATTAGCATAGCAATACACCGAAACGGGTCTCGTGTTGCTCAACGAGCCGATCGTCCAGCCGGGCGAGGCGACCGAGGTCGCAGTCAGGTTGGTGAATGCCGCGGTGTCGTCGGCCCACGCATCGGCCCACAAAATGTAGTCGCCCCAAAAGGTAGAGGGAGTATTGTGCCAAAGCGCGGGCGGATCAATCCCCTGAACGTAGCTGAGCGCGAACACCACATTGCTGGCGAGCGTCGCGAACGTAGCATCCAGCAACGCGACCTCTGTCTGCAGGTTGGAACTCGAGGGCGTCACCATCTTGTTCGTGAAGAGCAAGCACTGGTCGGCGCGCGCCAGCGTGTAGAATGACGCTGCGTTGGTCAGGCGATTGGTGAGAAAAGCGGCAGGCCCCGCGTACGAATACCCCGGAGGAATCCAGTAGAAGTCCTGGCCCGACGTGTACTTTGACACATTGGTGTAGCCCAGCGACAAAGGGTGAAAGACCAGCGGAGGAGACTGGGGCTTGACAGAAACGGTGTACCCCCGCTCAAGATACCGCGTGTAGTACCCGTACGCATCCGTATAGAGGATGAGCCCGTCCGAGTATTTCATCGGCACGTTGGCAACGCCGGAGTTCTTGTTCGCGTAATTGATGACCCGCCCCGAGACCGGATAGAGCGGCGGTATCCAGTAGAAGTTCACGTTGCTCAAACCCGTTGCCACGTTGGTCAGGGTGTAGCCGGACAACGGAGAGATCGCGGACATCGAGGTGCCGGACGCTGCAACAATCCCAGTGTCCCCCGGCTGCACAAAGAGCGTGTAGAAGCCAGAGGAGTCGGTGAGCGTGGCTGCGCTGGTCATCCCGCCGGCATAGGCCACAGGCACATTCGAAACGCCGAGGTACTGGCGATAGTAGTTGACGACCTGCCCGGACACCGGCATCGAGACGGGCAGCCAGTAGAAGTTTTGCAGGAAGAAGTTCTGCGTGTTCGTGTACACGATGTTCGTTGGCGTGAACACGTAGGAGCCGTAGGAGACGGACAGTACGCCGATGCCGTTCGCCGGAACCCCCATGAGGTAGTTGCCGGAGGAGTCTGTGAAGGTCGTCGTGCAGACAAACTGGTTCGTGTAGACCAGCATCGCGTTGGTGACAGGGAACCGGATGTCGTAGTAGTTCGCGACACGCCCGGAAATGAAGTTGGAGTCTGCCAGCCCCGCCAGACTGGCACACATCAGAGCCAGGGTCAGGAGAGCTTTGCGCACGGCTACCACCTCCCGTCGGGGATGCTCGTGACCGGGGCGCCGTTGGTGTCCACGAGGATGGAAACGGACGCGAACAGAACGCCGCCGGAGACGACGTTGGTGCCATCGACAAGCACGGGGTCGAAGGACGCCACGGGAGTGATGGTGTCCCCCGCAGACAGGGGGTACGAGAAGGTTGCAAAAAGTGAAAGGTTCGTGTCGGCGTCGGGGAAGACGAGACACGGGTTCGTCATAACCAATCCGCAGGCAAGTGAAGTCTCGACACGCGGCACCCAGTTCGATGTGCCCTCCGGCGGGAAGACCTTGCCGCTGAAACTCACAGTGTACACGCCCGCTGTCTGAATCAGGAGCACGCCGTTGCTGGCGATGCAGGCGGCGGTCTGGAACGACTGGGCTGGGGAAACTGGGAATCTCCAGAAGTTGGTCGGGAAGCTCGTCACCGTGTTGGTCGGAACAGTGACGCAGGCTGCTGTGGAATCGACGGCACCATACACCTTCGAGCCACCGACAACGATCGGGTTGGTTGAGGTGACAGAGGCCGCGACGACGTTCGAGGCAAGCAAGCCATGGACGTTGAGGACAGAGCCCGTCGGGAAAATGGCGGGGACAACCGCGGGGTCAGTCAGGTTCGTGTAGGACGACAAGAGGTCGTAGACTGAGTTGTTGACAAGCGTGTTGACCAGATTCGTCAACTCCGTTGGGGAAATGGCGATCAATCCGAGCTGAAAAAGATTGGTGTCGAGGGCTTGCAGGTCGAGCTGCAACGAAGGGTACACGGCGTACGCCATGCCGTTGCTGGTGACCTTGACCTGATCGGCGCGAATCTTCGTGAAAGGAGCTTGCGCAAAAGAGATGGAAGCGAGGAGCGTCGCGAGGACGACTGGGAGTATCTTGCGCATCGGCTTCTCCTTACGGGTTAGCCGTCCAGTAGTCCAGCAGGATTACATTCCCGGCATTGAGCGTTGCGGTGGTGAGGGTTACGAGGCGGCCAGCCAGCGTGTAATCGAGCGCCGGGGTCAGGCGGGGGCCTCCGAGATAGACGGCGAAAGGTGTTCCCGCGACCGGCGTCTGCCGTGCGGTGACCGCGTTCCCATTCGCGGGCGGGTCGCCCACATTGCCGCGGTCGGTGACAAACACATCAACGACATTGGCGCCGATACCAGTGTAGGTGACCTCGGTCACATTCACTGTCGGGGCGCGCTCAGGAGCGGAGCCATTGAGTCCATGCGGCAGGCAAGAGTTCAACATGTCTCTGTCTCCTCAAGAAAAGGCCCCCGCCTTCGGACCGTGGAGACGCACGATCCGAAGGCCGGAGGCACACAGGTTACACAACCTCAACGGTGGCAGCCGTGGTCAGTTTGGCCACATCCGGGGCGGTGACGCCCGTGGCGTAGGCCAACTTGTACAACGGAGCCTGGGCCGTATCGGCCACGGTCATCGGGGTGGCGGTGGCGGCGTTATCCGTCAACACGACCTTGGAGCCCGGGGCGACCGCGACAGGCGACGCGAGGGTCACCCACAGCACCTTGTTGGTGCCGTCGAGGTCCGCGGCAACCGCGGCAACCGCGAGCTGCACAGCCGTACCGGCCAGCGCGACGCCGACCGCACGGTCGCTCAGGCAGCCAGTCTGGCGGATCTGCGGGCACCGGCGATACAGGACCGCCGTTGCTTCGACCGCGTACAGACCGGGCTTCGGGAACACCTGGATACGCCCGTAGAAGTTGCCGATCGTCCCGAGGGGATTCGTGTCCACGTTCGGGATGTTCAACCACGTCCACTGGCCATTCAGACCGTCCACCGGGCCGAAGTACGTGCCGGAACCGACCGTGGTGATGGACGGCACGAACTGGTTGACCAGCACGTCGTTCATGAACACCACGCCGATTGCGAGCTCGGCATTGTAGTACTCGGGGTTCGGCTCAGGAATCTGGCCGATGGTGCCGGCGCGGCCGTTACGCATCGGCAGGATGCGCGCGGCGGTAACCGTGGTGCCATCGTCCTTGACGATCTTGAACCGCATCTGGCTCGGATCGTGCACGACCATCCAGCCGCGAAGGTTGCGGAAGGCCATGTTGTACGAGTCGATCAGCGCGGCGGGGTTCGCCATGCGCCAGTCGGCACGCAGTTCCGGGTCCGCCAGAACCATGCGTTCCCAGTCGCGGACATCGGCAACGAACCCGAACACGGGCATGTTGGCGACGGACGACAGGGCCGCGCCGGCGGCGCGACGGGACAGCTCCTCGCGCAGGAAGTCGAGGAACTCGTAGTTCAGAGTGCTGATCTTCAGGCCCGAGGCGTAGGTCAGGTACGGCACGACGGAGACGACTCCCATCGCATCCGTGTAGTTGACCGTCGTGGTCGGGTCGTACGCGAACTGGCGGTCGAGGCTGCCAGCATACATCGTCGCGCCTTCCGTCATGATGACGGCGCGCTTCGAGGCCACGGCCATGGCCGTGTACTGCTCGCGGTTCCAGACTTCCTGAATCGACAGACCGAAATCGACGCCGGTCTGGACGATCAGCGCAACCTGCTCGGTCGCGTAGTCCTGGAACTTCAGATCCTCTGCGCACAGCGGGGCGCTTGCCCACGCGACTTCCTTACCGGCCCACGACATCTGCTCGAAGGCATAGGCGTAGGACATCGGTGCGGGTGGCAGACAGTTGTTGTAGGAGCCGGCGCCGGGGTTGCCCGGTGTGCCGCTCGAGGTCTGGATGGCGCGCCAGTTGGCAAGGCCAGCCTGGTTCATCAGACCACCGCGGTACACGTTGCGCTTGTGGCTCAGGCCAGTGTACAGCGCATAGCTTTCGCGGGGAATGCGGTCATGCCAGAACAACGGCTGCGCGTCGATGCGCTCTTGCAGGAACGAATCCCAGTGCTCGGAAACGGACACGAACGCGGCATTGAAGTCCGCGACGGCTTGATCAACGATTGTAGGCATGTGGGGTCTCCATTCTCGCGCATCTCCGCTTGACGCGGGCGGCGAGTCGGTTACTGTTTAGACTATCAGCGGGGCAGCTGACCAGTAGACCCCATGATCTTTGAGCGGTGGGCACGCTCCAATTAGACCCACGGGAGAATGGTAGCAAAGATTTGTGGAAAGCGTCAACGATTATTTTGAAAATAAATCGGCCGCCCCGGGCAGCGCCCGAAGCGGCCGTCGATCCGCGCGCTTACCGCGCGCCTATCTTCACCATCTGCTGCCCGACAAAGTCGCGCAGCTTCACTTTCGCCGGCGGAGACGGAGGCGGAGGAGGCGGTGCTCCGGCGGGGGTGACTGCAGAAGCCGGACGCGCTCCCAACTTTGTCAGCTGGGACTTGAGCGCCTGGTTCTCCTGATACACCTTCGCCAGTTCCTGGCGGGTTTCTTTCGCCGTGACCCCCTCCATGAAATAGTCAACTATTTCTTGGCGGGACCGGGGCTGAGCTAACGTGGCGCGGGCAAGCGCAATGCGCTCGTCCACCTTCGCATCCCACGTCGGGTTGCCGGTTTTCTTCAGCATGAAGTTGCCGAGCTTGACGGCAGTTTCGGTGGCTTTTGCCGTCTCACCCTCCAGCTCTGTGACGAGCCGGATGCGTTGATCCTTCGACTCCTGCTCGGCCAGAACGGTACGGGTAGTACGCCAGTCGGCGACCGCCTTCTCCCGATCCTCCACAGTCTTGGCGACTGTGGCGCGAGTGGTGAGGACAAGCTGCTGCGCCCACGCAGGCACCTTGCCGAGGAGCTCGCCGAAGTCCTTGGGCGACGCGGTGAACACCTGCTTCACCAAGGCCCCAACCTGCGGGGGCTCCATGACTTGGGAGAACGTCGAGGCCAGCAGGGCGCGGGCCTCCTCGATCTTTCCATCATACCGGGCCTTGAAGCCGGGGCTGTCGAGGAGATTGACCTTCTCCAACCGAGCCTCGATCTCGTCGCGCTCCCTCTTGAGCTGGGCAGCAAGCTCCGACTGCTTCGTCACCTCCAGCGTCCTTGCGGCGAGGTCATCCTGCGCAGCCTTGGCCGCCTTCTCCGCGTCCGAGGCGCGCTTCCGTACCTCAGCCCAGGCGTGCGCGGCCTTGGGGTCCTTGTGTACTTCCGGCGGCGGGGGTGGGTCGACGACGGGCCGCGGGTCACCAGCGGGCGACGGCTCCCCCAGCAACGACGCTGGGATGTCCGTGGTGCCGGGGTCGGGCGGCGGGTCGCCGGCGGGCGGCGGGTCGCCGGCAGGCGTCACAACCTTCTCCATCGCCACGCGAATCTTGTCCCGAGCCGATCCGACAGCAGCGCGAACGCTCTTGTCTGGGGCTGGGGTCACGTCCTTCGGAGTCCGAGGCTGGATGAGTTTGGTGGGGTCCACCTCTCCGGCCTTCACGATACCGCCGCCAGCGAGGGCGGCAGCTTGCGCCGCGAGGGCGGCGGCTGGGTCAATAACGGGGTCGCTCATGGTCTACTCTCCTACTCTCGCCTAAGTTGCCGGAGGCGGTTCCGGTGCCGCGTAACCTGCGGCGGGGAGAGGCGACGGCTGAGCCTTTGTGGCCACGCCGCGTGCCTCGAGAAAATCCTCCGGGTTCCGTATGGCGATTACCGCCTTCTGGAACCCTGCGACCTCGCCCACTGCCTGGGCGTAATCCGTTATCTGCAACCCGATGGCGGGGGTGCGCCCCACGCAGGCCTCCTCGAGAGCCAGCAGCACCATCCTCGTGACGGGTGTTGCGAGCCACTCGTAGTACATTTGTGGACTGGACGTCAGGAGCTTTTGCAAGTCTCCTGTCGCAGACTGGGCCCCGTATGCGGGACCGACGGCTATGGACAACATGCTCTATCCTCCGGCGGGCTAGAAGCCTTCATCTCCTGGCCCGGTCTCCACCGGCGCTTGGGGCGCCGCGCCCGTCTGTGCCTTCGACCCCGCAACCATGCGGGCGATGGCCATATTGTTTTGAGCTTCCTGCATCTTGATCTGGTTCTGCACGACCGTCTTGTCGGCGCGCATCTTGTTCAAGGACTCCTGCTCCATCCGGGAGATGACGTCCTTCTTCTCAATCTCGTACTTCTTGAGCATGAGCTCGGGGGAGAGCTGCTGTCCGTTCAAGGAACCAAGCTGCTGCGTGGCCTCTGCCTGCGCCTTGGCTGCGCCGGCCTGCGCCTGCTGCGCTTCCGCCTGTGCCTCGGCTTGCTTCTTGGCCGCGTCCTCGAGGCGCTTCAGCATCTCGAATACCGGCTTCAGCTTCTTCATCATGGCATCCGCCTCCGCCTCGAAAGCCGGGTCGGAGCCAAGGAGCTGGATATGCTCGACGAGATGCTGAACCACAAGCTGCAGCGTCTGGAACGCCTTGGCATAATCCTGCAACTGGCCCTGCTGCGCGGCCTGCATGATCGGCTGGACGAGCTGCATGTGAACCTCGATGTGCGCGCGGTGCAGCTGGTCGCGGCCGGCCTTCGGCGCGTGACCCGCGATGATGGAGTTGTTCTCCAGCGTCGCAAACGACTTCGCCGACGTGCTCAGGTTCTCGCGGCTCAGCATCGGGCGATAGCGATCAACATTGCGGCGGCCGACGATTTGCGAGAGGATGTCGCGCATGATGCGCACGCCGCCCTCTTCGTCCATGCCGGAGCGCATCTGCATGAGCGCGCCCATGGCCTGCACGTACGCGGCCGCGCCGCCCATCATGAGCTCGCGGGAGAGGTTAATGGCAAAAAGCTCCTCGAACTTGTCGAACTGCTCCTCCGTTACGTTGCGCGCGAGGCAGGCCTTGCGAAACTCCTCTGCAATCTTGCGGGCCGGAGGCGGCATCTTTGCCAGCGGAATCTCAAGCATGCGCTGGAACATCTTGCGGAAAAGAGCGGCAATCGCGCGTAGGCGAACGGCCGCGCCGTGGCGGTCGGCGTTCATGACGGCCTGCTGCGCCATCTGAAGCTCCTTCTGCGCGTTCTTGCCTTCCCCCTTGATGGAGCCAGCGGGATGCTCGGGGAACGGCGTGCCCTGCGAAAGCTTAAGGCCGAGGGCGTTATTCTGGCCCACGTTCTGCGCGAGCTCCCGGAGGGAGATGAGGGAACTCAGGCCCGCGGCCGGCAAGGCGTTCGGAACGACCTTGAGCTCTGGTGGGAGGATGGTGTATGGCCCGTGCTCGACAAACCGCATCGCGGCCATGTCGACGCGAGACGCGGGCTGCAACACGAAGGAGCTGCTGCGCCAGCCGATGTCGAAGATGTGGCAGAGGAATTGATTGTCGAGGTGGGAGATCGGCGCGAGATAGGAAGCGATTCCTCGCAGGCTGCGGAGACGCCCGTCGGCGCTGCTGACAGATGGAAGGAACCATACGACGTCTGAAAGGTTCTCATACACTTTCTCCTCGCGGTAAAGCCAGCCAATGGTGCCGACGCGATTCGCGGGGACGATGATATGCGTGATGCCGCCGTCGGGATCAACCTCCCGCGAGTACACGTGGACGACGCGGATTTCCTTGAACTGGTTCGAATCATACCACACGTTGTCGCGCATCCGCGCTTCGAAGGACTCGACGAGCGTAGTGCCGCGGTCGTTGCCACCCTGCGAGGTATTATCCACTTTCTCCACGAAGGTCTGTACCAAATACTCACGAGTGGTCTCGAGGTCCCAGCCTACGGTCTTCTGTTCCAGCACGCGAAACAAGTCCCCAGCCTGCAAGGTGCCCTCGATGCCGATCACCTCATTGTCGTCAATCTCGATGCGGGAGTTCTCCGCGGTGCGGACGGAACCGCGAGGAACGGAGATGGGGCGCCAGTCATTCTTCTGCGCGAACATCGCCACGCCAAGACCGTGGGAGTCCATGTCACGCATCACGGCTTCGAGCAACGCGGGCAACCCATTCCAGTCGTGAACCGCCACTGAGAACTGGTCCGCGATCACGTCGCCAATGTCCTGCAAGTCGGCTGGTGCGGGTCCGGGATTCTTGGGCGTCACCTCGATCAGCCGGGTGTCCATGCCGACCATCTGGTCGATAATGGAGAGGCGGGACTCAAGCGATCCTCGCAAGCCAAGCCAGTTGATATTAACGAGTTCGCCGAGGCCGGCCTTCTGCAACTCAGACTGGCGGTACGGCGGGTTGCCATCAATCATACCCTGAATGAGAGCTCGCCGCTGAGCGTCCGCGGCGTCGGAAAGCAGCATTGCGTTGAGCGTATTGTACACGCCCTCCGCGGTGAGAAACCGGGTCATCGGGCGGCCGTCCGGCGAAACGGTCATGACGCCCGTGTCGCCGGGCAGAGTTCCCGTCCGGTCGTCCTGGGGGATTACATTACTTGGCGTCATTGAGCCTCCAGCAATTCTCGGGACGCCCGTCAGCGACCGGCGCTGGCAATCCCTTTAGCGATACGAGAGAGGATAACATAATATGGTCGTAACGGCAAACACCAAGCGAATCGTCCATCGCCACCTGTGTCCGGCCTGCCAAGCCGACCGCCCACTTTGTCAACCCCGTGCAGCCCAGGCACAACCCGCGGGAGTTGGACTTGCACTGGCCACATACGATCATGCGGTCTCGCGTGGCGCCGGGGTCGACGCGCGTCGTGCTGTCCGCGGCGGCTTTCGTCTTCGCCTTCACGTTCTGCGTGGTGAGGAACTCGGGGAAGACTCCCGTGTGGGGGCCGATACAAAACCCTCGTGGGACGTGCCTGCAAATGAAATCTTCAACTACGGGACCCAGCGGCTCCGGGCACGGCTTGCCAGCGGTGGCGTACGCAGCTCGGACTTTACGAATCAGGGAGTCGAGGTTCGAACTGTCCTGCGCCAAAGGCACGCCGTTGGCCGGGTCGGAGTAGAAGAACACTCCGCCGGGCGGCACCGAACCTGACATGGCGAAAACCAGCATCTTCAACTCCCCGCTGCGCCAAGTTGGGTCATGGCGAAATCAACTTCTCTAAGAATTGCAGCACGGAGGGCCGCAAACTGACCACCACAATGATGACTGCCAGCAACGACGGAGACTTGGACAAGGCGATCAACATGGCTCCGCGAACGGTTGTGGGGAATGCCTGCCTTGTGCGGCAGTCCTCAAAATGAACATTCACTGCGGCGCCTGCTACCCGCGCCGCCTCCGCGCGCACGATCTCGCGGACTTTCTCGCCGGCCACGGCCCTCTCCGCCTCTTCTACGGCCAACGCCCTCGCGTCCTCGTTGCTGACGGCGTTCTCGGCGACGTCGCAAATCAGCAGGCCGACCTGGCCCATGACGCGATGAAACTGCTCGTCCGAAACGACTTCGTTGGATGCAAGCTCTGTGGCCGACCTGCGCAGGTTGTCGATCAGGGCGGGGCCATTTTCTCGGCTCGTAGTCATGATGCGACTCCCTTTATGAATAGCGTCGGAGGAAACGTCGGCGAGTTGTAGAGGTCGGCAAAATCCACGGAGTCAAAGAGGTATTGTGCCGTAGTGACCGGGGGTGGGTCAACGGGAAACGGACCCAAGTGTCCGGCCCACAACGGCCCGCCCCCGGCGTCCACCGCGACGTGCATCTCTTGGCTCTCAAGCCAGTCAACACCCTCCGCGCGCGCCATCATAAAGAGGTTGTCGTTGACCTGTCTCATGGACATCGGTACAAAGACCCAGGTCGCGCCTCTGTCGTATGACTCCCAGTGGCCATGGTTCGTGAATGCGGAGTCGTGGAAGATGTAGGCCTTGGCGCAATCGAGGGGTCCGACGAGACTCTGAAACTCCGGGGGCACGCTGCCAAAATCAGTCGTGCCGGTATTGGCGCAACGGAGGAACGTGCCGTCCGCGCAGACGAAAGTCATCGGGTGAAGGGGGTCGAGCCAATAGCGGAACCACGGCTTGGGCGGGTGCCCAGGCTTCCGCTCGGTGGAGGTGTGGACGAGCCAAACTGTTCCTTTGAATTCGCCGTCCATAGTCACTCCTTCGGTGGCAACGCGGCCCTAAGAATGGCGACCTGCTTGGTGTTGGCTATGGCGTCGGCTTCCGCCGCGTCCGCCTTGTCCTGCTTCGCCTTCACGATGCTGAGGCCGACCGATCCGCAAACTCCGCAGGTGCCAACCACCCAAATCAAGGCCCCCTTGAAGCTCCCGGGGGTGACGCCCCACACGGTGCAGGTATCCAGAATCTGCTTCCAATAGGTCATCGAGACCCACATACCGAGGGTGAAGCCGCCGACGATACCGCTGACCTTCTTGAAGGCGGTACTGCCAACCATCCACTGCAGCAGATTCTGGAGCAGCTCCCTCACGGCAACATCCTCCGGCTACACCGCCAACTCCAATACGAGACCACAAAGGCTGTGGCCGTTGCCAAGATTGCCCAAAAGCCCGGGTACAGCGTTGAAAGAACTGAGCTCATGGCTTGGATGCCTTGATCACCTCAACCGTTGTCACGCCCTGCCCGATTCCCTTCGCCGCGGAACCCGCCGCGCTGATGCCGGTCCCTGTCAGATAGGCATCCACCGCCGCCTTGATCGCGCTATCGCCTATTCCGAGGCTTGGCGAGATATCTGGCACGTAGGACTGATTCACATACACCGGACCTCCGCCCGGAACCTCGTTGACCGTGACCGTCCTGCAACCGCCGATGCCAAGCGCTGCAACAACCGTCGCCAGATAGATCAATCGCTTTTCCATGTCGCTCTCATTTTGCTGGGATCAACTGCCCGACGATGCGAATTGTTCCGTTGGTACGCGGGATGATTGTGGAAGGCCCGATGGTCGCACCCGCCTGCAATGCGGAGAGCAGCTTCGGGTCGGCCACGATGTACGGGCGCACCGCTGTCCAAACTGACGGCGCGTTGCTGGCCGCGATTTCAATGCTGTAGGTTCCGGCATTGGTCACGACAGCAGGCGGCGTGACATTGCCAGCCAGCGCGACGGAGATTGCGAAAGATGCAACGATGCTGATGGTTAGCTTCTTCATGGTATTTTCCTCCTATCGTGAACTTGTTGCCGTGATAACACCGAGGCTTGTGACATGGATATACATATCCTGTCCATTGTCGCTGGCTTTGACGCGCAGGCATGTTCCTGTAGCACTACCAGAATCAACCACAATTGCTACTTTCCCACCAAGAAACGAGATTGTTCCAAGCGTTGACCAATCGAGCATTTCGGTTGCACCGTCCGCCCCTACTAGTTGACGTAGATTAGGTTCGACAGATAGATAAGGGATAGACACACCGCCCATAATTCCATTCGGAAACGCGACACCCATCAAACCTGTTCCGCCTAGATTCTGCTTTGCCCAATACAAGGTGGGGTTGTCAGTAATCCAATCCAGCAACGCTTTCCCACTGTAGTCAATAGATATGTGTCCGCTGTCTCCATTCAAAGTTCTGCCTGACGGGTTAATGGAAAGCTCGTACGAGGTGTCAACAATGCCGTTAGCATTAAAAATTGTGCCGACAACTGGTTGCATCGTGACGCAACCCGGAGGGGTATCCCATAATATGTTCTGAATGCCAGTCCACGAGGCAATCAGCGCACGGTTATTCGGGTCGATAGAAAGAAACCCTGTCGGATTCTGCGCTCCAACGTCTGTAATATCCACGATGCCTTTTGGGAATTGGGCGTACCCAAATTCATCAACATTAAGATTTACCGCATTCCATTTCAGTGCCACTGTTTCATCCTGCGCGTTCAAGGTCCGGTTCTGCCAATCCAGAGACGTTGTGGCGGTCCCATAATTAGGGAGGTATCCAAACAACACGCAATTTTTCCAATCCACGGAAACGGGGGATGATGGCATCGCGTTCATAAATCCCTGATACCAGTTGTTGAGCGTTTGTGCTTGCCAATCAATTGACAACCAATTCCAATAATCTATTGTGCTGCCAAACGCTTGCCTATCTGTAGGATTCAACGCCTTCTTTCCCGTGCCATCCGTTATCCCATTTGGCATATCGACGCGATAGGTAACGGTGTCATAGGGGTCCAGCAATCCCCACCGGAAAGTTGCGGTTGTTCCGTCTAGTGCAATAACTGTGCGGTTGTTCGGGTCGATAGACGCCATCCCGCTACCATCTGCTATGAAGTTCGTAGAGGTGTTCCCCGCCGCCAGCACAGCATCCAGATTCGGCGCAACGGGCGTATTCGTGGCTAGGATGCCCGGCACGCTGATCGAGATATCCGCGACAGCGAACGATGTGGCGAGCGCAAGGAGAAGCGAGAAGAGAAACTTCATGGGAGGCCTCCTACCACGTGATCGTACTGATGGTGGCGTTCGCGCCGATGGCGGTCACGGAGATCGCGCCGTCGTAGCACGAGGGCGCAGCCACGGAGAAAGTGGAACCTGCAGCGGTGAAGGTCAGGCTGCCGCCGGCGAGATTGAGCGTGACGGAAGAGCCACTGACGAACTGGACGACGACGCCGGTGCGGGGCGCTGTTGGGCATCGGAGCCACGTGACCGTTCCATCCGAGACGGACGCCGCCCCAATCGCGGGCGCAACATTGCTGGACGTGCCCCCAACCTGCACGACGTAGCTGAAGCCCCCGTAGTTGGGGATGCGGGTGACTTGCCCCGCGGCGTATGTGGTGTTGCTGGCCCATACATCAGCAGAGACCAGTCGATTTGAGTTGACCAAAGCAATGCTCGAGTTCTGCTGGGCGATCGGAGGCACCACGACGCGCGTGGCTCCTGCGGGCACGACAAAAGTTCCCCCGCCGGCGAACAAGATGACCGGGACAAGAAGCAGGGACGCGATCAACTTCTTCATTGCTTTCTCCTCTTCACCACTTCGGCGACGGCCGGGGCCACGGCGCGAAGGGTCGCTGCCTTGGCTTCCCCCTTCTGCCGCTCCAGCTGACGAATCTCAAAGGGAACTTCATCTTCCGCGTGCGTTACTGTTACAACAGGAGCCGGAGCCTCCTCCGTCCCCACTGCGGGCTTGCCATCTCTCATACCCAGGGCGCGGTACAAATCCTCAGCCTTGTCATAGGTGCGGTCGGGGTCATACATCCCCGCCGGCCTCACCCCTCCTGAAACTTCCACAAAGCTCACTTCGGTCCCGAGGTACGGGCATCTCATCACCTGCCCCGTGTCCTCAATCCACGTCGGCCCCCGGCGGAGCATCTGTATCCGTGCGTCCCGCTCGGTCAGGAACTTCCGGTTCGGCGACCAGGCTCCCGTCTGGAACCACACAACGGGGCCGCCCGTCATGTGGGTCGACTGCACGCGCACCGTCTTGCCGGTGTATGGGCACAGCGGTTCGTTCGCCATGATTACACTTTCCCCGCGTTCGGGTCAAACACCAGCACATTCTCGCCGGCCTTTGGCGCGGCCGCTCCAGCGACTGCGTCCGCTGCCAGCTTCTTGAAGAATGAAATGGTTTCCTCCGCGTGACGCAAGTACAAAATCGTATTCTCCAGATGGGAATCCAGGCGATTCACAACCAAGATGCAACCCGATATGCCGCCGATGCCGGCCTTGTTTGCCGTCTCGATGATCGCGCGCTTAATGCCCTGCAGCGCCATGAACTCGTCTCCGAACAGGGGGGCATCCCCCGCCGCTGCCACCGTCTCATCCGCCATGGTCCGTCTCCTTGGTTGTTGGAACTCACCGTCGATTGGTAGTGTAACCGACCACACCGCCCCGGGTCAACGAGAATATTTTCCGAGCAGCGCCGCGAGTGGATCATCCGCCTGCACCCCCGGCTGAAAAGAGGATGCCTGCGAGATGCTGAAAGCCGGCCGCGAGTCAACTCGGGAGATTTGCTGTGGGTACACGTTGGCGCCGGGGACAATGCCCAGTTTGTGCCGGATGAGGAGGCAGGCCATGGCCGCGGCGTCCGCTTGGTCAGGAGAGCCCAGCTTCGTCCTGGCCTTGAACACCGGCTTCGACTCCAACCTGCGCGGCTCGAGGATGACGCCCTTGGTGTTTGTCATGTACTGCCGCGCGCACAGCTGCCTTGCGCATTCATCAGACAGCCCGCGCACCTGCCCGAACTTCACGAACTCGGCCAACAGCGCCCACGCCTCCATGATCATGTCGCGGAACTTCTTCTTGGCGAGCTCCGGCGAGCTGTTGTTCACCGTCTTGTTGGAAGCCGCCCGTGAGTAATTCACCCGGAAGACCCCGGGCGCAACCTCCACCGAAAGCACATCTGCGACACTTTGCGTGCCGCTGTCATCACAGGCAAACATCTCCATCGGGATGTCGCGGTCCAGCGCCCACCCTCGCACGAAGTCCACAAGCTGGTAAGTGACGGGCCGCTCTGATGTGTCAGAAATGGGAATCTTCTCCGGCGGGGGGAAGAAGATCGTCGGGAGGTCGGAGACGTAGACAATGCGTGCCTCCTGCAGGATGGCGTTGTCACCTCCTGCGGAGAACGCGGAATCCAACGAGCCCACGCGCAGTGTCCTGAAGAACGGCGAACTCCCGGAGACTCCCGCGATCTCGACTCCATTCAATGATGTATCCGTGGCCTTCCCGGAAACAATGTCGGTCTCGGTGAGCACCGTGGCGGTGTTGTTCTGATTTGGGGGAAACCCGCGATTTTGTTCAAAGAAGCGTGGAGAATCCTCCCCGAGCTCAACACGATCCCGCTCGATGGAGTCCGCGTTAATGAGAAAGGGATACTTCTCCTTCCCGCCGGGCTCGAGGATAGCGGGGGACTTGTATCCATCCAGATGCCGCGCGCGGCCGAACTTCGTCTCCCACACCTCGCTGTCCACCGTCACCGAAGACCACCCAGCCAGTGGCGTTGCGTAGTAACACCCAAGGTCGAAACGGCTCTTGGGGTTGCAGAGGGCGAAGCATTTGAAGGAGGTCGCGCCCTTCCGCAGGTTGCTGATGGCCTCCTCCACAGCAAGCCGGCCGCCCTCCTGCTCCAGCGTGCTGATCTCGTCCACCATCACCCGCACGTACTTCATGTGCGCGCCGGCCAGACGACCGCCCTCCGCCAGCGCCACGCCGAAGATGCCGCCCTTCTCCGCGACCATGCCCTCCGCGTCATCCGCGTCGCACACAATGCTGTAGCCCGAGGGCTTGCTGTGCCCGGGGAACTGAATGGTCTTGTGGTTCTGGAGGATGTTGTGATAGCGCAACACGGCCTCCCAGATACGACGCTTCAAGGCGTCCTTGGTGGTGGAGCCCACCAGCACGATGGTGTCTTTGGGGTCTGTGGCCCAGTCGAGATAGAGGAAAGCGCCGTACGTGTTTGACTTGGAGGTCGCGCCAGCGCCAAGCGTCACGCAGAAGTCGGTCTCCGTAAAATCCTTGGCGAAGTCCTCCACCCACTTGTGGATGGTGAACTGCTGCGGGGTGAAGAGCATCCGGCATGCGCGGAGCAGATGATCCGCGGGGTGGTCGAGCTTCGCGTTGAGCGCCTTGAACTCCCGCCACTTCTTGGCGCAGTGCAACTCGATCATTTCGTCGGGAACATCGGTGGGCCACTCAACCCCATATTTCTTCCTCATCAGTGACATGAAAGAATAATACCAGAAACCCCTCGACACCGCAACGGTTATTTGATATCTTTCCTACATGAATGCGGCAGGCTTTATCTACAAAGATCGCCACGGCTGGACGGCAAGGGCCCAGTCAGCCCCCTTCACCCTTCTCTGCGGGCCGCTGCGCCACAAGAAAGATGCGGTGCAGAAGATGGAAGGGGAGATGGCCAAGCTGGGGTGGACGATTGTCAAGTGGGTACGGAACCCGCCGCAATGGAGACGATAGATGGGACGAATCATTGGGTTCTGCGGGTACGCCCGCTCGGGGAAGGATGAGGCGGTAAGGGCCCTGGTGGCCAAGGGATTCAAGCGCGTCGCATTTGCGGACCAGCTCAAGGAAGAGGTCTGCCGGACGATGGGGCTGTCGAAGGAGATGCTGGAGCTGACCAAGGGGGAGTGGCGTCCCCTGCTGGTGGAATGGGGCCGCGGCCGGCGCCGCATGGACCCGGACTACTGGATCAACAAGGTGGCCGCGAACCTGCCGGAAGGCGACGTGGCGATCAGCGACGTGCGATACCCCAACGAGGCCAAATGGATTTGGAGCCTCGGCGGGTTCCTGATCAGGATGATCCGCCCGGGCGTGGAAGCGAACAACGAGGAAGAGCGCGTCACCATCGCCGAAGTGGACCGCCTCAACCGCCGCTGCTTCATGATTGACAACTCGGGAACCGTGCAGGACCTGCACGCGAAAGTGGAAACGCTCTGGAGGAACCTATGAAGAAACCCGCGGCCAGTTGGAACTTCGCGCTAGGCGCCGTGGGGGCGGACCTGATCTGCGATCCCTCGACGGGGAACGGCTCGTTTGAGAGCCGCCACGACCGTACCGCCCGGCCGACTGTGATCATCGGGATCGCGGGGACGTGGGAGGAGACCTTCAAGGTGCTGATGCACGAGGCCATGGAGGCGACGATTGCCCTCCGCAACCTCCGGTACCGCCTGGAATCCTTCGACCGCGCCGACGGCAGCATGGGCACAATCATGCTGATGACCCACGAGCAGTTCACCTCGGTGGTGGACGAGGCCTCGCACTTTGCGCTCCATGCCCTCCCGCGTGTCCAGGCCTCCTGGAAAGAACTGCACAAGAGGGGGAAGAAACGTGCGTGACATTTGGGTGCGACTGGGGTACACTCTTCGCTGGTACGTCAGATCAGCTGTCGTCGAATGCCTGGGGATCTGCCCGGACTGCGGCACGAGGCTGAACTGGACGATGAGGAATCGGGGAATCTGCCCGGCGTGCGGCCGAGCGAAGCCATAAGGAGAAGAGCATGAAGAAGGCCGGCAAAGCATCCAAGGGCAAGACGAGTCCGATCGCCGAAGGCAAGCGGGGCAAAGCGCCGCCGTTCAAAGCCAAGAAGTACTAATCTACTACTAATCCTGGTGAAATTAGTAGTTGCGCGCAACTAACACCAACAAGAAGGAGGGACCCATGAAAGGTCTCGGAGTGAACCAGGAATCCAAGCAAACGGCGAAGGACCTTGTTGACGGCAACAAGGGCTGGCAGCCTCAGCCGAAGGGCAACCAGAAGATCAAGAGCAAGCTCTCGATCCAGGCGACGCCCACGATCCCGAACAACAAGTAGGGTCCCCGCCGGCGGAGATGCGCCGGCTTCATTTTCAGGAAGGAGCCTCCTATGGCTTGTAAGACCAGCGAGAAGATCCGCGATAACCGCCGCGATGCCGTAGAAGGCGAAACGAACTCCATCACAAAGGACCTCGCGGAGCGCAAGCCCCGGACAGCCGGCTTTGTGGGGGACATCCGCGGCATCAACCACATGCGCCCCGCCTCCCCCGTAGGCGCCGCGCCCGACCGACGCCTGACCCCCTGCCGCAACTTCAGCCGGTAGGCGGCTGCACAGACCCCGAAGGAGACGCTTCGATGTTCTGTATTGACTCATTTTCGTTTCATTGCTCCCCTTCGGGCGGAGCTGTGTCGCATAAAGGAGACGCTATATGACGATGCTCATCCCGCTGAACGGCCTCGTGCTGATTGACCCCGTCAAGGAGCCACGCAACAAGGCCGGCATCCTGCTTCCCGACTGCTGGCAGGGGAAAGACATGACCGGAACCGTGGTCCAGGCGCACGCCAAGTCCGACCTGAAACCGGGGGACGTGGTCATCCTGCCGCAGTTCTGCCCACAGGCGGTCAAGATCGCCGGCCGGGAGCTCCTGCTGGTCAAGGAAGAGGAGCTGCTGGGGGTGGTGGCATGAGGTGGCTCAACAGCCCTGAGCGGCGTTTCCGGCGCCGGGCGGCGCAACGCGCCTTTATCCCGATGTTTCAGCTAAACCGCCCGGGCCTTTGGGGCCGGTGCAGCCGCCTACTCAACTGGTGGAACGCGCGCCGGCAGTCGGAGGCCCTCTTCCGCCGCGTCACATCCTCGACGCAGCCCCTTCCCTACGCCCTCCCACCAGGACGCGAGACCTGCGTGCGCCGGGCCAACCCGACAACGCGCGTCCCCGGCAACTTGTTCGAACGGTTCTATTGTAATGACCGGGGGCTCGCCCAATACGACGGGGAGAACGAGCTCGAACTCGTCGCGTGCATTGCGAGTGAGACCGGCGTAGATATGATGGAGCTGTCGCACCAGCTGCGGACCAAGCCGGGTTGTGGCGGCGGGCTTCGGGTAAACGGTGTGGATGTCCCGGCTGGGGCGTGGCTGAGGATCGATGGAATCTGGGTCTTCCTGGTCACCTTCGCGTACCGGGACGGCGGGTATCAAGAGCAGATCATAGGCAACTGGAGGAGGAAGGACACATGAAGCTGACGCCAAGCCAGAAGGATAAGATCAAGGACATCATCCGATTGCGGCTGTCGACGCCGCTCGAACTGGGGCATCCGGACTTCCACGCGGAGTTCATTACGGATCGCATCGCGGAGTTCCTGGACCCCTTGATGACGGAGTTCCGCGATCCGGCGCACGACATGTGTTTCAAGGTGTACCCAGACCAGCACGTAGAGTACATGCCGTCGACACTCGTTGAGCGCGAGACGCTCGACTCGCTGAAGCGCATCGAGGAACTGCTCAAGCAGATTCTCGTGAAGCCGCCGGACGTGCACGTGCCGTACCAGTCGCCACTCTATTCACCGGATCCGCGGTTGTCAAATCAACCCCCAGTACCTCCTTACACCACGTAGTATGGCCCGCCGACCGAGGGGGATGGGCCGTGGGAGTTCAAGGGGTACCGCAAACCATGAAGTACACTGGGAGCAACGCGAAAGAAGTCATCGACTACCTCGGCCAAGGCGGGCACGAGATGGACGACGGAAGGCTCGTCGTCCCACATACCAACGGGATGTGCGGGCACTTCTACATATTCCCCGGCGCCGAAGTGCTGCTTGGGACACACGCCGACCCCAAAGAGGCGATGATAATTCAGCCAGACCCGCCGGAGGTTAATCCGCTTCGAGAGGCTCTGCGCTTCTACGCAGACAAGAAGAACCACCTACGCACGGGGCCCCAGTGGGACCAGTCGCTGTCCCCCGTGTCCCAAGACGGGGGAGAAAAAGCGCGCGCAGCGCTGAAAGGATACCAGTGAAAGTCATCATCGAAACGATCCCGCACGCCCAACAGCCCTACGACACCGTGGGTGACTGGCGGTTTGAGGATGGGAGCGGGAACCCGATCTCCCAGAGCGTGGCGTTGCTCAAGGCGAGTGTGGGCTTGGGGAACGAGTGCGTCTTGCGAATCAGGGTGTCCGACCTCAAGTCCTGGAAATATGAGATGCTCGTAGCTGTACACGAACTGGTGGAGACGCTGCTCTGTATGGACCGCGGCGTCATGGTTGAGGACGTGGATAAGTTTGACAAGGCCTTTGAGAAGAAGCGGAAGCCAGGAGACGAGAGCGAGCCTGGCGATGACCCACGCGCTCCATACGTCAAGGAACACTGCATCGCGACGTCCGTGGAGCGGCTGCTGTGCGCGGAGCTTGGGTGCAGTTGGAAGGTCTACGACAAGAAGGTGATGTCGCTCTGAGACAATTTGTCCCGCATAGTACGCGAAAAACGCCCCGGAAATTTCTGGGGCGTTTCCTTTTGGTGGGGAGGGGGGTCCGCCCCGCGTTGGGGAGAGGGAGCCTCCCCACACCGGACAAATTACTTAATTCTGATACAACTGCAGCGGTAGAACCCACGCACCCGCTATGTCTCTTGTGTCATAGGAATCCTTTCGTCCCGCAGAAGCCCCCCACACCAAACTTGGGGACTTTGGATGGGTATGTTGCCTATTCAAAATGATCCAAAGGAATGCTACACCATGAACCTGAAATACATCACGAACAAGATCACACCCTCTGGCGACTTCCTGCACCTCTTCGCGGAGTTGCCGAAGACCGTGGATATCAACGACCGCGCAGCCGTGCTGAAGCACGCGGCGGAACAGCGCGAGCTGGGCGACAAGGCAGACCGCACCGGTCAGCTCTATGGCCTCTTCACGGCGCCCGTCTCGCTGTCTCTCCCCGCCACCATCCACACGCGTGAGGGTGTACAGGAGAGCGCCGCCAAGGCCGACTTCGAGCTGTTCGAGCTCGACGCCGCCGGCGCCCCCGTGGCGCACGTGTCCGCCGATGGGACGATTCGGATGAGCCGCAAGCTCGCTGAAGTCGTGTTCGTCGACCCGGTCATTGAGGATCGCGTGTCCAAGGACGGCCTCGCCACGTACAAGCGCATCGTCGCTCAGGGCGCCGTGCACGCGTACATCGGCCAGAGCCCGCTCCCCGGCGCGGTGATGGGCAAGGCACGCATGACCCTGAAGCTCCCCACCACGGGCGCTGTCCCGGCCGCCGCCCCGATCCCGAAGGCCAACGAGTAGGCCAGCGTGGGCGTCCCCACCCGCAAGGGTGGGGCGCCTTTCTTCTCTCCGTTCCTTTAGATTCTTTCGTCTCTTTCTCCCCTGCTTTGCCTGGTAAACTCTAATGCCATGCAGGGCGGATATCCTTACCCGTTCGCAGACACCAAGTTACTACTGCGTCCGGGATTCCAGGTGCCCCGCCCCCGCGGGGCTGCTGGCAACCACTTTACCCCAGATTCCAATGACACCGTTTCTCACTCTTTTGCGAAAGCACCGAAACGTCGCGTCTACGGAATCTGGGGTTCTTCTTTGTAAACGTTCTCCGAGGCACCCCCGTGTCCTCAGAACCTTGGCGCCAGTCGAGACCGACTCCGACGACTGGAATGGAAGAATGGAGTCTACCGTGTCCGGGAACCTCGCGGGGGCGGGGTTCCCGGATTCCCTTTCTCATTTATGCAAAGAAACCCATTGTCTAGTACACTACTAGACTATATAGATTATAGAGTCATAAGTGCCTGCGAATCAACAAGATACAAAAGTCACTTTTGTAAGTCGTTGCGCTGCAACAACTTACAAAAGTACAAAAATGAACGCGTGTCAGATAGACCACTGCAAGGTACCACTGCACAACCACCACTACATTGTGTAATACCTTCTTATATAATACTTTACGCGTATATATAATAGGTATGCAATGGTAGTATGCAGAAATACGCACTTTCCCAGGAAGAGGCCTTTTCAACCACGTTCCTGAACGGCCCCATTCTGGCAAAGGAAATCGTCAAAACGCAAAACCCTCTGCACATGGTTTTGTATCCCCCTCCCGTGCAACAACTTAAGGTATGCAGTGGTGGTCAAAATGACCACTGCATGACCACTGACCACTGCATACCACTGCACACCTCTGCAGTCCATTTTGTTCAATTTTGTACAGACCCCGTTTCCACTGAACCCCCGACCGGCTTTATCCCAAACGAGGTCAGAAAGCTAATAACCAACCGGCCCGGGGATAACCTGTCACCTGGATCGGGGGTTCAGTGGAGTCGGGGATTCTCATTATCGAGAATCTCATCAAACCGTCGGGCCGAGTTTCTTCGGCAATGCGCCCTGGAGGAAGTGGGGCGCCCCAAATGCGGTCGCCGCACCGCAACGATTGCAATCTGGCCAGAACGAGTCATAGCTTGTCTCGGCATGATTTCTCGCCCCGAACGCAAAAAAGGCGAGACCCGCAAAATGCCCTGCGGGACACCCATGGTGCCACTGGCATAATGCAGAAGTCACACACCACTCGATTTCCCACCTCTCCGACTCCGCAAGGCGCTGAAAAGCTGGCGCCCTATGGCTCTGCAGTCCCGTTTAGCTTCGGGAATTACAGACTCGTGGAGTCGGGGTTTCCCTTTCAACAACCGAGGAGTCCACTATGTCCCCCAAAAGCTGGTATACGGCGTTTGACGAATACCTCCACGACGAGGAATAACGCACAATGCGCGGGTCGTGCCTGCGCCCATTTTTCTTAACCTTACAACGGAGAACTCTCATGCGCGTTCAAGTCGTACTCTTTGACCACACCCCGCCCAGCACAACAGCAGACAAGCTCCCGATCGGACAATGCTACGTGCCCGGCCCGGCTTGCGTCTTCATGCGCATCCCCACTCACGAAGGCCGGGCTGTCACACCCGACGCCCCGGCTGACGCCACTTTCGCCGTCGACCTGTCGGTTGGCGACATCGTTTTCACCCGCCCCAGCTACCCCTGCTGGGCCGTGTACCCCGTTAACATGGACGGGCCCGTAATCCAAACACTCGTCAAGGCACCGACGAAGTTCAACCTCGCCGCCCTCGAAAACGCATGCGAAGTACCCTTTCACAAATGGGCCCCGGAGAATCAGGAGATGCTCCGAGCCGCAGTTGCCGAAGGGGCCATACCCGAAGTGCTGATGGCCGACGGCAGTTGGAAGGTCAAGCCCGTTGACCTGGCCGGCGCGAGCGAGATCATCCGGGTTATCGGGTGGGAGCCGAAGCGTGGGTACTGGGAGAAAAACGAACTCGGAATAGTCCGTGAGTCCACGCCCAGCGAGGGCGAGCTCTTCCTCGGAAAATCCCAAGTCAAATCCGGCGCTTTCAACCTGCGCATCGGCGCCAAGGATCGCCTCAGCCGCGGATACTGGAATCTGCTCGAGATCTCGATCGTTGACGGCGAGCTGGCGATCCAGCGCGTTGGTGGTATCCACAGCGAAGGCATTGGCAACGAGCCGGATGGTACCGTGAAAATGATCTAAGAGATCGTTCCGTAAACAACCACACCCGGGCGCCGTAACTGGCGCCCGGACAATCTCTGTAAAGGACGAGCCCCATGAGAGTCACACACAAGCTAGTCAAAGCGATGAACCCCTGTTCTGATGGCTGGAAGTGGTTCATTCGCAACTTCTCCGCCCTCGGCGGCAGCCACAAAACCGTGCTCAACAAGCTGGCCAAGACTGATCACTGGGATTGGTTCAACTGGCTGGCTACGCGACTAATGTCACACCCCCAGCGCATCGAGTGGGCCATCTTCTGCGCCGAACAGGTGATCGGGATTTACGAAGCAAAATACCCGAAAGACGGCCGGCCAAGAAAGGCGATAGCGGCAGCAAAAGTGGTGTTGGCAAATGACACTGCGAAGAATCGTGCCACCGCCTACGCCGCCGCCAACGCCGCCGCCGACGCCGCCAACGCCGCCTACGCCGCCGCCTACGCAGCCTGCGGCGCCTACGCCGCCGACGACGCCGCCGCCCTCGCCGCCAACACAGCCACCGCACCACCCAG
>Ga0114951_10000238_pt1 | contig 80229 bp, 69 predicted proteins | sample AM7aDNAmetaG_FD_88677 | JGI IMG/M metagenome (GOLD analysis project Ga0114951, IMG submission 88677) | Freshwater microbial communities from Finland to study Microbial Dark Matter (Phase II) - AM7a DNA metaG | ecosystem: Environmental > Aquatic > Freshwater > Lake | place: Finland: Lake Alinen...
CAAGGTCAATCTGGCATTTCTATGGATGTTCACTCGGTCCTCCCTCGGCAAATGAGTTCTCGCAAACCCAATTTGACCGATTCGGGCCGAGTGAACAACCTCCTATAACTTCACAGCTAGCGGGCGAGGCTGACTCGGACATTCCGCTACGGGGGTTCAGCAGGCAGCCGGTGCTTTTTGCGCTTGAAATTGACGCCGACGGGAAGCTCCAACAGGTGCTGGACCTGCGTGATGACTCCAAGAAACGCGCCCCGGCGCAACTTGTGCTGCCCGAACCGCTCAAGACTTCCGGCTCCGGGTTCTCGGCCAACTTCTTGTGGGACAACACGGGCTATGTGCTGGGCGCGGACACAAAGGACAAGCCCGAGCGGGCGGCGCAAGCCTTCCGGTCCTTTCGCGACCGGCTGCGCGAGGTGGGCGGAGCGCTCGACGATGCTGGGCTCAAGGCTGTTCAGGCCTTCCTCGACGGCTGGTCGCCGGAAAAGGCTCCGGAGCTTGAGCATTGGAAAGACATGGCCGGGCGCAACCTCGTGTTCCGGCTGGCCGGGGAGAAACGCTTTGTGCATGAACGCCCGGCTGTGCGCACGGCCTGGCTCGCCTTCTACGGGACCACGGCCTCGGAAGCCCAGGGTCAGTGTCTGGTCACCGGGCGCACCGGGCCGCTCGACCCCACGCACCCCAAGATACGCGGAGTGAAGGACGCCCAGGGCACAGGCGCGGCCCTGGTCTCCTTCAACGCCCCGGCCTTCGAATCCTACGGCAAGGAGCAAAGCTACAACGCGCCCGTCAGCGAGGAGGCCGCCTTCAACTACACGACGGCCCTGAACGACCTGCTGAAAGCGGGCAGCCGCCAGCGGGTGCAGATCGGCGACGCCACCACAGTGTTCTGGACCGGGCGCAAGACCGAGTCCGAGGGCCCACTTGGCCTCGTTTTCAGCCAAAGGGAGGACCAGGGCGACCTGAACGCCCTGCGCCTGTTCCTCCAGGCCGCCCGTGACGGGAAGATACCTGATCAATTCAAGAATGAGGGGGACGTGCCCTTCTACGTGCTGGGGCTCTCGCCCAACGCCGGGCGCATCTCCGTGCGCTTCTGGCACGTGGACACGGTGGAAGGCATGTGGCGCAAGATCGGCCAGCACTTCGCCGACCTGCGCATGGTCAAGACCTACGACAACGAGCCGGAATTCCCGCCCATGTGGCTGTTGCTCAAGGCCACGGCCAAGCGCGAGGATCTGGACAACCTCTCGCCCCTGCTCTCCGGCGCCTTCATGCGCGCCATCCTCACCGGCAGCGCCTATCCCGGCGGGCTGCTTTCCGCCGTCATCGGGCGCATCCGCGCCGAGCAGAAGATCACCTATGCCCGTGCAGCCCTCATCAAGGCCTGCCTCGTCCGCAACGCCCGCCTCGGCGGCAAACCTCTGGAGGTCAGCGTGAGCCTCGACGAAAGCTTCACCAACGTCGCCTACCGCCTGGGCCGGCTCTTCGCCGTGCTGGAAAAGCTCCAGCAGGAGGCCATTCCCGGCGCGAACGCCACCATCAAGGATCGCTACTTCGGCTCGGCCTCGGCCACGCCGCGGGCCGCATTTCCGATTTTGCTGCGCCTGGCGCAGCACCATGTCTCGAAGCTCAAGTATGGCTACGTCTACGACAACACCATTCAGGACATCCTGGACGGCATCGACCCGAAGAAGGACTTTCCTGCACACCTGCCGCTGGAGGAGCAAGGCCGATTCACCCTGGGCTACTACCAACAGCGCAAGGATCTGTGGACAAGCAAAAAGCCCGCCGCCCCCGAAACCGCCACCCCCCCCACGGAGGACTAACCATGAGCGCCATCCAGAACCGCTACGAATTCGTGCTGCTGTTTGATGTGGAGAACGGCAATCCCAACGGCGACCCGGACGCGGGCAACATGCCGCGCATCGACCCCGAGACCAACCACGGGCTGGTGACGGACGTGTGCTTGAAGCGCAAGGTGCGCAACTTCGTGGAATTGGCCAAGGGCAACGCCTCGCCCTTCTGCATCTATGTGCGCGAAAAGGCCGTGCTCAGCACCACGCGTGGCGCGGCGTATCAGTCTGTGGAGGGCGTTGCCAAGACCGATGCGGACAAGATTCGCCTGGGACGCGACTTCATGTGCGCCAACTTCTTCGACGTGCGCACCTTTGGCGCGGTCATGTCCACCACGACGAACAACTGCGGCCAGGTGCGCGGGCCGGTGCAGCTGGCCTTTGCCCGCAGCATCGAGCCCGTGACGCCGCTGGACGTGACCATCACCCGCATGGCCGTGGAGACCGAGAAGGAGGCCCAGGCCCAGAGCGGCGACAACCGCACCATGGGCCGCAAGCACATCGTGCCCTATGGCCTGTACCGGGCGGAGGGCTTCATCTCCGCGCCCTTGGCCGCGCAGACCGGTTTCTCCGACGCCGACCTGGAGCTGTTCTGGCAGGCGTTGACCATGATGTTCGACCACGACCACAGCGCAGCGCGCGGCAAGATGTCCGCCCGCAAGCTCATTGTGTTCAAGCACGACAGCGCACTGGGCAATGCCCCGGCGCACAAGCTCTTTGACTTGGTGGCGGTGTCCCGCGCAACGGACCCGAGCGCGCCAGCGCGCAACTTCACGGACTACTCAGTGACCGTGGACAAAGCCGGACTGCCCAAGGGCGTGAGCCTGGAGGAGAAGATCTAGAGGAGTGACTCCCGCGCGGGGGCGTGGATTGAAACGTCCCGCCCTCTCGGCTGGCCCGCTGGCTCGGTGGGTCGCCCCCCGCGCGGGGGCGTGGATTGAAATGAATCCACGGTGGAGGTCGACCGCAACAGTATCAGTCATCCTCCGCGCGGGGCGTGGATTGAAACTCCATCACCAGCTCGTGCCGGGCCAGGTCGATCTGTCGCCCCCCGCGCGGGGGCGTGAACGAGAAAAAGAAACCGGAAGGAGCCCGCATGTACTCCGAAGACGACCTACTGCCCATCTCCGGCCTACAGCACTTGCTCTACTGTGAGCGCCAGTGCGCGCTCATCCACGTGGAGGGGCAGTGGGCGGAGAACCGGCTGACGGCAGAGGGCAAGGTCGGGCACGAGCGCGTGCATGGGGGCGGGGGCCGGACAGCGCCCGGCGTGCGCACGGCTTTTGCCCTGCACCTGCGCTCGCTGGCGCTTGGGCTCTCCGGCGTGGCGGACGTGGTCGAGTTTCTGCAACAGGCGCCGGGCGAGCCCTGGCGACCGTTTCCGGTGGAGTACAAGCGCGGCAAGCCCAAGCAGGGGAACTGCGACGCCGTGCAGCTCTGCGCCCAGGCCCTGTGCCTGGAGGAGATGCTCGGCGTGGATTGCCCAGCAGGCGCGCTGTTCTACGGAACCACAAGGCGCAGGCAGGATGTGGTCTTTGACGAGACCCTGCGGGGCGAAACGGCGGCGGCGGCGCGGCGCTTCCACGAACTGGTGGACTCTGGCCGCACACCGGCTGCCGGGTATGCACCGGAGAAATGCGATGCCTGTTCGCTTTTGGCCCTGTGCCTGCCGAAAACGGCGGGACAGGGGCGGAGCGTGAAGAAGTATCTGGACCTGGCCCTGGCCGGGGGCGCGGAGGACGCATGAAAAAGCTGTTGAACACCCTGTTCGTGACCCTCCAAGGCTCCTCCGTGGTCAAAGAAGGCGAGAACGTGGTGGTGCGCGAGGGCGACGAGGTGCGCCTGCGCGTGCCCGTGCACGGCCTGGGCGGGCTCGTCACCTTCGGCCAGGTCTGGTGCAGCCCGCAACTGCTCTTTTTGTGCGCCGAGCGCGGCGTGGGCGTGAGCTTCCTGTCGGTGAACGGGCGCTTTCTGGCGCGCGTGGCCGGGCCGGTGTGCGGCAACGTGCTGCTGCGTCGAACGCAGTACCGCTGGGCCGATGACCCGGAGCGGTCGGCCAGCATCGCGCGCGACATGATCACCGGCAAGCTGGCCAACGCGCGACAGGTGCTGTTGCGCGCCCGGCGCGACCACGGCGAGAAGACGAACGCCCCGGCCCTGGAGCAGGCCGCCCTGCGCCTTGAGGACTGCATTACGCGACTGCCAGGAGTGGGCACGCTTGACGAACTGCGGGGCATCGAGGGCGAGGGCGGCAATGTCTACTTCGGCGCGTTCGACGCGCTCATCACGGCAAAGGAGCCAACGTTCCGCTTCACCACGCGCAGCCGCAGGCCGCCGCTCGACCCGGTGAACTGCCTGCTTTCGTTTCTGTACACGCTGCTTGCGCATGATGCGCGCTCGGCCCTGGAGGGCGTTGGGCTGGACCCGGCGGTGGGGTTTTTGCATCGTGACAGGCCCGGCAGATCAAGCCTCGCGTTGGACCTCATGGAGGAACTGCGCCCGGTGCTGGCCGATCGCGTGGCGCTCTCGCTCATCAACTTGGGGCAGGTTCGCGCACGAGACTTTCGGACAGAGGAGGGCGGGGCGGTTTTTCTGACCGATGACGCCCGCAAGCAGGTGCTCGTGGCGTACCAAAAGCGCAAACAGGAGGAGATTCTGCATCCGTTTTTGAAAGAGCGCGTGGAGGTGGGGCTGTTGTGCCACGTGCAGGCGCTGCTGCTCACCCGGCACATCCGGGGCGACCTGGACGGCTACCCGGCGTTTCTGTGGCGTTAGGAGGGGATGGTCATGATGGTGCTGGTGAGCTACGATGTGAGCCTGGAAAGTTCCGGCGGAGCGCGGCGGCTGCGGCGTGTGGGCAAGGCCTGCAAAGACTATGGGCAGCGGGTGCAGTACTCGGTGTTCGAGTGTATTGTGGACCCTGCGCAGTGGACGAAACTTCGCGCGCGGCTGCTATCGGAGATAGATGTGGAGCAGGACAGCCTGCGGTTCTATTTTCTGGGTGCCCATTGGCAAAAGCGCGTGGAGCATGTGGGGGCCAAGCCGTCAGTGGATTTGGAAGGTCCACTGGTGGTGTGAGGTCGTGCGCGAACCTGAAGCTCTCCCCAAAATGCCGGGAGGTTCGCGCCGAGGAGTTATTCAGTCCCAAAAGCATGTTAGAATTATGGTCAGCCTAAGATATCTGGAAATACGGTCCGCGCGCTGGAGTTCCGCGCTGGAGTGCTCGTAGAGCCAGTCAGGCTGTAGCTTTTAGCTGTGACAGTCGCCCCCCGCGCGGGGGCGTGGATTGAAACGTGCTCAAGAGCCCCGCGGGGGCCACGCTCTGGAGTCGCCCCCCGCGCGGGGGCGTGGATTGAAACCAGTGGTCAGGCCGCTTGTGGTGAGCAACACATCAGTCGCCCCCCGCGCGGGGGCGTGGATTGAAACCTTGAGAAACGCGCAGCAGAAACGGGAGAGGAGTAGTCGCCCCCCGCGCGGGGGCGTGGATTGAAACCTTACAACAAAATCGGCTACACCCGCGTGCGCGGTCGCCCCCCGCGCGGGGGCGTGGATTGAAACAGCCATAGGCTGGTTAAAAAATGCCAATGTGGCTGTCGCCCCCCGCGCGGGGGCGTGGATTGAAACCTCTGTGCGTAATGTCTTGGCCGGTACTCCAAGGTCGCCCCCCGCGCGGGGGCGTGGATTGAAACCAACTGCATCCGCAGGAACCTCCCCGAGTTCAAGCGTCGCCCCCCGCGCGGGGGCGTGGATTGAAACTTGAACTTGAACGACAGGCGGCGGCGGAGCTCGGTCGCCCCCCGCGCGGGGGCGTGGATTGAAACGTCAAGGAGGTGAAGATACTCAAGGAGGTGTTCGTCGCCCCCCGCGCGGGGGCGTGGATTGAAACGGCGGCATGATGAACAACCTCTCCGTCGCCTGGGGTCGCTCCCCGCGCCACGCGCTGGGAGCGGTCCAAGACGGCAGGGACATGTACGCCGTGCGCATGGGCGCTCACCAGGGCCGCCACGATGGGCTCCGCGCAGTCGGGGCAAGAAAAAGGCCACCCGAAGGTGGCCCGGTGTAGAGCAATCCTGGTGGCTCACGCTCCCAGCGCGCGGCTGACCATGTAGCTTGACCGATTCTGCTTTGCACCTGCCGCCGCCTCGTCAATGCGCCGCAGGTCGGCCTCCCGCAGGGTGATGTTGACGCGCACGACTCGTCCTTCAGACTCCGGCGCGCGCACCACTATGAAGGCCTGGGCATTTTCTGCGAAATCGTGGGTCTGAGCCTGCTCCAGGGGCATAGGGGCAGGAATGCTTTCGCCGTCCTCGACCATCCCAGCGATGTGCCCAGCCAAGGCGTCCTGCGCCATGCGGCCCGCCTCATCCAGGGTCTTCCCTGCGGTGACGCATCCGGGGAAGTCGGGGAAGCTCACGCCGAAGTCGCTGTCTGCGTCCTTATGGATGATGCCGATGTAGCTTGCCACCTTCTCCTGCCTCCTACCTCAGTTTCAACCCGGCTTGATTCTCGATGCTCTTGAGTGTCCCCGTGGGCAAGCCCCTCTTGGGGTGCGGCACTGTCACTCGGCCCGGTTTCGTGGGGTGCTTGAACTGCACGTGCGAACCAACCTGAGCAACCTTGAACCAGCCGTCCGCCTTGAGCATCTTGATGAGTTCCGTGCTGTTCACGGAAACTTAATACACATCCAGTGTGTATTAGTCAAGGACAGGAAATGCAAATGAAGGGCAAGCGTGGGCAATGAAAGGCATGTTGGCCGGGCATCTTCCCGATCACGTGTCCGCAAAAAATGGCAACGTGGTTTCGTACTACTTTTTATGCAGGAGGTTGGGAGGGCGGTTGGGAAAGAAAAAGGGCTTACAAGATGTTATCTCGTAAGCCCTTGATCTTCTTGGTAGCGGGGGCAGGATTTGAACCTACGACCTTCGGGTTATGAGCCCGACGAGCTACCGTACTGCTCCACCCCGCGACACTTCGACAAAACGGACGTCGCGTCGAGAAGGGGTTTGTATAGCCCCACACTCGCAGTGTCAACGCTTATTTACAGCGGCCCGGAAATTTCCTATACCCCTGCCATGCCAAACACCCTGCCCGCCTCCATTGTCGTCCCCGTGTTCAACGAGGAGCAAAACCTGCCCCGCCTGTTCGCCGAGATCGCCCAGGCCATGCGCCCCACTGCCCGCGCCTGGGAGATCGTCTTTGTGGACGACGGCAGCACGGACCAAAGCCTCGCCGTCCTGAAGGGCCTGGCCCAGGACAACCCCGAAGTCCGCTACCTCGCCTTCACGCGCAACCGCGGCCAGTCCGCAGCCTTCTGCGCCGGCTTCGACAACGCCTGCCACCCGGTGGTCGTCACCCTCGACGCCGACCTCCAGAACGACCCGGCCGACATCCCGGCCATGCTCGCCCTCTTTGACCAGGGCTATGACATGGCCATCGGCTGGCGCAGAAAGCGCCAGGACACGTTCAGCAAGCGCATCGCCTCGAAGATCGGCAACGCCATCAGAAACCGCCTGACCCGCGAGTCCGTACGCGACACCGGCTGCTCGCTCAAGGTCATGCGCCGCGACATGCTCCTGCGCGTGCCGCGCTTCAAGGGCATGCATCGCTACCTGCCCACGCTGATGAAGCTTGAGGGCGCGAGGGTGGCCGAGGCCCCGGTGAACCACCGCGAGCGCTTCAGCGGCGAATCCAAATACAGCAACTGGCAGCGCGCCCTGGTGGGCATACGCGACCTCATTGGCGTGCGCTGGCTTCAGGACCGCCACTTCATGTACGAGATAGGCGAGAAGAATCGCTAGCGCCGACCCGCGAGACTGCGCGCCAGGGCCTGGCGCACCTTGTCCTTGAGCTCGGAAAGGTCGACGGACTTGACCACGTAGTAGTCTGCGGCGATGGACTTCAGATCGTGCTGGAAGCTGTCGTAGGCGGTGCACAGGATCACCGGCAGCCCGCTGTCCAGGCTGCGGATGGTCTGCAGGAGGTCCAGGCCGGACAGGTTGGGCCCCAGGCGGATGTCCAGGATGACCACCGCCGGGTTCTCCCGCGCCAGGACATCTTCAATGGGCTCCTCGCCGTCGGCGGTCGCCACCACGTAGCCCTCGCTCTCCAGCTCCATCTGGTAGAGCATGCGGATGTGCTTCTCGTCGTCAACGACAAGGATCTTGGACTGGTTGTCGATCATGCTGATGCTCCTCGCGGCTTGGCTCTTCCTAGTCTCTAATGTATAGCCTGAATTCGACTGTGGTCAACAGAATTGTGCACCGCTATTGGCTTCAGCCCGCAACGGCGAGAATCCGGCCTTGACATCCCGGCCCGATATGCGCACCAGTGCCCCACCACGCCCCAAGGAGACCCGGACCATGATCACCGTTTTTGTGGAGCCCGACAACGAGACCCTGACCTTCAAGCGCCATAACACGGTGCTCATGCTGCAGCGCCGCCTGGGCCTGCGCGTCAACGACGCGCTCATCATCCGCGGAGACCGCCTGCTGACCCCGGACAGCCGCCTGAACGACGGCGACGAGATACGCGTCCGCAAGGTCATGAGCACCGGCTAATGGCACAGAACAGGAACACCCGATGATATGCCGCAAATGCAAGGCCCCGGCCGAGGTCTCCCTGCCGAGCCACAACACCGCCTTCTGCCGCGAGTGCTTCCAGATATATTTCACCCGCCAGGTGGAGAAGGCCATCCGCCACCACGCGCTCATCAAGTACGGCGAGCGCGTGCTCGTGGCCCTGTCCGGCGGCAAGGACAGCCTGACGCTCATGCTTGAGCTCTCGCGCCTGGAATACGACGTCACCGGCCTGCACGTGGACCTGGGCATCCCGGGCTCGTCCGCGCCCGCCCGGGCCAAGGTCGAAGGCTTCTGCGAGCGCCACGGCCTGAAGCTGCACGTGGTGGAACTGGCCAAGCTCGGCCTGCCCATCCCGGACGTGAAGCGCTACATCAACCGCCCGGTGTGCTCGGCCTGCGGCAAGATCAAGCGCCACTGGTTCAACCGCGTGGCCCTGGAGGGCGGCTTCCAGGTGCTGGCCACGGGCCACAACCTGGACGACGAGGTTGCGCGGCTCTTCGCCAACACCCTGCGCTGGGACGCGGGCTACCTGTCCGACCAGGGCCCCTGCCTGGAGGCCGAGAGCGGCTTCGCGCGCAAGATCAAGCCGCTGTACCGGCTGACGGAGTTCGAGACAGCCTGCTACGCCTTCATCAACGGCATCGAGATCCACTCCGCGCCCTGCCCGTACAGCTCCGGGGCCAGCTTCACCGGGCACAAGGAGCTCTGGGCCAAACTGGAATACACCAGCCCAGGCACCAAGATCGCCTTCTACGACGGCTTCCTCTTGCGCGGGCGTCCGGCCTTTGCCCACATCGAGCAGCAGTCCGGCGCGCCCCTGGCCCCGTGCGAAACCTGCGGCTCGCCCACCAGCACGGGCCTGTGCGGCGTGTGCCGCTTGGGCATCGCCGTGGCCGAGCGCCGCGCCGCTGACCCTGACCGCCAATCAGACCCTGACCGGTAGTAGAGACGAGGCGGGCCTTGAGCGTGTCCGGCATTTCAAATGTCAGCGTCTGCCTGCCCTGCCGCAACGCGGCCACAACCCTCCCCGCTGCCCTGGACAGCCTGCTGGCCCAGACCCTCACGGACTTCGAGATCATCGCCGTTGACGATGGAAGCACGGACCTGACCTGGAACGTGCTTTGCGCCTACGCCCGGCGCGATGCCCGCCTCCGCCCCTTGCGCCAGCCGGAGGCCGGTCGGCATTACGGCGTGGCCCTGGCCTGGAACGCGGCCTGCGCCGCCAGCCGCGCACCGTACATCGCCCGCATGGACGCCGACGACCTCAGCCTGCCGCGCCGCTTGGAACTCCAGGCCGCACTGCTCGACGCCGACCCGGCGCTTGGCCTGGTGTCCGGCCGGGTGCGCTTCGGCGGCTGCCGCAAAACGCGGGCAGGCTACGCCGCGCACGTCGACTGGCTAAACAGCCTGACCACGCCCGAGGACATCAGCGCGGGCCGCTTTGTGGACTCGCCCATCTGCAACCCCTCGGTCATGTTCCGGCGCGGGCTGGTGGACCGGTTCGGCGGCGCGCGGCCCAACACCCTCACGACGAACGGCCCTGCCGCAGGCCAGGCGGTCGGAGTGGCCCCGTTCCCCGAGGACTACGAGCAGTGGCTGCGCTGGCTGGAGGGCGGGGTGCGCATGGGCAAAGTTGCGGAGGAAGTGCTCGTCTGGAACGACCCGCCCACGCGGCTGACGCGCACCGCTGACGAGTACAGCGTGGAGGCCTTTGCGCGCGTCAAGGCGCAGTATCTCTGGCGCTGGCTTGCGCGGCGCAACCCCAAGCACCCGCGCGTGTGGGTCTGGGGCGCGGGCCGGGTGAGCAGACAGAAGCTGGCGCCGCTCATTGATATGGGCCTCGTCATCGAATCCTACATCGACATCGACGCCAACAAGATCGGACAGAGCGTGCACGGTGTGCCGGTGCTGCCGCGCACGGCCGTCCCGCCCTACTCCCCCTCCGACCCTTCCGACGCTTCCGGCCCCGCCACGCCCTTCATCCTGGCCAACGTGGCCTCACGCGGCGCGCGTGGTGAGATCACGGCGTGGCTGGAGAGCCTGGGGTATCAGATGGGCGTGGGTGCGGTGGCCGTGGGGTGAGGGGGGACTCTCCAACTCCCTCAAACCTTGACAGGCTGCGCGCCGCCCTGTAGTCAAATAGTGACTACGAGGAGAAACCCATGACCCGAAGCACATCGATCCGCATGGACGAGGCCAAGCTCAGCCGACTGGACGCCCTGGCGCAGACTATGGGGCAGTCCCGTGGAAAAGCCCTCAACGCCGCTGTGGACCAGTACATCGAGTACCACGAATGGTTCCTGGCCGCAGTGGACAAGGGTATTGCGGACGCGGACCAGGGCCGCATGGCCGCCCCGGAGCAGGTTCGGGCGACCCTGGCGAAGTGGGGGCTAGACCTTGGCTGAATGGACCGTCTCGGCGTTGTCCGACCTTGACGTGACCTTGGAGCACATTGCTCAGGACAACCCGGAGGCCGCCCGGATCATCGGCCAGCGCATCCTCGCCGCCGTGGCCCGGCTGGACCAGTTCCCGGAAATCGGCCGCGCCGGACGCAGGCAGGGCACGCGCGAGCTGGCCATCCCCCGCCTGCCCTACCTGCTCGTGTACCAGCTCCGTGAGCAGACCGTCGTGCTCTTGAGGGTGCTGCATTCTTCGCTGCTCTGGCCTGCGTGAGGCCTACGGGCGCGCGCGAGGAGATCACGGCCTGGCTTGCGGCGCTGGGGTATCAGGCCGGGGTGGCGTTTGCGGCGGTGGGGTGAGAGGGCTAAGCCGATATTTCAGGTGGTTGTAGTCCGAAGGCCGATAGCGCCATTTTGTCCTTAGCATATTCAGTCAGGCTATCACGGGACACACCTTCAAAAATGGAATATTTTTCTGCCATTACCTTGATATGCGCCCACCCGTCGTCAAGCACGCAATTATGAATTATTGCAAATGATTCAAGCCATGATAGTCGAATTTTAATCATCGCGAAATAAAACCGCTTTTCATCTTCTTGCAAATCTGACGTCGCATAAACCATCTCGCACAATGCCGAAAAAGATCTAAAAAGAGGTTTTATCTCAACACTTTCGTTTGTTAGTTCAGCGTACTTGTGTTTGTACTCCAGAACAGCCTGCGCATATGCTATCATAAAATTATCGACAATAAGACTCTGTGCACCATCTCCAGAGGAAGGTACAGGTACTCCAATTATTTTTTTCAGCTTTACGCAATACTGGTCTAAATCCAATCCGGCCTGAACACCCTTGGTTATCCTTTGAGCAATCTCAGAATGAATTTGCAAAACGTTAAAGAATGAACGCTCAAAAGACTGTTTCCATAACGCACGTCTTTGATCATCAAAACTATCTTGTTGCGCTAATAGACTTTTCCTTTGCAATAAAAATGCACAAGCTGCAGCAAGAAACGCCAACCCAGAAAACAAGGCCCCGGATGCTCCCAAGGCCTCTGCCAGTTTTGCTTCAGGCGACTGAGCCATGATCCGTTCCGCGACCCAATACCAAGCCCAATAAATGCCCCACAGCGAAAGGACAACGAAGAAAGCATTACGCAAGTATTTTAAGCAGTCACATTTCGCGAACATCCCCCCCCTTGCCGCCCGCACATGCGCCGACCATTGAGCCAACGTTATCAAGTCACTGCCACAGGCACAAGCCACAAACGCAAAAACCGCCCGGCCTCCTTTCGGAAACCGGGCGGTTTTTGCGCCAAATTCAGTGCATGGCTTCAGTCCACGCGCTCCGATATTCCCGGCAGCGCCTCGACCTTCTCCCAACCGCCAGGGGTGCGCTGGGCTTCCCACAGCTCCACGGCCTGCTGCAGGTTCAGCCACAGCCCCGGCGAGGTGCCAAAGGCCCGCGACAGCCGCAGCGCCATGTCCGGCGAAACCCCGGCGCGCTCGTTGACGATGCCCGACAAATGCTTGCGCGACACCCCCAGGCGCTCGGCCAGGGCCGTCACGCTCAAACTGAGCGGCTCCATGTAGTCCAGGCGGATGAGCGCGCCAGGATGTGTGGGCTTGCGGGTGCGGGTGCGCATGGTCTGCTCCTTCAGTGATAGTCCAAGTAGTCCACCACAAAGGCGTTGCCGTCCTCGAACCGGAAAATGACGCGCCAGTTGCCGGAAACCTTCACGGACCAGAAACCCTTCAGCTCGCCCTTGAGCGGATGCAGCGCCGAACCGGGATACCCCATGTCCTGGGCGTCTTCAGCAGCGTCCAACCGGTCCAGGATGCGGCCCAGCCTGTCCGCATGCCTGGCCTGGATGCCACGGGTGGTCCCGTCGTAAAAGAAATCTTCCAGCCCCTTGTGGGCGAAGCTCTTGATCATGGATTGTAACCACTTCGGTTACGAATGTCAATGGCGGGCCAAGCGCCCCCTGGATTCCTGCCCTAGCAAATTCTCGGCAGCTGCTCCCCTTCGAGCATGCCAAGCAGGCGCTTGCCGCCCAAGCCGGTCTTGAGCAGCACCCGGCCCAGCTGTCCGGGCTTATCAACGGCCGTCACCGTGCCGATGCGTTTGGCGTCCACACCCAGCGGGTTCGCGCGCATGAGCGTGAGCGCCGCCTCTGCCTGCGATTCAGGAAGAATGCAGATGAACTTGCCCTCGTTGGCCAGGTACAGCGGGTCCAGGCCGAGGAGCGAGCAGCCGCCCTTGACCTCCGGCCTGACCGGAATCGCGTCCTCGATGAGTTCGCAGGTGACATTCGAGGCGATGGCTATCTCGTTCAGCGTGGTCGCCAAGCCGCCGCGCGTGGGGTCGCGCAGCACGTGCACATCCGGCACGGTTTGCAGCAGGTCCACGATGATGTGGTTCAGGCTGGCGCAGTCGGACACAACCGGGGTCTCGAAGGACAGGCCCTGGCGCGTGGACAAAATGGCCAGGCCGTGGTCGCCCAGCGTGCCGCTGATGAGGATGGCGTCGCCAGGCCGGGCCAGGTCGCCCGCCGGGGCCGGGTCCACAAAGACCTCGCCGATGCCCGTGGTGTTGATGAAGATCTTGTCCGCCGCGCCCTTCTGCACCACCTTGGTGTCGCCGGTGACGATCCAGACCCCGGCTTCGTTGGCGGCGCGGCCCATGGACTCCACGATGCGCGTGAGGTCAGCGATGGGCAGGCCCTCCTCCAAGATGAACCCGCAGGTGAGGTACTTTGGCTGCGCGCCCATCATGGCCACGTCGTTGACCGTGCCGTGCACGCTGAGCGCGCCGATGTCGCCGCCGGGGAAGAAGATCGGGTCGACCGTGAAGGTGTCGGTGCTGACCGCGATGCGCCCGCCCACGTTCAGCACCGCGCCGTCATTGAGACGCCGCAGCTCGGGGTTGTCGAAGTTCTTCAGGAACAGTTCGCCGATGAAGCGCTGGGAAGCCTTGCCGCCGGAGCCGTAGTCAAGCAGTACCTTGTCGCTCATGTGATCTAGTCCACCTGGTATTTGAAGTAGGCCGCGCAGGAGCCCTCGGTGGAGACCATGCACGGGCCGACGGGTTTCGCCGGGGTGCAGGCACGTCCGAAGAGCGGGCAAAGGTTCGGGGCCAGTTTGCCCTTGAGCACGTCGCCGCACTTGCAGCCGGGCAGGGGCGGGCATTCGGTGATGGTGATGCCGAACTCGCGCTTGGCGTCAAAGGCGGCGTAGGCCTCGGCCAGCTCCAGGCCGGAGCCGGGGATGTTGCCGATGCCGCGCCACAGGGCGTCCGCCGGGGTGAAGACCTCGTCGAGAATGGCCTTGGCCTTGGCGTTGCCCTCGTCGCGCACCACGCGGCGGTACAGGTTCACCACCTCGGCCTTGCCGTCGCGCTTGCACTCGGCCAGGAACAGCAGGGCCTGCAGGATGTCCAGGGGCTCGAACCCGGCGATGGCTGCGGACTTGCCGTACTTCGACGCCACGGGCAGGTACGGCGCCAGGCCGATGATGGCCGAGACGTGGCCGGGCATGATGAAGGCGTCGATGTCGGTTTCAGGGTCCGACAGGAGCGCCTCCAGCGCCGGGGGCACGATCTTGTGGAAGGACAGGACGCGGTAGTTGGCGATGCCCTGGGCCTTGGCCATCTTGACGCTGGCGGCCACGCCTGGGGCGGTGGTCTCAAAGCCCACGCCCAGAAACACCACGGTGGCGTCCGGGTTGGCAACGGCGATTTTGAGCGCGTCGGGCGGGGAGTACACCACCTTGATGCGCGCGCCGTCGGCCTGTGCGGCCTTGAGGGTGCGGCTCTTGCTGCCGGGCACGCGCATGAGGTCACCGAAGGTGGCGATGATGACCTTGGGATTCTCGGCCAGGTCGAGGAAGGCGTTGACCTCGGACTCGTGGGTCACGCAGACCGGGCAGCCCGGGCCGGAGAGGTGCACGATCTCCGGCGGCAGGATGGAGCGCAGGCCGCTGCGGAAAATGGCCACGGTGTGCGTGCCGCAGACCTCCATGAAGCGCAACGGCCCGGTCAGGGCGGCCTCCAGGCGCTTCAGCACGCTCTTGCACAGCTCAGGGTCGTGGAACTGGTCGAGAAGCTCAAGACTCACGGGCTACCTTCCTCGCGTCGATTTCCGGGGCGGCCCAAGCGGCCATGCTCCCCGGCCCGAAGGGCATACACTGCCCGCGCCTGCGAGTCCATGCCTGCCGCGCGTGGCGCGCGTGTCACTGCGGGGTTACGACTCAGAGGCGCGCTGCGCCACCTGAAAGGCGATGAGGTCCAGATCCGGCGGATTGAGCCCCAGCACGCCGAGCAGCGCGTGGATGTGCCCCCGGTGGAAGGTCTGGTGGTTGAAGAAATGCGCCAGGCAAAGGGCAAAGGGCTGGCTGCGCGGCTCGCCCTTGAGGTTCACATAGTGCAGCGCCTCAGCCAGCCGTTGCGGGTCGAGCGCCTCGCAGAAGCTGACAATGCGCGTGTCCTCGGCCACGCGTAGCGCGCGCAACGCCGCGAAATCCGTGAGCGCGACGTAGGTGTCCGGGGTCACCCGCTCGCCCACGCCGCTCAGGCGCTGGAGCCAGGCCTGGTCGGCCATGATGGTATGGTTGGCCAGGCCCAGGACGGAGCCGAAATTGACGCCGAAGCTCTGGCCGAGCTGCGCGGGCGTGAGCTTGGCCACCTCGGCGTAGAGCAGGCCGTTGGCCCAGGCGTTGGCGCGGGCCTGGATGGTGTAGGTGGCGGGGGTGGTGTGGGTGGGGGTCATGGGTGCCTCCGTGCTTGTCAGTTTTACAGCCAGGGCCTGATCCAGTTCCAGACGACATTGTGCAGCTGCTCCGGCCACTTCTGCAAGGCCCACCAGAGGGCGAAGACCCAGACGGTGAGCACGGTTATGGCGAGGGTGGCGTTCAGCCAGCGCTGGACCGAGGTGGCCAAGCCTTTAAACTCAGCCTTGTCCTCATCAGTGTACTTTTCACGATATTGATCCGGGTGACTAAGCGCCCCATCGTATGGGGCACGAATCCAATACGCGCCGACCAACAGCCCGCTCAAGGAAAACCACACGGCCCACAGCAAGAGGTAACGAAGCCCTATGGGCGGAGCAGAATAGTTGGTGCACAACTTCAAAAACTTATCGGGCAACGTCTCTTGCAACCCATTTTGGAGAAAAGGCAGAAGAAGCCATACGCCTGCGCCAAAGAGCAGCCACACCAATAGTTTCTGCAAAGGCCATGAAGTACGACGAGCGGTCGTCCTGCGCATCGTTTCGTCTCGGTCCCAGACTATCGGACTGAGCACATAGGAGATTGGCCCCCAGAGCAGAGCGCTGGACTTGAGATTCCAGCGATAGAGGAACGCCGGGAAATATATTAACATAATCATGAAGAGATCAAAAATTAAATTCCGGAATAATGTGTCCTTCACAGCAAAAACATCGCTGCTTGTCAGATCAAGCATACCATTTAATGTGAAGACTGGAGAAACGCGCCCTGCTTGCGGTAGCAACTCCGGTAAATGTCGTGCATCGATACTCAGTATAGTTTCTTTCCAATTATTTTGTAGTTCAGAAAGTCCATCGCTCCAATACCTTAACGTTGAGGAAATGCGTATACAGAGTATCTTACAAAAAATTCCAATATATATTCCTGGATGAACCATCGATCGATTGACGGCTCCTACGCCGACAGACGAGACCGCAAGGGCATATGCTATAGTTGTGCAAAACAAAAACCCAAAAAATATTTTTAAAATAGACCCTCCAAAGTATGCGAGTAGACCTGCAACAACAAACCCAATAACAAGCGAAACTAGGATATTTTTAGAATCATTTTTTGGGCGTGATCGATCGGAAGCAATTGCAAATGTTCCCACAGCAACGCCAATAAGAGCAATAGCAATATCGGCAACCTCAGAAACATATGTTGCAAGTACAACAACTGTAGCTCCTGCAATTGATCCAGCAACAATATAAGCGTGAGAACCAGTGCCAGAATTATTCACAGATAAAATCACAGAACCAACAACACAACCGAAGCTAATTGATGCAACAATGCTGGCGACTGATACCGAAAATGCGCCAAGCGCTGCGCTGCTAAAGAGAAGCATGAAACCAGTGTTGTCACCAATTAATACATGAGCAGGCCAATAACTTGCTACAAACGATACGCCAGCAGACACAACAAACACAGTAACCCACCCAAGACGTGAAAGAGATTTCCTGTTTGCGTAGACGGTTAACCGTGCCACTCCATCCTCAATCGACGCAGGCGAACGCAGCAACAGCATGGGCGCGGCCATGAGGCCGACCAAAGTCATCCAAGGCCAGGGAGAAATACTGCTGAGCCACCAGAAGAAGGCCATAGCGCACGGAATTTCCACAACAGCAAGCAGCGAAATCTGCCGACGCTCAATGGACTCATCACTGCACCACCAGACCCAGCCCCTGTCACTTTTGGCAGGGGCGGCATCAGGTGGTGGCGTAATCGGCGTCTCGCTCATGCTGTCCTCTGGAAATGGTCAGTCCAAGCCGGTTTACTGGCCAATACAAGGCAACGAGTCGAACAGATCGCAAAAAAGGGCGGCAAGCTAAAAGCCCGCCGCCCTTCAGGGACTCGATTCGGCGCGAGGATTACACGCAGCCGGTGGGCTTGGGCAGGCCGGCCATTTTGCAGGCGCCCTTGCCGGGGCCGGACGGGAACAGCTCGTAGATTTCCTTGAGCTTGTAGCCGGTGACCTTGGACAGGATGCGCACCATGGGGGCGATGCCGTTCTTCTTGTAGTAGTCCTGCAGGAAGTCGATGACCTTCTGGTGGCTCTCGCTGATGACGGCGATGCCCTCGCTCTCCTTGACGTACTCGACCCACTCAGGGTTCCAGTCCTCAAATTTCAACAGGAAGCCGTCCTCGTCCACCTCAAACTTGTTGCTCTTGTACTCAACAATAGCCATGCCAGAACCTCCTCCATCGAATTATTTATGCGTCGCGCATAATGGCCACTTAACACCACTTGGCCGCAGTTGGCGGAACACGCCGCCGAACACGACCCTCAGTTTCCAACAGCCTCTGTAGCCCCTGCGCAATAAAACTTCAAGGGGCTTTTTCGCCCCGACCCGCAGAGAAACAGGCCCGCGCGCGCTTTCTTTTTCCGCCCGGCCTTGCTACTCATGGGCAGGCCGCCGCGCAGGCGCGGCCGAGAAGAGCAGCGGAAGCCAGGTGCGCATGAACAGAACGACCCCGAACATCCCCATGGCCCCCATGTGGCCCGACCTGGCCCCGCCGCCCAGGCTGCCGAGCAGCCATCCGGGCGGCCAGCCGGGCCAACAGTCCGGCCGCCTTCCGGGCGCAATCCTGGGCCGGGCCTGGCGCGTGCCGGGCGAAGCCCAGTGCGTGGCCTGGTGGGACCGCTTCGAGATGCCCGAGCACATCCGCGCCCACAGCCGGGGCGTGGCCCAGGTGGCCTGCTTCCTGGCCGAGGCCGGGCACAGGCGCGGCCTCGACGTGGACGTGAGCACGGTCCTGGCCTCGGCCCTGTTGCACGACCTGGCCAAGATCTACTGCATCAAGCACGGCGGCAACCACAGCCAGCTCGGCGGGGCCTGGGCCATGGCCCTCACCGGCAACCCGCTGCTGGCCCAGGGCGTCATCCACCACGTCTACTGGCCCTTCGCCGTGGACCTGGAACGCTTTTTCACGCCGCTGGCCGTGCTCTACGCCGACAAACGCGTGTCCCACGACCGCATCGTGCACATCGAGGACCGCTTCGAGGACCTCCTGGTCCGCTACGGCAAGACCCCGGAGATTTGCGAGCGCATCCACACCACCAACCGCCAGGCCAAGGACATCGAAGACGCCTTCAGCCGGCTTCTGGAGATCGACCTCAATGGGCATGCATTTGACCACGGGCAGGCGGCTGACAAAGCGTAAGGCGGCCCTGGCCGCGCACATGGGCCTGGACCTCCGCCGCACGGGCCTGGCGTCCGGGTTGGCGTCCGGGTTGGCGTCCGGGCTGGCGTCCGGGCTGGCGTCCGGGTTGGCGTCCAGATCGGCGCGCCTGGGCCGGCTGTTCCGCGCCCGGCAGGCCGGGGAATAGGGGCGGCCAGGTGCAGGACAACCACCCGACCCCTGGGCGGGCCGCCGCGCCCGCACACAAACCTGTTGTCGAGCGGACCGCCGGGCCGCTGCCCCTGGCCGTGCGCCTGGTGCTCGGGCTGTACGGCCTGGCCTGGCGCGCGCTTTTGCCCGGCCTCAAGCGCAATGGCCGCCTGGCCGAGGGCTGGGCGGAGCGCACCCTGGCCGCTGGCCCGCTCCCGCGCGCCGATCTGCTCCTCCATGCGGCCTCCGGCGGCGAGGCCTATCTGGCCTGGGAGCTGCTGCGCCACCTGCCTGCGGCCCTGGCCGCCAACCAAGACGCCAACGACACCGCCAACGGGGCCGCCAGCGGGCCGGAACGCGCCGCGCCCCTGCGCGTGCCCCTGCGCGTGCCCCTCCGTGTGCCCCTTCGTGTGCTCGTCACCAGCTTCACCAGCCAGGGCCTGGGCGTGCTTGAGCAGGCCGCCGCCGACCTTGCGCCGGGCGTCACGCTCCTGCCCGCCTATTTCCCCTTTGACCTGCCGGGGCGCATGACCACGGTCCTGGACGCGGTGCGGCCCAGGGCCGTGGTCCTGCTGGAGACGGAGCTCTGGCCGGGCATTCTGGCCGCCTGCCGGGTGCGGTGCGTGCCCGCCCTGGTGCTCAACGGCCGCATGACGGAAAAGAGCCTGCGCGGCTACTCCTACCTGCCCTGGCTCTGGCGCGCGCTGGCCCCGGCGCGGGTGCTGGCCGTGTCCGACGCGGACGCCGGGCGCTTCGGCCAGGTCTTCGGGCCTGACTGCGTGGGCCGCATGCCGAACATCAAGTTCGACCGCCTGCGCTTCGATTCCGAGCCAGGGCCAAACTCAGGGCCAGACTCAGGGACAGATTCAGGGCCAGCCCCAGAGACAGAAGCGGCCCGGCCCGCCTTCGCCCGGCTCCTGCCCGCAGGCTCGCCCTTCGTCATCCTGGGCTCGGTGCGCAAGGAGGAGGAGGCGGATGTGCTCAAGATCATCCAGGGCCTGGGCCAGGCCCGGCCCAGGGCGGCCATCGGCCTGTTCCCGCGCCACATGCGCCGGGTCTGCATCTGGGAGCGCCTGCTCGGCGAGGCCGGGGTCGGCTTTGTCCTGCGCAGCGAGAACAAACGGGCCGAGCCGGGCCAGGTGGTTCTGTGGGACGTGTTCGGCGAGCTTTCCCAGGCCTTTTCCCTGGCCTGCGCCGCATTCATCGGCGGCAGCCTGGCCGACCTGGGCGGCCAGAACTTCCTGGAGCCGCTGGCCCACGGCGTCACTGCGGTCACGGGCCCGTCGTGGAGCAATTTCGCCTGGGTGGGCCGGGAGATCTTCGACTCCGGCCTAGTGCGCCTGGCCCCGGACTGGCAGGGCGTGCTGGCCGAACTGAGCGGCCTGGCCGACCAGACGCAGGACTCGGCACCGGACCAGGCGGAGGTCCGGGCCAGGGCCCAGGCCTACGCCAGTTCCCACCGGGGCGGCGCGGCAGCCGCCTGCCAGATGGTTGCCGAATGCCTCATTAATGCGTAAATGAACAGCGGAGCCGCGAAGCCGATGTCCACATTGCCACCATGTTTCGGAATCATCCCGGCGCGCTACGAGTCCTCGCGCTTCCCCGGCAAGCCCCTGGCCGACATCCTGGGCAAGCCCATGTTCGTCCGGGTCTATGAGCGCGCCCGGGCCTGCCCCCTGTTTGCGCAGGTGGTGCTGGCCACGGACGATGAGCGCATCATGGACGCGGCCAAGGCCTGGAAGGTCCCGGCGCTCATGACCTCGCGCATGCACGCCAGCGGCACGGACCGGGTGCTGGAGGCGGCCAGGCTCATTGGCGCAGGCCCGGACGCCGTGGTGGTGAACATCCAGGGTGACGAGCCGCTGCTTGAGCCGGACATGCTCGCCGAGCTGCTGGCCCCCTTTTCCGGGCCGGAGGGCGCACAGGTGCAGGCCACGACTTTGGCCTCGCCCCTGGCCCGCAGCGAGGCCGCAAGCCCGGACCGGGTCAAGGTGGTGCTGGACTCAAGCGGCCGGGCGCTGTATTTCTCGCGGGCGCTGATCCCCTACGACCGCGACGGAAACGGGCGTGACGGAAACGGCAAGGGCGTCAAGGCCGTGGGCCCGCTTTTGCACATCGGCCTGTACGCATTTCGCATGGCCACCCTGGAGCGCTTTGCGGCGCTGCCGCCGGGGGCCCTGGAGCAGACGGAAAAACTGGAGCAACTGCGCCTTCTGGAAAACGCCATCCCCCTGCACGTGGCCATCACCCGCCACAGCTGCCACGGGGTGGACCGGCCAGAAGACCTGAAGCACATTGTCAACATACTGCTGGAGCAAGAGAAATGAAAGCGATTCTGGCCCTTGAAGATGGCGCCTGGTTCGAGGGAACCTCCTTCACCGGCCCCGGCGAGTCCGGCGGCGAGGCCATCTTCAACACCGGCATGACCGGCTACCAGGAAATCCTGACCGACCCCTCCTACGTGGGCCAGATGGTCTGCATGACCTACCCGCTCATCGGCAACTACGGGGTCAACCCCAAGGACGCGGAGTCGCACAAGATCGGCGCGGAGGCCCTCATCGTCAAGGAATGCTGCAAGGAGCCCAGCAACTGGCAGGCCACCCAGTCCCTGCCGGACTACCTCATGGCCGCCGGGGTCATGGGCATCGAGGGCATCGACACCCGCGCCCTGACCCGCCATTTGCGCATCCACGGGGCCATGCGCGGCCTCATCTCCACCAGCGAGCTCGACCCGGCCAGGCTCTCGGCCCGGGCCAAGGCCCTGCCCAGCATGGAGGGCCTGAACCTGGCCGACGCCGTGAGCGCCAAGATGCCCTACCGCTGGACCGGCGCCACCACGCAGGACGTGGACCTGAAGACCTTTGCCTGGACCGGCAGCGGCCCGAAGCTCGTGGTCTACGACTTCGGCGTGAAGTGGAACATCCTGCGCTTATTGGCCGGGCAGGGGTTCGACCTGCTGGTCGTGCCCTCGGACTGCACCCACCAGCAGGTGGCGCAGCTCAAGCCCGACGCCGTGTTTTTATCAAACGGCCCCGGCGACCCGGCCGTGGTGACCAACGCCATCGAGGCCACCAGGGTCTTTGCCGACAAATACCCGGTGGCGGGCATCTGCCTGGGACACCAGATCATGGGCCTGGCCCTGGGCGGCAAGACGTTCAAGCTCAAGTTCGGCCACCACGGCTGCAACAACCCGGTGCTGGACGTGGAGTCCGGCAGGATCGAGATATCCTCCCAGAACCACGGCTTCTGCGTGGACATCGACCACCTGCCGGAACTCAAGATCACGCACAGGAACCTGAACGACCAGACCCTGGAAGGCTTCGCCCACCGCGAAAAGCCGCTCATCGCCATCCAGTTCCATCCCGAGGCCGCGCCAGGCCCGCACGACAGCGCCTGTTTCTTCCAGCGCTTCCGCGAACTGGTGCGCTCATCCACAGGCAAGTAAGGGAGCACGCACGCCCCCGCCAACGTTGAGGAGCAGAGCATGTCCGGGGAACTCACCAAAGCGCGCCAGAAGCTGTCGAGCATCAACTCCAGCCTCAAGATGGGCAAGTACATGACTGCGGCCCAGGCCCTCAACGACGCCATCGTCCTGCGGTTGAGCGCCCAGGTCATGAAGAGCGAACGCGACGAGTTCGCCCAGAAGCTCTCCGACGCAGTTTATTACATGAACAACAACAAAGAGCTGCGCAAGGTCTTTCCCCTGGAGTTGAGCTACGTCCCGGGCGAAGAAAAGAAGCTCCTGGAGCAGATCTTCGAGATGCGCAAGCTCCTCCAGGAGGACGTGAACGAGAACGCCCAGAAGGACCTTGCGGCCCTGGAGAGCAGCAGGGCGACCGAACTGGACCGGGGCTCGGAACTCCTGGAAGGGAATCAGTTCGACCTGGCCAAGCAGGTCTTCGACGCCCTGGTCGCCGAGTACGCGGGCGACGCCGAGCTCAAGGCCGACGTGGCCGAACGCTACCAGCGGGTGGGCCTGAACGAGAACGCCGTGGGCTACCTGAGCACGGCCATCAAGGAATCGCCCAACTCCCTGCACCTGTACAACCGCATCGGCATCGTGCTGCGCAAGATGCAGGACTTCCAGAGCGCCGAGAACTATTACCTCAAGGCCCTGGAGCTGACCCAGGCCGACGAGTACCTCTACTTCAACCTGGGGCGGCTGTACTTCGACTGGCAGCGCTGGGACAAGACGGCCGAGGCCGCGCTAAGCGCCCTGGGCCTGAATCCGGGCTTCCAGGAGGCCAGGAAGCTGCTGGCCTACGCCCAGAAAAAGCTGACCGGGGCGTAGGAACCGCCCGCGCCGTCTGAACGGCGAGGAGGCCCCCGTGCGCCACGCCCGACCCAAGCCCACCATCCTTGAGACCGACATCCTCGTGCTCGGCGCTGGCCTGGCTGGCCTGCGCGCGGCCCTGGCCGCCAGGGAGTCCGCTCCGGGCCTGCGCGTGGCCCTGATCAGCCCGCGCGCGCGGCCCTCTGGCTCGTCCTTTGCCAACCGCAACAACGCCCTGGGCATGCAGGCCCCCACCCCGGACCAGGCCGACGCCTTTGTGGCCGAGATCCTGCGCCTGGCCGCGCCCGGCCTGGCGCTGCCGCAGCTTGCCCGGGCCCTGGCCCAGGACGCCCCGGCCTGCCTGGACTTCCTGCTCGGCCTCGGCCTTGGCTTCCGCCGCGAACCGTCCGGCAACCTTCAGTTGTTTCCAGGATGTTTCAGCAGCGCCCCACGGGCCGTTGTTTTCGACGGCCTGGCCAGCGCCCACGGGGCCCTCATGGCCCGTGCGCGGTCCCTCGGCGTGGAGATGCTTTACGGCTTCGAGGCCTTGGCCCTGGCGCAAAAGGAACCCGGCGCGCGGGTTAACGGCGCGCTGCTCTGCGCCCTGCGCAGGAACGGGGGCGCCAGGCAGACCCTGGCCGTGCGCGCGCGCTGCGTGGTGGCGGCCCTGGGCGGCCCGGCCCCGCTCTTCGCCCGGCGCATCTGCGGCCCTGGCGGATCGGGCCTGGGCTATGGCCTGCTGGCCAGCGCCGGGGCCCGGCTGGCGAACACGGAGTTCCTGCAATGGTTCTGGGTGGAGGCCAAAAGCCTGGCCTTCGTGAATCCGGGCGAGCTGGTCTGGCCGCCTCAACTGCAGCATTTGGCGCAGGCCCGGCTGACGCACTGCCCCATGGCCAACGGCCCGGATATCGCCGATGTGGCCCTGGACCTGGACCTGCTTGCGCGGCTGGGGCCGGGCGGTGTGGTCCACGCCGAGCACCGGGAGCGCGGCCCGCTATACTTGGCGCTGGCCGCCCACGCGGGCAACGGCGGCGCGCTCATCGGCCTCCAGGGCCGCACCAGCGTGCCCGGCCTTTTCGCCTGCGGGGAATGCGCCACAGGCATGCACGGGGCCAATCGCCTGGGCGGGGGCATGGTGCTCTCGGCCCTGGTCTTTGGCGCGCGCGCGGGCCGGGCTGCGGCCCAGGAGGCGAACCAGGAAGCGGCCGGGTTGGAGCCCGGCGGCAGAAAGGACAACGCCGCGCCGGACGAGGGCATTGCAGGGTTGGACATGGCGGAAGCTCACCGGGGGAGCGCCGAGATGCTGCGCTGGCTCCGGTCGGGCATGCAGCGCTACGGCCCGCCGCAGGCCGTCCTAGAGGCAACAAGACAGCAGGTCAGAAGTCAGGCCCTGCAGGACTTTGTGGCCAGGCTGCGGAACATCGCGGAACAAACCCGGCCCGGCGCCGGACAGCGGGAACGCCTGCTGGCCCGTTCAGCCCTGGCCGTGCTGGACCCGGAAGAACCGGCGTAGCCTCCGCTAAAGTTCGGCCCGGTGGCCCCAGGCCAGCTCATAGGCCGCGCCGCCGCGCTCCAGGACCTCCTCGGCCACGGACGGCACGAGCATGGCCAGGCAGCGGCGTTCGCGCCAGCGCTTGCGGATGTCCGTGGCGGAAACCTCCAGCACCGGCATGCCCACGGTGATCAGCCTGGTGCCGGAGGCGAAAAGCATCCGGCCAAAGCCCGTGCGCTCCGTTCCGGGCCAGGTCTCCTCGGCAAAGGCGGCCAGGCTCTGGCCGTCCACGCCCTGGCGCAGCACCACCACAAGGGAGCACAGGTGCGGAATCTCCAGCCCCCGGTGCCACTTGGGCAGGGCCATGAAGGACTCGCTGCCCATGATGAAGTGCAGGTCGTCGCCGGGCATCTTCGCGCGCAGGGCGGTCAGGGTGTCCACGCTGTAGGAGGGGCCGGGCCGCGTGCCCTCGATGCCGCTGGCCGAAAGCCGGGGCACGCCGCGCACGGCCAGCTCCACCAGCCGCAGACGGTGGGCGAAGGGCAGCATGCCCTCGGCAGGCTTGTGCGGGGGTTCGCCCGCAGGCATGAGCAGCACGCGCTCCAGGCCCACGGCCTCTCTCGCCTCCACGGCCATGCGCATGTGTCCGGCGTGGATGGGGTTAAAACTGCCCCCAAGGATTCCAATCTTGGCCATGATGCGTGTCTGTCCTTTGTCTGTCTGCCCGCTCTGCACGCTTGGGCGCCACAGGCCGAGCTGGGGCCGGGGCGCGAGACCTCAATGAATCTATTGCCGTATCTGGCCCTGGCCCAGAACCACGAACTTGGCGCTGGTGAGTTCGCGCACGCCCATGGGGCCGTAGGCATGAAGCTTGGTGGTGGAGATGCCCACCTCGGCCCCCAGGCCCAGCTCCCCACCGTCGTTCAGCCGCGTGCTCGCGTTCACCGCGACCATGCTGGCGTCAGCCTCGCGGGTGAAGCGCAGGGCGTTGGCGTAGTTCTCGGTCAGGATGGCCTCGGTGTGGTTGGAGCCGTACTGGGCGATGTGCTCCAGGGCCTCGTCCAGGTCGGCCACAACCTTCACGGCCAGGGTCAGGTTCAGGAACTCACAGCCCCAGTCGGCCTGGGTGGCGGCCTTGGCCTTTACGCCCGCGATGGGCTCCATGAGCGCCAGCGAGGCTGGGCAGCAGCGGAACTCGACGCCCGCCTCGCCCAGCTTTTTGGCCACCTGGGGCAAAAGCTTCCCGGCCACGGCCTGGTGCGCCAGCACGCATTCGAGCGCGTTGCAGGTGCCGGGGCGCTGGACCTTGCCGTTGTGGATGATGACCACGGCGCGCGCCAGGTCGGCGCTCTCGTCCACAAAGGTGTGGCACACGCCCTTGTAGTGCTTGAGCACGGGCATGGAGGCCTGCTCCACCACAGCGCGGATCAGCCCCTCGCCCCCGCGCGGGATGACCACGTCGATGAATTCGTCGAGCTTGAGCAATGCGCTCACGGCCTCGCGGTCCGTGGTCGGCGGCACCTGCACGCAGCCCCTAGGCAGCCCGGCGGTCTCCAGGGCTTGGTGAATGAGCGCGGTCAGGGCCTCGATGGAGTGAAAAGCCTCGCTGCCGCCGCGCAGGATGGCCGCATTGCCGCTTTTGATGCACAGCACGGCGGCGTCCACTGCGGCGTTGGGCCGGGACTCGAAGATCATGGCCACCACGCCCAGCGGCACGCGCATTCGGCCCACGAGCATGCCGTTGGGCCGCTTCTTCATGCCCTCGATCTCGCCCACGGGGTCGCTCATGGCCGCCACCTCGCGGCAGCCCTGGACCATGGAGTCCAGAACGCCCTGGCTGATGGTCAGGCGGTCGAGCTTGGCGCTGTCCAAGCCGTTTTTCTGCGCGGCGTCCAGGTCCTTCCTGTTGGCGGCGAAGACGGCTGCGGCGTTCTGTTCCAGCAGCCCGGCCAGGTTCAGCAGGGCCTGCTGCCGGACGCCGCCCTCGGCGCTCGCCAGCTTGCGCGAGGCGGCCTTGGCGTCCTTGGCGAGGGTGCGCATCTGCGCGGCGATGGTCATGGCCTGACTCCTTGCTTGCCTGGGCAACCAGACGTTGACGTCACATTTCTTGTGGCGGGAATTTCGCCAGGCCCTGACCTGACCAATTCCCTCCCTATGTTCCAACCTTTTTTGCTACCCCCGCAGGGCCCCCAAGTCAATCTTGTCAGGAATGCCTCTCCGCTGGCACCAGCCCGGCCCCACAACCTACTGATTTACCAATTTATTGGAATGCAACACAAAAAATGTCGCCGGGGGGTATCTTCCCCTTTGACCTGTTTGACATTTTTGCGTAAACATTTTCCGCCCGGACGCGGATGCGCACCAAAGGACTTTGAACGCAAGCGAACACGCCTGTAAGGAGTTTCCCCGCATGGATGAGAAGAAAAACCAGGACCCGGCGCAGCAGGCCCTCACCCCCGGCGTCATCGAGCAGTTGGAGCAGATGAAGAACACCGCGCCCGACGACACGGCGCAACGCCTCCTCGACTTCCTGGTGGACAACCTGAAGTCCATCGCCCTGGGCTGCGGCGTGCTGGTTCTGGCCGTGGGCATCTATGCCGGGGTGAGCCACTGGCGCACCAGCCAGGCAGGCAAGGCCGCCGATGCCCTGGGCGTCATCCTGATCCAGAAGACCGAGCCCAAGGCCCGCGTGGACGCGCTGGAGGCCTTCCTCAAGGACGCGCCCGGACCCCTGCGGCCCACGGTGCTTTTGGAGCTGGCCGCCAGCGCCATGGTCAGCAAACAGTACGCCAAGGCGAGCACGGCCTGGGCCGAGCTTGAGGGCTCGTCCTCCCCGGACATGAAGGTCATCGCCGGCATCGGCCACGCCAAGAGCCTGCTCCTGGAGGGCAAGGCCCCGGAGGCCCTGACCCTGCTCAAGGCGCTGAAGGCCAACTCGCCCCAGTCCTACGCCATGCCCGTCACCCGGCAGCTGGCCGTGGCGGCGGAGCAGGCCGGAGACGCCAAGACCGCCCTGGAGGCCTACACCGAGCTGGCCACCAAGGCCGACGGCCCCGGCAAGCCCTACTTCGAGTTCAAGGCCAACCAGCTCAAGGCGAAGAGTTAGAAGGACACCCCCCCATGGCAAGCCCGCTCATCTCCGGCACCCCCGGCCAGACGCACCTGCTCCTCGGCAACGAGGCCATCGTGCGCGGGGCCGTCGAGGCCGGCATCCAGTTCATCAGCTGCTATCCCGGCACGCCCTCCTCCGAGGTGCCGGACACCTTCTTCCGCCTCGCCCCGGAGGGCGCGTACACCTTCGAATACTCCGTGAACGAGAAGGTGGCCCTGGAGATCGGCGGCGGCGCAACCCTGGCCGGGGCCCTGACCCTGGTGACCATGAAGCACGTGGGCGTCAACGTGGCCGCCGATCCGCTTCTGACCCTGGCCTACACCGGCGCGCCCGGAGGCCTGGTGCTCTTAAGCGCGGACGATCCGGGCTGCCATTCCAGCCAGAACGAGCAGGACAACCGCATCTACGCCCGCCTGGCCGGGCTGCCCTGCCTGGAGCCCGCCACAGCCCAGGAGGCCAAGGACATGACTGCGGCCGCGCTTGCGCTCTCGCGCGAGCTGGGCGCCCCGGTGCTCTTGCGCACCACCACCCGCGTGAACCACCTGCGCGGCCCGGTGACCCTGGCCGAGCCCTTGGTGCTGCCCGCGCCGGTCGGCTTCCAAAAAAACGCCTCGCGCTTCGTGCCCATCCCGGCCTTTGCACGGCCCATGCACCTGCGCCTGCTGGCCCTGCTGGAAACCCTGCGCGACCGGGCCGACAGCTCGCCCTTCAACACCATCTCCGGCGCGGGCACGGTTGGCGTGGTGGCCTCGGGCATCAGCCGGGCCTACCTGGCCGACGCGCTGCAGGAGAACAGCCTGGAGGGCCAGGTCAAGGTCCTGGACCTGGGCTTCACCTATCCGCTGCCGGAAAAGCTCATCGAAATTTTCATGACCGGCCTGTCGACCCTGCTCGTGCTGGAAGAGCTGGAGCCGGTGCTGGAGACCGAGATCCGCGCCCTGGCCCAAAAGCTCGGCCTTTCGCTGACCATCATCGGCAAGATGCCCGGCGGCAAGACGCCCGGCCACCTGCCGCGTTTTGGCGAGTTCAGCGTGGGTCTGGTGTCCGCAGCCCTGCGCAGCGTGCTGGGCCTGCCCGCCAAGACCGTCGCGGCCTGCCAGGCCGACACCACCGACGCCAACGTCTGCGGCCCCCTGGCCAACAGGCCGCCCAACCTCTGCGCCGGGTGCCCGCACCGCGCCACCTACCTGGCCGTGCGCAAGGTCTACGGCGACGCGGCCATCTACTCCTCGGACATCGGCTGCTACACGCTGGGCATCCTGCCGCCGCTTCGGGCCGCAGACTTTCTCTTGTGCATGGGCTCCAGCATCTCCGCCGGGTCCGGCGTGGCCAAGGCCTCCTCTCATCTGAAGAACCAGGACGTCATCGCCTTCATCGGCGACTCCACCTTCTTCCACTCCGGCATCACCGGCCTGGTCAACGCCCTGTTCAACCGGCACAACCTGCTGGTCTGCATCCTGGACAACCGCACCACGGCCATGACCGGGCACCAGCCCAACCCCGGCGTGGACAAAACCAACCAGGGCGACAACCCCGTGCGCGTGGACATCGAGAAGCTGGTGGCGGGGCTCGGCATCGAGCACTTCCGCAAGGTCAACCCGCTGAACCACAAGGCCACGCTCAAGGCCATCGAGGAATTAAAAGGGCTCACCGGCGTGCGCGTGCTCCTGGCCGAGGAGCCCTGCCCGCTCTTCGCCCGGCGCGCCTACGGCAAGAAGCAGACCCAGGTGGCCTACGTGGCCGAATCCTGCGGCGAAAAGGGCGACTGCGGCGACTGCCTGGACATCCTGGCCTGCCCGGCCTTCTACAAGGACGGCGGCAAGGTCGCCATCGACCCGCTGCTCTGCTCCGGCTGCATGCTCTGCCTGCAGCTCTGCCCGAACATCAAGGCCCGCAAGGGGGACACGAAATGAGCGCCCTTCCGCAGACCCGCCTGCGCATCTTCATGACCGGCGTGGGCGGACAGGGCACCCTCACGGCCACCACGCTGCTGGCCCGCACAGCCCTGGCCGCAGGCCTGCCCGTGACCTCCGGGGAGATCCACGGCATGGCCCAGCGCGGCGGCGTGGTCGAGTCGACCCTGCTCATCGGCTGCAAGAGCCCCAAGATCGGCCCGGGCGAGGCCGACATCCTGCTCGGCTTCGAGCCGCTGGAGACCCTGCGCGCGCTCAGCTACCTGAAACCCGGCGGGCTGGTGCTCTCCAGCACCGAGTACCTGCCGCCGCTGTCCGTGGCCTGCGGACGCGAGGCCAGCCCGGACATCGAGGCCATCAAGGCCAAGGTGGCCGCCTGCGCGGGCCAGGCCCGCTTTTTGCCCTGCCGCAGCCTGGGCCTGCAGGCCGGGGCGGTGCAGAGCGGCAACATCGCCCTGCTCGGCGCGCTGTGCGCCATGGGCGCCCTGCCCTTCGGGCTGGACGTTCTGGCCGACACCGTGCGCGCCACCATGAAGCCCACGGTGGCCGAGGTGAACATCAAGGCCATGGAACTGGGAGCCGCGTACCCGGCCTAGGGCCGCGCGCGTCGTTTTAGGATACCCGATGCCCAAGTACGAGGCGCTGTGTACTGGTCCGGAAGGGCTGCTGGGCTCCCTCAGGATCATCCTGAAGGAGCTGGCCCCTGGCTCGCCCCTGGACGAAAGCCTGGGCGGCCTGCTCAAGGTCTTGTCCCGGCAGATGGGCTATGTCCGCGTGTTCCTGGCCATCATGGACCCGGAGACCGAAAACCTGCGGCTGTCCCTGGCCCACAGCCCCACCCGCTCCATCCCCGCCACCTACACGCCGGGCAAGGGCGTGGTGGGCCAGGTCTATGAGACCGGCAAGGCCATCATCGTGCCCCGCTTGTCCGAGCACGGGGAGTTTTTGAACAAGGCCTTTGGCCGCAGCCAGGAAGAGCTGGAGAGCCTGGCCTTTTTGTCCGTGCCGGTGATCAGCTCGCGGCGCGGCGGGCGCGAGGTTCTGGGCGCGCTCTCGGCGGACCTGCCGGTGCAGCCTGCGGAGTCGTTGGAACGGCACCGCGAGTTCCTGGAGGTCGTGGCCGACTTGATCGCCAACCAGGTGGCCCAGTTGCAGGAAGAAATGGCCCTGCACAAGCACCTCATGGCCCAGGGCATGGTCCCGGCGGGCATGGACTCGCCCCCGCCCAAGGATTTTGTGGCCGCCAGCAAGAGCATGCGCGTGGTGCTGCGCCAGGGCAGGCAAGTGGCCCCCAGCCGGGCCACGGTGCTGTTGCGCGGGGAGTCGGGCACGGGCAAGGAGCTGCTGGCCGAGGCCATCCACCAGGGCAGCCCGCGCCACGACAAGCCGCTGATCAAGCTCAACTGCGCGGCCCTGCCAGCGGAACTGGTGGAGAGCGAGCTCTTCGGCCACCAGAAGGGCGCCTTCACCGGCGCGGTTGCGACCAAGCGCGGCCTGTTCGAGGTGGCCCACAACGGCACGCTGTTCCTGGACGAGATCGGCGAACTCTCGCTGGACGCCCAGGCCAAGGTGCTGCGCGCCATCCAGGAGAAGGAGATCCAGCGCGTGGGCGGGGAGCAGACCCTCTCGGTCGACGTGCGGCTCATCTGCGCCACGCACCAGAACCTGGAGCACCTGCTCACCAGCGGCGGCTTCCGCGAGGACCTGTTCTACCGCATCAATGTCTTCCCCATCTTCATCCCGGCCCTGCGCGAGCGGCGCGAGGACATCCTGCCCCTGGCCGAGCACTTTTTGTCCGGCTTCGCCAAGGAATACGGCAAGAGCATCAAGCGCATCTCCACCCCGGCCATCGAGCTTTTGACCATGTACCACTGGCCGGGCAACGTGCGCGAGCTGCGCAACTGCCTGGAGCGCGGCGTGCTCTTGTGCGAGGAGGAGGTCATCCGCACCTACCACCTGCCGCCCACGCTGCAGACGGCGGACTCATCAGCCACGGGCATCAACCTGTCCTTTGGCGAGGCCGTGGCCAAGTTCGAGCAGGAGCTGCTGGTGGACTCGCTCAAGAAAACGCGGGGCAACATGCTGCAATCCGCGCGCGACCTGCGCGTGTCGTACCGCATCATCAACTACAAGGTGAAGAAGTACGGCATCGACGTGAAGCGCTTCTCCGGCGTCAAGCCCAAGCGCAAGAAATAGCCCGCCTTCCTGGCCGTCGAGGCGCGTCGCCCCAAAGTCGGGCAGGAGCCGGGACCCGGCTGTCGGCCCTGTCGCCTGCTTTTCCTGGCCGTTCCCCCGTGCCTCGGCCGATGCGCCGTGACCGCTGCTCCTGTCGCGGAGCCCCCTGGAAGTTCGTCCGCCAGCGGCGCTGGGGCTAGGTCCATGCCGGACCAGGACCGCTGCTCCGCCGCCCCGCCCGCTTGATTGACGCTGCGCGCCAGGCCAACTACAAGGGCCGCATGGTCAAGAAAGCCCCACTCAACGCCAGGACGGCCCGGCATGTCCGCTTTTGACGCGCCGCCGCCCGACGCCGCGGCCAACGCGTCCGATGCGCCCGAAGCGCCGCCAGCGCCGCGCGCGCCGTACATCGTCCGGCGCATCTTCGCCGTGGGCGACATCCACGGCTGCCATGCCAAGCTGGCGCGGCTGCTGGACGCCCTGCCCCTGAACCAGGACGGGGACCAACTGGTGTTCCTCGGGGACTACATCAACCGTGGCCCGGACTCGCGCCTGGTGCTGGACCTGCTGCTCACGCTTGCGGAGCAGCGGCCAGAGACGGTGTTCCTCCAGGGCAACCACGAAGAGACCCTGCTGCACTACGCCCGCACCGGCGACATGGACCTCTTGCCCCTGCTGCGCTCCATGGGCGTGGAAGCCACCCTCAAGAGCTATGGCGACGCCCAGCCGGACGCACTGCGCGACCTGAGCTTCCTGCCGCCCGAACATGTCGATTTCTTGTTGCGGCTGGAGCCGCACTACCGCGCCGGGGGCTACCTCTTCGTGCACGCGGGCGTGAATCCTGCGGGCGAACTGGCCCCGGACTGCCCCGGCGGGGAGTCGCTCACCGTGCGCGGCATGTTTCTGGCCTGCGCGCCCGGCGGGCCGGAGGTGGTGGTCTTCGGCCACACGGCCTTTGACACGCCCCTTTGGGCGCCGGGCAAGATCGGGATCGACACCGGGGCCTGGCAGGGCAATTTGCTGACCGCAGTGGAGCTGCCCGCCCTGGTGTTCCACCACGCGTGACGCCGCGCCCCGGTTTTCAGCCGGGATGTTTTCCGCCAACAGGAACGCCGCCTGGGAGCGCTGACTCTGCGCTGGTTTCCGCCCGTCCGGCGGTGGCTCGTCGATCATCTTCGGGGGCGGGGCACGGCTCCGGCAATCGACCTGAGGACATCAGGCCCAGCACATCAGGCCGAGTGCGTCAGGCCTGTTCGGGCGCAGCGGCCAAGGCCGCCGTCAGCCCCTCCAGGGCATAGTCGCCCTCCAGGAAGGCGCGGGCCACGCGGCCCGGCATCTCGTCGTCGACCATGGCCGCGTCCAGCAGCCGGGTGAAGCCGAGCAGCCTGCCGAGCATGACCAGCCGCTCCTGGGCCTCGGCCTGGGTGGGCTCGGCCAGGGTGCCCGTGACCATGTCGCCCCGGCGGTCGGTGAAGAACCCAAAGGCCTTCAATATCTCGGACACGGCCCGGACGCGCCGCTCGCGCTGCTCCCTGGCCGTGCCGCCGCCCTTGAAGCGAAAGCGCACGTAGTTCTCGCGCCGCTCCGCCCCGCAGACCGCGTCGATCATGGCGAAATGGAACTCCACCCGGGCGTTGACGTTCAGGTAGTCCCGGGCCACCAGGGCGTAGTTGAAGTTGCCCACGGGCCGGGCGCTGCGTCCGTCGAGCAACGCGCGCGACAACACCCCGCCGACGCTGCCCACGGGCGGGGCCTCGCGCCAGCGCAGGCCGGGGGTGGCCATGCCCTGGCACAGGGAGAGCAGCGGCAGGGAGCGCACGTCGGCCAGCTGGATGTCGCGGCGGGAATGCTGTGCGGCCAGCCCGCCGCCGAAGTCGATGACCAGAAACGGGATGGGGCTTTCGTTCAGCCGCCGCAGCAGCACCCCGGCCTCCTCCAGCACCGCGTCCCCGGCGTCGAACATGGCCAGAACGGCCATCTCGTGGACATAGCGCACCAGGTCGTGGGCGCTCTTGCACTCCACGGGCGAAAAGGTCGGGCCGTAGGCGTCGGTCAGGTTCAGGGGCACCAGCAGGCCGTGCAGCGCGGCCAGGTCCGGCGGCAGCGGGGCCGACCCCCTGGACGCGGCGCGGCGGCGGCACTCCCTGGTCCCGCCCTCGTCGGCGCAGGACCAGGCCTCTTCCGGGGCCTCCAGCACCTCGCCCCGGTCGGCGTCCAGGATGATCCACTGACCGCCGCGCAGGCGCTCCATGGCCCCGGACATGCCGGTGAGCATGGGCAGGCCCAGCTCCCGCGCCACGCAGGACAGGTGGTCCGCCGGGTTGCCCAGCTCCACCACCACTCCGTCATACTCCGGCAGCACCTGGGCCGCCTCGACCATGCTGTGGCGCAGAACGAGAATGCGCAGGCCCTGCGGGGCGTGGGCCGGGTCGGCCTCGTGGGCCGAGCGGGCCGGGTGGGCCTGGCCCACGGCGCGGCCGGGCGAGGCTGTGACCCCGGACTCCAGCAGCACGGCCCCGCGCCCCAGCCGCACCGACGACCTGGAGCGTCCGGCCAGGCGCACTGGCCGGGCCTGGAGGATGCGGAAATGATCATCCGGGGTCATGGCCCACTCAATGTCCTGGGGCTGCCCGGCCAGGCTCTCGATCATGCGCGCGTAGCGCAGCAGGCGGCGCAGCTCGTCAACGGACAGGGCCGGGAGCCCGCGCTCGGCCACGGGCACCGCCACGCGGCGCACCCCGCCGTCCGGCTGGACCTCGTCGCGGAAGGCCTTATCCGCGATCTCGGAGGGCATTGCGGCCTCGTCCCCCTCGCCGGGGTCGCGCAGGGGGTGGAACACGTCCACCGGGGCGTCGCCGCCCACGGCCCCGGTGCCCAGGCCGTGCACGGCGGTGAGCAGCATGCGCCCGTTCTCCGGGGCTGCCGGGTCCACGGTGAAGAGCACCCCGGCGCAGCGTGCCGGAACCATGACCTGGCAGAGCACGGCCATGTCGAAATCCACCAGCGGCAGCCCGGCCTGGCGGCGGTAGCTGGTGGGGCTGGGGCCGAAGTTGCCCGCCACCACCTCGCGGAAGGCCGCCAGCAGGCCCTCGGCCGTGGTCACGTTGAGTTCAGTGTGGAACTGCCCGGCAAAGGAATGCTCAGCCTTGTCCTCCACCAGGGCGCTGCTGCGCACAGACACGGCCAGGCTCTTGCCCAGGCGCTCCCAGGCGGCCACCAGCTCTGCGGCCAGATCGTCCGGCACGGGCGCGGCCAGGATGTCGCGGCGGATCTCCTGGGTGGCGCTGTCCACACTTTTGCCCAGCTCCACGGCCCCCAGGCTGCGCCGTATTTTGGCCTCCAGCCCGGAGGCGGACAAAAACCGGCGGCAGGCCCTGGTGGTGGCCACAAAGCCGTCGGGCACGGGCAGGCCGGAGCGCCGTAGCTGGGCCAGGGTGGCGGCCTTGCCGCCGCAGAAGCGGCGCTGGTCCGCGTCCACCTCGGCCAGGGCCAGGCACAGGGGCGCGTGGTCCTCGCGCGGGGCGATGGCCGCCAGGGACCGGCGCACGGCCTGGGCCAGACGCTCCTGGCGGTCGTACAGGCCCATGTGGCGGCCCCCGGTGATGCGGTTCAGGCCGTCCACGAGGTCAAAGGCCGTGTCCATGAGCCTGGCCGCAGCCTCGGAGACCTCGCCGCCGTCCCGGTTGGCCAGGGCGCGCTCCACGTCGGCCAGGCGCTCCAGGGCCTGTTCATTGTCGGCCAGCAGGATGCGGAAGGCGTGGTAGCGGGCCTTGAGATGGCCCAGGGCCTCGGCTGCGCGGGCAGTGCGCAGGTCGCGCCAGGAGGCCAGCGCCCTGTTGAACCAGCTGGTCAAGAAATTCATGTGCCGCCCCCCTTCCCGCCTGGGCCGGGCATTGGCCCGCTGGCCGCGTCCTGTTCGGGCAGGCCCAGGAAGGTCCCGGCCTGGCTGGCCACGGCCTGATCCGTGCCCAGGTCCGTGTCGAGCTGGCGGGTGAAGGCGGTGAGCTCGCCCAGGCGCGCCAGCACGGCCTCCATGTCCGGCCTGTCGGCCACCTTGAACTTGCCCACCACCAGGTCCTGGTTCACCACCACCTGAAAGCCCAGGCCCTCCAGGATGATGCGGATGAGCTTGGCCCGGCGCTCACGGCGGTGTTCGTCGGCCAGTCCGCCCACAAAGCGGAAGTAGATGGAGTTCTGGTTCGGATTGTCGCCCAGGTGCGCGTCGACCACGCTGAAGTGGTAGCCCAGCCGCAGGCTCAGGTTCATGTAGCCCCTGGCCACGATGGCCAGGTTCTGCCCGGCTGCGCCCGTGGGGTCGTTCAACAGCTCGAAGGTCTTGCGCAGGCCGCCCAGGACATCGCCCGCGCTCAAGGAGGCCGCGTCCGTGCGCCAGGCGTCCCTGCTGCACAGGCCGCGCAGGAAGGCCCGCAGCGGCAGGCACTCCAGCTGCTCCACCGCGATCTCGCGCCCGGCCTGTTCGGCCACGCCCTCGCCCAAGCCTTCGCCGATGTCCAGCACGCGGATGTCCATGGGCACGTTGAGCCGGAGCCGCCGGGCGTCAGCCCCGCTCAGGCCGGGCTGGCGGGCGTGGATCTCGGCCAGCTCCTCCACGGCCTTTTCATGGGCGAAGTGGATGAGGTCGTGGAAGGTGCGGCAGCCCGCCGGGGTGAAGTCCGCCGCGTCCGGGTCGATCAGGTTGAGCGGCTGGATGAGCCGCAGGATGCGCCGCAGCATGGCGTATTCCGGGTCGCCGGGGTCCAGCTCCGGGCCGAAGGCGCGCAGGCGCAGCAGCGGCTCCAGCACGCCCTGGTAGACCGCGCCGCCCTGGGCGTCGGCCGTGGCGTCCACGGTGACATCGGACCCGGCGGGCAAAAGCGTGAGCGCGTCGTGCAGGCCGAACAGGGCCGGGACGCGGTATTCGCGGGCGATGGTGGCCAGGTGGCCCACGGTGGTGCCCACCTCCGTGACCAGGGCGCTGGCCCGGCGCAGCACCGGGCTCAAGGCCGGCGCGGCCACGTGGGCCACGGCCACCGCGCCCAGGGGAAAGTCCTCGGGGTTGTCGCCCGGGCGCACGTGCACCACGCGCCCGGCCCCCACCCCGGCCTGGGCCACATTGCCGCCGTGGGCCAGCGGCACCGCCCCGGCCAGAAGCTCGTCCAATTCCTGCGGGTCCTGCTCGCTCCGGGCCAGGGGCCGCGTGGACGTGAGCAGGAGCCGCCCGCGCGGGGTCAAGAGCCAGCCCAGCTCCTGGGGCGCGTTGAGCACGCGCTCCACGGCCATGCAGGCCTCGGCCAGGTCGCCCAGGGTCTTGCTGGACAAAAGCGCGGTGCCGCGCAGCAGTCCGTTTCTCAAAAGCGAAAGCGGCGGGCCGCCGTCCGGGTGCTCGAAGCGGCTGGGCTTGGCCAGAATCTCGGAGCGCAGGGCCCGGAAGGGATAGCTGCGGCGCACCAGGTGGCGCTCCACGGCTGCGGCCTGGCCCAGGTCCGCGCCGGTGGCCGCGCAGTCCTTTGCGCAGTCCTTTGCGTGGGCCCTTGCGCCAGGCGTTCCAGGTTGGGACACGCTGACGGACAGGGCGTCGCGCCGGGACGCGGTGTGGTCCAGGGTGCGCACCAGCCCGCAGAGCACCGGCTCCGGTGCCTCGCGCACGCTGACGGACAGGGCCGCCGCCTCCGGGAAGCCAGCCCCGGCGCGGGCCAGGTGCCGCTCCAGGGCGATGCGGATGACCAGTGGCAGGTCGTCCAGGTGCCGGGCCAGGGCCAAGGGCTCGCGCACGCCGTCATCCGCTCCGATCTGGTGCACGGCCACGGCCAGCGGGCAGGCCCGGCCGCAGCGGCGGCGCAGGGCCGCAGCCTCGCGCTGCAGGCTCTCCTTCAGCTCCGGGGGGCAGGTCGGCTGCGCCAAAAGCTGGCTCACGCCCATGGCCGTGAGGGCGAAGCCGTCCTGCACGGGCAGGCCGAAGCGGTGCTTGAGCTCGGCCAGGCAGGCCACGCCCGCGCCCACGGCCTGCTCGGTCTCCCAGCCGATGTCGGTGAAGGACAGGACCGGCGGCAGGTTGGCCGGGTCCGGCCCGTCGGCGAGGATGTCGTCGAGCAGGGTGCGCAGGGCCTGGTAGCGGTCGAAAAGCTCCACGTAGCGGTCGCCGGTGAGGTTGTTCAGGCGGTAGACCGTGCGCTGGACGAGCAGGCCCAGGTCGCGCACGGACTTCTCCAGATAGGCGCGGTCGAAGATGTACTCGCCGCCCAGGGCGCGCTCCAGGGAGGCCATGAGCTCCAGGGCGTCGGTGTTGTGCTCCAGAATCAGGCGGAAGTTGTGGAACAGGGAGCGCATGGCCACGGATCGGGACTGCTTCGGGCGGTCTTGGCCGGGTCTGGAGAAGAGCTTGCCCATGCGATCCCTTGCGGCGGCCCGTGCGGCGGGTCCTTCGCCATTTCGTTTTGAAACATGCTGCCGGAGCGTTCCGGCGACAGTTCCGGTTCTGCCTGCGCTGTTGCTGTGTGCGGCGGGCGGCGCGGCGTCTTTTACGCACGGCTTTATCCGGTGTCGCGCCGGTGGCAGCCTCGCCGATGGCAGTCGTCGGCGTCGCGTCCGCCTGTCTTCACGCCCGGAAGAGAGGCGCTTGCCCGACCGCAGCCCTGCCTCAGCCCGCCCGCAGGCCCTTGTCCAGGCGCTGCTTGTCCTCGATGCGGCGCACCGTGTCCAGGATGTCCGAGAGCTTGAAGGGCTTGGCCACAAAGTCGAACGCGCCCTTGCGGAAGGACTCCTTGGCCGTGTCCAGCGTGGCGAAGCCGGTGATGACCACCACCCCGGTCTCCGGCGAGAGCTCCTTGACCCGGGTCAGGAAGTGCATGCCGTCCACGCCCTCCATCTTGAGGTCGGTGATGACGATGTCGAAGCGTGTTCCTTCGACGCGGGCGAGCGCGCTGGCGCTGTCGGTGAAGGTCTCCACCTCGTAGCCGGCCTTCTGGAAGGCGGGCTTGAGCCGCTTGCAGACGATGGGCTCGTCGTCCAGGATGAGAATTCTGGTCTTGGCCGGGCTGGCCGGCCTCGTGTCCTCAGTCATTGCGCACCTCCAGAAGGGGCGTGATGCGTTGCAGGAATTCCTCGGCGTGGCGGTTGATGTCCTCATCGCAGTGCAGGCACACGTCCAGCTGCCGAGTATAGCCGATGAGCCCGCCCAGGACCAGCATCTTCTCCCGCATGCGCAGCGGCGGGAGCTTCTTGATGCGGCCCACCACAAGGTCGCCGTGGACCTCCACGCGGAAGTCCAGGCGCTCCAGGATCAGGGCGATGCAGCGGGCCCGGCGGGAGCGGCGCATGAAGTCCGTGACCCCGCCGAGGAAGCGGAAATAGATGTAGTTGTCGTTCACCCGCTCGCCGATGTAGGCGTCGATGATGTTGAAGTGGTAGCCCAGGCGCAGGTGCAGGTTCATGTACTCGTGGGAGACAACGGCCAGGTTGCGGCCGATGTTTCCGGGCGCGGCCGAGGCCGAGCTGAAGGTCCTGGTGAAGCTCGACATGAAGCTGCCCAGGTCCACGCTCACAGGGTCGGTGGACCACATGCCGGACTGGGTCAGGCCGTCGAGCATGGCGGCCAGCGGCACAGAGCCCAGGGAATCCTGGGTCACGCTCATGCTTCCCCGCGCAGGCACGGGCCCCTGCTCCAGGTCGATGACCATGAGCCCGAGGGGCTGCTCCGAGTCCAGGCGCCTGGGCGTGCCCCCGCTGCGGTGCCAGTGGCGCTCGCTCACGTTGATGAGCTCCTCCACGGCCTTTTCGTGGATCCAGCGGGTGATGTCGTGGAAGGTGCGGCAGGCCGAGGCCTTGAACTGCTCGCTGTGCGGGTCCACCAGGTTCAAGGGCGCGATGCGCTTCAAGAGCCGCCGCAGCAGCCGGTACTCGGCGGATTCCTCGAAGGACTCCTCGCTGGTCAGCTCAAAGCGGCACAGCTCCGGCACGGCCCCGCGGAACACCGTGTTCTGGGTGGTGTCGAGCGTGATCTCGTCGCCGGTGTTGAGCAGGCTGGTGGCCACGCCGGTGTTGACCACGGCGGGCACGCGGTATTCCCGGGCCAGGGTCGACATGTGCCCCGTGGCCGAGCCCACGTCGGTGATGATGCCCTGGGCCGCGCGCATGACGCGCGAATAGCGCGGGGAGGTGTGCTGCGTGACCAGGATGGCCCCGTTGGGAAAGCGCGCCAGGTCGTCATCGGTGCGCACCACAAAGACCTTGCCCACGGCCACGCCATGCTGCACCACGGTGCCCTTGCCGGAAAAGATGACCTCGGCGTTGCGCGTGGCGGCGACCACGCTCATGGACGGGTCCGCGCAGGCCTGGTCCAGGCGCGGGCGCATGTTCAGCGGGCGGGCCTGCAGGATGAACAGGGTGTCCTCGGCGTCAAAGGCCCACTCCACGTCCTGGGGCCGCTTGTAGTAGCGCTCGATGGTCATGGCCGTCTGGGCCAGGCGCTGGATGCGCGCGGGCGAGAGGCAGGGCGCGTCCTGCCGGTCGGGCTCCACGTCCTGAAGCCCGGTGCCGCCGCCGGGCAGGCTCACCAGGCGCACCGGCTTGTGCGCCACCTCGAAGGAGCGCACGGCCAGGGCCTCGCTGCGGTCGATGAAATAGGTGTCGGTCTCGGCCGTGCCGTCCACCACGGGCGCGCCCAGGCCCCAGGTGGCGGAGATGACCATGGCCTCCTCCTCGCGCGCCAGGGGCGCGTAGGTGTAGAGCGCGCCGCTGACCTCGGCCTTGACCATGGCCTGGCAGCCCACGGCCATGGCCGTCTCGTTCTCCTTGTAGCCGCGGTGCAGGCGGTAGCGCCAGACCTCCGGCGAGTAGGCCCCGGCCAGCACGCGCTTGTATGCGGCCAGCACCTTGCCCGACGGCACGCCGAGCACGCTCTCGTACTGCCCGGCGAAGCTGAACTCCGAGTCCTCGCCCCAGGCGCTGCTGCGCACGGCGTAGAGGATGCCCCTGCCGTGGCGGGCGGCCAGCACGTCGAGCATGGCCGCAATCTGCTGGGCCACGGGCCGGGGCACCTCGCCCTCCAGGATGCGGGTCCTGATCTCCTGCGACAGCTCGTCCAGGCCCTGCTCCGCCGCCGCCTCGCCCGCCGCCGCCCCACCCGCAGCCGCCAGGCGGGCAAGGCCCTCCTCGACCCGGCGCGTCACGTCGTTGTGCGCCATGAAGTCGAAGAAGGCCTTGCTGGTGATGACGAAGCCGTCCGGCGTAGCAAGCCCCAGGAAGTTGCGCACGTCGCCCAGGTGGGCCAGCTTGTTGCCGGCCTCCTCGCTCACGTCGCGGTTCAGCTCCTCCAGGGGCATGGTCAGGCTGGCATTGGGAAACGAATGCCGCCCGGCCAGCTCCTCCTCAATCTGATGCTGGATGCTCTCAAAGGCCAGGAACAGGTCCACGTTCTTGCGCTGGGTCAGCACCGAGAGGTCCGAGATCAGCTTGAACACCAGGTCGCCCAGGCGCTCGCAGGCCGCAACGATGTACTGGCCGTCGAAGACGTATTCCCCGCCAAGCTTGTCGCCCATGTCGGCCATGAGCTCCAGGATGGCGTTGTTGCGCTCCAGGATGATCTCGAACTTCTTGAACTGCACGGCAAAGGGAACCGGCGGCTTTTTCGGCCGCCAGAAGGCGAACAGATCCCTGATGCCGCTTTGGCTGAACATGCCGGCTCCTAGTGTGCTCCCTTGCTCTGGAACACCAGCCCGATGGCCAGGCCGCTCAACAATGCCACGATAGTGGCCAGGATGCCATAGATCAGCGAATGGTTGAAGGCCACATCGGCCAGGGCCGCCGGAACGCCCACCAGCTCCACCTGCACGTTGCTGCTGCCGCTGGCGGCGAGCTTGCCGTCCTTCAGGGCCAGCACCTCAACCGTGTACGCGCCTGGGGCCAGCTTCGAGGGCACGGGCATGACCGCGCGGAAGTCCTGGCTGGCGCCCTCGGCCGGGCTCAGGGTCACGGCGGCCTTGACCTCGCGGTACAGGCCTTCCTCGCGCCGCAGCTTGATCAGCTCCTGGCGGTTGACCGGGGTGTCCTTTTCCGCCGGGGCGATGGCCACGTCCTGGGCCACGCGCTCCAGGCGGTACGGGGCCGCCGCCGCGCCGATCTCGTCCAGCGGGCGGGAGGCCGCGACCAGATACACCGAGGGCACGTTCTCAATGGTCAGGGAGCCCAGGTTCATCCACAACAGACCCAGGGCCTTGCCCTTTTCCTTCATGTGCAGTTCCGAGCGCGCGCCCACGAAGCGCACCACGACATCGCTGCCAGCCGGGGCCTTGCCCGTGACAGTCAGCTGCGTGCCGTCATAGGTTGCGCCGATGCGCACCGAGGCCGGGCTCACGGCGAAGTCCAGACCCGCAGGCGCAGGCTCCGCCGCGAACAAGGCAGCAGGACAGGACAGGAGAATGGCGAACAGGGTGATGAGGCAGAGTTTGATGCCGCGCATGACTAGTGTCCTCCCATGTAGGCCAGCAGAACGCTCGGCTGTGCCAGCAGGCCGTAAAGCATCTTGCCCATGACCACCAGCACCAGGGTCGCCAGCAGGATCTTCAGCTGGTCGCCGTGCAGGCGCTTGCCGATCTTGGCCCCCACCTGCGCGCCGAAGGACGAGCCCAGGAGCAGGATCAGCGCCAGGACGAAGTCCACGGTGTGGTTCTCCACGGACTGCATGATGGTCACGTTGATGCAGGTGAACAAGATCTGGAACAGGCTGGTGCCCACCACCACATGCATGGGCATGCGCAGCAGGTAGACCATGACCGGGACCATGATGAAGCCGCCGCCCACGCCCATGATGGCCGCGAGCACGCCGACCAGCACGCCCAGCACCAGGGGCATGAGCACGGACAGGCGGATGCCGGAGCGCGGGAAGTCCATCTGCCAGGGCATGGCCTTGATGCAGCGCGCGTAGGCCGATTCCTTTTTGGGCTTGGCCGGTTCGGCGCTTTCCGCCTGGGGCTTGGCCGGCTTCTTGTTCTTGCGCAGGGCCTGCAGGCTCTCCAGGAACATGTAGCCGCCGACAAAGCCGAGCATGAGCACGTAGGTGATGTTGATCAAGAAGTCCGCGTTGCCCATGGCCCGCAATATCTTGATGACCTGGACGCCGAGCGTGCCGCCGAGAACGCCGCCCACCAGCAGCAGCAGGCCCATCTTGAAGTCCACATTGCCCATTTTGAAATGCGCCAATGTGCCGGAGGTGGACGCCCCCACGATCTGGTTGGAGTCCGACGCCGCAGCCACGGTGGGCGGAATGCCCATCATGATCAAGAGCGGCGTCATCAAAAAGCCCCCGCCGACACCGAAGATGCCGGAAAGCAGGCCGACCGCAACGCCCAGGCCCAGGACTGCGACCACGTTGACGCTGTTGCCAGCGATGGGAAGGTAGAGATGCAGCGGTATGGCCATCAATTACCCCTTGTGCGTCTGAAGGTTCACGTTCTTTTTCGGGGAAACCACTTCCACTCGGCAGGAGACGCGGTGGCGTATCCTCTGCAACCAGGACGACTCCGCATCCTGGGACCGGCCGTCCCCACGACCGTCCCCGTCCATGGCCTCGACCACCAGCAAGGTGGTCCTGTCATGCTCCACAAAACGGATCACCTCTTCCTCGAAGCCCCCCTCGGCCACGAAGTGCTGGATGCGCACGCCTTCTGATTTGGCGGCCTCGATGCGCAGCTCCAGGCGGTTCTTCACTGCGTCTTCCTGACGAGGGGCAGCTGCGCCCGCCTGCTGGGGCGGCACAACCCGCAGCACGGAAACCCGCGCGTCGATGCGCCCAGCCAGGGCAATGGACCGGGACAAGGCCTCCCAGCCCCCGTGCGTGCCGTCCATGCAGACAAGAATCCGTTCCATGTGTCTCCCCTGCTCGAATACTCCCCCCTAAAGCAACGGCGGTGCCAGTGCATGCAACACGCTAGAATACTGCAATATATATTCACAGCCTGAGCGTTTCCACGCATTTTCACGCCCCCCCTCGTTCCACATCGGAACGCTCCGGGAGCCCTTCTCCAGGCCTTGTGTCGATTTGAAACAGGCGTATACACGGTGCAGGCCGGAGGCGGCTGTTTCCGGCCCGCGCCCGTGGAACGATGCTTGCTCAAAGCCCGGCAGGCGCGGCGATGGGCGCGCCGCAACCCGAGCAGGAGAGCCATGACCATGACCGGACGCGCGCCTTCGCAGAGCCCCGCCTTTCCCTCCCGGGAAGGCACGCTGTTGAACTTCTTCCGCTCCATCAAGGGCAAGATGTTTCTGGTCTTCGCCCTGACCTTTCTTTCGGCCGGGCTGTTGACCGTGCTCAACCTCTTCACCATGGACACGGTGAAGGGTCGGCTTTTGATGGGCGAACGCTACGAGTTCCTCCTGGAGAACATCCTGGAGGTGCGCCGCTTCGAGAAAAACTTCCTGCTCTACGGCGACGGCGCAAGCATCGAGGAGGGCAACACCTACCTGGCCCGGGTGGACGAGCTGGTGGCCGAGCTGGCCCCGGACATCGCCGCCGTGGCCGGGCCGAAGGACTTCAAGTCCTTTGAGGGCGTGCTGCTGGCCTACGAGGCCTCGGTGCGCTCCTTTGCCGCAGGCAGCAGCCCCAACCGCCTGGAACGCGAGGAGGTGCGCGCGCGCGGCAAGGTCCTGGTGGACTTCGCCCAGAAGATCATCCAGACCAAGCGCGCGCGCATCCACAGCACGCTGGAGCGGGCCTCGGTGCTGCCCTTCGCCTACCTGGCCGTGTTCCTGCTGCTCATGGTCGTCATCATCAAGCTCATCTCGCGCGGGATGCTGCGCCCGCTGGACGTCATCCGCGTGACCACGGAGCGCGTGGCCAGGGGCGACTTCAGCCCCATCCCGCCGGACCCCGGCCAGATGGGCGAGATCGCCGGGCTCATGGGCGCCTTCAACCGCATGGCCCACGAGCTGGAGGCCAACCAGGAGGACCTGCTCCAGGCCCGCAAGATCGCCGCCCTGGGCACCTTCACTGCGGGCATCGCCCATGAGCTGAACAACCCGCTGAACAACATCTCCCTCACGGCCGAGGCCTTCATGGAGGTCCACGGCGACGAGTTGGACGAGGACGGCACGGAGATGCTCGCCGACATCACCACCCAGGCCGAGCGCGCCAGCGAGATCGTGAAGAACCTGCTGGACTTCTCGCGCACCGAGCACCCGACCTTCGTCAGCCTGGCCCCGGAGGACATCGTGCGCAGCACCGTGGCCCTGGTGCGCAACCAGGTCATGCTCTCCGGGGTGCGCCTGGAGGTCAACGTGCCGGACCACCTGCCCGCAGTCCTGGGCGACCTGCGCACCCTGCAGCAGGTGTTCATGAACCTGCTGGTCAACGCCATGCAGGCCACCCCGCCCGAGGGCGTCATCACCCTCCTGGCCGGAACCGACCGCAGCGGTGACTTTGTCCGCTTCGAGGTGCGCGACACCGGCTCCGGCATCCCGCCCGAGGCGTTGCAGCACATCTTCGAGCCGTTTTTCACCACAAAAGAAGTGGGCCGGGGCACGGGCCTGGGCCTGGCCGTGACCTACGCCATCATCAAGCGGCACGGCGGCCGCATCGACGTGAAAAGCGAACCGGGCCAGGGCACCGTGTTCAGCGTGTTTTTGCCGCAGGCCAGGGTCGATGCATACACCGATGCGTAAACCGATGCATAAACCCGGGGGCGCGCTGCCAGGGGGGACGCAGGCATGAAGCAGGCCAGAATCGCGGTGGTGGACGACGAGACGGTGGTCTGCCGCCGCTTGAGCCAGATGCTGGCCCGCGACGGGCACGACGTGGAGGCCTTCACCACCGCGCGCGCCTTTCTGGAGCGCATGCACGAGCGGCCCTTTGACGTGGTCTTTCTGGACCTGCGCCTGCCGGACATGGACGGCCTGGAGGTGCTGCCCAAGATCAAGACCCTGCGCAGCGAGACCGAGGTCATCATCGTCACCGGGCACGGCGCCATCGACACGGCCATCGAGGCCATCAAGGAGGGCGCATACCACTACGTGAACAAACCGGTGAAGCTGGCCGAGATCCGCGTGCTGGCCAAGGGCGCGCTGGAGAAGGTCTCCATGCGCCTGGAGAACCTGCGCCTGCGCGAGGCGCTGAAGGGCGGCGGCGGGCTCTCGGCCTTCATCGGCACCAGCCCGGCCCTGCAACAGGTCTTCTCGCTCATCCGCAAGGTTGCGCCCGTGGACTGCAACGTGCTCATCCAGGGCGCCAGCGGCACGGGCAAGGCTCTGGCCGCGCGGGCCATCCACCAGTCCAGCCCCAGGGCTGAGCGGCCTTTGGTCAGCTTCAACTGCGGCGGCTTCACCGAGGAGCTCATCGGCAGCGAGCTCTTCGGGCACGAGCGCGGGGCCTTCACCGGGGCCACGGCCACCAAGATCGGCCTGTTCGAGTCCGCCGGAGGCGGCACGGTGTTCCTGGACGAAATCGGCGAGATGCCGCTGTCCATGCAGGTCAAGCTGCTGCACGTGATCCAGGAGAAGCGCATCCTGCGGGTGGGCGGCGTGCGCCCCATCGACCTGGACATCCGCATCATCGCCGCCACCAACAAGGACCTGAAGCACGAGGTGGCCCAGGGCGCCTTCCGCGAGGACCTCTACTTCCGCCTCAACGTGGTCAGCATCACCCTGCCGCCCCTGTGCGACCACCGCGAGGACATCCCGCTTCTGGCCCGGCACTTCCTGGAGAAGTACGGCCTGGCCTTCCGCAAGGCCGTGGCCGCCATCCATCCCCTGGCCATGCAGATCCTGAACAACTACAGCTACCCCGGCAATGTGCGCGAGCTGGAGAACATCATCGAGCGCGCCGTGGCCCTGGCCGAAGGCGACCAGATCAGGCCTCAGGACCTGCCCCAGGACCTGCAGGAGCTGGAGTTCGACACCATGGAGGGCGAGGGCTTGCTCACCCTGGAGGAGCTGGAGAAGCGCTACATCGCCCGGGTGCTGGAAAAGACGCGCTTCAACAAGGGCCTCACGGCCCAGATTCTGGACGTGCCCCGGACCACCCTCTGGCGCAAGCTCAAGAGCTACGGGCTGGAATAGCCCTGCGGGCCGGGGCGCTGGACGAGAGCGTTTCCCCATCCGGAGCGCCAGCTTTTCAGGCGAACGCGCCGCCACGCGCGGATGGCGCTCCCGCTGACGGCAGGCCCCGGCGCTTCTGCACCGTTTGCCTCTCCACAGCCTGCACGCTGACCGGACCGTCGCGACTCAAGATGCGCACCGCCTTCCGGCGCACCCCCGGTCACCACTCGGCCCCCCTCTCCGCACCGCCGCTGCAATAATTCCCCAGGATTTTGGGGTCGACGTTTCGCCCAGGGTGCTGCGGTCCGCCACGCACCACCCGCGCCGGTCATTCCGCTTATGCGCCTGACTGCGCACCGTCCAGGCCGCGCGACTGAGGAGCCCTTTCCGCCCCGCCCGGCAACGCGGCGGACGGCCCGCCTGCCCCGGTTCCGGCGACCGGAAAAACATTCTGCGCCAGCCCCCAAACCGCCTGCCCGCCGTCGGCAACGGGTGGCTGCGGCTTTCCCGCACCCCCATGCAGACGTTCAACAATCAAACCGGAATCAAGCGCACCTGAGGCCTAATGATGTTCCGTTTTCAGCCGACAAGAAGGTCTGACCATCAACCCCCGGACCAAGGAAGGTTCCCCATGTCACCGACCATGAATCACACGCTGGCCCTGCTGTTTCCCTCCGATGAACTTTTCGCGCAGTATTGCGCAGATTATGCCGTGACCCTGACCACCAACTGGGTTGCAAGCGAGGGCGACGGGCTGCCGCTTGAGGCCACGCTGGAGGCCTGCCAGCTTCAGGCTGTGCGCCGCGCCGAGCTGCCGCTCCCGTAAGCCGGATTTGAGCCCAGGCTGCGTGCCCCGGGGCTGGCTCTGGAGCCTGCTCGGGCCTGCCGCAAAGCAATCCGGCCATGCCAACGCTCTTCCGCCTGACAACCGCCCGGCGCGCCCGGCGCGCAGGCGCGCGGCAGGGAACTAGCTCCCCGAGCGTATCGAGATGCGGTTCTCCACAGACTGCACGCCCTGAATCCCGCCGACAATCTCCACCGCGCGCCGCACCTGCGCGTATTCGTGCGTGAACCCGCCGAGAATCACCACACCATCAAAGGTTTTGACATCCACCTGGACGTTGCTGAGCTGGAATTCCCTGGCCAGCGCCGCATTGACGGCCCTGGTGAGCGCGAGGTCGCCAGCCTTCGCTGGCGCACGGCTGCGTGCAATTATAATCGCCAGCACCACCAGGACGATGAACAGAATGAAGGCTGTTTGCGCGTTCATGTTTTCCCGCCAGCTGTGTTTGCAGTATGCACCGGCACTGACCGCATCCTTATCCTTGGCGCGGGGTTCCCGGCGTGAAAGCGCGCGCCCCAAGCGTGGGGCCCGGCCGATGCAGACTGTGGAGAATGGCCAGGAACGCCTGGGGAAAGCCTATCTTTACAGTTTACGAAAGCCAACGTGTACGCGAAAGTGTACACAATAGGATGAGGCTGCCCATATATTCGTCCATCAAAACCTCCCGACCATTCCAATTCTTTCCACTTCTAGAATTGCCCGGCGCCTCTCACGCACCGGCGCGCACCCGCGCGTACTGTTGTCTGAAAGTCCCTATTCTTGGTGCGGAATCCGCCTGATTCACCTTGTAGCCTTGCCCTGTTTACGTTTGACCGGAGTAATTTTCGGGGTCCTCCACCCGCGCCAAACGGAGTGGCGGTCGACGGAATGCACCGGGGGGACGCTACGGGCGAAGGATTCAGCCGGGCTTTCGCAGGACCAGGGCCAACCCTTGCACGGGCTGGTCATCGCGGTATTCGTGCACGCCTTCCACGCTGGCGCAGACCTCGAAACCCGCCTGGGCCGCGCGCGCCAACACATTCTCGCGCCCGTGCCGGTAATAGGCTGCGGGGCTCAGGTCATACCCCCCGCCGTCCTGTGGAAAAACAGTAAACGCAAGGAGCCCGCCGGGCTTGAGCGCCCCAGAGGCGGCAGCCAGCACCGGGCCAAGCTCGCCGAGGTAGATGAACACCGCAGCGGCCAGGATCAGGTCGTACTCGGCCCGGAACCCAGCCAGGTGCTCGACCACCTCGGCCTCGTCCAGGCGGTCGTAAAGCCCAGTGGCCTTGGCCAGCTTCAGCATGGCCGGGGAAAAGTCCATCCCGTCCAGGCGGCGGGCCAGAGGCCGCAACAGGGGGCCGCACAGGCCGCTGCCGCATCCGGCGTCAAGAACCGCGTCGAACACGGTGAGGCCCGGCCCCTCGTCGAGCACCCCGTCCAGGGCCCGGGACAGCAATTCCGGCCCCGGATAGCCGCGCCCGGATGCCTTCCTGCTCCCGCTCCACAGCCTGGCCTGCCCCTCGTACAGGCCGCGCACCCAGGCCAGGGGAGCGCGCACCGGAGTGGCGGCCTCGCCCAGAAGCACCAGTTGCGCCACCGCCCCGTAGGAGTCCTCGGGGTCAAGCTCCAGGCAGCGCCGAAAGTTCGCTGCTGCGTCAGGGACGTCGTTTCGGGCCACGCACGCGCGCCCGCAGAGAAACGCCCGCCAGGCGGACTCAGGCTCAAGCCGCCCCGCCGCCTCAAGCTCCCGAACCGCCTCGGCCAGCCGCCCGGCATCGATCAAGAGCTCGGCCAGCTCCAGCCGGGCCAGGCAGTACTCCGGCTCCAGCTCCACTGCCTTGGCGCAGGCCGCCGCAGCCTCCTCCCCCCGGCCCAGGGACTTGAGCGCCCAGGTGGTGTGCAGCAACACGCTCGGGTCGTCCGGCGCCAGGGCCAGGGCCTGGGCAAACCACGCCAAAGCGTTCTCCGGGCGGCCCAGGTCGAACTCAAGCAATCCCAGGGCCTGCCGAGGCCCGGCAAGGGCAGGGCCGCACTCCGCCGCGCGCGCGAAACTCAAGGCGGCTTCCTCAGTGAGGCCCTGGGCCAGCAAGGCCCGGCCAAGGTCCAGATGGGCTTCTGGCAAGTAGGGCCGCACGGCAAGGGCCCTGCCGATGAGCTCCGCCCCGGCCTCGGCATCACCGGCCTCCAGGGCGCACACACCCAGCAGGTGCAAGGCGCCGCCATGCTCCGGCTGAAGCGCGAGGATTTCCCGGCAGAAGGCCTCCGCCCGCTGGTCCAGGCCCTGCTCGTGGAGCGAGAGGGCAACGCGGTGCAGCCTTTCGATCATGTCCGGGCTGCTCTGGGCCGCTTCTTGACCATGTTTCATCTGGCCTCCGGAAGTATGCTGCGGGCAGCCGGACGGGGGGCTCACGGCACTGGTGGCGCGCGTCCCTTGGTGTGGCAGTGGATGTGCCTACTGCATCTTGGTTTCAATTTTCCTGCAAGGCAAGTGGTAATCACGAGGGGCCCGCGTCATTTACAAGTCCGTCAGGCTCACCATCTCGCCGCTCATTTTGAGCGCGATTTCCAGATAGTCGTTCACCACCACACAAACAAGAAAGCCCCCTTTCGGGGCCTTTACACCTGGCCAGAGGCGGAAAGCCGGAAAATTCCCACTTCGAATGGCCCACGTTGGGGTCAAGGCCAGCACGGCCTTGGACAGCCTTGGAGGCTAGCGATGCAGAAAGTAGAGAATGGCCGGGAGCACACGGGATAAGCCGATCTTGCAGTTGACGAAAGTAAAAGTGTACGCAAAAGTGTACACATTCGGGCGGGGCGCGCCTGCCACCAGCTACCCCTTGAAGGCCGCTTCCTCGTCGCGGTCCACCAGTTCAAGGAACGCCTCAAGCGTGTTGACGCTGGGGCAAGGCCAGTAGCGGTGCCACTTCAAATCCGCGCGCATCCAATAGACCTTCCATTCGTTAGAGCCCTTGACATACGTGGCCTTGGCGAAGCCGAGGGAAGAATACTCGCTTGGGTTGTTCCACCTGGGCCGCGTCTCCAAAAGCTCCACACTCTGGCCGGTGATGCTGAAATCCCAGCGCAGCTTGGCCCGGATGTGCGGCCCAGGCCCGCACGTGGCGCAGAACTCTTTCAGCAGCTTCTCGCACCGCTTGAGCTCAAATTCGCTGAAGGCCATAGGCTGTCCTGGGTTCCACCCGTTCACAAGTCATTGCCGCTGTCCCGGCCCCTACGCCAACCGGTACGCCCCCTTCCCCCCATTCACACAGACCCACCGTTAATGCTTGGATAAAATCATATCAAAAAGCCCAGCCTGAGCGGGGTTGACTTATGGGCGGCGACTTCTACTTGTCCCCGATCTCTGTTTTCTTCTTTTCTCGCTCAATCTGCTTAATGCTCTTCTCGGGGTTCGGGAGAGCTTCAGGCATTGTCCCGCCCAATTCCTTGATGGTTTGGCGGACCTTCTTCCCAACTTCAAAATGCGTTTGATTGGCCGCCACCTTGCCTTGAACGTTGTCACGGCGCAGCTTCTCTTCCGTCTGAGTGGCGCGGAACAGATTTGCCGCCAGCTCTGTACTCCCCATGTGGTCAAGTATTTGGTGGCTCTTCTTCAGCCCTTTCTTGTGGTGAATGTCTTTGGCTCCCAGTCCCCCGTAGAGCCCCTTGTACCCGTGGTCCTGGAAAATGGCATAGTCCACACCAGCCTCTACGCCTGCGACTTTTGCAGCGGCGGACAGCGCCTTGTTATGCTCTTTCATCTCGCCGCGAAACATGAGACGCCTTGCATCTTCGGATAGCCCAGAAAAGCCCTTGTCCTCTGCAATCTCTTGGCGTCTCGTTTGAATTGCGAAATAGGTTTGCCCATTGGCGATGACGGGCTTTGAGGGGTCGCCATTTTGCACGATGAGGTAGCAAGCATACCGAGATAGCAGGTAATCCTTTATGCCACGTTGCGCACCAGAACCAAGGTCGACCATTTTGATGGTCTCGTCAAAATGGTTACTCGAATTATGCCCAGAGGCTGCGCACGCGAGCTTTCCCTTCTCGATAACCTGAGTAAAGTTTCTCCAGTTCGGATAGTCAAGCAAGGGAGCCAGTTCACGGGCAAACCAAAACTCATTCCCGTTTTCATCCACCTTGCGGATGCTTTCAAACGTCAGGTGGTGCGCGCTAATGATCTCGTCTGGGCTCATACTCTACCCCTCACAGTTTTGATCTCAAGAAATCGCCGCGACAGCACGAACCTACGCCAACCGGTACTCCCCGCCCTCCCCCACTCTTACAAACCCCTGCGCCGCCAGCGTCTCCAGAATCTCCTGCACCTTCGCGCGTGGTGCCCTTGCATAGACCTGGGCCACCTGTTCCGCCGTGGCGGGCTCGCCAAAGGACGCCAGGGCCGAGCGCACGGCCTGGAACTGTTCCGGCAGGGTTGCGGGCCAGATGCGCGGCACGGCCTTGCCCACACGCTTGGACCGGCGCTTGGCGGGCGCGCCCTTCTTTTTGGGCTTGGCGGGGTACTCCAGGCCCAGCTTGGCCTGTTTGACCGGCCTGGCCTTGGCTCGGCACTGGTACTCGGGCCGCAGCCAGTGGATGATGCCGTCTTTCTCTTCTGCCGCGCGCTTGTGATTCAGATCCACCAACCGGGCCAGGATGTCCGCCTCGGGCAGGTCCGCAGGCCAGCCGTAGGCCTGGGCAACCGCCGCGTCCAGCTCGTCATGGAACTGGCGAAGCGTGGTAACAAGCCCCTTGTCGTTGATTTCGCGCTCTTTGGCCGTCAGCTCCCGCCCGGCGCGCAGGGCCTCCAGCACGTTGTACATGCCCGTCAGCGTCAGGTCCGGGTGCAGGGCCTGCCGGTCCTTGCGGTGCTTGTCCAGGCGCTCGCCCAGGTCGCGGATGCGCTCTTTCAGGTCCGGGGTGGGGTCGGGGAAGGGGAAGGGGTCAAAGCATACGGTCTTGCTGTATACGGGGTCATTGCCCACCCCAAGATTGCCGCCAGCGGCCAGCGCCCATGCAACATGGATGCGGCTGGACAAAATGCCCAGGTGGTATGCGTCGGCAGAGGCAACGGCTATGAGCTTATCATCGGGCAGGATTTCTTCAGGTTCAAAGGTGAAGAAACGGTGTCTGGCAACCTGCCCCGTCACGATATATCGGGGGAGGTCCGCAAGCGCTGGCCGGAAGGTTGCCCGAGGCTCCGCAAAAATCCACCAGATGTTCCGATGCCCGTCCCGGCGCTTTTGGTCTCGCTCTGGCTTAACGCGCTCAAGTAGCCATTGGTAGACTTCCGGGAAACTGCGCCTTGCCTCTTCTTCCGTCAGCCCGAAAAGGTCTATGGCCCAAACGCCGCGCGGAATGTCCGTGATGTCCCGGCCATTGCGGTAGGGGCGGATATACTTTTCAAGGCCAGGGATGCGGCCCAGGCCAAGGGTCTTGGCTTCAGCTTCCGATACGAGGAAGCCCTTGCCAACGGGAATGACGCCTCTACAGGCCATGCCATCGTTTGCGTTCAACGGAACGGCTCCAACAACATCAGCCCCGACAGTCAAATCCGCATGGATGCGCCCAACCGCCTCCTCCAGCGTCACGTGCTGCTCCGGTCCGTCCGTGGCCTTCTCCGCCGTCACCTTGGCCAGGGTGCCGTCAAAGGTCCCGGCCATGCCAACGGTCATGGCGATGCGCACGGCGGCACCGTCCGAGGCGTCAACCCAAGGGTGGTCCGGCACGGCAAAAACCAGGGACAGCGGGGGCGCGGCCTCCAACTGCGTGGCCACAATGCGCCGGTTGAACACCTGCGTCAGGCTGTTGGTCGTAATGAGCCCAAAGCGGCGGGCCTTGCCGCTGCGCGTCAGCTCTGCGGCCTTGTGCCACCAGTACATGACGAAATCGCAGGATTCCGGCAGGGCCGGGTAGGCCTTGCCCAGCGCGTCCACATAGCCGCTGCCCAGGGCCGTGCGGCGCACCTTGTTGCCGATGAACGGCGGGTTGCCTACGATGAAATCCGCGTCCGGCCACTCCGCAGGCCGGGGCTTCTCGTACAGCAGCTCCTCCACCTGCGCGGCCTCGTCCGGCACCTCGCGGCCCGTCACCGGGTCCAGCTTCATGGTGTGGCCGTCCCAGCGCGTTTTGACCCTGCCGTGGCCGTCGGTGGCCGTGCGCACGCCGTCGTAGTCCAGCACGGCGTCCCGGAATTCGATGTTGCTGAAGGTGCGGATGATGGGCTCGGGCGGCTCCTCCATCCGGCCATGCGTGCGGAAAAACCACTGCCAGTAGCCGATCCACAGCACCATCTCCGCAATGTGCGCGGCGCGCGGGTTCAGCTCCAGGCCCAGGAACTGGTGCGGGTCCACGTCGGTCAGCTTGGGCTGATACGCGCCGTAGGTCTTGGCCTCGGCCACGACCTCGCTTTCCAGGCGCTTCATGTGCTCCAGGGTGACGTACAGGAAGTTGCCGGAGCCGCAGGCCGGGTCGAGCACGCGCACGGCGCGCAGGCGGTCCAGAAAGCCCAGAATCTCGGCCTGGGCCTCGGGCATCCGGTCCTGGTCGGCCAGCAGCTTTGCGGCGGACTGCGCGTTGTGCCAGTCCTCGCGCAGGGGGTAGATGACCGTGGGCAGCACCAGGCGCTCCACATAGGCGCGGGGCGTGTAGTGCGCGCCCAGCTTGTGGCGGTCGCGCGGGCTCAGGGCGCGCTCCAAAAGCGTGCCGAAAATGGCGGGCTCCACCTCTTTCCAATCGGCCTTCGCCGCCGCCAGCAGAATGGCGACCTGCGCGCCGGACAGGGGCAGCACCTCAGGATAGGCGAAGATGTTGCCGTTGAAGCGGCGAAGGCGTTCGCCCAGCCTGGCGGAATGTTTCCCCGCGTTCATGGCGGTCCAGAGGTCTTGCACCATGCTTGGAAAAGCGTCTGGCGATTCGGCGGCCCGGCTCAGGATGTCCTGGAAGCAGTTGGCCGGGAGCAGGCCCACATCCTCGGCAAACATGGTGAACAGGCAGCGGATGAGGAAGGCCGCGACCTTGGCCGGGGTGTGGCCGTCGGTGTCCAGGCTCTTGGCCAGCTGGGCCAGGTAGCCCGCGATCTCCGTGGTGACGCGCGCGGCCCGGCGTGAGGGGTCGAGCGACAGCGGTTCGGTCCAGAGGGTCTGGAAGAGCGCCTGCACTTCTGCTTTGGCGAGGTCCGCCAGGGGGATGCGCCGGTTGCCCTGGTCCGGGAACGGGATGTAGATGCCGCCGGTACAGGAGAATTCGGCGTAGATGTCGAAGCAGTGGCCCACGTCGGCCACGATGATGAACGGCGGGCGGCCCTCGGCCACGGGCAGGGCGCGCACGTACTGTTCGGCCTGGCGCTTGGCGCGGGCCATGGTGTCTTCCCAGGCGCGGGAGCCGCGCTTGACGGCGCTGGATTTGGTGAGGCCCGCAATGGGGATGGTGAGCTGCGTTTTGGCGGCTATGTCCTGACCCTGTTTGGACTCCAGCACGAAGCAGCCGCGCTTGTACAGGTCCAGGCGCTTCAGCTCGGACTTGCCGTCGCCCAGGGGCAGGTACACCTTGCGCTCGAAGCAGTAGGCGTTGGTCTCGTTGTCGGGGGTGGCCGGGTCCGGCGGGGGGAAGTTGAAGAGCGCGCACAGCTCGCTCAGGAAAAGCTGGGAGTTGGCCAGCTCATTGCCGCCAGCTTTTGACCAGCGGGCGATGAAGGCGGCAACGGCGTTGGCATCAGGCATGGCGGCGGCAACTCCCCTCGTTGCCGGGACGTTACAGAAAACCGCGTGGGCTGGCTAGGGGGAAGTGGAGGAAGCGGAGACGGTTAGAGGAAGGCCTTCCAGGGCATGTCCAGGGCCTTGCCCAGGCGCTTGGCCATTTCCTTGCCAATGGGCCTGAGCCCGCGCTCCATCTCCGAGATATTGGACACATGCACGCCAATGGCAACGGCAAGCACGGCCTGGGTCATGCCGCGCAAGCCCCGCGCGCCGCGCAGCACGGTGCCGGGCGTGGAATGCGGGAACACCGAATCCGCCGGGATGTTCGGTTCGGCGGCCTCGGCAATGGCGCGGGCCACGGCGTCGCCGCGCTCCTGCGGCACCACGGCCATGATCTCCACCATGCCGTCAGTACGGGGCGTTCTCGTGAGTTCCAACATATGTCACCTCCACTAGTTGCACGGAACGTTCCCGGACCTGCCAGACAGCCACATACGTCGGCCTGCCCTTGTTCAGGTGGCAGTGGTACACGTCCCCGGCCCTGTTCTTGAGCTTGCCGAAGTGCGGCATGGTTGGCTGGAGCGGTCCGCCGTATTCAATGGCCTTGCGCAGGGCGTCCAGCCGCTCGGCAATGCGCCGGGGCAGGCTTCGTGTCTGTTTGGCCGCCTTGGCCGTAAACTCCACTGTCCACTGCATGGGGTGCATATAGCCAGAAATTGGTTATGCGTCAAGGCGGTACGCCACGTCCCTACTTTTTCCCTCAGTTTTGGCAGAGCGTGTAAACGAGAGTCCAACCGGTCCAGAGGCAAGAGGTCCAAACTTTTTGCCCCCCCACCCCCAGGTATGGCTTCTCCGGCCCGTCCTCGCGTAAGCGGGAAGTCTGCAAAAAATCAAATGAAATCATGTAACAGATCGTGCCTGGACATCAATATTCTACCCGGCGGCTAGGTTTGGCGGAACGTCGCTCCCTGGTCCTGGTGTGGGGCAGTTCGGAAGGGCGTCCATTTCCTTCCGGGCTGGCCGATTCTTCAGCCGGAATTGGGTCGTCCCACAAAGTGACAGGTGCGGACGTTTGCGGACATCTGTGCCGGAAATGCGACGTTCGTAGGTTTTGTAACCCTTTTTCATTTGGCCATTCCGTGATGAAGTATGAAGGCGGCCAAAGCTGTCCGGCGTGATGTCTGGGAAGGCATGTCCTGTCTATGTCCGTGAGGGTCTGTTGCCGCGCGCTGTCAAGCGGACGGGGCGAAGGCCGGGCACGGGGGCCTCGTGTCTCTGGTGCCAATGTTTGAGGCGGTGTGAAGAGTCGAAGAGTGAACCGGAAATGCGCCCCGCCAACAACGGTCCGGGCTCCGGAGAGGGCCAAAGTCGACCAGAATTCCCTGGTCTGCACCCGCGCTTGGGTGAAACCCTGTTCGCATAATTCGCAGTATTCGCAGAATCACCCGCCTGCCCAGCTGGCGAATTGTGCGAATTGTGCGAATACTGCGAGTAGAAGTTCCAAAGGAGTTATATTCTCGGATGTCAGGCGATTCCACTTGGCGGACAGGTTCATGGCGCACCCCGGAAGGCCAGGGGGTTGACGCTGTAGACAGGTGAGGGGGAGCGGCCAGCCTTGCCAGGGTCACGCGCTGGCACCTGGGCCGGGAATATGTACGCCCGCTCTTCCAAGATGGTGAGCCCGGCCCGCACCTGTTCCATTTTCGGATAGCGGCCCTTCACCTTCTCGAAGGCGTCCCGCGCCTGGAATGCGTCAATGCGCCTGTCCACAATCCAGGCCAGGATATGCTTTGCGCATCCAATGTCCGGGTCCGCCCCCATGAGGGCGAAGGCGGCTTTGGCGTGTCCAATGAGGACCGCCGCCAGCCCGAGCGCCTGTTGCATGGTGCCCAGGCCGATAGGGTGCAGGTGCGGGGCCTCATGCTCCACCAGATGCAGAAGACCAGCCAGCCGGATTGCAGCGCCATGCAGTTTGCCGCCCCAATCGGCTATCAACTCAAGTTCTCCGCCACGGCCCAAGGTCGCTTCCACGTCACGGTGGAAGTTTACCCATTCAATGTACGCATCCGGCGCAAGTTGCAAAAGGTAGGACGTGGGCTTGCCATCTGAGCCCAGCGCCCACGGCAGGAACAAAAGTCCGCGCACCTTGGCCGCGTATCGGGTTTGAACTGTTTGGGGAATGGGCAACGGTTCCACCTTTCGCTTGCCCACGCGGCTCCGGGGCAACAGGAACAGAAAGCGCCCCAAGAGGCCACGACCACGGAAACTCGGCTTGTCAGCCAAGCCCCGCACAACTTCCGGCTGTGGTGAAAGGCAGATGGTCAAGACCGGGTCATGGAGCACGATTGGCGGCCCGCTTTTGCGGTCAACATGAACGGCCTCCCCGGACCAGCATTTCAGCACGGCGTCCAGGTTAGGCACTCCCTTGGAATAGCGCCCCGCCAGGATGTCGAACAGGCCGCCCTCTGCCTCTATGATGCCCGCCCGCTCTTGCTGGCGTTCCATGAATGCCGGGATTGCCTCCGGTGTCACGTCGTCAATCAGCAGCCGGGGTGCGGCTGGCACTTCGGGCAACTCCGCTTCAAGCGCCTTGACCTCATCTATGAGCTTCCGGCGGTCCTCCGGCGTCTTGGCGTTGCCAGCCTTGGCCCGCTTGGCTTCAATGGCCTTTTCCAGCGTCTTGCGTTCGCTTAGAGTGTTGCGGATGTTCTCCCGCGCCTCTTCCTGCTCCTCTGTCTCCCAATCAATCAGCGGGCGCTTGCAGGCTTCCGCCGTGGCGCTCTTGCGTTCGCCAGGGGGCAGAGCCGCCAGGGCATAGATGTTGACGGGCTCCGTGTAGTCCGGGCGCACCTGGACCTTGAATTTGCGCTGCCCGGCCACGGCCACACAGGACAGGGCATTGATAAGCACCAGCTCAAAGGGCACTTGCAGGCCCTCGGCTACTGCCTCGCAAAATTCCCCCAGGATTGGAGGCAGCAAGGCGGGATCAACGTCTGGCACGTTCGGCGTATCAAAGCTCACGGGCTGTATGGGGGCCTCTGCCACGGCCACAGGCTTGGATGCTCCGGCCAGTTGCCCCCGCACCACGTCCAGGCCCTCGGCCTGGTGCAGATCGTTGAAGTCGGTCCGGGCCTTGCCCTGCGCGTCCAGCGGTTCCTTGAAGCTCGGCAAGGCCAAGGATGCGCCCACGGCCAGTGCCGCCGCAGTCGCCTTGTTCACGCCGGGGTTGCCGTCCGTGGCGTGGTCATCATCGGCGCACAGCACAAGCTCCCGCTCCGGGTACTTCTGCCGGGCATAGGCCGCCACGTGCTCTAAGTTCCCGGTGTAGAAGGCGCAGAGGACCGTTTGCCCCGCGGCTTCTCGGATGCTCAGGCCTGTTGCCAGGCCCTCGGCAATGTAGAGTGGTCCAACGGCACCCTTGATAGCGAAGTATCCGCCCCTGGTGCGCCCGCCAGGGAGGAACAGCTTGCCGCCGTCCTCTGCGATGAATTGCAGGGACATGGGCTTGCCATCGTCAGGCGAGAGCACGGGCACAACCAGCCGACCGTCCATGCCGATATTGAGGCCGGGGCAGGGCTTCACGCCCTTGCGCTCAAGGTAGGGGTGCGTGGTGCAGTCCGTTGCACCGGCCAGGATGCGCCGGGCCTTGTCTGCGGTCTCGGCATGGCGCTTGTCCTCTTCGGCTTCACGGGCGCGGCGGTCCGCCTTGATACGGGCCTGTAGCGCCTTGCGCTCGGCTGGGCTCAGGGTGCGCTCTTCCTTGGCGGTCCAGGTGTCCGTCTCTCCGGTGCGCCAGTTCTGCCACCAGCCGGAAGCGGGCGGGTCCAGGTGCAGGACGTAGGCTCCATCTTTGGCGCTTGGTTTGCCGTCCACCGGGCACCGGTGCAACTGGCCGTCTGCGATGATTTCGCCGGGGTGCAGGCCCGCCGATTCGATGACGGTACGGAACGTGTTGATTAGGTCCGTCATTACGGCCACCTAATCAATGCCACCGCTCTTTGCCTTTCCCAGTCGCTCAAGCAAATCCGCGATATCAGCGGCCCGCCACGCGGTCATACGAGGTCCGAGTTTCACGGGTTGGGGGAAGTCGCCAGAGCGGACACGGCTCCACCATGTAGAGCGGGAGACGGGAACGATGGAGAGGACTTGAGGCAGGCGTAAAAAGCTCGCGGCAGAGAGGGTGTCGGGAACGGAACGGTGTGCAGTTTCTTTGGGCATGGGCGGTAACTCCTTAGCTAGGGAGGTCCGCCATTCGCCAGTATCGGCAAGGTTGTGGATTCTCCCGGTTTAAGAAACCGCTCATGTGCATCAAGAACGTCCACCAAAGATTAATGAAGGTCAATAGGCTACGGGCAAGTTCGGTGCCGCTAGCGGTACCAAACTTCCCGATGTGCAAGATTGAGATGCAGGCCCCATGGTTCGCAACAAACAATAACAGCGTGTAATTGCACACTAAGGCCATAGGACTCAGCGATATTCTCCGGCAGTCGCCTTGAACAACGGCGCAGTCCCGGACCACCACGGCCAGGGCTTCGCGTCACTCTTCGCTGGCAGCCCGCTTGAAGTTGCCCAGAATCAGCTTGCCCTCGGCAATCAGGCTGTCCACGTAGTTGGCCCAGAATTGCAGCATGTCCCGGCGCTGGTCGGCATACTGCGCCCGGTTGTACACGCCCCGGACTCCGCCAATGGTATGGTTCATGGCCTTTTCCACCACGTCGGACGGCCAGCCGTTTTCGTGCAACAGGGTGGACGCCGTGCGCCGCAGATCGTGGATGGTGAAAGAGGGCATGTCCAGGCCCAGCGTGGCCTGTTGCATCGCCTTATTTATGGCGTTGTGCGCAAAGGGCTTGGTGAGCACCCCGCGCCCTGGCATAACAAGTTCGCTCCCGCCCGCCAGTTGCTTCAATTCTTCAAACAGTTCCTTGGCCTGAGTGGACAGGTAGACGATATGGGGCTTGCCCGTCTTGGAATTCTCGACGGGAATGCACCATTCGCCAGCCTCGAAGTCCACATGCTCCCAACGGGCCAAGAGCAGTTCAGACTTGCGCACCATCGTAATCAGCAAAAGATGAAGCGCCAGCTTGAATTGGCGGCGGATGTTGGACTGATTGACCGTGCGCAGGAACACGCGGATTTCTTGCGGTGAAAGGGTCCGCTCCCGCGCCCTGGCCTTGAAAACATGGCGCATGGGCAGGGCCAGCACGGGGTTGATCTTCACCAGCCCGAAGGTCGAGGCGTAATCGAACAGGCGCTTGAGCAGGCCCCGGATTTCTGCGGCGGCGGCATCGTGGCCGTGGTCTTTTTTGCGCCAGATGATGCCCCGCACGTCCTCTGTCGTGACATTCCGAATCGGCTTGCCGCCGATGACGGGGCAGATATCCTTGTCCAGGTAGCTGCGCAGGCAACGGGGGTCTTTGCGGTCCTTTGCCACCATCTCCGCAAAGTACCGCTCCCCGAACTCGGCAACCGTGGTCATGTCCGCAAGCGCAACCTTGGCGAGCTGCTTTTGCTGGGCCGGGGATTCGCCAGCGGCGACAAGGGCAGCGAGTTTGCCATGCTCCACCCTAGCGTCCGCCAAGGTCATGTGCGGATAGTATCCAAAGATACGGCGTTCAGCCTTCCCATTCAGGCGGTATCTGTAGCACCAGCGTTTACGTCCACCTGGGGTCACTTCGATTGAAAGCCCTGACCTGTTGTCGGAAACGGCGTACAGCTTTGACTTCGGCTTGAGGTTCAACAAAAGCCTTTCGGTCAGTATGGTTACGACCTCCATGTGTACACAATTTCTTAGCCAGGGTCCATCATGACGCTTTGTGTACAAATTGTGTACACACTTTGGCCTGGCTTGTAAAGTTCAGCATCGGACGATACTGGACTAAAAACTGAGTAATCACATGGGCTTTAGATGATGATTCGGACTGTTTCGCACGGCCTTGGAGGCTAGATTATTTCCCGATGCAGAAGCGGGAGAAAATGCCATTCAGCACCTCGTCCGGGGCGATCTCTCCGGTGAGCTCGGACAGCAGGCGGCAGGCCGCCTCCAGACGCACGCCCAGGATGTCGTAGGGCAGCCCGGCCCCGGCGTCGTCGGCCAGGGCCAGCAGCTCCGCCCTGGCCCGGCGCAGCACGTCGGCCTGGCGCGCATTGGGCGCGACCACATCCACGTCCGGCTCGGCCCGGGCGCCTGCCCGGTCGCCTGCCCGGTCGCCTGTCTGTTCATTGAGCAGCAGTACGCGCAGATCTGCGCACAGCTCCTCCAGCCCCTCCCCGGTCCTGGCCGAAACCCGCGCCCAGGCCAGCCCCAGGCCGCGCAGGGCGTCCTCGGTCCCGCCGCCGTGCTCCGCGCAGGCCCCAAGGTCGCACTTGTTCAGCAGCACCAGGGTGCGCCCGGGCGCCAGGCCGTCCAGCGCCGCCCGGTCGACGGAATGCAGGGGCTGGGCCGCGTCGAGAACATAGAGCACGGCCTCGGCCCGGTCCATGAACTCGCGGCTCAGGTCCTGGCCCTGGGCCTCCACCGGGTCGACAACATTGGCAACGTCGGCAACGTCAACGGAGTCAGCGGCGTCCAGGCCGTCCAGGGCTTCCCCCTCCATGAGGCCGCGCGGGCCGCGCAGCCCGGCGGTGTCCACCAGGCGCACCAGCAGGCCGGAGAGGTCCAGCTGCTCCTCCAGGTAGTCGCGCGTGGTGCCCGGCGTGGCCGATACTATGGCCCGCCTGCGGCCCACCAGGGCGTTGAGCAGGCTCGACTTGCCCGCGTTGACGCGCCCGGCCAGCACGGCCAGCACGCCCTCGCGCCAGGCCCGCGCCCGGTCCACGCCAGCCAGCAGGCGCTCCACGTCCTCTGCGGCGCGCAGGGTCTCCTGGCGCAGCAGCGGCAGGGGCAGGCATTCGGTGTCCTCATCCGGGAAGTCCACGGCCAGGCAGAGCTGCGCGCGCAGGGACTCCAGGGCCTGGCGCAGGGTGCTGATGCGGCTGGAAAGCGCGCCGGAGAGCTTGAGCTGGGCCAGGTGCAAGGCAGCGCGGGTGGGCGCGGCAATGGCTTCGGCCACGGCCTCGGCCTGGGTCAGGTCGAGCTTGCCGTGGCGGAAGGCCCGCAGGGTGAATTCGCCGGGCCGGGCCAGCCGCGCCCCGCGCGCCAGCAGCTCGTCCAGCACGGCGCGCAGCACGGCCGGGCCGCCGTGGCAGGAAAGCTCCACCACGTCCTCCCCGGTGAAGGAGCCGGGGCCGGGCATGAAGGCGGCCAGCACCTCGTCCAGCACGCGGCCAGCGGCGTCGACCAGGCTGCCGTGGTGCAGGCGGCGGGGCAAAAACCCCGTGAAGCCGGGGTGGGCCGAGCGGAACAGGGCGCTGGCCAGGGGCAGGGCCGCAGGGCCGCTCAGGCGGATGATGCCCACCGCGCCCGTGCCCGGGGCCGTGGCGATGGCCGTGATCGTGTCCTGCACGCTGCCGGAAAGGGGGGTGCTCACGCGGGGCCTCCAAAGACGCCGCCGGGGCGGGAACGCGTGCGCTCCCTGCCCCGGCGGCGGTGTCGGGTCGCGGGTCGGATCTGGGCCGGGGCTATTCCACAGAGCTGTCGGTGTACTCCTGGTAGGCCTGCTCCGTCTGGTCCTGCTCGGAGGGGCCGTCCTCAAGAAGCTCGCCGTTTTTGCCCTTGCGCTTGGTCATGATGAGCACGCGCTTCATGGAGCCCTCGCCCTTGCTGCGGGTGAAGACGTGCTCGTCCTCCTGCAGGGTCAGGTGCACCACGCGGCGGTGGTACGAGCTCATGGGCCGGGTGCTCTGGGTGCGGCCCGTGCTCATGACCTTGTCCGCCAGGTGCCGGGCGATCTGCCGCAGCCGCTCGTCCTGATTTTCGCGGTAGTCCCCGGCGTCGATCTGCACGCGCACCGAGGCGTCCATGCGCTTGCTGACGAGCCGGTTCACCAGATATTGGATGGAGGCCAGGGTCTGTCCCTCGCGCCCGATGAGCAGGCCGGAATTCTCCGGGTCCTCGATGCTCACGGTGACCCGGTCGGGGAGCAGGGTCACATGGACCACGGCGTTCTCCACCAGGGGCAGCAGCAGCTTCTGGGTCACCTCGCGGACAACCTGCTCCAGCAACGCCTGGTCCAGGTGGCCGATGCCCTGGGGCGCGCCGTTGTCGTCCTCGCTGCCCAGGTCGCCGGGCTGGGCGTCGCGGCGCGGAGGCCGGGCCTCGGCGGAGTCGCGGCGGGGGCGGTCACGGTCGCGGTCGCGGCCACGGCCACGGCCGGAGTCGGAGCGGGACTCGCCCGAGCGGTTGGAGTCGCGGTTGGGGTCGCGGCCTCCGGGGACGCGGTTGCCGTCGCGGTCAGGCGGGGCGGGCCGGACTTCCGGGATGCGGTTGCCGTTGGGCTCGGAACGGTCGTCAACAAGGCGGTTGCCCTCGCGCTCGGGGCGGGCTTCGGACGGGCGGTTGCCCTCGCGCCCGGGCTGGTCCGAGGGCTGGCGCTCGCCCCGGCCACGGCCGCGGCCGCGGCGGCCGCGCTCGCTGCGGCGGGGCTCCTGGCCCTCGCCTGCGCCAGTCTGACTTGAGGGCTGGCCTGAGGGCTGACCAACGGGCTGGCCGGACTGCACGGGCGCGGACCGGGCCTCAGGCTCGCGGCGCGCCGGGCGGTCGTCCTGACGCGGGCGGTCGTCCTGACGCGGACGGTCGTCCTGGCGCGGACGGTCTTCGCGGCGGGGCCTTTCGGCCTGGCGCTCGGACCTGGGCTCAACGGCGGGCTGCTCGTCGTGCTCGCTGACGATGGACTTGTAGCTGCCGCGCGGCTTGGCGCGCACGGTGGCCTTCTTGACGCCCACCAGGCCGAAGATGCCCGAGGAGCCGCCGGACAGGATCTCGATCTCCAGCTTGTCGCGCTTCACATCATAGTGTTTGCATGCGGCCTCAATGGCCTCGTCCAGGTTTTTGCCCTGGAATTCTTTGGCATCGCTCACGATTGTCCTCCCAGCAGGTCGTTCTTGGCCGCCATGCTCAAGCCTTGCGCATCATCCACCACTGCTGGCCGATGGAGAGGACGTTGTTCACCAGCCAGTAGACGACCAGGCCCGCCGGGAAGTTCAGGAACATGAAGGTGAAGACCACAGGCATGAGCAGCATGATCTTGGCCTGCATCGGGTCGCCTCCGCTGGGCGTCATCTTCTGCTGGATGAACATGGTGGCCCCCATGATCAGGGGGGTGACGTAGTAGGGGTCCTTCACCGACAGGTCGGCCAGCCAGACAAGGTTGGTGAACGGCACGTGGCTGATGAACGCGGCGTGCCGCAGTTCGATGGAGCCGAGCAGGGCCTTGTACAGTCCGAAAAACACGGGAATCTGCACGACCATGGGCAGACAGCCCCCGGCCGGATTCACCTTGTAGGTCTTGTAGAGCGCCATGACTTCCTGGTTCATGCGCTCCTTGTCGTCGGCGTACTTTTCGCGCAGCTTGGTCAGCATGGGCTGCAGCCGCTTCATCTGGTCCATGGACTTGTAGCTCTTCTGCGACAGGGGCCAGAAGATGAGCTTGATGAGCACAGTCAACAGGATGATGGCCACGCCGTAGTTGTGCACGTACAGGTAGAACCAGTTCAGGAGCTTCAAAAGCGGCACGGCGATGAGGTGGAACCAGCCGAAGTCCACGGCGTCGGACAGCTTGTTGGGCATGCCGGCCAGGATGGCGCGGTCGGCCGGGCCCACATAGTAGGAGCACTTGAAGGTCTGGGTCTGGCCGGGGGCGATGCTGGCCGCCTGGGACACGGCCATGTTGAACACCTCGGACTTGTACAGGCCGTTGAGCTGGGCATCGGCCGCGCCGGGCAGGATGGCGAAGATGAAGTAGTTGCTCTCGATGGCGCCCCAGTGGATGCTGCCGTGCTCCTTGGAGTCGATGCCCTTCTTCTCCAGGTCGCTTAAGCTGGTCATTTCCTCGAACCCGGTCTTGGCCGCGCCGTAGGCGATGCGCGTGGGATTGTACTTGTTGTTGTCGCTGGGCGAGAGGCTCTCGGACGCGGCGGTGAAGGCCACCTGGCCGGTGACGGCCGCAGCGCCGGGGTTGGTCACCAGCAGCTCCTCGGTGATCAGGTAGGAGTCGGCGCTTACGGTCAGGCGGCGCTCCAGGCGCAGGCCGCCCGCCTCGCCGGTGAAGGTCAGGGTCTTCTTCTCCCCGGCCTTGAGGTCCATGTCCTGGCCGTCGGAGGTCCAGTTGGGGCTGTTCCAGGTGTGGATCTCCTGGCCGGTGGGCTTGAGCACCACGCCAAGGGCCATGCGGTCGCGGGCCTTGTCGCCGACCATGTCGATGGGCGCGGACTCCGGGTCCAGGGTCTGGTGGAAGCGCAACAGGTCAAAACGCTCCAGCACGCCGCCCTGGCTGCTGAAGCGGGCGAGGAACAGCGGGGTCTTGACGGAAATCTTGCGCGCCTGGCTGGCGGGCGGGGTGACGGCTGCGGGCTCGGCGGCCGTGGCCGGGGCGCTTGCGCCGGGCTCAAGCTTGGCGGCGGTCTGGTTTGCGGTCTGGGCCGCAGGGGCGGGCGGGGCCACGGGCTCGGCGGGCGGGAAGAGGTAGCTCCAGCCGAAGAGGACCACAAGCGAAAGGGCTAGTGCGATGATCAGGCGTTTTGTGTCCATGGTGTCAACTCGCGTGGGGGTCGGGGATGTTGTGGACGATGGGCCGGGGGACGGGATCAACCCCGCCCCGGCACAGGGGCTGGCAGCGCAAAAGACGCCACGCAGCCAGCAGGCTGCCCTTGGCCGGACCGTGGATCAGCACGGCTTGCCGGGCATATTCAGAGCAGGAGGGCTCAAAGCGGCAGGAGCCCGCGAACAGGGGGGAGAGAAGCCTCTGGTACAGCCAGATGAGCGCCAGCAACAGGGAGCGCGCCGATTCGCGCAACAGGAAGCGCAGGTCTATGCGCATCAGGGCCTCTCGTGGGGCGCCGCCCCTGCGGTCTCCCGCAGCACACGGGAGAGCACAGGGGGGAACTCCTGTTCCACCAGGGCCAGATCGACGGTCTTCGGGTCCAGATTGCGTTTCGGGACAACGACGATGTCCAGGGGCCTGTCGATCTCTTCCTGGTGCAGCCTGAAAAACTCGCGCAACACGCGCCGAATGCGGTTGCGCCGCGCCGCCCGTCCGACCTTCCGGCTCACGGTGAGCCCAAGCCTGAGGCCCTCGCCCGCTTCCGCGCGGGGAAGAACAAAGAGGACGAAATGCCGGGTAAAAAACTTCCGGCCCTGCTCGTAACAGGCCGTGAACCGGGAGCTTGCGAGCAGGCGGCGGCTTTTGGGCCAGCCTAGAGGGCTAATCTCTTGCGCCCCTTCTGGCGGCGGCGGCGGATCATGGCCTGGCCGCCCTTGGTGCGGGAACGGACGAGGAAGCCGTGGGTGCGCTTCCTTCTGATCTTGCTGGGCTGATACGTACGCTTGCTCATATGTGTTCTCCTGGGAGTGTCGGTCGTATTTTCTCCGCCAACGCGGAACCAAGCCCTATAGCCGGGTCGACGGCGCTCGTCAAGCCCCCGGTGGGCAACCCGGTCAAGGCGGGGGCGCGAGTTGTCCCTTTTCGCCGCCGCTTGGTTCTGGTACCCTCTAACGCATGACGAAGCAAGCCTTCCTTTCTCCCCACCGCAGCTATCGCGAAGCCATCACCCCGCAGCACGGCGAGGTGACCTTCCAGGTGGTCGTGGAGCAGACCGACCTCTTCGTCACCGCCGAGAGCGACCTCGCGCAGCCCATGCTCGACCTGGTGCGCAGCCTGCGCGGCGAGCTCAAGAGCTTCATGCTGCTGACTCCGGGCTTTCGCGAAAGCCTGCGCCCGGTGCCAGCAAAGGACAGCGCCCCCCTGGTGGCCAGGGAGATGGCCAAAGCCGCCGACCTGGTGAACGTGGGCCCCATGGCCGCCGTGGCCGGAACCTTCGCCCAACTGGTGGCCGACCATTTCCGGCCCCAGAGCCCCAACCTCATCGTGGAGAACGGCGGCGACATCTACATCCACTCCACCCGGGAGCGCGTGGTGGCCCTGCTGGGCGATCCGGTAAGCGGCGCACGCCTGGGCCTGCGCCTGAAAAAGAACGACTTCCCGGTCAGTCTGTGCGCCTCTTCGGCGACCATCGGGCCGTCGCTTTCGCTGGGCCAGGGCGAGCTGGTGGTGGTGCGCTCGCGCAGCGGGGCCTTTGCCGACGCTGCGGCCACGGCCCTGGCCAACTTGATCGACAGCGGCGACGACCTGGACCTGGTGCTCAAGACCGCGCGCAAAATGGCCCCCCTGGGCCTGGAGGGCGTATTCGCCCAGGCCGGGGGCAAGCTTGCGGTGTGGGGCAAGATGGAGCTGGTGGCCCTGGAGGGCTAGCTCTGGGGCTCCTCGGTCTTGGCGCTGTTCAGCACCACGTGCAGCAGCTGCGGGGTCAGGATGCGCAGCACGCGCCGCCCGCTGGTGGCCGGGCCGCTGGCCCCGCTGGAGTCGATCAGGACATGGCCCTTGGTCGCCAGCCCCTGGAAATAGCCCTCGATGGTCAGCGGGCTGCAGACGAAGGTGTCCGACAACTGCCGCACGGCCTGATCGTAGCCGATCTCGGTGACGCCGTTGGACTCGAAGAGATCCAGGACGCGCACGATGCCCAGGGGCACGTTGGGCGCGCGCAGGGCCTTCTTGGTGGTGTTTTTGAGCCGCATGACCATGGTGTTCAGCATGGCCGCGATGGCGGGCGGGCTGGAGTCGATGTAGCCTTGCAGGTCGTCGCGGTTGAGCACCACGAGCTTGCAGTCCTCCAGGGCGATGGCCGTGGCCGTGCGGCCATGGTCCTCCAGGAACACGGCCATTTCCCCGAACATGGCCACGGGCTGGAGCACCGCGAAGACCTTCTTGCGGCCGTCCACGGAGCCGGAGATCTCGACCTTGCCGTCCACCAGCAGATAGGCCTCGTCGCCCCTGCTGCCCTCGGTGAAGATGACGTTGTGCTTGAGCACGCTGCGTTGCAGGAACGAGCCCTGGCTCACGCGCTTCATGACGACTGTGTTCTGGTTGCCGGGCAGGGGCATGGGTCACCTCGTGATTGCGTCCTCGCTGGCGAAAAACGTCTGCCTGCCGCCCGCAACGTCTCGGCTCTCGGTCAGGACAACCCGATAGCCGAAGGTCACGAACAGGGCCCTTGTGCCCCACTGCTCCGGGCGCAGGGAGAACTCAAAGGGCACGCCCTCGTCGGCGCTGGCCGCGCGGGGCAGAAAGCTGCGCGAATCCTGGGCGATCACGCGGCCCTCGGAATCGCTCAAGTAGACGGTCAGGACCAGGGACTCGACCCACTTGGCCCAGTCCGGCGCCTTGCCGGTGTCCAGATAGGCCCAGCCGCTGACCCCGGCCACATCGCCGCCAACGGGCTTGATCTGATAGTCGAAGCGCATGAACTTCACGATCAGGGAGCGGGGCTCCTCCAGCGACCAGGCGTCGCGGCGCAGGTGGCCCACGGTCTGCGGGGCCGGGGCGCAGGTCCAGAGCAGCAACACCGCCAGGGCCAGAACAGCCAGGGGCAGGAGCCCCCGAAGCCTTGACCCCGCAGTCGTCACGGCTGGTCGGAATTTCTGTTCCATACCTTTCACTGTAGCACCATCGTCTGAAAATGCAAAGCCCTTCCAGAACCTTGGGCCTGCCTCAGCCTTTGGGCCGCTCCCTGCCGGGGGTCGAAAGCTGGGTCCACTTGCCCAGCAGGTCCGCCCAGAGGGCCGCCAGCCCGGCTGCGGACACGGCCTCCATGTCCGCCGGGGAAAACCGGCCCTCCAGCTTGAGCTTGTTGCCCATGACCTGGCCGATGGCCGCCGGGCCCTTGGCCTTGGCCAGGCTGGAGTGCTGCACGTGGGCCACGGCCACATCGCCGCAGTACACGGCCCCGCGCCCGGCCACGGCGGAGCGCAGGTCGCGCTCCAGGTCGTCGAACTGGGTGGGCGAAAAGGCGATGTCAAAGCCGCCCAGCTCGGCCAGGACGCTGGTGCGCAGGGCGTGGCAGCAGCCCGACACATGCGCGGCCGGGCGCGCGTAGCAAAACAGCCCCAAATCCAGGCCGCCCGCGCAGTTGTCGAAGACGTTGACCAGATCCGGCCGGTCCGCGAAGCTGCGCGGGCCGTTGCCGGGCGGAAAGAGCTGGTAGTCGGCGGACTGCAGGCACACGGGCGCGCTGGCCGAGACGATGCGGCAGCCCACGGCCCCGGCTTTCTCATCGGCCAGGCCCGCGCCCAGCAGGCGCAGCAGCCAGCGCTGCGGCAGCAGCACGTCGTCGTCCAGGAACACGGCCCAGGCCCGCTTGCGCACCTCGGGCAGGGACAAAAGCCAGTTGCGCGCGGCAGGCGCGCCGATGTTCACCGGCAGCCGCACCACGGTCAACACCCCTGGCGGGAACAGCGCCTTGCACTGCTCCATGACCTCGCCCGTTCCGTCGCCATTCCCCGTTCCATCGGTCGACCCGTTGTCCAGGGCCCAGATGCGCGCGCCAGCGATGTCCGTGCGCGCCAGGCTGGTCAGGGTCTGGCGCACCAGCTCGGCCTTGTTCCAGGAATAGAGGAGGATGGCCGCGTCTGCTGCTGCTGCGGGCGGGGCCACGGGCGGCGGGAAGCTGAGCGCGTGCAGCTTCAGCCCCAGGTGCGTGTGCCAGGGCAGGGCCGCAAAGAGCCCGGCCAGGAGCCCGCGCCCGGCCTCGCACGATGCGGGGTCGCCCAGGCGCAGGAGCAGCTCGGCGCGCAGGTACGCCGACCAGGCCCCGAACAGGGGCTCGCCCGCACCGGCGTCCACCCCGGCGTCCACCTCGGCGTCCACCTCGTCAAGGGCGAGAAGCGCGGTCTCGGGCGCGTCGAAATGAAAGGACAGCTCTGCGGCCAGGCGCGCGCGCAGGGGCAACAGCGGCTCGGGCCAGGGGCAGGCCGAAAGCGCGGCGGCGCAGAGGTCCGGGCTGCCCAGGCGCAGCATGCCCTCCCAGGCCGAGGCCAGCCAGCCCACGCCCCGGACCGGGTCACGCAGGCGCGGCACAAGCAGGCGCACGGCCAGGGCGGTGTTGCCGGAGGATAAAAGCGCGGCCACCTCGCCGGGGTCTGGCTGGCCCTCCAGGCTGGACTTGAGGCGGTACAAAAATTCGGCCAGAGAGCCGGGCGGGAGCGCGCCAGGGCTGAAGGCGGCCAGGGCCTCGAGCAGCAGGCCGATGCGCTCCGGCTCCAGCGGGGCGCGCTGCCAGGTCCACAGGGCCAGGCCCGCGCCGCAGGCGAAGAGGTCACCCTCGCCGGACAACAGCGCCCGCGCTGCCAGGTGCCGGGCCAGTCCGGGCTCCTCCAGGCCCAGGCACCACTGCGGCAGGGCCAGCTTCAGCTTGTCAGCCAGGGCCGGGGGGGCTATGGAAGGGGCCGGAAAGCCGGGCGGGAGCGGGCGGGCCATGGGTCCTCCTCTGGTTGTGACCGCCTCAGGGCGATGCTCGGCGTTTCGTACGGCATCCGGGCGCGGATGAAAAGCGCGGCCTTCGGCTGGTTTATTGGGCTGCGGCTTGCGCGATATCGACCGGATATTTGGACAGCGGCATGTGGCCCGGCCCACAGGAGAGCAACATGGACATCGAGGCGGCGGCGGCAAGCATCCGCGCGGGCGGGGTGGTCATCTACCCCACGGAGACCCTGTACGCCCTGGGCTGCGCAGCGGACAACGCCGAGGCCTGCGCGCGCGTGGCCGCTCTCAAGGGCCGCCCGGAGACCAAGCCCTTTCCGCTCATCGTGGCCGACATGGCCAGCCTGCGGGCCTTGACCGCGCCCCTGCCCCAGGCTCTGGAGATCGATCTGGCCAGCCTGGCCGCGCGTTTCTGGCCGGGCCCGCTCTCGGTGCTGCTGCCCACCCGGCCTGACCTGCCCGCCCTGGTGCGCGACGGCTTCGGCCTGTCCTCGGTGCGCATCAGCCCGCACCCCCTGGCCACGGAGCTGTGCCGCCGCGTGGGCGGGGCCCTGGTGGCCACCAGCGCCAACGCCGGCGGCCAGCCCGCCACGGCCGACCCGCGCCAGCTGGACCCCGGCCTGCTCGCGGCCGCTGCGGGAGCGGTCCTCGACCAGCCCTGGCCCGCAGGCGGCGCTCCGTCCACCCTGATCCGGCTCCTGGGCTCCGGCCGCGTGGCCGTGCTGCGCGCCGGGGCCGTGCCTGCCGCCGCCCTGACCGAGTTCTTCGCCCTCAGCCCTTCAGTTTAGATTTTTGAACCCCAGCCCTGCAAACGCTGGTATGAGCGGGGTCGAAGTTCAATATTTTCGACCGCTTTCCTGGGTTTTTCAGGCGCGCGGCACGGCGCCATCAATACATCATCAGCTCAAATGGCTGTATTACAACATTATTTTTTTATTTTTCGCGGCCATGCCATGTTTGGCCCGCATCTTGCTCTAAGCAAAGTATCCTTCCTTCTTTTGCAGAAATCAGCTTCCCTGGGGTGGTCCCACGGAAGCTGATTTCATTTCCAGCACCAGCCTTCCGCCCTGCCCCTCCCTTTTCCGCCGCTGCACAGGTCCAGGCCTGGGCGTTTTTGCCCGCGCGCACAGCCGGACGCGGCATGCATCCCCCTGCGGTCAAGGCGCTCCACACCCGGTGCGCGGCGGCCTGCCCCCTCTCGCGCAACCGGCTCCCCTGAATGCGCCCACAAAAGCCGACTTCATTTCCAGCACCAGCCTTCCGCCCTGCCACTCCCCTTTCCGCCGCTGCACAGGTCCAGGCCTGGGCGTTTTTGCCCGCGCGCACAGCCGGACGCGGCATGCATCCTCCTGCGGCCAATACGCATCTTTACAGCCCCGTAACACGATTCCACTTGTCATACGGTGGGCGTTCATCTAACTTGAGAAATGTTGGGTCACACCTCATGGCGTTGCCCGCACCCTTGGAGGAGTTCGATGTCCAGAACAGGCCAGCGCCCGCAGACCCCGCTATTGACCGTGGACGTGCTGGTGCACCTGCCCGGACGCGGCATCGTGCTGGTGGAGCGCAAGAACCCGCCCCACGGCTGGGCCCTGCCCGGCGGTTTCGTGGACCTGGGCGAAAGCTGCGAGGCCGCCGCCCTGCGCGAAATGCGCGAGGAGACCGGCCTGGACGTGGAGCTGACCGCGTTGCTCGGCGTCTACTCCGACCCGGCGCGGGACCCGCGCAGCCACACGGCCAGCGCCGTGTACCTGGCCCAGGCCCTGGACCCCGCGCAGCTCATGGCCGGGGACGACGCCGCGAGCGTGGCCGTGTTTTCCCTGGATGCCCTGCCCGCCCTGGCCTTTGACCACGGGCGGATCGTACGCGACTATGTGACCCGGCTCGCCAGCCTGCGCCCCCCGGGCGGAGCCGCGAATCCCTGATCCGGACCGGGCGACCCAGACCCGGCCCAGTTGAGAGGAGCCCATGGCCAAGCCCCTTGTCCTGTTCATGACCTCGGAGATGTACCCCTTCTCCAAAACCGGCGGCTTGGCCGACGTGCTGGGCGCGCTGCCGCTGACCCTGCACCGCCTGGGCGTGAACACCGCCGTGGTCACTCCCATGTATGGCCGCTTCGCCACCTCCGGGTTCAACCTGCGCCTTTTGACCGAGCGCTGCCCCGTGGGCTACCCCTGGGCGCCCATCACGGCGGAGATCTACCAGGCCGACTACTACGGCATGCCCGTGTACTTCGTGGGCCGGGGCGAATACTTCGACCGCCGCTTCTTGTACAACACCCACGCAGGCGATTACTTCGACAACTGCGAGCGCTTCAACTTCTTCTGCCGGGCCACCCTGGAATGGGCGCGCAGGCTCGACTGGGCCCCGGCGGTCATCCACGCCCACGACTGGCAAAGCGCGCTGGTGCCCGCCTACCTGCACTTCTGGCGGCGCACCGATCCCTTCTGGAAGGACACCAAGACGGTCTTGACCATCCACAACCTGGCCTTCCAGGGCCGCTTCGCCTCGCGCCTGTTCTTTGATTCCGGCCTGCCGGCCGAGGCCTGGAACATGAACGGGGCCGAATTCTTTGGGGACTTCAACCTGCTCAAGACGGGCATCGCCTTCGCCGACGCCGTGACCACGGTCAGCCCCACCTACGCCGAGGAGATCCTGACCCCGGAGTTCGGCTGCGGGCTGGAGGGCATGCTGCGCCGCCGCCGGGGCGCGCTGCGCGGCATCCTGAACGGCGCGGACTACTCCGTGTGGGACCCGCGCGACGACAAGTTTCTGCCCTGCATCTACCGCTCCGGCAGCCCGGAGGGAAAGCTCGACTGCAAGCGCGCGCTCTTGAAGGAGATGTGCCTGCCCGACCAGTTGGAGGACAAGCCCCTGCTCAGCTTCATCGGCCGCTTCCGCGGACAGAAGGGCGTGGACCTGTTGACCGATATCATCCCCAGGCTCCTGGAGCAGGAGATCGGGCTCATCGTCCTGGGCGAGGGCAAGCTGGAGCACGAGGCCAAACTGCAGGAACTGGCCGAGGAGCACCACGACCGGCTCTGCGTCATCGTGGGCTACTCCGAGGACCTGGCCCACCGCATCCAGGCCGGGTCGGACATCTTCCTCATGCCCTCGCGCTACGAGCCCTGCGGGCTGACGCAGATGTACGCCCTGCGCTTCGGCACCCCGCCGGTGGCCACCAGCGTGGGCGGCCTGCGCGACACCATCGTGCCCTATCCGCACCCCCAGGCCACGGGCTTCACCTTTGCCGAGCCCGACCCGGAGAGCTTCTACCGGACCATCCTCGAAGCCGTGGACCTGTGGAGGAACAAGAAGACGTACTGGCGCGGCATGGTCGAGCGCGCCATGAACCAGGACTTCAGTTGGGAGAACTCCGCCGCCCGGTACATCGAGTTGTACCGCTCCCTGGGCGCGCGGGTGTAGCCAAACGTGTCATGCAGTCCGGGGGGGCTGCGCTGAGGGGGATGTATCATGCCGCTGACCAAGACCTATTCCAAAGACAAGAGCACATGCAAGGTTGCCTTTTCACTGCCTGTGGACCTGGCGGGCGGGGCCAAGAAACTCTACCTGGCCGGGGAGTTCAACGAGTGGAGCTCCACGCAGCACCCCATGCGCAAGGCCAAGGGCCTGTTCACCGCCAGCCTGGAGCTGCCCGCAGCCGCGCCCTACCAGTACCGCTACGTCACCGACACGGGCGTATGGCTCAACGACGCCGAGGCCGACTGCTACGTCTACAGCGCCTTTGCCGACGCCGACAACTCCGTGGTCGTGCTCTAGCCACAGCGCCCTTGCGGTTCGGCGCGCTTCTGCGGTAAGCCCAGGTCACATGACCACACGCACCCGCACAGGCGCGCCGACCGCCGCGACCTCAAGACCCTGCCCCGGACCCTGTTCCGGAGCCCGCGCCGGAGCCTGCATATGACCGGGACGGCCTGCGCACCCGCAGCCCTCTGCGCCTTTTCCGGGGCCGAGCAGGTGCTCGCGCGCCTGCGCACCCTCGCCGCCCACGCGCCCCAAAGTCTGGTCATCGAGGGCGGCACAGAGGCCGACCGCAAAACCGCAGCCCTGGCCTGGGCCGCCACCCTCAACTGCGCGGGCGAGCCCGCCACGCGCCCCTGCTGCCGGTGCGCCGCCTGCGCGCAAATCGTCCAGGGCGTGTTCATGGACCTCAAAACCTTCGGAGACCAGGAGAAGATCACCACCGACGAGGTGCGCGAGGCCCTGCCCGAATGGGGCCAGCCGCCGCGCGGCAACGGTCGGCGCGTGAGCATCTTCTTCGCCGCGCACGAGTTCCACCCCGCCGTGGCCAACCTGCTCCTCAAGACCCTGGAGGAGCCCCGGCCCGGCAACGTCTTCGTGCTCCTGGCCCCACAGCGCGAGCGCCTGCTCCAGACCCTGGTCTCGCGCAGCTTCGTGCTCACCCTGCCCTGGCCCACGCCCCAGCCCCCGGAGCCGGACGTGGCCGAGTGGCTGGCCGCGCTGCTCAATTTCTGGGACACCGGGCAGGGCTGGTTCGAGCGCACCGGCACCAAGGGCGCGGCAGACCGCGCGCTGGCCCTGCGGCTGCTCTCGGCCTGCCAGCGCGAGCTGACCCTGGCCGTGGCCGGAGACACCGCCGGAGAGACGCTGTCGTCCCCGGCGGCGCGGCGGCTGGCGCGGCTCGGGCCCGCTGGCCTGCGGCGCTTCGACCTGGTGCTGGGCCAGGCCCAGGAGGCGCTGAACCAGCCCACGGTGATGCCCGCGCTGGTGCTGGACTGGATCGCCACGGCCATGATCGCCAAGGGCTAGGGCCGCGCCCCCGCGAAAACGCGCCACGCCCCGGTCCAAGCCGCCGCCCGGCTGCGCGCCCAGGCGCGTCCGTCCCGGCGAATACCGCAAGCACGCACGAGATTCCGGTCCGCGCATTCCTCCCCTGCGTTTCGGCATTGCCTGCCCGCGCCGCCGCAAGCTGCGCCGGGGCGCTGTGCGCTGACCGCGCGCCCTCCGACCAGCCTGATTCGTGGCCCTGGAATATGCGGCCACGCCCGGACATGCGCGGGCTACGCACGGACAACGCGTGGAAAATGTGCGCGGGTGGCGGCCTACGGGCGCGGGCCGAGACAGATGCCCGGCGCGGGCCAAAGCAGCAGGACAGGGGCCTTCCGGCCCGGCTGGCGGCGGGCTACGCGATCTTGATCCTGGGGCAGGCGGATTTCTTGGGGACGAAAATCTTGAGTTCCGGCATGGGCGGCACAGGCCGGGCCAGGTTCTCGCGCAGAAAGGTCAGGGGCGAGGTCGAGAGCAGCGGGGGCGGATTGTCGAAGCCCTGGCAGAACAGCTCACCCCAGTTGGTGGCGTAGATCACCGAGGCCTGGATGATCTTGTTTTTGTCCGGCGGCACCGGCAGGTTCAGGATCACGTAGGCGCGGGTCACCCGCTCCGCGTGCAGATACTCCTCCATGTCCGGGTCCAGTATCTCGCGCCGGGGGAAAAAGGCCGTGAGGTCCGAGAGCAGGGCCTGCACGTCCATCACCGCGACAGGGGCCAGCGTCTTCTCGGCCTGCACCGCCAGCCCCGGAACATAGATGCCGTTGACCACGATCCAGGCCAGCAGCCGCGCCACGTCGGTGTCCCTGCGGATGGGCTCCAGCGACTCCACGGCGGCCTTGCCCGTGGCCCGCTCCTTACCCTTCACCGCCCAGATGGTGCGCTTGCCCGGGGCCTTTTCGGCGTAGAAATACAGCTCGGTGAAGGCCACGTCCTCGGACAAAAAGGGCACCAGGCCCACCTTGTGCTCGTGCTGGGCGAAGTTGGCGGCGATGCGCCGCCCCAGGCGCGTCAGATCCTGGGGGGTGATGCTCGCGGCCGCGCGGTCGGCCTTGATGCCGCCCTGGATGCGGCGGTAGCCCGCGATCATGAAGTTGTTCACCAGGCCGCCCAGGCGCAGGGAATTGGCGAAGGTGCCGCTTGTGGGCGCGGCCTGCCCCACCTGGCTGAACTCCGGCGGCAGGTCGTCGGGCTCCACGTCGGCCTTGAGGCGCAGGCATTCGGCCAAAAGGCCCAGGGAGCCCGCGTCGCCCAGCCCGGCGTAGTGCGAGTGGATGGAGGAGAACAGCGCCAGGTACGGGTCCACCCATTCCGGGCGGGAACGGCCGCGCAGCACCGCGTCCTTGATGCGATCGCAGAGCAGGCGCGAGGTCTGGCCCTTGTCCGCGTATTTCTCCAGCAGCCCCAGCTTCATCACCGACTTGTAGGGGCTGTGCAGGGCCTTGACCATCTGCCACAGGCAGGCCCCGAAATATTCGCTGGCCGGAATGGGCTCGGGCTGGCCCAGGTCCACCAGCTCCCCGGCCAGGCGCGGGTCCAGGGCGGTGATGTCGGCCAAAAGCGACTGCGCAGCGGCGGCGTCCGCGCCCGGCGGCGCGGCCCACCAGAGCAGATCCTTGCCCGCCAGCTTCAACGCGGTGCGGTAGAACTCCTCCTTGAGCAAGGCCGCCTGGGCCGAGCCGGAGCTCTCCTTGTCGCTCATGCCGAAGGAATTGGTGCGCACCTCGTCCAGCGTCATGGCGAAAAAATGCACCTCCAGGCCGAACTGCTGGTCGGCCCAGGTCTCCAGGGCCGCGAGCTTGCGCCGCAGGCCGTCGCGGACCTCCTGCGCGGCGGCGGCGGGCTCGGTGTGGCAGACCCAGCAGTCGATGTCCGAGGAGGGCTTCTGGGCCACGGAGCCCAGGCTGCCGATGGCGTACAGCGCCTCGATGCCCAGCTGCGGCGCGGCCTTGGCCGGGGCGTTCGGCTTTGCGGGCGGCTGGCCGGGGAAATACTTCTCCAGCAGAGCCAGGTCCACCCGGACCTCTGCCCCGCCGATGGTGCAGGCCGGAACACCCTTGAGGCCCTGGGCCTTCTCGAACACGTCCGTGACCAGAAGTTGCGGCAAGAGGCGCAGGAACACGCCCTGCTGCTCGGCCAAACGCTCCAGGGCCAGCTCCGTGCGGCGCTGGTTCTGCCCGCGCATGGCCGCCACGGTCCGCCGGGCCTCGTCCACGCGCACATGGCGGCCCACGCAGGCCGCCACAAAGGCCGCGCCAGGCCCACCCCGCAGGGCCGGGGGCAGTTCCGCCCGGGCCGCCTCGCCCCCGGTCAGCAGGGCCGCCAGGGAGGCAAAGCGCGCGGTCGCCAGATGCGGGTTGTCCGTGTGGCCGCCCTGCATGCTCAGGCCGGAGAGCAGGCAGCGGTAAAACACCGCCCCCAGGAACTCGCTGTGGCGCAGGCGGGCCAGGACCAGGCTGCAGTCCAGGAACTCTGAGCCGCGGCAGGCGCAGCGCTCCAGCACCGAGCCGGACAGGTCGCAGCGGGTGAAGGAGCAGTGTCCCAGGACGGTCTCCTGGGCGCGCATGCCGCAGAAGGCGCTGGCCTTGGCGGCCAGGCGGTCCAGGCGGACCTTGGCCAGGTGCGCCCCGGCCAGGCAGGACTCGACCACCGCGCAGCCAGCCAGGGCGCAGGCGGAAAGGCGCAGGCCCGCAGCGTCGCACCGCTCGAACACGCAGCCCTCGAACCGGCAGTTCTTGAACGCCGCATCGCACAGATCGCAGCCCGCAAAGGTGCAGGCCTGGAACACGCAGCCCTCGAACCGGCTGCCCTGAAGGTCGCAGGAGTTCAGACGGATGCGGCGGAAGGTGACCGAGGAGAACTGGCTGGCCGCCAGATTCACGGTCGACAGGGTGGCGCCTTCCAGGGTCTCCCCACTCATGGTCGAATACGAGAAATCCTGGTCCTTCAGGGGGGTCAGGGCGTCCTTCAGGGCCTCGGCCAGGGAGGGGCGGCGCGGGCTGGCGGCTCTGGCCGGGGCGGGCCGGGCGGGCCGGGCCGAAAGCGCCGCGCTCTCCGCCTCATCCTGCGCGGCCTGAACCGAGAACAGGCTCGCCAGGGCCTGCCCGGCGGCCGTGTCCAGCATGCCCTGCATGGCCTTGGCCGCACGGCGCAGAAAATCGGGGTCGTGGCGGACCAGCGCCAGGAAGATCCGGGCCAGGACGGCTTCACGGTCGGCGTCCGGGGTGTCCGCCAACAGCGGGGCCAGCCCAAGGCGCGGCAAGAACGGCGTGAACCTGAGGGCGCACTCCCGCACATCACCTCCCTGGCGCAGCATGTCGGCCAGGACGAGTCCGAGCAGCTCCGGCTCGGACTGGGCAGCCGGAAGCAGCAGCGCCTGGGCCTCGGGCAGGGCGGCCAGGCGGCGCATCTCGCTCAACAGGGCCTGCTCGCGCTCGGGCAGGTCGGGGGCGGCGGCCAAGAGCGGCGCCAGGCGGCTTGGCCCCTTGGTGCCGGAGGTGCGCAGGACGTAGCCCAGTGCCTCCAGATGCGCGGCCGGGCTGGACAGGCGCTCGGAGGCCTTGAGCAGGGCCTCGACAGTGGCCGCTCCGGGCTTGCCCGCAAAAGCCTTGGGCAAAACCTCGACCATGCAGGCCACGAGCAGGGCGTCACGCAGGGGCCTGGCCAGGGGCGTGCCCTCGTCGGCCTGGGCGCTCAGGAACAGCAGCGTGCCCCTGGGATCGCCGCGACCGGGCGCGGGCAAAAGGCCCTTGAGCCAGGCCACGTACTGTTTGTCGTCGGCCAGGGGGGCCAGAAGCATCTCGTTGACGATGGCCAGAAATTCCTGGCCGGGCAGGGCGGTGAGGATCGGCGTGATCTGCGCCAGGGGCAGGCTGCGGGCCTGGATGTGCAGCACGGCCAGGCAGCGGCCGAACCGGCCCAGGCACGACAGGGCCTGCAGCACGCGCGGCCGGAGGGGTCCGTCGCGCAGGGTGCGCACGATGGTGAACAACAGGCAGGCGATCTCCCCTGTTGCGGCAGCGGCCTGCGGCGACCCGCCACGGCCTGCGGAAAGTTCCGCCAGACCCGCCAGAATCCCCGGGAGCACCTTGAGCGCATCGCCTTCCTCAGTGCGGACGAAACTTCTGAGGGCTCCAGCAAGTTCAGTGGCAGATTGACTCATCAGCTATTCATATAGCGGAACGTTCAGGGAGTCGAGCCCCGGAGACATGTCAAAATGGCAAAAAAAATCGGCAGCGGGATGTTGACAATACGTACCCAGGCGAGTAAAAAATATTTACATGTTTTAAATGGTCCGAAGAACTTTTTCACCACACCATTCGAAGGAAGGAAACAACCATGAAAAAGGCGCATCTCGTCATTCTGGCAGCGCTCGCGCTTGTCGCGACATTGGCCCTCGGCACGGCTTACGCCGCTGACAAGGGCGGCATCTACATCGGCGTCAAGGGCGGCTATGAGTACAAAGACTCCAGCAAGAACCTGACCGACACCGCCTCCACCGCTGTTGGCGGCGAGAACAACAACGCCACCAGCAAGTTCTCCGACAAGTCGGGCGGCACGTTCGGCGGTGAAATCGGCTACAACTTCGCCGGCATG